>Ga0116152_10000419_pt1 | contig 34402 bp, 25 predicted proteins | sample AD_UKC119_MetaG_FD_89894 | JGI IMG/M metagenome (GOLD analysis project Ga0116152, IMG submission 89894) | Active sludge microbial communities of municipal wastewater-treating anaerobic digesters from Hong Kong - AD_UKC119_MetaG | ecosystem: Engineered > Bioreactor > Anaerobic > Digestate... | reverse complement strand
TGAACAGTATTGTCCCCCGTAGTATTGTAGTAACGAGCTTCTTTCATAATTGAGGTTGGGGATAGATGCTAAAAATAACAATTTTTTCAAATCCTTATAATAATTTGTACCACAATTCACTAACACCTGAACTGTGAACTTGATAATATTCAATTTGCAAATCGCGTTTGAATGTGTTTTTATAGAAAAGAGGAATGCCCCTACCCAGCAAAACCGGCATCACAAACAGGCGAATTTGATCAATTAAATTATGCTGAAGAAAAAATGTATTGGTTTTGGCTCCACCAACAAGCCAAATGTCATTACCTTGCTGTAATTTTAATTTTCTTACAAAACCTGCATGATTCTCAGAAATGAAAGCGGCGTTTTCGTTTGCAGGTAATTCCGGATTTTTTGTGAAAACAAAATTTTTCTTCGATTGATAGGGATAGGGCATATCGAAACTACAAACTTGCTCAAACGTAGCCCTGCCCATGATAACTGTATCAATTGAAGTAAGAAAATCCGAATACCCATAGTCTGTTTTTTCAGGGTTCGGAACTTCTTCAAGCCAGCTTACATCCCCGTTCTCTTTGGCAATAAAACCATCCAAACTTTGTGCGATATATAAAATTATTTTTCTCATTCATGCGTTATGTAACGGTAAAAATAACCAAAGTAATTAAGGCACAGGGTTAAATATTCGAAGCAGGTTAGTGATCCAAAATTGAAATGAGCAGGAGTGACGCGTTTTGATAAACCCTTTTTCTTTAATTTTACCCACAAGAAAAACAAACACAAATCGGGATGGAAACCAAGGTGGCAGTAGTTATTTTGAACTGGAACGGGAAAAAGTTCCTGGAGGATTTCCTGCCCGGAGTTATCCGCCACAGCCGTAAAACAGCCGAAATTTATGTTGCCGACAATAATTCTTCCGACGATTCGGTTGCTTTTTTAAAGTCGGCATTCCCTGAGGTAAAAATTATTAAAAATAATACCAATGGCGGTTTTGCTAAAGGTTATAACGATGCGCTTAAGCAGATTACTGCCGATTATTATATATTGCTCAATTCGGATATTGAAGTAACTGAAAACTGGATCAAGCCGGTAATTGATTTAATGGAATCCGATCCAAAGATCATTGCCTGTCAGCCAAAACTCAGATCCTTTTATGAACCCAGCAAGTTTGAATATGCAGGAGCAGCCGGAGGATTTATTGATAAATATGGTTATCCTTTTTGCCGGGGCAGGTTGTTCCAGACCCTTGAAGAGGACAAAGGTCAATACGATGATATAACTGAAATATTTTGGGCTACTGGGGCTTGTATGTTTGTTAGGGCGGTAGAGTTTACAAGAATGGGTGGATTTGATGAGCGGTTTTTTGCACATATGGAGGAAATTGATTTTTGCTGGCGGGCAAAAAACAAGGGTTTTAAAGTGATGTATTGCCCTGATTCGGTGGTTTATCATGTGGGTGGGGGCACACTGCCAAAAAAAAGCTGGCGGAAAACTTATCTGAACATCCGCAACAATAACATCATGATCTATAAAAATTTGCCCGCCCATAATTTTGGTGTCAAAATATTTTACAGATTGGTACTGGACGGAGTGGCCGCTTTTAAATTTCTTGTGGATGGTGGTGTAAAAGATTTTATGGCGGTAGGAAAGGCACATTGGGCTTACTTTTATAGGTTGCCGCAATTGAGAAAAGAAAGAAAACAACTGAAGCAATACCGCGTTTCAAAAGTTTATAAAAGAAACCTCGTATATGAGTATTTCCTGCGGGGCAAGCAAAAATTTAGCGATCTCGATCAGGGTAAATTTAGCTAAAGCTCAAAATCGCCAGCCTGTATGAATCCATCCCAAATCCAATAATTGAACCCTTTACATTCGGGCCGATCAATGAAACATGCCGGTATTCTTCCCGATCGAAAATGTTTGAAATGTGAACTTCCACCACCGGTGTATTTATTGCTCTAACGGCATCGGCAATAGCCACGGATGTGTGTGTGTAGCCCCCGGCATTTAAAATTACTCCGTCGAAATTACCTTCTGACTCATGTAACTTGTTGATGATCTCTCCCTCAATATTACTCTGAAAATAAGCAATGTTAATATCTGTAAATTGATTTTTAAGCGTCTGCAGGTAATCCTTAAAACTAATATTACCATATATGTTTTGCTCCCTGGTTCCAAGCAGGTTCAGATTTGGGCCGTTGATGATAAGCAGTTTCATGAAGTAAATTTGATGTAAAATTAGCTAAAAACACTATTCGGGTCAACCAATATAAAATGGTGTTATTAAAAAAACAGTACCTTTGTCGCATCTATTCAAACAGGGGTGCCCTTTTGATATATGATGGATGATTTTTGATTTATGACTTTGATTTTTTATTCATCATTTCTCTCTAAATCTTAAATCTGAAATTCAAAATCAAATAACGGGCTGAGATCACACTCTTGAACCTGATCCGGGTAATGCCGGCGTAGGGAGGAAAGTTACAGGTCCTTTTGGCAATTCCCTTTTTTGGATGATGTAAAATCATAACTAAAGATTTATTGCCATGTACAAAAACGTTTTTTTAATTAATTTTCTATTTGCTGTTTTGCTACTGGGATCGGTCCCTTTATTCGGGCAAAATGGATTATCCGGGATTATAACCGATAGCGAAACAGGTGAGCCTTTGCCGGGAGCGCATGTTGTTTTGGATGAAACTACTGCGACCACTTCAAATCAGGATGGGTTTTATTCATTTAAGGTGATGAACGGTGGTGAACACAGTATCAGGATCAGTTTTGTGGGCTATGCCTCCATCAGCCGTAAAATTGTAGTTACTGGTCGAAAGATCCTCAATTTTGGACTTACCCCGGCCATATTACTTCGCGATGAAGTAGTGGTAACGGCTACCCGTGCAGGTGAAAATTCACCTACGACCTATTCAAACATCAGCAGGGATCAACTAGAGCCGGTAAACCTGGGGCAGGATTTACCTTTCTTAATTGAAACCTCCCCCTCCGTGGTTGTAACTTCAGATGCCGGAGCGGGCGTAGGTTATACCGGAATTCGTATTCGGGGCACCGATATTACACGGATCAATGTTACAGTAAATGGCATTCCGCTCAACGACCCGGAGTCGCACGGGGTTTGGTTTGTAAATATGCCGGATTTTGCCTCATCACTTGAAAATATTCAAATACAGCGGGGAGTAGGAACATCCGGGAATGGTGCTGCGGCTTTTGGGGCAACTATTAATATGCAATCTACCCGGCTCAATGCGAAACCCTATGGCGAAATTTCTTCCTCCATTGGATCTTACAATACCTTTAAAAACAGTGTGCGTTTTGGCTCTGGTTTGTTAAATGAGAAGTGGGCAATTGATGGCCGGCTCTCTAAAATATCTTCCGATGGATATATTGACAGGGCCACTTCCGACTTAAAATCATTTTATATAAGCGGTGCCTATTATGGGGATAAAAGCATGTTGAAAGTAAATGTTTTTAGTGGGAATGAAAAAACATACCAGGCCTGGAATGGGGTTCCTAAAGTGCGCCTTAATGATGACCTGGCCGGTATGCTCCGCTATGAAGAACACTACCTTTATACCTATGATGAAACGGCAGCGATGATCAATTCCGACAGCCGTACCTATAATTTATATACTTACGAAAATGAAACAGATAATTACCAGCAGGATCATTTCCAGCTTTTATATTCACTTGAACCGGCTGAAAACTGGTACATTAATGCGGCATTGCATTATACCAGAGGGCGTGGATATTATGAGCAATATAAAGAAGATGAAGACTTTGCGGATTATCAGCTTGAAGATGTAATTGTTGGGTCAGATACGATATTTAGCACAAATTTAGTAAGACAAAAATGGCTGGAAAATGATTTTTACGGTATGACCTGGGCCATGCAATATGATAATCATAAGCAACTACAAACCACATTGGGAGGTTCCTGGAATAAATATGACGGGGATCATTTCGGAAAAGTAATTTGGGCCCAATATGCAAGTAACGGGCAGATAAATCATGAATGGTATCGCAATTCAGGTAAAAAATCGGATTTCAATATTTATGGTAAAGCTACCTGGGAATTTGCAGCTAATTTGAGGTTATTTGGGGATTTGCAGTTCAGAAGGATTAATTATCAAATTTCGGGAATACATGATGATTTGCGTGATTTGACTCAGACCCATGAATACAACTTTATAAATCCTAAAGCAGGTCTGCATTACCACATAAATGAAAGTTCATCGGCTTATGCCTCTGTGGCTGTTGCAAATCGTGAACCTTCACGGGGCAATTTCAGGGATGCCGATCCGGGAGAGGTACCTAAACCAGAGCGATTGATAGATTATGAGTTGGGATATACACATCAAATCAGGCATTTAGCACTTGAGGCCAATGTTTATTACATGGATTATGATGATCAGTTGGTGCTGACTGGAGAAATAAATAATGTGGGTGATCCGGTCATGAGTAATGTGCCCGGGAGTTACCGTTTGGGTGTGGAATTATCAGGAAAGTGGATTGTTACTGATGATTTAAATTGGGAGGCCAATGTTACAATCAGTAAAAACAAGGTGAAAAATTTTGTATCGTATGTCGACGATTGGGATAATGGCGGACAGGTGCGGCAGGATTTGGGCGAAACCGACCTTTCATTTTCACCGGCTATAGTGGCCGGAAGCGTTTTACGATATGAACTTGTTAAAGGCTTTACAGTAAGTTTGATCAGTAATTTTGTAGGAAAGCAATATATCGATAATACCATGGCCGATGAGCGAAGCCTTGATCCATATTTTGTGAATGATCTGCTATTTGATTATACATTTTCACCGGCTTTTATGAATCAGATTAGCTTATATGTGAAATTGAATAATTTCCTCAGAGAAGAATATGAAAGCAATGCCTGGGTTTACAGGTATTATTATATGGGCGAATATTGGGAAATGGATGGATATTTTCCTCAAGCACCCTTCAATGTGCTGGCAGGTGTAACTTTAAAATTTTAAAATCAATATACCAGTTCCCTGATTTGCTTTTCAATTACATCAATCAACTCCTGCATTTGGAAGGGTTTTGAAATAAAGGCATTGCATCCGATTTTTTTCGTTTTCTCTTCGTCTTCGGTATTGATATATGCAGTTTGAGCAATTATCGGAACCCCGGTATCCATTTTACGAATTTCTTTTGTAGCCTCATAGCCATCCATAACGGGCATTTTGATATCCATCAAAATCAGATCGGGCATTTGCTTTTTGCAAATTTCCACAGCTTCTTTTCCATTTCTTGCATGAACTATTTTTGCATTGGTATGGCGCAGTAATTCGCTTAAAACTCTGAAGTTTACCATTTCATCTTCTGCTATCAAAATTGTTTTACCCGTCAGATTAACAGTTTTACTTTTAACACGGGTCGCCTCTTTACGCATGCCATTAACCACTGATTTATAGGGTATTGTAAAATGAAATGCAGAGCCTTTGCCAGGGATTGATTTTAACCAGATTTTGCCTCCAAGTAGCTCAATATAACCCTTGGTAATGGCGAGGCCCAGACCGGTTCCTCCGTATTTCCTTGTTGTACCTTGCTCCACCTGCCAAAACCGGCTGAAAACTTTTTGCTGTAATTCAGGTTTTATTCCGATTCCAGTATCTTTAATACAAAATTCAAGATCGCTATTGTTTAATTTGTAACTGACATTTATTGAACCGGTATGGGTAAATTTAAATGCATTGTTGATCAGATTAGAAAGTACCTGCCTGAATTTTGTGATATCGGTCATTATCAAGGCATCTTCGTCTGATAGATTTTTTTCTATTTTAAAATCAATCCCTGAGCCTTTTGCTGTTGTTTGATTTAACAGATAAAACTCGTCAAGCAATTCGTTCATTTTAAGCGCCTGATAAACCACTTTTTCCTGGTTGGTCTCAAGACTCGACATGGTAATAATATCCTGAATTATGCTAAGCAGTTGTTTGCTTGAATTAATTACAATTTCTGCAAATTCTTTGGTTTTATCTTTTGATAAACTTTCATCGGTTAACATTTCAGCAAACCCAATGATCCCATTCATGGGTGTTCTTATCTCATGCGACATATTTTGCAGAAATACTGTTTTTAGTTTATCGCTTTCTTCAGCTCTTTCCTTGGCAGCTTGCAGCTCTACCATAATTTGCTTTCGATCGGTAATATCCCTGAAAATGCCAAATGAACCAATAACATTTACGTTTTCATCAAGCCTTGGTGAAGCGGTTACCAACAAATGCCTGATTTCCCCGTCCGGCCTCTTGATTGATAATTCATAGGTTGATCGTTTGCTTTGAAGTCTTTTTATTCCTTCGCTTTCCAGTTTTTCAAGGTCATTGTGAATTACAAAATCCACAAGAGATTTATTAATTAATCCATTTTTCCTGACACCGAATAGGTTTTCAGCAGCGGGATTTGCAAAGCTTATGATCTCCTCGGTATTAGCAACCAAAATTCCTTCACCCTGATTGATGATCAGCTCCCGATATTTTTTCTCACTTTTAATAAGCGCTTTTTCGGCAAGTTTGCGTTGCGATATATCCCTTATGGCTGTATACATCACCTTAAGGCTTTTCCCTTCCATTATTTTCGATTGAATTTCGCATGGAAAGGTTCTTCCATCCTTACACAAGGCCCTCGCCTCATATGATTTATTGTATTTGGATTCAATTTTTTGGGATGTATTCTCACGCGAGTTTTTTTCCACAAGCTCTATAATTGGTTTACCAATTATTTCCTGCAAGCTATAGCCGAATATTTTATTTGCCGTTTGATTTTGATTGATGCATATGCCGTTTTCAGAAATGAAAATTGCTTCAAATGTGGCGGCCGACAGCATTTGGTATCTTTTTTCACTTTCATGTAAATCATCCTGTGCCTTTTTCTTTTCAGTGATATCCTCCTGAATTCCAACGAACTTTGTGATTTTTGTGGATTCGTCTTTAATGCCGGAAATGGTGGCATTTACCCAAAAACTTTCTCCATTCTTTTTGATATTTCTGAACTGGCCATTCCATTCTTCTCCCTTTTTAATGGTATTCCAAAGTTGCGCATAAAAGGTTGGAGAATGTTCATTTGAGCGAAGTATCCTGGGTTTTTTACCGGTTACTTCTGAAAGTGCATATCCTGTAATTTCTTCAAATTTAGGGTTTGCATAGTCAATGTTCCCTTTATCATCAGTGATTAAAATTGAAACAGGTGCGTGCTCAACTGCAGCTGAAAGCGTCTTTAGTTTACTTTCAGCCATTTGTTTTTTAGTTTGCTCATTTTTAACTGAGAGGGCGTTTTTAACTGCAGTTGGCAAACGGAATAACCTTTCCTTTACCACGTAATCCCAGGCACCTGCTTTAATTGAATCTGCAGCTGTTTCTTCGGTAAGGGAACCTGTTACGATAATAAAAGGAATGTTTTCATTTGTGCTCTTCAGGTCTTCCAGGGCGGAGAGTCCATTGTACTGGGGTAATCTGTAGTCGGACAGGATGATGTCCGGCTTGAAAAGGACGATTTGTTTAAAGTAATCGATTCGGTTGTCGACACGGGTAAGTTCAAAGGTTTGATTGAGTGATGACCTTAATTCAATTTCAACCAATTCCGCATCATTCAGATTATCCTCCAGCAGGAGAATTTTTAGTTTTTTCATAATTACGATTTTTCGGGCTTGTATCTGAGCTATTGGGTTTTAATTCGATTCACAGACATTCACAAATTTAATTGAAAATGTTTACAAATGCAAATTTTAATTTGTAAACGGCTTATTCCTTTTATACTTCATATTATTATGTGTGTTTCGGGTAATATGTAATTGTTATTCAAATAATATTCAGTTATTTGACTAAACAAGTGGCAAGTTAAAAGTGAAGGCAGCGCCTTGGTTAACTGTTGCATTTACCCAAATTGCACCACCATGTTTCTGAATTATTCGTTTCACATTTGCGAGGCCTATGCCAGCACCTTCAAATTCGGCTTCGGTATGCAACCGTTGAAATACGTTAAATAGTTTATCAGCATATTTTTGATCAAACCCAACACCATTGTCGGCTACGCAGATCTGGTAATTATTGTCATTCACTTCTGTGCTTATTTTGATTTGAGCACTGCTTTTTGTTCTGGTAAATTTTATAGCATTCGAGATAAGGTTTTCAAGTGCTGACTTAATTAAGCTTCTGTCGCCATTTACTTCGCCCTCGCAATTGATTTCCCAGGAGATATTACGGCCCTCCGTCTCGGGTTTAATTTCTTCAATTACTTCCTTTAAGAGAGTTTTAAAATTGAATCTGGATTTTGCAAGTTCTTTCCTGCTTATTCTTGAAAAAGTAAGCAGATCGTTTATCATTTGATGCATTCGTTCAGATGCCTTGTAAATTTTTTGAAAATAACGCTCATTATCATTATTCTTATTCTGCAGATCCCTGGATAGCATTTTTACAAAACCATCAATATGCCTCAGGGGAGATCGTAAATCATGTGATATACTATAAGCAAAAGCTTCCAAATCCTGATTTGCTTCTTCAAGTTCTGCAGTGCGCTTGCGAACTCTACCTTCTAATTGCTCATTGAGTTCCATAATTTTAAGCTGTGCCTGCCGCGCTTCAGTAATATCTTCACCAATACTTGTGATAAGCGTGCTATGATGGTCGTTGTCTTTAAAAACAGTTTGATTCCATTTAACCCATCTTCGTTGTTTATTTTTGGTTAAAATTTGATTTTCGAAATGGTTGGTTGTCATCTTACCCTCAAAAAGCTGGTCGTAAAAGTTGAATTTGATCCGGTTTTGATCTTCTTGCGGAACAAATATTTCGAACCAGTTTTTCCCGATAATTTCGTTTTGTTGGTACCCGGTAACTGAAGTAAAATATTCATTACAAAAAATAATACTTCCATCCGTTGCAATACTCACAGTCATCAATTTAATATTTTCGAGTAAATTTCTGAACCTGGCCTCACTTTCCATAAGTACCCGGCGAATAGATCGCTGTTCAGTAACATCCCTGGTAACACCCACCAGCCCGATGAACTCTTTTTTGTGATTAAAGATCGGAGTGATCATTACCTCGGCCCACACCGTATTTCCGTTTTTACACCGGTGTTTAAGTTCCGTTGTAACTATTTCTTTGTTTCCCTCAATTATTCTGGGTAAGTATTTATCAATAAGGGACCTTGCGTTTTCGATGGACTCATGATGCAGAATTGAAGTTATTTCAGTTCCAATGATCTCCTCTGGCGTAAATCCGGTTAATTTAGTTATAGAAGGACTTACGTAATTAAATAAAAGTGAAGGTCCTGTTTTCCAAATGATATCACCTGTATTTTCAGCCATCAGCCTGTATTGATTTTCACTTTTTCGCAGGTTGTCCTCTGCTGATCTGAACGCTGTTATATCAGTTATATAACCTTCTAAATAGGGATCCCCATGTTTATTGATGAGTTTGCCTTTTTCCCACAACCATCGTTCACTTCCATCTTTACGGCGAATTCTGTATGTGATTTCAAAGGGTTTGTTTGCACTTATATTTTGTTGTATTGAATTCCAGATAAATGGCCGGTAACCTTCTGCAATAATTGATTCAAATTCAAATTCATCTGTAAGTTCTTTTGCTGTATAACCCGTTATTTCAAGAGCTCCTTCACTTACATAAAGCATTTTATATCCTGCTTTGTTTTCGCATTGGTATACCATTCCGGGTAAATTATCATAAATCGATTTCAGGTTCAGAGGAATATTCTTTGTCTTTTTTGACGCTTTATCTTCAAATGATTCCCGAACTATAATGATAAACTCAGAATTATCCTGAAATGATGAACCGTTAACCGCAATGCAATCAATGTTTAGCCATTGAACATTTTTACCGAGATATATAAAGCCAATTTCTATGTTTATTTCAGGCTTTCCGGTTTCAATAACCCTGGTTACCGGATGATCTGCCTCAGTAAAGATTTTTCGATTCTTGTTAAATAAAATGAGTTCGGTATTATCAGGTGGCAGTGGAAAAATATTTTTAAGCTGATCACGGAACAGTACATTTGCTCCTTCGGTAATTCGGAGTATGGTTCCTGAATTATCAATTAAAATCAGGTTGTCATTACTGCTTTTGAAAAACAAATCGAAAAAATCAATTTCCAGATTTCCCTGGCCCTGATTTAATGAATTGTTTGCGCGTAAATCTTCAATTCTCAAAGTCTGCTTTTTAAAAATCATAACTGGGTTTTGCAGATTCAGAACAATATAAATTGCTCTAAAACCTCAAATTTAATAAAAAATAGACAAAATGAAAAATTTACCTTTACTGGACTTAAAATTGACTGATAATGCTTTTGTAGCAGCTATTTATTGATTATTACTTTTGCAGTGTATTGCCCCCCTTCACCAACTATTTGTATAAAATAGGGGCCACTTTTAAAGGATGATAAACTGAACTTTACAGGGTGGACCGAATCAATTTGTTTTTTAAGTACGAGCTGCCCTGTCATTGAAAATATTGAAACTTCATGATTTGAAGAAGTTTTTGCTTCATTTTTCAATACTAAAAAACCGTTGCTGATATATGCCTGCCACGCAGGTGTTGTTATTTGATCCGGAATATGATTTATAAGCAACTCAATTTCTACCAGCAGATTTTCATCAACCACTTCGGCTGTTCCCTGAACAAGAAAATAACCTTCCTTTAAAACTGTATAAGAATAACTTCCGGGTAAAAATCCACTGAATGTGGTTTGACCGGTTTCATCGGTGTAATGAATGATCCCGCCCATATTAACCAGGGCACTGTCGATGGGGTCTCCTCCCGGATTTTCGGTGACGAGATAGGTTATATCATAATAAACAATTGGCGAAAAAATAACTTCTTCAGTCACGTCGGCATCGGTTATTACAACCTGTCCGGATGCATCGTAATATTCGTCGTTTGTAACTTCATAAGGATAAACACCCGGATCATAATTGGAATAAAGGGCCTCACCCGATTCATTTGTAAGTTTTACATTTCCCGAGAGGTTTACTTCGGCACCCTCCACCGGATTTAACGTAAGTTCGTCAGTTACCATAAAAAGAATGTCAAATCCTGATTCACATACTTCTGACTCAATCCATTCATTTCCGGTCATATTTACAAGATTTCCATTGTAGTTGCCAAAATAGTCTGGTAATTCAAGTCCTTCGGTTTGGTTGAAGTTGTAATAGGCGATCAGGTTATCAACCAAAGATGGATCACCGCTGATACATTGATATTCCTGGATTTCAGCCTGTGAGAGGGCCTTATCCCAAAAGCTAACCTCATCTACCTTGCCATCCATATAGAAGTCATTATCGAGATAATCAAGCGAACCGATGGTGACTTCGTAATTTGAAAAGTCGATTGTTCCCGAAGCGATCACCTGTGAATCCAATATACCATTATAATAAAAGCGCAATTGCTCGCCATCATAAGTTACAGCCATGTGCTGCCATTCATTGGGTACCACCTGGGTTGTTGATCCCGAATTGATGCTGAATTGACCCGCATTGGTCGTAATTCTGATTTCGAGGTTGGTTCCGTTCAACTGTACAATGTAAAAATCGCAGATCCCCTCATTTTTAATTCCGAAGTAACCGTCAAAGTCGGGCCAAACACAGTTGCCGTTTTCAGGGTAAACCCAGCCACACATCGAAAAAGAATTTAGTCCGGCGAATATGCCGGTGCCATTGGGAATGGCCACATAATCATCTATACCATCAAATTCGAGTGCATTACTCACCGCTTTTACCATTTTTGTAGTAACAGGTGCTGATGTTTGCGCGAAGGAGGTGATTGAAATTACAATTAGTAAAATAACCAGGGCGGTAATCTTTTTCATGAGTGATCAGTATTAGTAATGCATTAAAATTACTAAAAAGATTATCACAGATCAGTTAAAAAATTTTTTTCTAATTTATCTGTTATTTCCTGATTGAGGTCGGTGTAGCAATGTAAACCGTTTATAAAAACGCTCAATTTCGCCAGTAATTATTTGAAAGATCTTTATCTGGAATTTCCGGATTACCAAGTTCAAGCAACTCAATAACCGTATCCTTTGGCAGTGTGATCTCGAATTCTGTTTTACCCGCTTTCCAAATGTTTGCCGGATGACTTTCAACCGCTGTTTCTCCATCTGCAGTTTTATAGTGCAGTTCAATGGGTACCGGGTAATTTCCGTATTTGGCAATAGTAACTTTATTTCCGTTTACCGCTTTTATTCCAAGATCGGGGTATCCTGACTGGTAAAACCAGGGTTGCCAAAACCAGCTTAAATCCTGGCCCGACACTTCATTGAAAGTATTAAAAAAATCGTAGGGAAGAGGGTGTTTTCCATTCCATCGGTTCATGTATTCCAGAAGTGCTTTTTTAAATAATTCATCTCCGAGGATCAATTTTAAAACATGATAAGCTGTCGCGGGTTGATTGTATGAGGCTATACGTGCTGATGAAAAATCGTTGTGCTGATAACTCAACGACATCAGTGGAAGCGCAGATTCGGAGCCGGCAAAATTGATAAATCCTTTGATTTCTTTTTCCATGTAATTGCTTTCCGGATCCAAAGTTTTAGCGAAACCTCCGGGCAGAAAAGCGGCCCAGCCCTCATCCATCCATGCATATTTGCGTTCATTGGTTCCCATGAAAAAAGGAAAATAACTGTGTGAAATCTCGTGAAATAAAAGTTCTGCAAATGATTCAAAATCTTTGGGTGCCCCGTCATTGGCCATCATGGGTGTTTCCATTCCACCTCCAGATGAACCTGCACAAAAGGATGTCATATGCGGATAGGGAAAAGCAAATCCCGGTAGTTGGAATGACATATATTTGATGGATTTCCGCGAAATAGATGCTGCCTGATCCCAGTGTTTGGTCCCATCCGGATACAGGACATCGGCTAAAACCCTCCTCATTGTTGATGAGTCCACAACCAGGCTGCTTCCGTCCCAATTGGATTGAGTGCTCATGGCAAAGGAAAAATCAGGAACATTTTCAGCCTTTATTTTCCAGGTATGGGTTTCCCCTGTTTTGAAAACATCGTTTTTATTGTAATCCTTTTGCGTGATGATATTGATAACTTCATCTGATTTCAGTGCCTCTTTATACCGGTGTACAATATCTTTCTGCAGAATTTCATCCAGATTTTCAGGATCACCGGTTGATCTTAAAAGGTAATTCGCCGGAACAGTGAGATTGACCTCAAAATTATTAATGTCGTTGTAAAACTCAACCAGGCCCGTATATTCCACCTGGTCCCAACCATCTACATCGTCATAAACAGCGATTTGCGGATACCAGTATGCGATAAAATAATGGCCATCAGCGTATTTGCGCATCCGCAATCCCCGCTGAGTTGGAATTTTAACTTCCCAGTCAATTTCAATTTCAGTTTTGGAATGGGGTAAGATTTTATCCTTCAAACGAATGTTGAGGTTGGTGATCCACCACCAGGGGAAATCTTTACCGGTATCATATACTTTACCATCAATGATCAACTTCGTGATTTGCACTCCTTCCGTTAAATCACCTTCATTGGCAGGCCACTGACGTGCATTCCCTTTTCTGAAAAAATCCTGGTAAACCCGGATGACAATATTTTTTAATGTGTCGGGTGAGTTGTTGAAATAGGTAATTACCTCATTTCCACTAATGCTTTCAGTGTCGGTATCAACCGTGGCATTGATTTTATAGTTTGATTGGTTCTGCCAGTAATTAGGTCCGGGAATTCCATCTTTACTGCGTGTTTGATTTTTATAGGCCTGCTGGATATTTGTCGGAATTGGAACCTCTTGTGCAATGCCTAAATGGAAAACTAAAAGCAATGCGATAACCTGGATTGTTTTCATTTTAAGAAGATTATTTTTCAAAATTAACCAATTCAGGAAAACTGATCATTTGAATTTTCAAAGGGGCAAATGGAATTTACAATTTGCAGACTTAAAACGGCTGATGGCAAATTTTGATATCCAAAAATGTCTTCAATTAAACTTTTTTCTCAACCTTTGTAAGAGAAAAACAAGTTCATAAATTCAATTGATAAATCTTATTGCAATGAAAAAGCACACCAATTATCTTTTGTTGATCCTTTTATTCCTTTCAGGATATAACTTTACAATTGCGCAAGATGAGCCTGAATCAGGCAAATTAACGCTCGACCGCATTTTCTCAGGTGAATTTCGCCCGGATTATTTTGGCAGGTACAAATGGCTGGGCAACGGCGATTATTACACCTTGCTCGAACGTTCAGATTCCATAAAAGGTGGGATGGACATTGTAAAGTACAATACCAAAAGCGGTAATAAAGAATCGGTATTGATTGCAGCCTATGAACTGTTCCCCGAAGGCGCAGAAAAACCGCTGAGGGTTTCCAATTACACCTGGTCCGATGATATGTCGAAACTTTTGATCTTTACCAATACCCGTCGTGTTTGGCGAGCCAATACCCGTGGAGATTACTGGGTGTTTGATATGAAAAATAAAAAGTTGACCCAACTGGGTGCCAGCCTGCCCGAATCTTCGCTCATGTTTGCCAAGTTTACCAAAGATGGTAAAAGTGCAGCTTATGTAAGCAAACACAATATTTACACTCAGGATCTTGCGTCAGGAGAAATTAAACAACTAACATTTGATGGTACGGAAGAGATCATCAACGGAACTTTTGATTGGGTTTATGAAGAAGAGCTGGCCTGCCGTGATGGCTTCCGCTGGAGCGATGACGGGAAATACATTGCCTTCTGGCAACTGGACGCTTCCGAAATTAAAGATTTTCTGATGATCAACAATACCGATTCATCGTATAGTTTTACCATTCCGGTTCAGTATCCCAAAGCAGGTGAAATGCCTTCCGCAGCAAAGGTGGGCTACATTGATGTGGTAAGTGGTGAGATCACATGGATAGATATCCCCGGAGACCCCAAAAATAATTATTTACCCCGGATGCAATGGATTGGGAATACTCACCAATTACTGATTCAGCAACTCAATCGCCACCAAAATGAGAATAAATTATGGTTGTTTGATTTGGCTTCAGGTCGGCTCAATAATTTTTATACGGAACATGATGAAGCGTTTGTGGATATCGACTGGCCGGACGTGACACAAGGCCACTGGGGCATGAGCGATGTGCTGTTTTTGAGCAACAACCGTGACTTTATCTGGGTTTCAGAAGGAGATGGATGGCGGCATATTTATAAAAAGAACATAGCAGGTGCCGATAATGAAATGAAACTCACACGTGGTGATTATGACATCGCCACTATATATGGCATTGACGAAAAGAAAGGGTATGTTTATTTTAATGCTTCGCCTGATAACTCAACACAGCGTTATCTTTATCGCATTGATCTGAATGGAGGTGGAAACCTGACCAGGCTCACATCCGAGGAGAAAGCTGGCATAAATCAATACGATCTTTCACCGGGTATGCAATTTGCCATTGAAACCTCTTCGAGTTTAACCACGCCAAGAACTGTGGATCTGATCTCGCTACCTAAACCAAAGTTGGTTCGTGAGCTTGTTACCAACGATGAATTCAAAGAGCAAATGTCAAAAATAGACCTCGGGCAGACTGAGTTTTTCAAAGTCACCACCGAAGATGGTGTGGAAATGGACGGTTATATGATCAAGCCTCCTGATTTTGATCCTTCAAAAAAATACCCCGTACTGTTCGATCTTTATGGCGAACCCTGGGGGCAAACAGCCACTGATTCATGGGGCAATCTGTGGCATCACATGCTGGCGCAGGAAGGGTATATCGTAATGACCATGGACAACCGAGGAACACCCTGTTTGAAAGGGCGTGAATGGCGAAAGTCGATTTACAAAAAAGTGGGTGTGATCAACTCCGGCGATCAGGCTGCCGCCACCAAGGAGATCATCAAGTGGGATTTCATCGATCCTGATCGTATTGCCGTTTGGGGCTGGAGTGGAGGTGGCTCTATGACACTCAATCTCATGTTCCGCTATCCTGAAATTTATAAAACCGGGATGGCTGTTGCTGCTGTTTCCAACCTGCGATATTATGATAATGTTTACCAGGAGCGGTATACAGGCATTCCACAGGAAAACCCGGAAGTGTACGACGAAGGCTCTCCCATTAACTTTGCTAAAAACCTGGAAGGAAACCTGCTGATTGTTCACGGCACTGCCGACGACAATGTGCATTACCAAAATGCAGAGGCATTGATTGTTGAACTGATCAAAAACCAGAAACAATTTAATGTGATGCCTTATCCCAATTGTTCGCATGGAATTTATGAAATTGAAGGTGCAACTACACATCTTTTTACTTTGCTCACCAATTATTTGAAAGAGCATGTTGAAGCAGGGGGGAAATAGGGATTGGTGAGCCCGATAGCAATCAGGAGTGATTTGAGATAGAACCTGTTGAAATTTTAAAATTTCTTAATAACTCAACACTTTTGAGGTTTGATCGTTTGAGTAGCAATGATTGGCGAAGGAAATATTCACGACAAGCCTAACTGGTTTGATCACCGGCTGATGGACGGGGGACCGGTTTACACCGAAACACACCCCGGACAACTGATCGTGGAACCCTGGAATGCACTCTCATCCCTGCTTATTGTATTGCCGGCTATTTACTGGTTTTTTATCATCCGAAAAGATTGGCAAAATTACAAGTTCATGCTTTATGCTATTCCTTTGATGATCATTGGGGGAATGGGGAGCACCCTGTTTCATGCGTTTCGTGTTTCGCGTTTTTTTCTTTATATGGACTTTGTTCCACCTGCTATCCTCACAATTTCAATGAGCATTTATTTTTGGATCAAAATTCTAAAACGCTGGTGGTATGTGTTTTTTATCATCATCCCTACTTTTTTTCTGCGATTTTTAATGTTCGGCGAATTGCCACAACACACGGCAATTAATGTGTCATATATCATGACGGGAATTATCACTGGGCTACCGTTGTTGCTCCTCATGTTTAAAACCAAATTTTTCAAAATCAACTATGTAATTTACACTATCCTGCTGTTTATAGCTGCCATTCTTTTCCGCGAGCTGGATACCCGCGAGTTTAGTCTGTTCCCGATGGGTACGCACTTTTTATGGCACACCTTTACCGGGGCAGGGGCCTGGTTCATTTTGGCTTATTTGTATGCTTTTCGTAACCGGGAAATGGAAGCGGGAGGTTGAATTAGTTAAATCGGTTAAATCAGTAAATTGGGAGCACTTTTAACTATAGTCACTTCAAACTTTTAACTATAGTCACTTCAAACTTTTAACTAAAGTCACTTTAAACTCCAGCCCCTATTTAGAATAAATTTAAATTTAAGTAAAGCAATACTTAATTTCTTTTATTTTTAATTTTGTCGGAAAAATAAATACAAATGAAACGAGAGATAATTGTCATTGACGAAGAAAAATGTAACGGTTGCGGAGCATGTGTTCCTGAATGCCACGAAGGTGCCTTGCAGATCATCGACGGAAAAGCGCGCCTGGTCAGTGACCTGTTTTGCGACGGGCTCGGAGCCTGTATCGGTCATTGCCCCGAAGATGCGCTTACCATAGAGGAACGCGAAGCCGAACCTTACAATGAAGTTAAAGTGATGGAGTTGATGATACCCAAAGGTGAAAATACGATACTTGCGCATCTGCGGCATTTGAAGGATCATGGTGAAACTGGTTTTTTAGCGGAAGCAATAAGTTATCTGGAGGAAATCAACTATCCCATGGATCTATCGGATTTTAATAACAATGAAATGAATGTTAAAGATATGGTTAATGATTTGTTTGGATCGACCGGGCATGGCGGATTTGCCGGATGTCCGGGTTCGCAGGAGCGGGTTTTTAATATTGATATGGAGCAGGTAGCAGCTGCCGGGTCGCCGCAGGTTGAAGCGAAATCAGAATTAAAACAATGGCCGGTGCAGTTACATTTACTGAATCCGCAGGCCGGTTATTTCCGAAATGCAGATGTGGTGTTGACCGCCGACTGTGTGGCTTATGCCATGGGCAACTATCATCAAAAATACCTGAAAGGTAACAGTATTGCGATTGCATGTCCCAAGCTTGATTCAAACCTGGAAAGTTATGTGGCAAAGCTCACTTCCATGATCAGTGATTCAATGATCAATACCATGACCATCCTACGTATGCAGGTACCTTGCTGCGGAGGTTTGGTGCAAATGGCCCAGATAGCCACCAACCAGGCAAACAGGAAAATACCTTTGAAGGAGATTGTTGTTGGTGTGGAGGGAGATGTTTTGAGTGAGCAGTGGCTTTGAGAAAGTTCTGGGTTCTGAGCCTGCCTACCGGAGGTGGGTTCAGAGTTCAGGGTTCGGGGTTCTGAGTTCAGAGTTCAGCTCGCCTCCGCCGGTTGGCGGATTCGGACGGAGGTTCAGGGCCTGCCTACCGGAGGTAGGTTCAGAGTTCAGCCCGTCCCTGACAATTAGCGGAATCGAGTGGGAGTTGCGTTGGCTCCCGCAAGGGATTTATGGAAGTGGTGGATTTGTGAAAATGGTTACAGAATCAAAGCCCGCCTCCCGGAGTGAGTTTCTGGGTTCCGGGATGAGAAATTGAGGAATATAAATTTTAAATAAAAAATATGGAATCAAAGGAATTCGGTCATTCAATGGTGATGAAATTTGCGGATAAAGTAGAATATTCGTCTGAGGGTATTGTAAGCAAAAGGGTTCTGCAAAAGGAAAAAGGAAATGTTTCTTTATTTGCCTTCGACAAAGGTCAGCAGTTGAGTGAACATTCAGCCCCATTTGATGCGATGGTGCAGGTGCTTGAAGGAGAAGGGGAGATAAAGATCAATGGCAGGTCATTTACTTTGCTCGAAGGAGAGACGATCATCATGCCGGCCAATGTGCCGCACGCTGTATTTGCTGCCGAAAAATTCAAGATGCTATTAACGATGATCAAATCCGAATAATCATGAAATTCACGATCTTTCAGCATGTGCCCTATGAATCGCCGGGCTATATCCTGGACTGGATAATTGAAAACGGTCACAGCATTGAGGAGGTTAACTTTTATGATCATCCCAAATTACCTGCTGTGAAATCAACCGAAAACCTTATCGTGATGGGCGGACCGATGAATATATACGATGATGATGAGTTTAGTTGGCTACCGGAAGAAAGGGATTTTGTCAAGAAAGCTATTCAGCAGGGAACAAAAGTGCTGGGCGTTTGTCTCGGTTCGCAATTTATAGCTGATGCGCTGGACGCAGCGGTTTTTAAAAATGAACATAAAGAGGTAGGCTGGTTTGACGTGGATGTTAAAGATGAAAATCTTCCTGAAATGTTCAGGGGTATTTTCCCAAAGACCTTCAAAACCTTCCATTGGCATGGTGACACTTTCAATATGCTTGACGGGATCAAAAGCTTTGTCTCGACAAAAGCAACCGCCAACCAGGCTTTTATTAAAGAAAATGTGGCAGCATTTCAGTTTCACATGGAGATGAAGCCAGAAGGGGTGGATGCATTGATCCGGCACAATGAAACCCTTTTTGAGGAGGATCTTCCTTTTGTACAAAAGCCCGGTCAAATGCTTCACATGAATGAATTGCACGAATCCAACCGTAAAATTTTATTTCAGTTTTTGAATACATTTTTTGAAGGATAAATGAATAAAACACGGATCGAACGGGAGAAAAAAACAGTAAACAGCATGATCGCGCTGTTTTGCAGGGCACAGCATCATCCTGAAAACGGAATATGTGAAGATTGTAAATCACTTGTCGCATATAGCAATGCCCGTCTCGACCGTTGCCGGTTTGGGGAAGAAAAGCCGGTTTGTTCAAAATGCCCGGTTCATTGTTACAGAAAAGACCGGAGAGAAGAAATCAGGCAGGTGATGCGATTCGCAGGTCCATGGATGATGCTACACAGACCGTGGCTGGCGATCAGGCATTTGGTGGATTCGAAACTCACCGGTTAATATGGAATAATGGAAAAATGGAATTTTGGAATGTATGACATCGTGACTTTAAATGAATACGTCAATCAATTATTCCAAAATTCCACCATTCCATTATTCCGGTACAAATTCAAAAATAGAAACTTGTAAACAGAGCTTAAAACACAAACAGAAAAGTACACGAAACATGAGCGAATTAATTAACAATTCAGAAAAGCGTAAAGAGTTACTCAAACATATGATCCTGCAGATCCATGCCGGTGAAAACCCGGATATGGTGCGGGAGCAATTGATCAGGCTGATGTCGAAGATCCCTTATGGCGAAGTGGTGGAGGTTGAGCAGGAGCTGATCAGTGACGGTATTCTGACCGACCAGGAGGTGTTACAATTTTGTGATCTGCATACCGAAGCACTGGAAGGTCACATCGACCAAACCGGTGCACAGGAGATCCCGGCCGGCCACCCGGTGGATGTTTTTCAAAATGAAAACAGGGAACTGGAAAAGGTGATCGCAGTTTGTAACAACATTTTTGCAGGCCTGGATCAACTTGAGAACAGTGAACAGGTGGCTGAAAAAATGCTCGAACTCAGGCATCAGTTCAACCAGTTGATGGATGTGGACAAACATTACCAGCGAAAGGAAAACCTGTTGTTTCCCTATCTAGAAAAAATCGGTGTAACCGGTCCCCCCAAGGTGATGTGGGGCAAACACGATGAGGTGCGCAACATGCTAAAAGGAGCCATCGAAGCACTATCAGTAGATGAGAATGTGACACCTGAAGAAGCAACCGCCATTCGTGATATGGTTTTAAAACCTGCCACAGAAGGCATTGCAGACATGGTCATGAAGGAGGAGGAGATCCTTTTCCCGATGTCGATGGACAAACTCACCGATGCCGACTGGTTCGACATTGCCAAACAAACCAACGAGATCGGCTATTGTCTGTACGATCCGCAGGAGGAGTGGAAACCGGAAGGCGTTGACCTGCTCAGCCAGGTGAAAACCGAAGGACCGCAAATCCAGTTGCCCAGCGGCAGTTTTACCAATGAAGAGCTCACAGCGATGTTGAATACCCTTCCGATCGATATGACTTTTGTGGATAAAAACGATAAGGTGAAATATTTTTCGCAGGGAGCAGAAAGGATCTTTCAGCGTAACAGGGCCATTCTGAACCGGGATGTGCGGATGTGCCACCCACCGTCGAGTGTGCATATTGTCGATCAGATCGTGGATGATTTTAAAAGCGGCCGGCAGGATTCGGCGCCATTCTGGATCCAGATGAAAGGGATGTTCATCCACATCGAATATTTCGCCATGCGCAACGAAAAAGGCGAATACCTCGGTACCCTGGAGGTTTCTCAAAATTTAACAGGTAAACGCGCCCTGGAAGGTGAACAGCGGATTTTATCGTACGGGGAGAAGGGTGAGCAGTAGGCAATATGCAGTTTGCAGTAAGCAGTTTGTCATAGGCATTATGCTGGTGTAAATTTGAAAATCGACAACTGCAACCCGCAACCCGCAACATTAAACATTAAACTAAAACAATGAACAATCTAATCATAACCCCAAAAACCAAAGTAGCCGAATTATTGAATGCCTATCCTGAACTGGAGGATGCATTGATCGACATTGCTCCGGCATTTAAAAAATTAAAAAACCCTGTCCTGCGGCGGACTATCGCAAGGGTGACATCCCTGCAGCAAGCGGCCTCAGTGGGTGATGTGCCGGTGGATGTAATCGTGAATAAACTACGTGGTATCGTTGGACAGGAAGCCCTCGAAGATGTCGAATCAGGAGGAGAATACGGAGGTGGAACGCCCTCCTGGTTTTCAGAAGAGAAGATCGTTAAAACCTTTGATGCGCGTGAAACCATTGCCCAGGGCGGCCATCCGCTGGGTGATGTGATGGGCGACCTGCACAAATGGGACGGTGGGATCTATGAACTGATCACTCCATTTTTACCGGCGCCTCTCATCGACAAAGTGAAAGAGCAGGGTTTCGAAACCTGGACAAAACAGGAAAATGATGGATTGTTCAGGAATTATTTCTGGAAACAATAATGTAGAGACGCGATGCATCGCGTCTCCACACCCAATCGATGCATCGCATCTCCACAACCAATGACCTATCGAATAAGCATTTTTAGAGAAAGAAATGAGCAGAAAGAAATTAATCAGGAGGTTACGAAAATACCATAAATGGCCCTCCATCGTATTGAGCATTTTTACCCTGATCTTTGCCCTGTCCGGGATTGTGATGAACCACCGGGAGCTGTTTTCCGGGGTGGATGTTTCACGGGAACATTTGCTGGAGGATTACCAATACAAAAACTGGAACAATGCTGCCGTGAAATCGGCCTGCCGAATGAGTCCCGATAGCATCCTGGTTTACGGGAATATCGGTGTTTGGCTCACCGACAGCCTTTTCAGCGATTTTACCGATTTTAACGACGGCTTTCCAAAGGGTATCGATAACCGCAAAATCTTTAAAATTCATAAATCAAAGCAAGGTAATCTGTATGCAGGGACGTTGTTTGGAATGTACAGGTTTGATAACCGGAATCGCCATTGGAAATTTGTGGAATCTCCTTTCGGGAAAGAACAGGTAGTGGACCTATTTGACCGGAATGACAGCCTCTACGTGCTGACCCGCTCGTTTTTATTTGTAACCAAAGATAATCCGGGCAATTTTATTTTTCGAAAAATAATGCTTCCCCCACCTGTGAATTACGACAACAAAGAAGGCTTGTTCAAAACCCTATGGATGATCCATAGCGGGGAGATCGGTGGTTTTGTCGGACAATTGTTCGTCGATTTGATTGCCCTGATTTTCATTTTTCTCACCCTCACCGGATTGATTTACTGGCTTTTTCCGAAGTGGATCAAACGCAGAAAACGTAAAGAAAAAACGATCCAATACATCAAATCGGTCAACCAGTTTTCACTTCAATGGCACAACAAGATCGGGGTGTGGGTGGTTGCTTTTTTGTTGATCACCACGATTACCGGGATGTTTCTCCGGCCCCCTTTGCTGATCACCATTGCGAATGCATCGGTCGGGAAAATTCCATTTACACTGCTTGATTCCCCCAATCCGTGGTACGACAAGCTGAGGCGGATTTTTTATGATGAACAAAAAGAACGCTATGTCATCGGTACCAACCAGGGAATTTATTATTTGGATAAGGAGTTCAGCAATGTATTAATCCCTTTTAGTACACAACCTCCGGTGAGTGTGATGGGCATCAATGTGTTTGAACAGATGCCCAACGGGTCCTACCTGGTCGGTAGTTTTAGCGGTTTGTTCCTCTGGGATCCCGACAGAAGGATATTAGTTGATTATCTCCATCCAAATCGTCCTGTAAATTCAAACGCTGGGGGTCCACCCATCGGTTCCGATCTTTCGGCCGGACTGATCACCCTGAATGGAAAACCGGTGTATCATTTCGACTATGGTAGTGGCGTTTCATCCGCTACCGGTTTCAGAACATTTCCTGACATACCTGAGGAGATCATTCAAAAAAGCGGCATGTCGCTTTGGAACCTGGCCCTGGAATTCCACACGGCCCGCTATTACCAGTTTATGTTTGGCGGGCTATACATTCTGTTCATCCCACTTTATGGCCTCACGATGATCCTGATCCTGGTTACCGGATTTTGGGTTTGGTGGAAAGTGTGGCGGAAGAAAAAGAGGACTCCTTATTTAGAATCAAAATAAATTTCCTGAATAGCCTGTTTTTTAGCAATATTATCATTGCCGGGAAAATTTCCTGTTATAATTTTGAAAAAAAGTAATTAAATACCTAAAATATTAAAAAATGAAAAAAGTAATCATCAACTTTACCTTAGCGTTATTCATTACTTTAAGTTCAGTAATGGCCTTTTCGCAAACAACAGAAATTAGCGGGCAATTCAGGCCCAGATATGAGTATCGGCATGGATTTAAAACTTTAATACCGGATGGGCAAATTGGAGCCAATTTTGTTTCGCAAAGAACCCGAATAAACCTCAAGTATTCTGATCAATTTTTTCGGTTGGGGTTTAGTTTGCAAAATGTGGGCGTTTGGGGCGAAACCGGAACACTGAGTATTGCAGATGTGAATGGAACCGCATTTCACGAGGCCTGGGGAGAGATTCTTTTTTCAGAGAAATTTTCGATGAAAGTCGGGCGACAGGAGATCATTTATGATGACCACCGCATTTTTGGTAGCGTTGATTGGGCTCAGCAGGGTCGAAGCCATGATGCAGCAATCATTTCAATAAAGCCCAAAGATGTTTGTAAACTTGACATTGGTTTTGCCTATAATGCCAGGCGCGAAAGCCTTTACAAAGAATATTATCATTCTACAGAGTATAGGACTTTCCAGTACATTCACTGGCACCGGGATTTTAATCAGTTAGGGGTTTCAGTTTTACTTTTGAATAATGGAATGACATACCTGGATATGACGGATACAACAAGTATCGGTGATCCTGTTGAAAAAATTGCTTATAGCCAGACCCTTGGTACAAGAATTACATATTCAAATGAACGGTTCGCAGCAAACGGTGCATTTTATTTTCAAACAGGAAAAATATCGGCTGACACAACCAATGATGGAACAATGGAGTCTTCACGTGATTTGTCGGGTTTGTACTTTGCAGGAGATATTAAATATAATTTCAATGCAGGTTTTTCGGCCGGTGCCGGATTTGAGTATCTTTCAGGAAACAGTATGAAAGATCCTGCTGATAAAGACGAGGCTTTTAAACCGTTTTATGGTACCAATCATAAGTTTAACGGGTGGATGGATTACTTTTATGTAGGCAATCACATGCAATCGGTTGGGTTGTTGGATATTAATATTCCGCTTGCCTACAAAAAGAACAAAATAACAGTTATGCTTATTCCGCATTTTTTCCAAAGCACTGGCGACATTGTTGGGCCTGCTGCCGACGGAATATTCAGGGATTATGACAAGTATCTCGGAACAGAGGTGGACCTCGCCATCAGTTATGCCATATCACCCATAGCCTCTATAAAAGCAGGATATTCGCAGATGTTTGCAACTGAATCGATGCAAATATTAAAAGGTGGAAATAAGGACAATACAAACAATTGGGCCTGGGTGATGATCGACCTGAAACCAACATTTTTCAAATTTGAAAATTAGGAAATATGCATAAAAGGATTGAAAAATTTTTACCGCCTCCCGCCTGGCAGGTTCCGGTTATCATACTCATTGGGGTTATCATAGGTCTTGGATTATACATTTTTAAAATTTCCAATGCTGCTTCATACCTTTCTGATGATCCTGAAACATGCATCAATTGTCATGTAATGAATCCGCAGTATGCCACCTGGAATCACAGTTCGCACCGTGAAGTAGCCAATTGTAACGATTGTCATGTGCCACATAACAATGTTGTGAACAAATACTTTTTTAAGGCCAAAGATGGGTTGCGGCATGCTACGATTTTTACCCTAAGAGCCGAGCCCCAGGTTATTTTTATCAAAGATGAAGGCAAAGAAGTGGTTCAGCAAAATTGTATCAGATGTCATGAAAAACTGGTGACGGATAATGCAGGCATAGCCCGTTTCGAAACTTCCAGGCATTTCAGAATGGAGCGTTCATGTGTGGAGTGCCATCGTGAAACACCGCACGGCAGGGTGAATAGCCTGGCTTCGGTACCCCATGCCCAAATTCCGGAATTACAAAGTGTGGTTCCCGAATGGCTCAAAAAAATGATGAATAAAAAGAAAAATAATCAATAAAATTTGAAAAGATGAAATTAAAAAACTGGTTTTTATTAGCAGCTACAATCCTTGTGGTATTTTTACTGGGAATCCTTGCCTCCTCAATTATTGAGCGTCGGGCCGAAACAGCTTATGTTTATAAACCCCAGGTGAAAATAAATGATTATGAACCCCGCAATGAGGTTTGGGGAAAAAACTATCCCCGCGAATATCAGTCATATATGCAAACCGCAGAAACCGATTTTAAAAGTAAGTACAACGGTAATACAATGATTGATATGCTTGAAGTGGATCCTCGGCTGGTGGTTTTGTGGGCGGGTTATGGATTCTCGAAAGATTACAACCAGGGGCGCGGGCATGTGTATGCAGTTGAGGATTTGCGAAATAGTTTACGAACCGGAGGTCCAAAGGATGAAAACAGTGGCCCCATGCCCAGCACCTGCTGGAGCTGCAAATCACCGGATGTGCCACGTACGATGAATCAGGCCGGAATTGCAGAGTTTTATAAAGGTAAATGGGCAAGGCTTGGTGGTGAGATCGTTAATCCAATTGGTTGTGCCGATTGTCATGATCCTGAAACCATGAACCTTATGATTACCCGTCCGGCACTTGTAGAGGCATTTGAGCGACAGGGTAAAGATATTACCGAAGCTTCTCATCAGGAGATGCGCTCATTGGTTTGTGCGCAATGTCATGTTGAGTATTATTTTAACAAAAATGTGGCTGAAGGTGCTGCATACCTCGTTTTTCCCTGGGATAACGGTTACACTGCTGAGGATATGGAAGAATATTATGATAATATGGAATTTGCCGACTGGACCCATGCCCTGAGTAAAGCACCCATGCTAAAGGCGCAACACCCGGGATACGAAACATACATGACCGGCGTACACGCTGCCCGAGGCGTAAGTTGCGCTGATTGTCATATGCCTTATAAATCTGAAGGAGGGCAAAAATACACCGATCATCACATTCAAAGTCCTTTGAATAATGTTGCCAATTCATGCCAGGTTTGTCACCGTCAGGAAACTACACAGTTGCTGAAAGATGTATTTGAACGGCAGGACCGGATCATTGAAAACAGGGACAAGCTTGAAGAACTTTTGGTAAGGGCTCATGTGGAGGCTAAAAAAGCCTGGGACCTTGGTGCAACCGAAGATCAAATGAAAGCGATATTGCAGGATATTCGTCATGCACAGTGGCGCTGGGATTATGCTGCGGCTGCTCATGGAGGCTCTTTCCATTCGCCTGTTGAAATCGGAAGGGTAATCGGAACCGGACTTACCATTGCCCAGGAAGGCAGGATCAAACTTGCACGGTTGCTGCTTCAACTCGGGTTTGAAGGTGAAGTTCCTTATCCCGACATTTCCACCAAAGCGAAAGCACAGGAGTTTATTGGATTGCCAATGGATAAATTGAAGGAGGAGAAGAAGGAGTTTCAGGAAACCATATTGCCACAGTGGGATGCAGCAGCAAAAAAGCGTGAAGATGCCTGGGAAGTGAGCTACAATTAAGAGACAGTCGATTCGAACCGCAGGTAAATAGCGGGTTCTTAAAACCATCATCCTCCAGGGTGATGGTTTTTTAGTGAACTACAACTTTCTCAAAATAAACTTTCGCATCTACCCGAACCTGTAAATAATATATTCCCGGACTTAAATCACCCAAAACAAAACTGATCTCAGATTCAGTTTTTGTAAAAGTTTTTGTATTTACCAGTTGGCCCTGGTTGTTGAAGCATTGGATTAGTATGGGTTGGTTTTGTTGAGATGATGGAATTTGAATGTTGATTTTTCCGATGGTGGGGTTGGGGTAAATGTAAATAGAACTTCCAGTATATTCGGAGTAATTAATTGAAGTATTTGGATTATATAACTTTGCAATGATCTCACGCTTTAAATTAGAAGCTGGAATGGTATCATTAGCGAATAGTACATTGTCTCCGGGCCAGTTAAGAACGGTGAAATAAGTACTTTGATTGTTTAATGCCAGTCTGGTGTTATAACCCTCGCTGGCAATATGCAATTTCCCTGAATTCTTGAAGTTTTGATCAAGATTGAAAATAAAAGTTTCCGGTGGGTTAAATCCAAATACAGAATCATTTCCAATGATAACAAAACCTAAGTATGTGCCGGTAACCATTATTCCAGATTTTTTGGTATAAATATTTCTTCCATCTCCAGCCTGGAGGCCCTTGATTTCTGTGGAATTGACAAGATTGCCATAAACATCTATTTCGCGAAGGGTAGGCAGGGTATCAGAATCATTATCTGTTTTGCCGTAAATAACCAGGTTTTCATTTTCCATAAACTGGATATCATACAATCTGCCCTGGTTATATGCATTTGAATTCCAGAGTAAATTATAATCAGCGTCGTATGTTACGACATGATTTGGTCCTAGTGCCAGGGAATCGCCATTATAATATATTCCATAGGCTCGTGCCATCAAAGCCAGGTAGCCAATCTCATTCAATTCAAGATTGAAAATATTATTGGAAATGTAAAACCCATAGTCAATTAATTTATCGAGGCTTAGCAGATTTCCATCCTGATCAAGCTTTGCGAAAAATGTTGCACTGTATTCTGTTGTGAGGGATTCGTCCGCTATTTGCAAAGTATTTTTAAAATTTCCTGAAAGGCAAACCTGTCCACCTGATGAGATAATGATTTTTCTACCTTCATTCCAAGCGCTGGCAATTAATGGAACTGACCATAACAATTCTCCTCCTTCAGAATATTTTTGTAATTGATTTTTCTGTTCATTTTCTGCAGATATCCAAATATAAAGATTGTTGTTTTCATCACATGCTGAAGTGTATATCCACATATCATTTTCAACATCTTCAAAAATTTTCAGAAACTCAATTTCACCCGAGGCTGTAATTTTGATTAATGCACTGCTGATCATTTCAGGAAAGGCAGAGACGTTGGGATCCTGATCTTCTATCTTTAAAGTATCTCTGAATTTACCGGAAATATATAGATTGGAATTAGTGTCGATACAAGAACTTTGTATGATAAAGGGATCAAGATCACTACCTTGTAAAGTTTTATACCATTCTATATTCGGGCGCTCTGGCAACAAGGCAGCTCCACCTCCATTGGTTGTTCTATAAAGGTGACCATTTTTAGTAGGTACAAGGATAATTTTATCACCTGCCAGGGCAAAGTCATTGGCAAAATTATTTTCAAAAAAAATATAGTCCCAATTTTGGCCACCGTCATAGGTTCTTAAAACCCTCAGGTTATTATATTTTCCGGTATGAAGGTATCCCCTTTCTTCATCAATAAAAATTATGCGGTCGATGACTTCAGGAACAGAATCTACTAAATTCCAATTCTTGCCACCGTCATTGGTTTTGAAAATCAGGCCTGTTTTACTCCCGGCATATCCTATTTCAGCGGATATCAGCGAAATGGAAGAAAAGTCATCCTTACCTTGTGTATTGGTTTGTATCCAGGTTTCGCCTAAATCAGAGGTGTAAAAAATACCATCAGGAGAAGCTGCAAGTGCGGAGGAGTCATTGATGATATATACTTCATTGGTATAAATATCCATCTGGCTCCAGGTTACACCGCCATCCGTGGTTCGTTGCTGGATAGCGATTCCTGTGTTTTCATTGAAAAAACCGCACCTGTATACATCCCAGGTCCCTTGTAAACTACCCGCAAAGAACCAGTTGTAACCACCATCAACCGTTTTATAGAATACTCCATCCTGTCCCCCACCATAACCAACACTATCGTTCACAAAATAAAAGGTATAAGGTCCTGCATTTCCGCCGGGAACCGTAAAAATCTCAGTCCAGGTTTCACCCGCATCATCAGTTCTTAAAATTAAAGTCGGTGCTGAAAACTGCTCCTGATCAAATGCACTCATGAAACCGGTTGTATCATTTTTGAAATAAATACCCAAAAAGTAGTATTCACTATTCTCGTAGATTGCCGTCCATTGGGCAATTGAATTAAAACCTGTGAAGTTGAACAGGATAAGAAAAGTAATAATCAGGTATTTCTTCATGACTTCATATTTTAACCCAATAAAGATAAGAAATTCTCTTTCGCTGATTGGAAGTTACCGTTGAATTTTCTCAATTTAAATCGATTACAAACAAAGAGCTGTCGTACAAGCAAAAATTTGATCGTACGAAATATTATTCTAATCGTACGTTATTTTGTATATTTGTAAAAAACTGAAAAATGGTAATTACAACTTCTGCTTTAAGACAAAACTTGTATCGCCTGCTCGACCAGGTGCTGGAAACGGGAGTTCCGCTGGAAATAAAACGGAAAGGGAAGATTTTAAAGATCATTCCGCCCTCTGAAAACGATATACTGGAAAAAATGCCGGAACGGAATATTATGAATGAAGATCCGGAGGAGTATATTCATATCGATTGGTCGACAGAATGGAAAAGTTAATATTTCTCGATACCCATGTACTCATTTGGCTGTATGCCGGCAAATTGAAGCTGTTCAGTAATCTGGCGCTTCGCGAGATCCGAAAATCCAATCTCTGTTTTTCACCGGTGGTAAAGCTGGAATTGCGATATTTGTATGAAATTGGAAAAATTTCGGAAAAACCCGATAAGATCGTAAATGCTTTAAAGCAGGAAATTGGATTGAAAGAAGCTAACGATGATTTTGCAGCAGTTGTAAATGAAGCAATAAATCAGGGCTGGACCCGTGATCCGTTTGACCGCATTATTTCTGCTCAAGCAAAAATCCGGAATGTAAAATTGTTAACCAAAGATCAAACTATACTGTCAAATTGTAACTTTGCCTTTTGGGAATAATTAAAAAAATTAATGACAAGGGAAAATAATAACATCGGCCTGTTTTTCGGTTCCTTTAATCCCATTCACATCGGGCATATGATCATTGCCAACTGGTTTGTGGAGTACACCGATCTCGACAAAGTTTGGTTTGTGGTAAGTCCGCAAAATCCCTTTAAAGAAAAGAAAAGCCTGCTGGCCGATCATCACCGGTTGGCCCTGGTGCGGGAAGCCATTGAAGATGACTCACGGTTTTGGGTCACCGATATTGAATTCGGGATGCCCCAGCCATCATACACCATCGATACACTAACTTACCTCGAAGAAAAATATCCCGATAAAAACTTTGTATTGCTGGCCGGTTCCGATCAACTGCCAAGTTTTGAAAAATGGAAAAACCCAAACCGGATTTTAGAACTTTACAAAATGTATGTGTATGCCCGGCCCGGTTTTAAAGGGAGCAAATACGAAAAACATCCTTCGGTGCAGGTTTTCAGAACACCGCTGATGGAAATCTCCAGCACCTTTATCAGAAAGTCCATCGCCGAAGGTAAAGACATGCGCTACATGCTGCCCGAAAAGGTTTGGAAGTATATGCGGGATATGCATTTTTATGAATAAATTATTTACTCAATTAAATTGATCATGAAAAAAATCACATTTCTTTTATCTCTTATTTTTTATTTAGGCGGCTTTTCACAATCTAATCTCGAACAGGAATTCCTGGTAAGTTTAAATCATAAATATAGCGAAGATCAAACTACCATTTCAGTTTACAATGAAGACAGGGAAGAGCTGATAATTGTGACCACCCAAAAAAAGTCTTTACTAATCAATGTTCTTGACAGCACATTTCAATTAAAAAGGACCTTTGAGATAGACCGCCCGGGAAAAAACGATGCAATGCTTCTGGGAATTTTACAAAAAGGTGATTCACTTTTGATCACATACTCTAATAAATTGTTCACAGGCATTTCGTCACAATACATCGATGTAATCACGGGTTCGATGTATCCAAACATCTCTGGTGAAAAAATCATGTATCAGCAATATTTGGCTTCGGAAATAATAGATAACGAATTATATGTTCTCAGCATTAGAGATAATAAATCAGATTTATACGTTTACCGCTTCAAATCTGATCAATCCATGGAAATAATGGCATTTCCTTTTGGGGATACGAAATTTCTAGATGACAAATATGAATTTTATTTATACAACCTTTTGAAAAAGGGAAATCTATTGATGCAGAAAATTTCTGATGAAGGACCTTCCAGTATCGAATTAGTTTCAAGACATAATAAGGTATATTTTAAAGAAAATGAAATTATCCTTACAATAGATTTTTTTCGGAATATGACTAAATTTATTTCACTAAACCTAACTGATACAACGAAAATAGTAAAAGACTTTATGCAGCCATTAGTTGTGGATAACACTACTATTCCAGGAAGTTCTAACTCTTTTCTGTATAATAATTTCCTTTTTCAGATAAATGTTTCTTCACTTCAGTTGGCACTAAATATCAAATCGATTAATGATGGAGAATTGCAAAAGGAATTTCGTTTTAATTTAAAGGATACTCTTTTATTAAACAATTCCACTATTATGCAACATGGAGTGGCCCTTGATTATGATTACATCTTTTTTTGGGAACAAAATGAAACCAGGGAATTAACTAAATCAAAGCAGGTTTTGAGGAAGTTAGGGCGCTCTGATGTTGGTATTAACGTCTATGAGTATGCAGGGATTCTAGATGTGACAGTCGGAGGTGTAATTGACATTATAGGTGGAAATTCTGATTATCAATACAATCCTGGTTTTAAATTGTCTATGCCCCCAATCGGTTATTATTCAGCACTCACTTATAGTCTTTATAAGTCATTACGAAGCAAAACTGTACAATTTCATTCATTACTTAGCAATCAAAGCTTTGATAGGCTGGATAATTCAATGGACAATTCTATCTTTTATAGTTTATTTGAAATTCTGGAGGAAAAAAAAGATATCATTTATGTGGAGGATTTTTTTCGAGTGAAAGAATCATATTATATCTTAATATATGTCAAACCTGAAAAGAAACATAACCTTATTCGACTCGTGCCAAAATAAAATGAAATTTGTAAAAAAGGATTTGATTTCTTAAATCAAATCCTTTCATTTTTTTGCTTAATTAATCCCTTTCCGCCGGTCTCAAAACCCCATAAACATAATGTTCCAGTGTCAGGTATTTTTGGGCTGATTCCTGCACCTCTTTAGCTGTAACAGCTTTTACTGCTGCATTGTATTCCTCGTCGCTCATCAGTTCACTGCCTTCAAAGGAGAGTTTTTCAAGCGAGGTGAGCCAGAACCGGTTTTCCTTTACATCGGTTTCGCGCTCGCGCAGGAAGGTTTCGCGGGCCTTGGCCATGTCCTGTTCGGTGGGGCCGTTTTCCTGCAGATCTGTAAGTTCCTTCAGGACCACTTCCACCAGTTCATCCACACGGTCGGGGTTACAGCCGAAGCTGATCCGCAAAGTGTATTCCTGATCCGGGTATTTTTGCAGGCTTGGTGAAACGCCAATGCCATAGGTGCCGCTTTCATCTTCACGTATCTTTTCACGCAGCCGGATATTCAGCACCTTCACCATAAATTTGGTGTTCAGGTTGTTTTCAAAATTATAAACATAGTCGCCGTTCATCATGATCATCACCTGGCTTTGCGGCTCTTTTCCTTTGTGAACGGTCACGTTGGTTATGCCGGCAGGGAATTCAGGTTCAGCATTTTTCCAGGTGATTGTTTCTTTGCGGGCCGGAATACCTGCAATATATTTCTCAACCAGCGGTTTCAAATTTTCTTTATCCACATTGCCGATAAAAAAGAATTTAAAGCCGTTGATGTTACCGAAAGTCTCATCGTAAAATGAATAGATTTTATCCTGACGAATACTTTTAACCTGAGCCTCTGTTGGAATAACAATGGTTCTGGGAGAATTGGAAGTGGCAACTTTGTACAGTGAATCATAAAACGCTGCCCGCGGATTTTCAAGCTGAAATTTAACCTGGTTCAGCAGGTTATCGATCGATTTATCAAAAACGTCCTGATCTTTTCGTGGTTGCGTTAGATAAAGGTAAACCAGTTGCATAAACGACTCCAGGTCTTTTGGTGAAGTACTTCCCCGGTATCCCTGTTTAAGGTCGTTTACAAACGGATGGAGCGAAATGATCTTTCCTGCCAGTTTTTTATCGAGTTCCACTCCCGAAAAATTCCCGGCACCACTCTGTTCAATCACCTCACTGAAAACCTGTGTTATCACCACCTCATCATCCGGTAGTAGTGAGCTTCCACCGGTTCCATAGGCCCAAAATAAAATTTCATCGTTTTTAAAATCAGTTGATTTAAGATAAACTTCGGCACCATTGCTCAGTTCCCATTTTTCATACTCGGGTTCAATGACCTTATCCACAACATTTCCGGCTTTGATTTCGTGACTTATCAATGGCTCATCCGATACTTTATCTTCATAAGGTTCCAGTGTTTTGCTTTGGGCAGCCTTGATTGTTGTAAACACTTCTTCCTGGGTAGGTACTATTACATCCTCATTTTTAGGGGCTGTAATCAGCACCGCAATATTATCCTCGGTGATCCATTTTTCGGCAAGGCTGTTCATTTCTTCCAGCGTAATTCCCGGTACCATGGCATTGGCCATTTCGTATTCGGCTTCTATTCCAGGTACGGGTTCTTTTTCAAGGAAGTTGTAAACATACTCCATCGCCAGACCGCGCGATTTCATTTTATCCCGTTCATTGTATTGTTGCTCATAACTGCGAAGCAATTCCTGTTTTTGGCGTTCAAATTCAGTAGCAGTAAAACCAAAACGCTCTACCCTTTCATTTTCCTGTGCCATCACATCTATTGCCTCTTTGATCATCGTGGGTTTAGCCATAGCAAACGAATTGTATGCGTCTTTGGTCCTGCCAAAAAACCCGCCATATCCAGAATAACCATACATGAATG
>Ga0116152_10000415_pt1 | contig 34516 bp, 19 predicted proteins | sample AD_UKC119_MetaG_FD_89894 | JGI IMG/M metagenome (GOLD analysis project Ga0116152, IMG submission 89894) | Active sludge microbial communities of municipal wastewater-treating anaerobic digesters from Hong Kong - AD_UKC119_MetaG | ecosystem: Engineered > Bioreactor > Anaerobic > Digestate... | reverse complement strand
TTTGGGTTGTGATCGTGAAAATGTTGAATATGTGACAGTTGGATCTGATTTTCTGTCGTGTACGACGAATGGTAAAAATCAAAAGGGATTGAACGGCGAATATTTTGATAATGTAACTTTGGCAGGAAAACCTGTTTTTACAAGAATTGATAGGCAAGTGAGTTTTCAATGGACACTCTTTTCTCCCGATCCTGAAAAACTTTCATACGATTTTTATTCTGTTCGGTGGACAGGAAAAATTAAAGCTCCGGAAACCGGAAAATTTAAAATCGGAATTGATGGAAACGATGGATACCGTTTATTTCTGAATGGTAAATTAATAATCGACAATTGGAAAAAGCTTAGTAAACAAACTATTGTATCTGATTTTAATTTTGAAAAAGACAAAGAATATGATATTCGAATTGATTATTATGAACCTGCCGGAAATGCTTTCTTTCGCTTGGTTTGGAATGTCAATGTAAAAAATAACCAATCCGAAGAAATTAATAAAGCTGTAGCACTGGCTGCTAAAAGTGATGTTGCTGTAGTTGTGGCTGGAATTGAAGAAGGTGAGTTTCGCGACCGCGCTTATTTAAGTTTACCCGGCCGACAGGAAGAACTGATCAATAAAATATCAGAAACAGGTACTCCTGTTGTGGTTGTATTAGTTGGAGGTAGTGCCATTACAATGAACAACTGGCTGAAAAATGTTCCGGCAATTATTGACGTCTGGTATCCGGGCGAGGAAGGGGGAAATGCAGTTGCCGATGTTTTATTTGGCGATTACAATCCGGCCGGCCGCCTGCCAATAACATTCCCTGTTTTCGAAGGTCAGCTTCCGCTGGTTTATAATCACAAACCTACCGGACGAGGCGACGATTACAACAACCTTACCGGTCAGCCACTTTTTCCCTTTGGTTATGGTTTGAGTTACACTGCTTTTGAATATGTTGATTTACAAATCGTAAAAAATAAAATTTCAACTTCCGATTCAACTCTGGTTCGCTGTAAAATAACAAATTCAGGTAAACTGGCTGGCGATGAAGTTGTTCAGTTGTATATACACGATGAATTTGCATCGGTTGCCCGCCCAATAACGGAGTTAAAAGGGTTTCAGCGCATTCATCTGAATCCCGGTGAAACAAAAGAAGTAACTTTCACAATTAATTCTGAAATGTTATCGATGCTGGACATCGATTTGAAAAAGGTGGTAGAACCGGGTGATTTCAGAATAATGATCGGCGCTTCGTCAAAAGATATTCGTTTAAGAGGGATTTTGCAGGTTGTTAATTAAGCAGGAATGGAATATGAAATTACCGTAAATAACGATACACGGTTGGTAGTGCAATAAATTTAATAATTCAAAAAAATGAAAAATTTTAGAAACTTTCTATGTTTTGCAGTTCTTGTGGTACTTTTTAGTGCTTGCCAAATCTCTCAAAAACATTCTGAAAGTAATAAAGAGCTTTCCATCATTCCCAAACCGGCAAAAACAATTTTAAATACCGGCAATTTTGAAATAACAAAAAACACGGTTATTTTTTGTAACGACAATGAAGTGCTGCCAATTGCAGAATATATGGTTGCAAAAATTTCAGGTGCAATGGGTTTCAGTTTGCAAATAAAAGAAGGCGCCGGGAAAGGGATTAATTTTGTTATTTCAGAAACACCTGACTTAGCCCTTGGCAATGAAGGTTACAAACTTAAAGTCACCCCAAAAAATATTGAATTGACAGCCAACAAAGCAAACGGTATTTTTTATGGTATTCAAACATTATTACAATTGCTGCCCCCACAAATAAAAAGCAGCTCTTTGCAAAATAATGTGAACTGGGAAATTCCCTGTATTGAAATTGAAGATTCTCCCCGCTTTCCCTGGCGTGGTTTAATGTTGGATGTGAGCAGGCATTTCTTTACAAAAGAAGAAGTAAAATCATATATCGACCAGTTGGCGGAATACAAAATGAATGTATTTCACTGGCATCTTTCCGATGATCAGGGATGGCGCATTGAAATAAAAAGCCTTCCGAAACTTACAGAAATTGGTGCCTGGAGAGCTGAACGGGTTGGTGATTGGTGGCAAAGGGAACCACGGCAGGAAAATGAACCTACCAATTATGGAGGCTTTTATACACACGAGGACATAAAAGAGGTTGTGCAATACGCAAAGGACAGATTTGTAGAAATCGTTCCGGAAATTGACGTTCCCGGACACAGCCTTGCGACAATTGTTGCTTACCCTGAAATTTCATGCACTCAATCAGTTAAGGATGTTAACGTGGGAAACAAATTTTATACTGTTGATGAAAATTCATTGTGCCCCGGAAAGGAAATTACCTTCGAATATCTCGATAAAATATTCACCGAAATTGCCATGTTATTTCCTTCAGAATATATTCATGTTGGAGGCGATGAATGCTACAAAGGATTTTGGGGCAAATGCCCCGATTGTCAGAAAAGAATTCAAAATGAGAAATTAAAAGATACTTATGAACTACAGAGTTATTTTATCAAGCGGATGGAAAAGATGCTGGAAGCTAAAAATAAAAAACTCGTGGGCTGGGATGAAATTCTTGAAGGGGGACTTGCACCAAACGCAACGGTAATGTCGTGGAGAGGAATGGAAAACGGGATTAAAGCCGCGAAGGAAGGTCACCAAATTATAATGACTCCAACAAATCATTGTTACCTCGATCTCTACCAGGGCGAACCTTCTGTTGAACCTGCAACATATAGTATGTGCAGACTTAGTGACTCTTATAATTTTGAGCCGGTTCCTGATGAAGTTGACCCAAAATTAATTCTTGGCGGGCAGGGTAATTTGTGGTCTGAAGCCGTTCCAACTTTCCGGCATGCTGAATACATGACCTGGCCCAGAGGATGGGCGTTAGCTGAAGTTTTCTGGTCTTCCAAAGAGAATAAAAACTGGGAAAATTTTGTAACACGGGTTGAAGATCATTTTGAACGCGCTGATTTTGGAAAAATAAATTATGCCCGCAGCATGTACAATGCCATTGTTACTCCTTTTAATAGTGAAGACGGCACACTAAAAATTAAGCTTGACACCGAGATTAAAGATTTGAAAATCTTCTACACTTTCGACAATACAGATCCGGATGGTTACAGTCCTCAATATGAAAGTCCGCTTTCAGTTCCCAAAAATGCCACAAGGTTGAGAATAATTACATACAAAGATGAAAAACCGGCAGGGAAAATGATTTCACTCAGGATTGATGAGTTGCAAAAAAAAGCAAAATAATCCGCTGAATTTTATCCTGTTTTAAAAAGTAAAAACATGAAAAAGATAAAAATTCTGATTCTTCTAAATGTTGTTTTTATAATCGGTTTAAATGCACAAACAAATAATACTTCCAAAAGCATTTTATCTGCCGGTGACATGGAATTTCTTAAGGAAATGACAAAAGATGTAATGGAAAGTTCACGTATTTACCCGGGTCAAAAAGTTTCCGATGAATTTGGTTGTAATAACTCGGGTGGAGTTTTGATAAGGCCGGGAGGAAGAAACTGTTATCCTGCTTTTTGGATTCGGGATTATGCCATGTCGCTCGAAAGTGGTTTTGTTTTAAAAGAAGAGCAGAAACACATGCTTTTTTTAACCGCCTCAAAACAATGCGATCAAACATGGATATCAAAAATCGGCGGTATGATTCCACTCGGAGCAATTCCCGATCATATCCGGATTGATGACAGCAACCCTATTTTTTACCCGGGAACATACGATTATAACAGGCAGGGAGGAAAAACCTGGGGGATTTTCCCTCCATACGGCGATCAATATTTCTTTATTCACATGGCTTGGAATTACTTCAAAACAAATACTGAAACAGATTTTTTGCTTGAAGAAATAAACGGGATAAAATTAATTGACCGATTAGAAATGGCTTTTAAAGTGCCTCCAACTCGACAAAATGGAGTTTTGGTTTTTACAACAGAAGAATTCAGAGGTGTCGATTTTGGTTTTAGAGATGTTATAACCATCACAGGTGATCTTTGTCTTCCTTCTATCTTGAAATTCAAAGCTTCTCAGGAATTAGCCGAACTTTTTGAAAAAATCGGACGCAAAGATAACGCGGACAGCTACCTAAAACTTGCAAACCGTCTGAAAATTGAAATCCATGAAACATTTTCTGATCAGCGTGGAATGCTACGGGCATCAACAGGAAAAAGCAGTCAACCGGATGTTTGGAGCACTGCACTGGCTGTATATTTTGGAATTTTGGAAGGTGAAAACATGAAAAAAACATGCCGGTTTCTCAGCGATTCATACCAAAAAGGTGCCTTGGCATACAAAGGCAATATTCGTCATTTATTGACAACCGATGATTTTAATGATTCCACCGCATGGGAAAATAGTTTAGCCGCAAAAAATACCTATCAGAATGGCGCTTACTGGGGAACGCCCACCGGATGGGTTTGTTATGCAATTGCAAAGGTTGACATTGATGTAGCCCGGCAACTTGCAAACGAATATATCGAAGAATTAAAAGAAAATGATTTTCGCAAAGGAGATCAATTTGAAGCGCCTTACGAGTGTTTTCACCCAAACGGACACAAACAAAATCCCGTTTACCTGACTTCTGTTACATGCCCGTACGCCGCGTTTAAACAACTAGCAGAATAATTAGTAATAACTTGATATATGAAAAAAATAAAAATTCTATTTATCCTTATTTGTTTTGTTTCAATAACAGCAAGGTCACAGGAAAATAAAAATGTTCTGCCAACAAAAGCACAAGTGGACTGGGCTGATGCTGAAATTGGTGTATTGTTTCATTTCGATTTGCAGGTGTTTAAACCGGAATATGAATGGCGGCGCGATATGGGAAAACACCCCGATGCAGCTGTATTTAATCCGAAGCAACTTGATACCGACCAATGGATAAAAGCAGCAAAAGCCGCCGGGGCAAAATATGCGGTGCTGGTGGCCAAACATTGTTCCGGATTTAGTCTCTGGCCAACAAAAGCGCATGAATATAGTGTGATAAACTCACCCTGGAAAAACGGTGAAGGTGATTTAGTTGCTGATTTTATAGCATCATGTAAAAAATATGGCTTGAAACCAGGTATTTACGCAAGTACAACAGCAAATGGATTTTTACATGTCGATAATCCCGGGAAAGTGCTTTCGGGCGATCCGGAAGAACAGAAACGATATAATAAAATAGTGGAAACCCAACTCACGGAATTGTGGACGAATTATGGGCCACTTTTCGAAATATGGTTTGATGGCGGGGTTTTGCCTGTTGAAAAGGGCGGTTTTGATATTCTTTCCATGGTAAAAAAGTACCAGCCTGATGCAATTGCATTTCAAGGGCCATTTGGTTATGAAAATAATATTCGCTGGGTTGGGAATGAAGAGGGAGTCGCTCCTTACCCCTGTTGGGCCAGGGCCGATTCCACTACTTCGGCTTCGGGAGTTATCGAAATTAAAGGATTAAATGGGAATCCCAGTGGATTATTCTGGTGTCCGGGCGAATCCGATTTTCCGCTTCGCTTAAATTCTTCATTTCAGGGTGGCTGGTTTTGGCATAAAGATCAGGATAATAAAATGCGAAGTCTTGAAGAATTAATGGATAAATACACAAAAAGTGTGGGGCGGAATACAAATATGCTTTTAGGAATTGTTATAGACGATCGGGGATTAGTGCCTGATGCAGATGAAAAAAGAATGGATGAATTTGGTAAAGAAGTGGAGAAGTCATTTTCAAAAGCTTTGGCAAAAACATCGGGAACAGGTAATGTATTTGAGTTGAAATTAAATTCAGCTCAGCAAATCAATTTTGTTGTCATTCAGGAAGATATTTCAAAAGGTGAACAGATTCGAAAATATGAACTTTCAGGAAAAACCAATGGAATATGGAACCCATTAGCCAAAGGGCAAAGTGTGGGGCACAAACGCATTGAAAAAGTAAGTGGTCAGTATGATGCATTAAAACTCGAAATAACGGAAAAAGCAGGTGCAGTTTACATCAGTAATTTAGCTTGTTATGGCTCAAATTAAGTCTTCTTTTTGAAGATTTTATTAGTAGTAGTAATAGGATAAAATCAACTTGAAAGGAATGGTAATTTGCTTAAGGCATCGATTATTTTTTTTGTTTAAAACAATTCTTTAGAATGATAAAATATAGTATGAAAACACGAAACCAAACAACAATAATTATTCTTCTGGTTCTTTCGCTGGCATTTACAGTATTCACAAGTTGTAAGCAAAGGGATTTCAAAACTGATTATTTTAAAATCAGAATTGACAAAAAGGGTTACATAACAAGTATGCAGAATATTTCCGCATCACCCAAGCGCGAATTTAGCCCCTCCGATAAACCCTCGCCTTTAATGAGTCTTTACAACGGCACTGAAAAAGTGTATTACGAACCACAGTCAGCCGAATACAACAAAACCGATAAAACCATTACACTAAATTATCAAAACGGGTCAGTTGCGCGGGTTTTAATTGATACAAATGAAAAATATCTGAAGCTGACGCTAATGTCTCTCGAACCCCGCGATGGTGTCGATGGTGTTCAGTGGGGGCCGTACCATACAAATATCACCAATCTGATGGGAGAAATAATTGGTGTAGCAAGAGATACAAGCGAGGCGGTTAATTACTCTATTGGCATGTTAGCGCTTGACGATAACACCTTGGGCGGCACCTCTGAAACAATAGCCGATGCCGCGCCTTTCCAATATATCATTCATTCACCCGACACAAAACTTTATCCTTTACCCGATAGTTTGCATGAAGGACAGGTTTTTACTTTGGGAGGCAATGGAATAAGTGATGTTGCGTTTTATGCACATAAAGAACCCTGGTACCGGATAATGTATGGAAATGCCGCGATGGTTGACGATAAAGGAAGAATTTCTATCAATTATCACTCAAGGGACAGAACATTCAAAAGGGAAGTTTACTATTCGCTTATTCCCAATATGGCCGCCAACACTCCTAACCATTTGGAAGTTCAACCCTTGCCTGGGGTTGATTTTATTGGCTCTTCCGTCGCTTTGTGGGGCAGCCCCGACAGTACTGCGTTGATGGATGTGATTCAAAATATAGTTTTAGCTGAAGGTTTGCCTTATCCAACTATAAACGGAAAATGGGTGAAAGATCCATCTGCTTTTGTGCCAGATGCAATTACAAGCGGAGGTTTATACGACAGCATAATTTCTTATACTTCACAATTAGGTTTCAAAACAATTAGTTTATACGACCAGGGTTTTATCAGACCCGACCGGGGTAATGAAGGCTATATTGACGGTAAAGATTTTGAAAAGAAACCGATAAAATTAACAGCCGGAAATAAATCACACAAAGAGTTTTCTGAAATGGCTGCTAAATATGGAATTACAATCGGACGAACACCAATTACAAATGCTTTGGCTCCAGGAACAAAGGATGCCAGCCCGGTACCAAGCGACAGCCTGTGCTACCAGCAAAAACGTTTATTGTTGAATAACATTGGCCCAACCGACACAATCATCATTGTTGACGACCCAAAATACATGGAAGAGATTGCCAGCTGGGAAGGACATGCACAGAATTTGAACATGATAAAAATCGGCAAGGAACTGATTTATTATCTCGGAGTATCAACTGAACAACCATACCGGCTTTTAAATGTAAAACGCGGATACTGGAACACCCATCCATCTGTTCATCAGGCAAACGACACCATTTATAAACTACAGGTAACCCTTAATTATGGCTATGATGGCTTGATTCCCAACATGGAACTTCAGGATAAAATTGCCGAATACTATGCCGATGTTTGTTTTATAAACGGTTTAGGTTATTACGATTTCGATGGGCAAGAGTTTTTGTTTAACAACGGACATGGCTATTATTCAGCAAAACGGTTTTTCCGTGTTATGTTTGAACGTGCTGAAACACTTGGTATTCCCCCAATCCGTTTTACCGGCGCCACATTGTCAGAGGGCTCTTGGCATTATCAAAGTATATGGAATGTTGGCGGGGGCAAAAACCTGTACGATGCCGAAACCCGTGAATGGGGCAGCACTACAAGTCAGGGGAAAGACCTTAGGGATGTAACCTATTCCAATTTTTTCCCGGTATCGTTTGGGGGTAATTTCCCCATAAACGCCAATTCAACAGTTGAACAATACGAACATATACAAGCCATTTCGGTGGGCGTGGGCGTAACTTACAGTTTGAGGCTCAATCAAAAAGATGTTGAAAGTTGCCCTCAAAAAGCTTCTATTTTCAAAATCATCAGAACCTGGGAAGACGCCCGGGCTGCTAATGCTTTTCCAAGAAGTATCAAAAAGCAACTTGCCGATCCCTCTAAAAGCTGGACTTTGGAAACCGGTGAAAACAAAGATACGTGGCACTTATTCCAAATTATTGATGGGGTAAAAACCGAACCAATAACCTTAAAAAGAGCCAATGGATATTGATAATGATTTGATTAAAGGATTTTTGTCAAATCAATAAATTGAAATCTTATGAAACTTAAAATATTTATAACGCAAGTAATTATGTTCTTCGCCTCTACCCAGATGTCAGGGCAAAGCACAGTAAAACCCGTTAATGACTTTTTAGCCGAATTGAAAGGGAAAGTGAATCCTGAAGTGTGCTGGTATTCAGGAACAGAGCTTGATTCAGTCCATTCCCTCGAAAGCGGAATCCTGAAAATGGAAAATTCAAGTTGGGAGTGTAACGTTGCAACAAGTACTGCAACCGTTTTCGAAGCGTTGGATGTAACAGCCACATTTAAACTATCCAAAGGCAGCGCAACTTCGGCGGCAGTGGCCATATCATTTGATTTTGATAATTGGAGTACCGAAAACTATGTTTTAGTGCCGGCCATTGTGTATAACGGCAACCGCTACCGGGCAATCGGTAATGCATATAACCCTGATTATCCGAAAGATATGTACTATAATCCGAATGTCCCATTAACAATATCCAACAATCCACGACTGTCAAATCAATTGGGTAAACCTTCGCTTATCGAACTTCAAACAACAAATGCAGCTACCCCGGCAGTTTGCTTTTTCTCACCTTCACTAAAAAAGGGTTTTATTCTTTTAACCGAACAGGATACGCGTTTCGGAAATTCAGGGATAACAATCGAAGAAAATCCTGAACGTTCAAAGGCTTCGATAAAAATCAGCGCCCCATCGGTTCGAAAATTGGCCTGTGGTTTTGGCGATTTCTTCCCAAGTGGCGACAAAGCAGCCGATTGGAAAAGTGGCGATGAGCTAAGTCTGCATTTTCGTTTATATGCTTTTGATGTGGTCTCAATTCCCGAACTGCTTAAAAAATTCATGGAGGTCAGGAAATCGCTTACGGGGTCAAACAATCCCCGAAATCTTGTTCCCATGAGCAAGCATTTTGAGCTCGCCACCGGAATTTGCAGCAAAAACTGGATTACGGTTCCTGCAGGTAGCTATTATGCGCCCGAAAACAGCCGTGATTTTCAATTGGGTTGGGTGAGCGGTATGATGAACACTTACCCAATACTGGCACTAAATAACCAAATGGAGAGGGAACGAGTGGCTGCCGAATTGGACTTTGTGATTGATAAATTACAAGGGGAGAGCGGTTATTTCTACGGTGGAATTACTGCAGAAGGGTTAATTCGACCCGAAAAAATGATACCCGAATTTCCCCAGGAACATGCCATGGTTCGAAAAAATTGTGATGCATTGCTTTGGATGATTAAACATTTTATGCTGCTGAAAGAACAGGGGCACGAAAGTACCATCAAACCTGAATGGGAAGAATCGGCGAAAAAGTTAGCCAGGGCTTTTGTTGCCACCTGGAAAAAATACGGGCAGTTTGGGCAATATATCGACCCAAAATCGGGCAAAATAGCCGTGTTTAATTCAACAGCAGGAGCTATCGCACCGGCTGGCCTGGCCCTGGCTTCCGAATATTTCGGCGAAAAGGAATTTTTGCAGGTGGCGCAGGATGCAGCCACTTATTATTACGAGCGCGATGTTGTAAAACAAGGCCTCACCGGAGGTCATTGTGGCGATATTTCACAGGATGCCGATTCCGAATCCTGTTTTGGTTTTCTGGAATCGTTGATGGCTTTGTACCATTACACAAACGATGCCCGGTGGCTCGAAAAAGCAAAAGTGCAGGCAGCGTTGTGTGCAACCTGGACCATTTCTTACGATGTAAAGTTCCCGCACGAAAGCCAGATTGGCAAGTTAAAGTCGAACATGGCCGGGGCAATCTGGGCCAGCATCCAAAACAAACATGCCGCTCCCGGCATATGTACTGCCTCGGGCGATTATCTGTTTAAATTATACCGTGCGACAGGAAACCGCTTATATGCCGATTTGATTCGCGACATTCAACACGCCCACACCGAAGCCGATGACATGCCAAACCACCGTACCACCAATTATGGCTTTGGAACTTCTATGGAACGTATTCAACCCTCGGATGCGGAAGGGAAGGGGAGTGTCGGCAATTTTGTCCATACCCGGAATTCGTGGACTGAAACTAACGGGATGCTCATGGATATTGAAATTCCGGGAATCTATCTTCAACCCAATAAAAATGAATTATATGTTTTCGACCATGTAGACGTAAAAGTGCTGAAACATGAAAAGGGAAAAACTACCCTGTCAATAAGTAACCTTACCCCTTACGATGCCAAAGTTTCCATTTTATCTGAAACGTCCAAGCAAGCTGCCTCACCACTCAGTTATGTTGCATTTGCAAAATGGCCAAAAGTGGATGTAAAATCAGGGAAGACTACGCTTGTTCAGGTGTGGGAAAGTGGAGAATTACAACCATTTTAATTTAAAATGTTATTATATTGGTAACATTCCATCGTCAATTTTAAATGCTGCATAGCGGTAATTGAGATATTTAGCGTTATAATTTATTAATTTAATTCATTCTAAAATGAGCCGTTTTTTATTTTTTACAGCTTTAGTTTTTCTATTATAACTGCCTGAATCGAAATTAAGGGCTCAAAATTTAATCCCCAAACCCGTTGTTTACCCGCAATTAACTGGTTTTTTCGAACTTAGCCCTGGGAAAACAATCTATGCTGTAAGCGAATTCTCAGAAGCTGCCAATCTTTTGTCGGAGCACTTGCAAAACAATAATCTGGTTACTGGACAAACCAGTGATACAGCCATTGTTTTTTTAAAGGCAGAAGCATACGATAGTTTAGGTGTTGAGGGATACAAACTAAATATTTCCACCAAAAAAATTACGGTCAGGGCCAATCATCTTCAGGGAGCTTTACATGCAGTGTTTAGTATTCTGCAACTACGTTTGTTACAGCCCGATAAATTAAAAATTCCATGTACCGATATTGTTGATTATCCCCGTTTCACTTATCGGGGGATGCATCTCGACGTGTCACGTAACTTTTTCCCGGTAAGTTTTATAAAAAAGTACATCGACATTATGGCCATGTATAAATTCAATACTTTTCACTGGCATTTAACCGATGGGCCGGGCTAGTGTCTGGAAATTAAAAAATATCCGAAACTTACCGAAGTGGCCCCTTTCAGAACACAATAGCTGGTATGATTGGACAACCAATAAAGGCCGCTATTGCAGCGAGGGCGACCCAAATGCCTACGGCGGCTACTACACGCAAGAAGATGCAAAAGAAATTGTTGCTTATGCCGCCCGCCGTGGAATTACGGTTATCCCGGAAATTGAAATGCCGGGCCATTCAGAAGAAGTATTTGCTGTTTTTCCTTAACTTTCATGCTCGGGAGAAGCGTATAAAAATAGCGAATTTTGTATCGGAAACCCCAAAACGTTTGCTTTCCTGGAAGATGTATTGACCGAAGTGATGGCAATTTTTCCTTCAACATATATCCATTTTGGTGGCGATGAAGCAGGCACAACGGCATGGTCGCAATGCACAAAATGCCAGAAACTAAAAAAAGACAAGGGATTGAATGATGAACATGAATTGCAGGCCTATCTCATAAAACACATGGAGAAATTTTTGAAAGCAAACGGGCGAAAATTAATTGGTTGGAACGAAATCATCAATGGAGGCCTTCCACCTGATGCCACAGTTATGAGCTGGCGAGGGATGAAGGGAGGGATCAAGGCAATTCAAGAAGGGCACGAAGTTGTGATGACTCTGGGCGAAACCTATCTCGATGCCTATCAAAGCGACCCTACAACACAACCTCTTGCTATTGGCGGCTTTCGTCCTATCAGTACGGTTTATAATTTCGAACCTCTGCCCAAAGAAATAGAAGATGAACAGGCTAAACATGTACTTGGTACACAGGCAAATCTTTGGACTGAATATATGCCCACAACTTATCAGGTAGAATATATGGCATATCCGCGGGCGATTGCATTGGCAGAAGTGGCATGGAGTAAAAAGGAATACCGCAATTTCGATGATTTCCGCTATCGGCTTCAGTCGCAATACCGGGTGTTACAACGTTTGAATGTAAACTATTACCGCCCGTCAACATTCCTTACCGTTGTTGCCGAACCGGATTATGAGAAGAAACAACATAAAATCAGTTTTCTGAGCGAGCAGTATAAGCCTGAAATAAGATATACACTTGATGGAAGCGAACCCATTGCCTCATCCACATTATTTACTGATCCATTTTACACAACAAGTAAAAAAGAAATAAATGCAGCAGTTTTTAAAAATGGTGAACGTTTCGGCAGCGTAACCTCATACACCGCTGACTACCACAAAGCAATTGGCAAGAAAGTAACCTATAATAATTATTGGAGCGATTCGTATCCTGCACAAAAAGAATTGACGCTAACCAATGGTGTTAGAGGTTCGTTGACTTACCAGGATAAACAGTGGCTGGGCTATTTACAAGATTTTGATGTCGAAATTGATATGGGGGAGGTGCAAGCCATTTCGTCGGTAGCGGTTAAATTTATGCACCAACCGGGGCCGGGCGTGTATCTTCCTGAATACGTCGAAGTGCAATTTTCCAACGATGGAAAAAATTTCAGTACAAATCAGAGATTATCGCACGATTTCGACCCGAAGGACCGGCAATTGAAATTTAAAACCTTTGAATTCAACCTGAAAGACACAGAAGCCCGATTCATCCGTCTGATAGCTCCAAATAATATGGGCGGTTTTATGTTTGTTGATGAAGTAGTTGTTTACTAAACCTGATTAAATTGAAAATATGAGGATATATTTTTAGTCACGTGCCCTGTATGTTTATTCTTTTCCAAAAGAGTGAATGCTCGATACAAAGTTTGGAGAATAGGCTTGACTTTATTTATACCGTATGGAAATAGATGATAGTCCAAACATCGCACAATTTATTGTACTGAACATATTTTTCCATTAGGGACTGAGTTCAGGGTACTTGTCAGACTGAGCGTAGTCGAAGTCTGTTCTTCTTCTTCTTTTGTGCCGAAAGGCATTGTATTTTAGATGGTTGTAACTTTAAAGCCGTTAAAAATGTATTGAATGTTTTCGACTATTTGGAAACAAAAATTCGATTTACTTTATGTGTCAAATCAAAAACAACACCTATTAATTTTGATGCATAGGAGACATTAGAAAAATACAAGATCCAAACACCCGTTTCATATTCAGAATAGACAAAGAATAACTCTTAAATCTGCAAAGAGCGTGTTTTCTTTGTTGAAAAGAATTTTTGCATCAATTATTTTTAGCCTTTTTTTTATAGCTTTGAAGTTATAAACAACCTTCACTTGAAACAGAAAAAATCAGATATTGATGTGTTGGAACTCTTGAAAAAGGGAGATGTGTTAGCTTTCGATACCATTTACCAAAAGTATTGCCGGCGTTTATTTGGTTTTGTTTTGAAATATGTAAAACAAAAAGACGATGCCGAAGAAATTGTCCAGGAAGTTTTTGTAAAAATATGGGAGTCAAGGCATAAAATTGATGTTTTTTCCTCTTTTGACTCATTTCTGTTTACCATCGCCTACAATTCAACCATAAGCCTTTTGCGGAAAAGGGTAACAGAAAAAAAGTACGTCGATTTTTTGATATCGCAACAGCAGGAATACATTGTCAATGATTCGTCTGTCGAAATCCAGTTCAATGAACTGAATGATAAAGTTCAACTTCTATTAAACGAATTAACCCCACGGCAAAAAGAGATATTTCAATTGAGCCGGGTTGAGGGATTAACGCACGAGGAGATTGCAAAAAAACTAAATATTTCGGCAAATACAGTAAAAAACCACATGGTAACAGTACTCTCCTTCTTACGAAAAAGTCTGGACAACAACCTGTTGATTAATCTTTTGTTTATTTCCCTTTTCCTTTAATAAAAAAATATGATTTTTATATAGTCCTATGTTACATGCATAGCGTATAACATTTCGATTCAATCATATAAAGAAACTTTTTTTCATAGATTAGTTTAGGTTAGTTAATTACATGTGCCTCCCGTTTATTGGGGAGGCACATTTGCACGAAAACAATGACAAAAGAATTACTCATAAAATTTTTAAATAATAAATGTTCGGTTGAGGAAATTGAAATAATAATTCAGTGGATTAATACCGAGGCATTAAATACCGAAGCTAAAAATCTGGGCCTTAAGGAATGGGAAACATTTCAGGAACATGACATAGCAGTTGATCCAGAAGGATACTCATCACTACTCGACAAAATCCATCATAAAATCAACATCAACAACAACCTTCAAAGTACCCAAAACAAAACTGTTACGATTTCAAAAGTTACTTTATGGATAACAAGGGTGGCGGCCATTATGCTTTTGCCCGTCCTCTATTTTTTGTTTAATGTGATTTCCGAAAATAAAATGGAAATCAATAAATATTCAAATCAAATCGTTGATTCACTTGAAATTGTTGCTCCCATAGGTTCACGCACTGTTGTGCTTTTATCCGATGGCTCAAAAGTACATTTGAATTATGGGAGCAAATTAAAATACCCACAAACATTTATAGGAAATACAAGGGGAATTGATTTGTCCGGCGAAGCATATTTCGAAGTTGCCCATGACCCTGACAAACCATTTGTCGTGAAAACCGGAAAATTGAATGTAATAGCCTTGGGGACAGTTTTCAATGTATTGGCCTATGGCGACAACAATGTGGTTGAAACAACCCTTGTTGAAGGGAAAGTACAGTTGGAGAGCGTTTTATCAAATGGAAACGCTAAAAGTTTAGGGCTTATGCTGCCCAACCAACATGCAAAATATAACACCCAAACCGGAAAAGTATCCAATTCGGAAGTTAGGGTCGATAAATACATTGCATGGAAAGATGGCAAACAGGTATTTGAAAACGAACCGATTACAAATGTTGCCAAAAAGTTGAAAAGGATGTTCAATGTTGAAATTGAAGTAGCAGAAGAAATCAGGGACATTACTTACACAGTTACTTTTGTTGATGAACCCCTGTTTCAAATTCTTGATCTCATGGCTTTGGCCACTCCAGTAAGTTATAAAGCGCTCCCCCGCGTGAAACTTAAAGATGGAACTTTTTCGAAACAAAAAATATTTATTGGTAAACGAAGTTGAATTATTAAACCTAACGTATTAAAAAATAGATTGCCTATGGGAAAACAACAATGAAAAAAACAGGGAAATGCTGTAACACTTCCCTGTGAGTGATAAAAAATCAAACCTGTGGTAAAACAGGTTAATTTCTAACAAATCAAAACAAAAGTATGAAAAAAAATTATGGTTTTGTTTGGGGATATAAAATCCCCAGACCTTTGAAATTATTAAGGATTATGAAACTAACAATCGGACTAATGCTTGGGACTGTAATAACTGTTTTGGCTGGCAATACTTATGCACAAACCAAAACGCTGGATATTGCAATGGAAAACGCAACTGTAAAAGAAGTGCTTTCCAGAATCGAAGATCAAAGCGAGTTTTATTTTATGTACAGCGAAAAATTTGTTGACGTAAACAGAAAGGTTTCGCTGAATGTAAAAAATGAAAAAATCAAAAATGCATTAACCTCACTTTTTGAGGGTACCGATGTGGAATACAGCATTAATGACAGAATTATTGTATTGACAAATTCTGATAATGCAAACAATGCAATCAACATGGTATTGCAACAAAAATCTGTATCTGGAACCGTTACCGATTCGGATGGGCTTCCTTTGCCGGGTGTAACCGTTTTAATTAAAGGTACAACAAACGGTACGGTAACCAACACCGACGGGGAATATACACTTTCAAATGTTAAACCTGAGAATACTTTGGTTTTCTCGTTTGTGGGTATGTTAACGCAGGAGGTTGAAATCGGTAATCAAACATCAATCAATATAACAATGGTTGCTAGCGCCATTGGCCTTGATGAGGTTGTTGCGATTGGGTATGGTACTTCTACAAAAAGAAGTTTGACCAATGCTGTGTCCACCATCGACCCCGACAGATTAAAGAACGTTCCTGTTAATAACATTACTTATGCATTGGCAGGGCGCACGGCAGGGCTTATTGTTACTCAATCGGGTGGTGGTGTTGGCAAAACATCAAGAATTTCAATCAGGGGTGGAGAAACACCACTCGTGGTTATTGATGGTTTTATTGTACCCTATCAGGATTTTGAAAATTTAAGCCCCGATGATGTTGCTTCAATTTCAGTATTAAAAGATGCTTCATCGGCTGCCGTTTACGGTGCCAGGGCTGGTAATGGGGTTTTAGTTATTACAACAAAAAAAGGAAATAGCGGGCTGCAGGTTGGATACAGTTACAATACAAGTATTAGTGAACCTACCAATTTAGGAACAAAACTATCATCGTATGAACGGGCAATGTTCGACAACACGGTGCGGTCAACTTATAAAATGGATCCACGCTGGACAAATGAAGAACTTGAAAAATACAGAACAGGTTCCGACCCATACAACTATCCTAATACTGACTGGTTGGCAGCAACAACAAGAGACTTTGCCCCTGAAAGCAAACACACCGTTACTATGAGTGGAGGTTCGGATATAAATAAATTTTTCATTTCATTTCAGGCTTATGATCAGCAATCTCTTTACAAAGAAAACACAAACTGGTTGAAACGTTACAATCTGAGGATGAGTGAAACATCGGAATTGAAAAAAATAGGGCTAACCCTTAATTTTAGTGTTGATGGTTATCTTACAAATACAAGGGCTCCTTTAAGTCAGTATTCCAGTGGGTATTGGCAAACATGGGGGCACATCCAAAACCAAGGGCCCGGGGCACTCGCTTACAACAGAGATGGCCAAATTTATGTTGGATATGATAACCCTGTTGCCGAAATTTCACCTGAATCGGGGTACAATAAAAATTCTTCAAAAATGTTGACAGGAGCTTTCAATGCCGATTGGAAAGTGTATGGAGTGGACGGGCTGAAACTGAAATTCGCCGCCAATTACCGCATAGGTGAATCGGGAAGCAAAGCATGGCAGAAAACCGCAACCCAATATGATTTGGAAGGTAATCCCGGTCCGTCATTTCCTGTCAGCCTGACCTACGGAAGTGGTTCTAATTATCAATACACTACACAAACGGGTTTCGAGTATTCCAAAATATTCAAAGAAGTGCATTCGCTTTCGGCTACAGCCCTATACGAGCAAACTTATGGGTTCAATGAAGATGTGTGGTTAAGACGTAAAAATTATATTTTCTTGATTGACCAAATAGGCGCCGGCCCTTCGCAAGACATGGAAAACGGGGGCGGTGAAGGCGAATATGGACGTGCTGGTTACGTCGGCCGCTTATCTTATAATTACAAACAGAAATATTTTGCCGAAGGCTCAATCCGCTATGATGGGAGCGACCTTTTCCCTGAAGATAAAAGATGGGGCACATTCTTTTCCGGGTCAGCAGGATATATAATATCGGAAGAAAATTTTTGGGCCAGTTTGAAAGAAAAAAATATCCTGAATTATTTCAAATTGAGGGCATCTTATGGCCAGGTGGGGCTTGATTCAGGTGTAGGGCGTTTTAGTTATTTGTCATCATATCAATTGAATGAAAGAGGATATACACTAAACGGTAATTTGGTGCCAACTTTTTCTGAAGGTGCATTGGTTAGCCCTGATATCACCTGGTATTCAACCAATTCAACTGACATCGGATTCGATTTTGCAAGTTTAGATGATAGATTGTCCGGGAGCGTTGATTATTTCTACATGGAAACAGTAGGTTATTTGACCTCTCCATCAAATGTGGGATACACAGATCCTTTAGGGGTTTCCTTGCCACAGGTAAAATCGGAAGGAGAAAGCAGGCGTGCCGGTTTTGATTTTGCACTTTCGTGGAAAGGTAGTGCTGGAGAATTTACCTATCAGTTGGGGGGGAATATGACACATTTCAATTCACTCGTAGCCGTTGCCTGGAATGAGGATTTAGCTAACCAAAAGGACCCGCTGAAACGCAACGTACAGCAAACCGGATACTGGGGGCAGGGATATGTCAATAAAGGTTATTATACAAATTCTGATGATGTGTTGAATTCTCCGCGTCGTGATGGATCTTCTGATTTGGTTGCCGGGGATTTAAAATATCAGGATGTTAACGGTGACGGTTTTATTGATGGAAGTGACTTTGTGCGGATTGGGAGCAATGGTTTTCCGCGAGCAAACTACGGGATTTTCGGTAATTTCGAATACAAAGGTTTTTTCGGTAATTTCTTATTCCAAGGGGCAACCTCACGGGATATGTACCTCGGCGATGTAGTAAGGGGGCAGTCAACTGGTGGTTATACAACTGTTTACGATTACCAACTCGACTACTGGACACCGGACAACAGGGATGCACTTTACCCAAGGATTGCACCAAACTCAAGCATCAATGGAAACAACAACTACACCACTTCCGACTTTTGGTTGGTTGATGGGAAGTATATCCGGTTAAAGTCGTTACAGGTTGGATACGAACTTAAATCGAAACTATTGAAGAAAGTTGACTGGATAAGTAAGATGAATTTGGTGTTAAGTGGTCAAAATTTATTTACCATTTCTCCTGCTACAAAATATAGTCTCGACCCGGAAAACGGCGATACCAATAATTACGATTATCCGGTACAACGGACATATTCTTTGAGCGTTAACGTTGAATTTTAAAAACTGAAGTAATATGAAAAAGAATAAAATAATATTCCTGGCCTTAATAACTGTAACACTTATCTTCGGATCTTGTGAAGATGTTTTAGATACTAAACCTTTTACAAGTTTTGATGAAGCAACAGTTTGGGGCTCGAAAGAAACTGCCGATGCATTTGTAAACGGCACCATTAGCAGTGTAATGAATGGCTATGTGAACGGAAACCAAACAAACTGGGAAGCAAGAACAAATAATTCGGTGCATAACCAAGGCGGTAACAGTTTTGTACGCGAAGAACTGAACCGCGATGCAGGTGAAGGTGGACTCGGCAACTTTGGCACAATCCGCAAGTGTAACCTGATAATTGAAAAGGCAGCTGAATATATGGGCAACGGTTTAAGTGAAGCCCAGTCGAAAGAGTTGGTTGCAAAAGGGAAACTACTAAGGGCATTGACCTATTATCAGCAAGCCCGCACCATGGGGCGTTTTGTATGGGTTGACAAAGTGCTTGAACCTGCTGATACAATAAATGCCGGCTTATTGATGCCGACAACTAAAACAACAACCGAAAGTTATACATATATTCTTGCCGATATTGATGCAGCAATTAGTGATCTGCCGGAAACATCCAAACCCGGTGAATTGGACAAGGGAACAGCATTAGCATTCAAATCGGAAATTGCCTTGCAAGCCGCTGCTTATGAACCCGATGCTGCAAAAAAGAAAGCATGGTTGGAGGCTTCTGTTGATGCTGCCAACAAGGTTATTGCTCTTGGTTATTCCTTGGGAGGCGACTTTGGCAGTATTTTCAATGAAGTTTCGCCTTATTCTGATGAAATTATTTTTGCTGTTTATCGGGTTAAGTCAAATACAACAACTGAGGCGATTGCACCTTTGCAAAACGTGATGCCCAATACAAATAACGATATTTTAATCAGAAATGGTTGTGGCCCGCTTTTTACAACCAACGGTGGGCAACCGTTTATTGGTTGGATGTGGTGGGCGCCAACGCAAAACCTTATAGACCAGTACGATGTGATTGATGAAGAAACTGGGAAGGCGGTAAAATGGAACGAATCATCACAATACATCAACAATGTGCAGGTTTCTAATACAGCACCGGCTTGGGCCACTGAAGGAGAAAAAGGGCAGGTACGATTTGCCGGAACAGTTTCGGGAAGCAATTCAATCTCTGATATTATGTACAAAAACCGAGATAAACGGTTCTATGATAGTTTTGTGTACGACAACAGCAGGTGGTGGAACGAGGATATCAGGACTACTGTTAACGGTAACCTTTGGCGTAAAACAAATGGAGGTCTTGGCCCACACATGAGCCTTACCAACTACATTTTCAAAAAAGGAGTTTACAATACGCAACCACGTATTTTGGCAGGTACGCCCACCGATTATCATTTTGTGGTAACCCGTTTGGGTCGCGTGTTGCTCAACAAAGCCGAAGCAGTTTTATGGCTGGCAGGTATGGGGCAAGGGAATTTTTCGGAAGCCGTTGCGATATGTAACCAAACCCGCACAACTCATGGTAAGTTGCCTGAAGCCACTGCCGGCTCGCTGGAAGATGCTTGGAAACTGTACATGAAAGAACGCCGTGTTGAAATGGTCATGGAAAATGATTATTACTGGTCGTTGTTGCGTTGGGGAAAACATGGTGGCTTCGCCAATAACGGTGCCTCGCCGGGTGGAAAAATTAACGAGTTGACAATACCGCCAACTTATATCGAAATTACCAACGACAGAAAATCATTTTATGTTGGTACTGTTACCCATGGCGGAAATGACGTTAGGGCATTCGACGAAACTCGTCGTTATTTGTTGCCAATACCACAAGGGCAAATTAATAGGAATCCAAATCTCGGTCCCCAAAATCCGGGTTGGTAATGGTATTTAATCGCTTAAAATTTTAACAATATGAAAAACAAAATATATAATTACCTGATACATGGTATCTTTCTTTTACTGGTTCTCGGAACAACTTCATGTTTGACCGGTAATCTGGAAGACATCCCTGAATTTACTGATGCCGAAATAACGGACGTTAAATTTGATTTCCGTTATAAGGATGCCAATAGTACTTGGATTGACGGGGAACCTGTTGTAAAAGTTGTTCGCTTGACTGTCGTAAAAACAATCAATGCCGCTGCTGGTACTATTGAAGTCAATCTCTCGGTACCCGCTCCCAATGCTTCATTTACAAATGACATACGGAGGCAGGTGGCTTTAACGAATTTGGTAGGGAAGTTCAATATTTCAACCGCCGCAACCATCGAACCGTTAGACGGTGCGCCGGTCCTCGGTGTTCCGGGCGATTTTTCAACCGAACGCAAATACCGGGTTACAGCTGCCGATGGGAAAACTAAAAAAGATTGGACCGTGAAGGTAAATCCTTTGCCAATTATTAATCCCTAATTAACAAATAATTGGATAAAATATGCACAGAAAAACTACCAATATCAGATTGTATATTGGTAGTTTTTTTTTATTTATATCGAATAACTGTTCGAAAATGAAATCAAATTTCTATAGTTTTAAAATATTGATTGCCCTCCAGGTATTGTGTTTTTTGCCCAATATGCTATTTGCGCAAAAAGACACCCTTTATTTCGATTCGTCAGACAACAAACAAGAGATTCAATGGCAGCACGAGTACGACAAGACTCTAACCATGAAAATATTTATGGCTCAAGCGGGTTTTGATGATAAACTTAAAAGAAAAGACAATGGTAAAATAAAGGTGTATGTAAATTTTGAAGAAACGCTGGAAGTCATAAAAAAAATAGACAAGTTGACCCTCGGGATCCCAAAAATTGTATATCTCGTTGGTTGGCAATACAATGGGCACGACTCAAAATACCCTGCATGGTTCGAAGGGAACGAAAAACTTAAACGACAGGAAGATGCAAACGCCCTCGAAAGCCTGAAATGGCTGATGAAAGAAGCCGAAAAATACAACACAACTGTAAGTCTGCACATCAATATGTTCGATGCATACGAAGACAGTCCTTTGTGGGACACTTACATGAAGAACGATATTATTGCCAAAAATACCGATGGAACTTTGCGCGCCTGTGAATGGGGTTACCCCATAAGTTATGCCCAGGAATGGAATACAGGGTATGCCCAAAAACGCATTGACAGCCTGTGCAATTTGCTTCCAGTACAAAAGGCTGGAACTATTCATATCGATGCATTTCATACATGGCCACCGGTGCCGGGTGTCGATAAAAATGGGAAATATACTGTCGATTTAACAAAAGGCCCAACAAGCCCATATTTGAATTTTAGTGTGCAGGATGAAACAGAAACCCAAATTAAAATTTTCAGGTACTGGGCTTCGAAAGGGATTGACGTTACAAGTGAAGGCGTTGATTTTTTGCGCGAAACTACTTTTGAAGGTTATCAACCCATGGCATGGTGGTTTGGTGGTTTGGATGGGTATTTGAAATGGCCAGCTTCGTATTACTGCGGGGGACGCGATAACTCGGAGTGGGGAAAACTTTTCGGTTCCAGTATGCACGGCGAAGATATTGTGAAAAAAGATCCTCATAACCTTTCGGGTTTTTTGCAACAGTTTTGCACTTCAACAGCCGTTTGGTATTATCTGAATCAGCTCGAACGAAAATATGTAGTTGTTGATGGCGATGATAAATCGGTGCATTTTTCAAACAATGTTACTACCTCGCTTGTAAACGGAAATTATACGCTGATGCAAGGTAATGTTACATTAGTTGAAAATGATGATATTTTTATCCCTGCCGCCTGGCTAAAAAAGCCATCAATAATTGCGTACAGTAAAAATGGGTATCAAAATAAAACATTGACTTTACCGGAAGACTGGGGCAAAGTGAAAAAAGTACAACTTTCGGTCATTTCCGTTAGTGGGACGAAGAAAATGGAAACCATCAGTATAAATAACGGTAAACTTATTTTGAGAATAGAACAGGATCAGGCGATGTTGATAGAAAAATATTGAATCTGCTCTGAAAAGACAGAAAATTAAGAATTGTCACACTTAGAAACACGAAAAGTTCATAGTTTTTATTTTAACATTAGTAAAATCTTTGTGGCTTTGAGTCTTTGTGTTGAAAAATTACTTTGCAGGGTGGAGTAAATCCTAAAATCATATAATTCAAAAAAGTAAAGACAGAACTGATAAAAAAAAAGCATTGTAACACAATAACATTTAACAACCATGAAAACCAAATTACTGACCATCTTGACCCTGTTTACTTTCAACCTGTTTTCGCAAAATCCGCAGAGAAGCAATATAATCTGGGAGCAGCCAGGCAACAGTTCCAAAGCTTCAATGCCGCTTGGTAATGGCGATATTGGATTGAACCTTTGGACTGACGACAAGGGAAACATTAGTTTCTTTATCAGTAAAACCGATGCGTGGGAAGAAAACGGGCGCTTGCTGAAAATCGGAAAAGTGGACATCAATCTTTCGCCCAATCCGTTTCACGATAAAAATACTTTTGTGCAAACACTCAATCTTCATGACGGAACCATTGAAATAAGCGCAGGAAAAGCGCCTAATTCAGTCGGTATAAAGGTTTGGGTCGATGCAAATAATCCTGTTATTCACATCGATGCCAGTGTACCTGAAAAAACAACAATTACCGCTAAAACCAATATTTGGCGAACAAAAGCTGATACAATCAAAAAGCTGGAACTCAGCGATATTAACTTTTATCCTGAAACTTATGGCCCAACTGTTATTCTACCCGATGTGCATTTGAACCTGTCCGGTCAAATCGCCTGGTACCACCAAAACCCTGAACTTCCCGGCTTCAGATTGAACCTGAAAGCGCAAGGACTTGATGGTTTCAACCTTGATAATCCGCTTAAAGACCGGATTTTTGGAGCGATGATGAGCGGCAAAACTTATGAAAAAAAGGATAACACAACACTCATCAGCAAAAAAGGGAAGGAGAGGAGCTTGTCCATTGTTGTTTTGACTCAACAACCCACAACACCTGAAAAATGGTTGGCTGAACTAGAAAATATTCGCAAAAAAAATGATTCAAAAAATAAAGAACAGCAGTTCAACGAGCATAAAAACTGGTGGCACAATTTCTGGCAACGGAGCTGGATTGATGTTTCAAGCAGTGATGCTATCACTACCCCACTTGGCATTGAAAAACAAGGTGATGTACTAACCAGAGGCTACACACTTCAACGCTTTGTAAACGCCTGTGGCAGCCGTGGTAATTTTCCTGTAAAATTTAACGGCTCTATATTTACGGTTGATTACGATGGTAATGAAGGTTATGGTGATTACCGCCGCTGGGGAACAGGCTACTGGTGGCAGAACACACGGCTGCCGTTATTGAGCATGCCGGCAAGCGGCGATTTTGAAATGATGCAGCCACTTTTCAACATGTATGCTGCACAATTGCCCCTGGCCAAATACCGCACGAATATGGCTTTCGGACATGAAGGGGCATATTTTGCCGAATGTGTTTATTTCTGGGGTGCGGTTTTTACCGAATCATGGGGGAACAAACCTATCAGCGAACTTCCCGATCGCATTCAACAGAGCGGTTGGCACAAATACGAATGGGTTTCGGGCCTGGAATTGGTAGGCATGATGTATGACTATTATTTATATACCCAGGATAAGAAATTTGCGCAGGAAACCATGTTGCCACTTGCAGAACAAGTCATTTTATTTTTTGAGCAACATTACGGCAAAGACGAAAATGGGCTGTTAAAATTTGAACCTTCGCAGGCACTTGAAACATGGTGGGATTGCACCAACGCCCTGCCCGAAGTTGCCGGTATGAATTATCTGGCATTGAAACTAAAATCACTGCCCACAGAAATCATGTCCGAAAGTTTGAAGAATTTGTTAGGCAGGATCGAAAAAATTCTTCCCCCGATACCAACCCGCTCGCTCGAAAACAAAAAAATGCTTGCACCTGCACAACACTTCGAGAATAAAGCCAATGTCGAAAATCCTGAATTATATGCAGTTTTCCCTTTCAAGTTGTACGGGAAAGGCAAACCTGATATTGAACTGGCAATCAATGCCTATTATGCCCGCACCGACAGTGGTTTTTTTGGATGGAGGCAGGATGACATCTTTGCTTCACTGCTTGGGCTGACCGATGAAGCAAAAAGGGGGATTCTGATTCGGGCATCCAACTGGGACAAGCAACACCGTTTTCCGGCATTTTGGGGCCCCAACTACGACTGGACACCCGACCAGACTCATGGCGGCGTTCTGCTGAAAACACTTCAGGTTATGCTGATGCAGTGCGATGAAGGGGAAATCAACCTGCTGCCCTCGTGGCCAAAAAATTGGGATGTTAATTTTAAACTTCATGCACCAAACAATACAACAGTAGAGTGCATTTACAAAAATGGCAAAATCGAAAAACTTGTAGTGATGCCCGAATGGAGGATGAAAGACGTGGTGCTGCCGAAGTGGGATCAATAGATAATTACTGACAGATGCTAAAAATGGAATATATGAAAAAAGCTGTAACTTACCTTTTACTTGGGATTGCTTTTATTATGATGTTTACCTCAGGGAAAGCACAAACTGTTGTTCAGAAAGAGCATTTAAAAAATGGATGGGTTTTTACTTCCATTTCCCGTCCTTCGAAATCCGATGCTGCACAGCATTCAAAAATTACGATTATCGGTAACAAACCATTAGCTTCCTGTCTTTCGCCCGATGGGCTGCATATTGGAGTTTTGCCCCGGGAAAACCGTTTGCTTCGCGACTTCTTTTGCTTTACCAACGACAATTCAGATGGTGGTAAAATAATAATGGACCTCGGGAAAATAATCCCGATTGCGATGGTTAATTCTTATTCTGCCCACGGCCCTGTTGGCGGTACTACCTGGTGCAACGAATTCGATGGCTCGCGCGGGCCACAGGTGTACACGCTTTTCGGAAGTACATCGGAAAAACCCGGTTTCGAAAATCTATCAGGAAAAGAATGGGTAAAGATTGCCGATGTAGATACCCGTCCCGATGCAGATAAGGATTGGCAGGGTACTTACGGGGTAAATATTAAAAACACCGATGGTAGTTTATTGGGCAATTTCAGATGGTTAGTTTGGGACACGAAACCAACCTTAAAAGAAGGGACCAAACCCGAATGGACAAATACCTGGTATTGCGAACTGGATGTACATACCTCTGAAACATTGGAAAATGCTGGAGATGCAATTATGGCAGGTACTCAATTGAAAGAAATAATTATGGCTTTCAAATCGCATTTCGATATTGGGTTTACGCATCCGGCTCCTGAAATAGTTGATATCTACCGCACCACAATGATAGACAATGCACTTGAACTGATTGAGGCTTCGTATAAATTACCAGTTGAAAAACGATTTGCCTGGACGATTCCGTCGTGGGTGGCTTACCAAATATTGTGGGAAGGTCAGGATTCAATCAGAAAATCAAGAATAGTAAAGGCTATGAAAAAAGGCAGTCTTGTGGTACACGGGCTGCCCGTTACTGTTCAAACTGAAAGTCTTGAAATTGATGATTTAGTGTTTGGTTTATCGTTGAACAAAATAATAAGCAAAGAGGTAGGTGTCCCAATGTCGCGTTCCGGGAAAATGACAGATGTTCCCAGCCATTCGTGGATATGGCCAACCATTCTGAAAAATGCTGGGATTGATTTTCTTCAAATCGGAGTTAATCCATGTAACGAACGGCCCGATGTGCCTTTGCTGTATTACTGGCAAGGCCCCGATGGTTCAAAACTGCTGACCATGCAGCCCCAGGGTTATGGTTCGGATACCGAATTTGGGCACGGATTGTATCCCCCCAAAGATTGGCCTTACAAACACTGGCTGGCCTTAATTGTGGCAACCGATAATGCTGGTCCTCCATCCAATAAAGAGCTGGAGTTTTTATTGAATGAAGCTGCAAAGAATATACCCAGTGTACCCGTGCGTTTTGGGAAAATGGAAGATTTTGCAGATGCCATTTTCGCCGAAGAAAAAGAAGGTGCTACCATTCCGGTTGTAAGGGCCGATATGCCCGATAGTTGGATTCACGGTATGGGAACAATGCCTTTGGAAGATACACAGGCACGCAAAACCAGGAAAGAACTCAACTCGGTTGAAATACTTGAATTTCATTTGAATGTGTGGAACCTACCTCGTCCGAATATTGAGAAATCTTTATTTTCGGCACACGAAAGAAGTTTAATGTACGGCGAGCATACCTGGGGCGGAGCGCGTAACCTTGAAGGTAAAAATGCCTATGAAATGAAAAATTTCGATGATTATATCAAAACTGATAAAAATTGTATCTGGCTTGAAAAAACATGGAAAGACCATGCTGACTATATCCATAAATCTGCTGAAATAACGGATTCACTTGCAAGTCAGGCTATCAGCCAACTTGCAGAAAACGTTGCTGTTGAAGGCAAACGGATACTTGTGTTTAATCCACTGCCCTGGAAAAGAAGCGCTTTGGTCGAAGTTCCAAAAAGTGGTGGCAAACAGTTTTTGGCCAATGATATTCCTGCCTGCGGGTACAAAACATTTCCGTTGCCCAAATTGGTTTCAGCAGATAAAATTAAAGTTGAAAATTCGGAAACTACAGTTCTTGAGAACAAGTTCCTAAAAATAAAAATTGACCGCAAACGAGGTGGCATTGTTTCGCTTATTGATAAAAAAAGTGGAAGGGAATTGGTTGATGAAAAGTCGCAATATGCATTCGGACAATATTTTTATCAAAGGTTCGATAGGGAACAGAATCAGGCTTATCATATCGGGTGCAGCCACCTGAATACAGTTTATGGTTCAAATGGAAGATGTTGTTCGGGCTGGAATATTCGTGCCGACTTGCCGGAAAGACCTGCTTATCAATCTGCCGTTCCAGAATTTCAATCGCTGAAAATCAATACAACAGATGTAGGAAAGGAAGTAATCCTTAAATCAGTGGCAGCCGGAATAATTCAATCTGATGTAACCACAACTATTTCGCTGCCAAATGATTTGCCGTGGTTTGAAATTAAAGTACAGCTTTACAATAAAAAACCCGATTACTGGCCCGAATCCGGCTCAATATATTTACCTGTAAATGCGCAAAATCCGCAGTTCCGTATCGGAAGAATGGGAGCTGTGGTTGACCCTGCAAAAGATTTTTCCCGCGGAAGTAACCGAACTTACGGTTATGTAAATACAGGAGCTATGATTGCCGATAACTCAGGCAAGGGGTTGGCAATCTGTCCGCTTGACCATGGCATTATGAGTTTTGGTGACAAGGGGCTTTGTACCATCGACCCCGATTACGTGCCAACTAAGCCGCTTGCCCTGGTAAGCATGTTCAATAATTTATGGACCATCAATTTCCCTTATTGGATAAAAGGTTCGCTTTCGTCAAGTGTAAGAATCTGGGCAACCGACAATCTTAACGATTCAAGTTTGGTGGTTTCTGCAAGTGAAGCACGGAATCAGGTTTTGGTTGCTTATGCTGACGGAGATTCGGGGAAACTTCCTGTTGAAAAGACCGGAATAGAGCTTTCCCGGAAAGGAGTTCTGCTTTCGGCAAATTACAACAGCAAAGAAGGAACGATTGTTCGGGTTTGGGAACAAAACGGAACTTCCGGCCTGCTAACAATTACTTTCCCTGAAGAAGTGAAATTTAAAAAAGCAATCCTGGTAAATTTAAGGGGCGAAAAAATTGGAAATCCAATTGATATTGTTGACAGAAAGCTGATTTTCAACTTGCATGCTTATGCCCCGGCAGAATTTGTTTTGCAATGATTTATCTGACCAATCAAAATAATATGAATACAAACTTTTTAAAATTCTTGAGACTCCCTGTTTTGGCGATTATTTACGTTTTAAGTTGGCAGTCGGTCGTTTCTCAAACAAACCAATTTACTCATGATTATTCTCAAACGTTGGTTATGAAAATGTTGATTTCGGTGCCGGATGATAAGGGCGGAACAAAAGTTTATTGCGATCTGGATAAAGCACTGAGCCTGATTAAACAAACTGACAATCTAACCCTTGGCGCTCCGAAAATAATTTACCTTGTGGGTTGGCAATACAGAGGGCACGATGATTTATATCCCGCATTTTTTGAGGTAAACCCAGCTTTGAAAAGACCCGGCGATGCCAGTGCGAGGGAAAGTTTGTTATGGTTAATGGAAGAAGCAAAAAAATACAATACCATTGTAAGTTTGCACATCAATATGACTGACGCTTATGATGACAGCCCTTTGTGGAAAGAATATGTTGACAACGATATGATTTCAAAAAACGAAGATGGCAGTTTAAGGGTAATCGGGAATTATAACAATAAAAAGGCATACCAAATCAATTACCACAACGAGTGGGAAAAGGGCTACGCACAAATGCGGGTTGATAAACTTCTCGAACTTCTGCCTGCACTAAAGGAAGCTGGAACTATTCACATCGATGCATGGATTGCCCGTGAAAGCAAGGGGCATAATGAAACGATTGAAACCGAGAAGGAATTCCAGAAAAAGGTTTGTGCGTATTGGCGTTCCAAAGGTATTGATATTACAAGCGAATGGGTTATGGACTACATGACAGGATTGGTGCCGTACTACTGGCATTTCAATCATCAAACACAGAAAGGATACCTGAATATTCCAGCAAATGTGTTGACTGGCACACACATGAACCCTGATTTGAAACGAAGTGATTTTGATTTGGAATTCCTATTTGGAACAAGTATGTACGGTGAAAATTTGTTCCCCAGCGAAAGGACAAAAATTACCGATGAACAATGGGAAGCCTTGTTTGCCCGTGATTTCTACCTGAACTTTCTTCAATATTATTATCTGAATCGGCTCAAAAGGTTAAAAGTTGAAGGCGAATTGAAAAACCGCACGGCATACTTTTCCAACGATGTCAGGGTTTCCCTTGCCGATAGTTCTGTTTATCAAAACACCCGCTTGCTGCGTTCAGGGAATACTTTGTGTTTTCCTGTATTGTGGAAAAACGATAATAGTATAGCGGCTTACAGTGAAAAAGGTGCAGAGCTTAACTACACATTGCCCGAAAGCTGGAATCAGATTGGCAAAGCCGAGGTGTTCTTTATTACCAAAAATGGGTTGATAAAAAAGGAAGAGCTAAAAATAAACGATAACAAATTGAAAATAAGTATAGAAGCTGGAAAACCGTTGTTGATTGTACCTGAAAAATGACTTCACTACCCATAACCTGGCAATGTCCACGGGACTTGTCAGTGTAAGCTTAGAGCAGAATTGATTAAATAAAACATTGCAAAAGGATGCAACACGCACTTATAATTAACGTTACAATCCGCCTACAAAAAAGAAAATACGATGAACCGAATAAAATTTAATGCCTTGAAAAACCTGTTTTTGCTGTTTCCAATTTTTGTAGCATCGCTTTCGTTAAATGGGCAAACCACGATTTTGGCAAGCGATTTTGGTGTGAAATCAAACAGTTTTACCAATGCCAGTCCCGCCATTAAAAAGGCCGTTGAGAGTTGTTCTGGCAAAACCAATGTAACCCTGCAACTTCCCGGTGGCCGCATCGATATCTGGCCCGATGGAGCTTTTAAAAAAGAGTTGTACATTTCTAATTCAACAGAAAATGATACCCTTTCCAAAGTAAAAAATATAGCTTTTCTACTTGAAGGGCTTAATAATATAACTATCGATGGAAACGGTACCTTGGTAATGCTTCATGGAAAAATGGAGTCTTTCGTAAGCATTAATTGTACAAACCTGGTTCTGAAAAACATCAGTTTTGATTATGAACGCCCTACCATGTCGGAACTGAAAATTACTTCAGCCACAAGTAAGGAAGTTACAGTTGAGGTTCATCCTGATACAAGGTTCGATATCAAAAATGGCAAAATCAGTTTTTACGGCGAAGGCTGGAAAAGTAATGCACACCATACTATTTCCTGCGATCCAATTACAGGAGTGATGAAGTACAGCTCGTTCAGGCCATTTCTGGAAAGTGAAGCCACACAAACCGCTTGCAGGGAAGTCACGTTTAAAGGAGATTTTTCGAAAGTAGATTTACAAACTGGAAATGTGCTTACAATTCGCGACCCGTATCGCGACAATTCGGGTGCATTAATCAGCAGGAGTAAAAACATCAGTTTGGAAAATGTAAAAATGCACTATATACACGGCTTAGGCATTGTGTCGCAGTTTTCAGAAAACATTTCCTTGTTTAAGGTCGAAGTTGCACCGAGGCCAGAATCAGGTCGACAAATTGCAGCTTTTGCCGATTGCTTCCACTTCTCGGGATGCAAAGGCAAAATATTAATTGATAGCTGTTTCACTTCCGGCTCTCACGATGATCCCATCAATGTACATGGCACTCATTTGCAAATCACAGCAATCGATGAAGCGAAAAAAATAACTGTCCGCTTTATGCACCATCAAACTTATGGTTTCGAGGCTTTTGTTGCTGGCGACAGCATCTCATTTATAAACCCTCAAACCTTGATGCTGGTGGGCCTTGCCAAACTGAAATCAGCCAAACTTATCAATTTACGCGAAATGGAAATTGAAGTGGATGGAGCCTTGCCCGCCAATGTAAAAACCGGTCTTTGCATCGAAAACCTAAGCTGGACCCCGGAAGTAATCATCAGAAATAGCCGTTTCGAAAAAACAAATACCCGTGGTTTATTAATAACGACACGGAGGAAGGTTTTAATTGAGAACAATACTTTTTACCGAACTGGAATGCACGCTATTTTAATTGCCGATGATGCTTCAAGTTGGTTCGAATCGGGGGCGGTAAATGATGTTACTATCCGTAATAATACTTTTGAAGAGTGCGGCTATAATCAGTTTCCCGGGAACTATGTTATTGCTATTTCGCCTGAAAATCACGAATTGGTGCCGGGTAAATATGTTCACCGAAATATAAATATTGAAGAAAATATTTTTATAGTGTATGATGATCCGATTCTAAAAGCACGAAGCACCGAAAATCTAATTTTTACCGGAAATAGTATCATTCACACGGATTGGCTGAAACAGCAGGTAGAAAAGCGGGCATCATTTTTTCTGAATGCATGTACGAAAGTGTTAATCAGGAACAACAAAGTTTCAGGGGATTTCGAACCGATGGTTCAGATAGAAAACATGCTAAAAAAGGATATTTCAGCAGACATAAAAACTTTAAAAAATGAGAAATAAACCATTTATTGTTTTAATCCTGTTTATCCTATTAGGATTTCAAGCATGTCAAAATAATAAAAATCAACCTACAGAAATAACGGCAGCTCGCGAAGTATTAAACAGGGTTTTGGGCGATCGTGCCAAATCGGTAAATTTGAAAATGCTTGAAGCTGTGGAAGGCAGGGACACTTACGAATATCAATGTACCGATGGTAAGCTGACGGTAAAAGGCTCAAGTGTTTCGGCACTCTCACGGGGTGTTTACGATTACCTGAAAAACAACCATTTGGGAATGTTGGACTGGAGCGGCCCACAGTTTCGTTTGCCAAAACAATGGCCCGATGCACCTTTGACAAAAGTCACAACCCCTTTTCGAATCCGACATGCACACAATGTCGTTACTTCGGGATACACAACTCCTTATTGGGATTGGAAACGTTGGGAACAGGAACTCGACTGGCAGGCCATGCACGGGTTTAATATGATGATGGCACCTATTGCAACTGAGGCAATAATGTTGAGGGTGTGGAAACAACTGGGGCTTACTCAGGAAGAAATCGATGAGTTCAATACCGGGCCAGCGCATTTGCCGTGGTCGCGCATGGGAAGTATTTGCCAGGTTGGCGGACCCTTGCCATCACAGTGGCATGAGGATCAAATTATACTTCAACATCAATTATTAAAAAGAATGAAGGAATTAGGGATTGATCCTGTTGTTCAGTCGTTTTGTGGTTTCGTACCAAAAGGGCTGGAACGGATTTATCCAAACACAGTTTTTCATAATACTTTATGGAATCCGGGATTTCCTCCTTCGCAACGGCCCGTGCTGATTATGCCCAACGATGATTTGTTTGCCAAAATCACAAAAATGTACATGGAAGAATGGCAAAAAGAATTTGGGCCGGCTGACTACTATCTTGTTGACAGTTTTAACGAACTTGAACTCCCTGAAACCGACAAACCCGTTACCGAAATGCTCGCCGATTATGGCGAAAAAACTTTCAATGCCATCAAATCAGGTGCCCCCGATGCGATTTGGGTTATTCAGGGTTGGATGTTTGCCTACCAAAGGAATATCTGGAACCCCGAAACGGTGGAGGCTTTGTTCAGCAAAATACCCGATGACAGGATTTTGATATTAGATTATGCCAACGATTATAACAACAACTGGCAGCCTATGAATGCATTCAACGGCAAACAGTGGGTTTATGGATTTGTGCCGAACATGGGCGGGAAAACTGCCTACACCGGCGATCTTTCATTGTATGCCGCAGGTGCTGCACGAGCTGAAAATTCAAGCGAGAAAAAGAACCTCGTAGGCTTTACGATTTCCGGCGAAGGCCTTGAAAATAACAACGTTGTTTACGAATTGCTGACCGATGTGGCCTGGACAAAAGATTCTATCAATCTTGATGATTGGTTGCGTGATTATAGCTTAAACCGATATGGGGATTATCCTGAAAAAATGAAAGAATCCTGGGATTTATTGAGAAAAAGTTGTTATAAACATCTAATCGATCATCCACAAATGGGATGGCAAACAGGAAAATGCGGCTTTGGACGCGTGAACCGGGACCCTGAATTTTTCAAAGCGGTGGAACTTTTTTTAACATCAGGGGAACAATTGGAGCAGTCAAGCAATTTTCAGGCCGATGCCATTGAAAGGGCGGCATTGGTATTGGGGTTAAAAGCCGATGAGTGGTTTGATGAAGCTTCTAAAGCCTACAAGGCTGGAGATACAGCGTTAGGCGACAAGGCCGGGGAACGAGGACTGGAGTTGCTCACTGAACTCGATCGCCTAATGGAATCGCACCCGCTCAACCGCCTCGATCGTTGGCTGGCATTTGCCCGCTCACATAGCGATGATCCTACGTTACAAAAATTTTACGAATCCAATGCCCGCCAAATCATTACCGTGTGGGGACCGCCTGTAAACGATTATTCCTGCCGTGTGTGGAGCGGATTGGTGCGCGACTTTTATCGCGAACGAATGAAACTCGTACTTGAATCACTGAAAACTGGTTTACCTTTCGACAAAAATACATGGGAACTTGCATGGGTATCCGGTTCAGGGGTGAGTGCAATAAAACCTTATGACGATCCTTTGAAAGCAGCCCGTGATTTGGTAAGCAAAGCACTTTCTGAGGAGATGCCAGCCCTTGATGAATGAACTCTTAAAGTCCCCTTAGAGCTTGTCCCGGTTTTTTTCGGGAGGGTTGGGGGTAAAACTACGATAATAAATTGTTTCGATTTCTTATATGTCCTATGTGTTTATGTATTAAAAAAAGTAATTATGAAAACATCACTCATCCTTTTTCTAACCGTTTTAACCCTAAGTTCCTGCAAAAGCAACACTGATCTTGAATACAGCACCC
>Ga0116152_10000414_pt1 | contig 34607 bp, 29 predicted proteins | sample AD_UKC119_MetaG_FD_89894 | JGI IMG/M metagenome (GOLD analysis project Ga0116152, IMG submission 89894) | Active sludge microbial communities of municipal wastewater-treating anaerobic digesters from Hong Kong - AD_UKC119_MetaG | ecosystem: Engineered > Bioreactor > Anaerobic > Digestate... | reverse complement strand
TCCTGTCCGATTCGAGATTTCAGCAACAATGTCAGCCTTTGTCATAATTATGTTGTTTAAAATTAACGCCTTAGTAGGTGTTTGGGGGTGCAAATATAGAATTTTTTTTGCACATGCAAGTTTTATTTTCCGGGATTTCTCAAATTTGCAGTCATGAATCCACGCCCTGATATTAGTCTTTTCAAACACCTCATAAATTGGTACCGGCAGAACAAACGACCGTTGCCATGGCGAAAATATGCCGATCCGTACCATATTTACATATCGGAAATCGTCTTTCAGCAAACAAGAATTGATCAGGGTATCAGCTACTTTAATAATATTATTGGGAAATACCCCGATTTTATCTCACTGTCAAAAGCGCACGAAAAAGACTTTCTCAACGTCTGGCAGGGACTGGGTTACTACTCCAGAGCTCACAACATTCTTAAAGCTGCTTCCATAATTGCCGAAAAATACGATGGCGAGCTGCCTTCCGAATACGACAAACTTCTCTCGCTGCCCGGAATCGGGCCCTACACCGCCGCAGCAATCAGTTCCATTGCCTTTGGCCTGCCCATTCCGGTGGTCGATGGCAATGTGAAACGCGTAATCAGCCGCATCCGCTGCATCGGAATTCCCACAGACAAGATCGAGCTGACCAACGAAATTCAGGATTTCCTCAATCAGCATATCCACCATTTCGACCCGTCCGATTTCAATCAGTCCCTGATGGAGCTGGGGGCTCTGGTCTGCACTCCTGCAAATCCTTCCTGCCCAGATTGCCCGGTTGAAAAATTCTGCGGTGCATTAAAATCAAACAGTGTCGAAAAATATCCGGTCAAAGCTGCCAAAAAAACAAAGCCGGCTGTGTCCATTAACTTTTACATCATTTTTTGCAATGATAAAAAAGATGCTTTCTACATGGTTCGGCGTGACAGTGAAAAAATATGGAAGGGTCTGTACGAATTTCCCTGCATTGAAACAGATGAGTCCGAAGCATCGGTCAATAGCACGGAACAGCAGTTTCCGGCTGGCTTTCCCCTCGATCATGCACAACCTGTCTTCCGGACAAATCATGTGCTGACTCACCGTCTCATCAGGGCATCGTTTTTTGAGACCGTTTATAAAAAAAAGGTTCCGGCACACTGGATAAAGGTTCCGGTCTCCGAAGCTCATACAATGCCGGTGCACCGGCTTATTCAGGAGTATCTTGAACAAATGCATGACCGGAAAAAACAATAACCAGCTATTTTGTATCTTTGTAAAAAAAGTAAGATGAAAAGTATCAATAAAGTTATTCTGGTCGGCCATGTGGGCAAAGATCCTCTTGTAACTGTATTCGAAGGCGGGCGCAAAAAAGCTTCTTTTTCGCTGGCAACCACCGAAAGATACCGCGACAAAACCGGTGCCGACCAGTCTGTAACCGAATGGCACAATATAGTCGTCTGGGGACCACAGGCCGAAGTGGTTGAAAAATATGTCCGTTCCGGTAATCCACTCTATATCGAAGGCCGCATTAAATATCGCGAATACACCGATAAGGATGGCGTGAAAAAAAGAATCACCGAAATCTATCTGGAGAATTTCTCAATGCTCACATCCCGCTCTGCATCGGATAGCGGCACAGAGATTACCGGCCCCGACCATACGGTTCAGCCCTCATCAAACGATCCCCTTAGTACTCCTTTGGACAACGCAAACGATGACCTTCCTTTCTGATATCGGCTCAAAGCCGGTGTTCTGAACTTTTCACCTGAACAATGGACCCTATCCTTCTTTTAATCATTGCATCTCTGGTAATTCTCAGCCTCTTTGCATTTCTGAGAATTGCTGAATCGGCTTTCATAAGAATCTCCTCCGAATTTCTCGACGAAATCGAATCCCCTACTCCATCCGATCACCGGACTGATGACTTTCTGGATAAACCGGCCCCCGTTCTGGTGGCTTTTTCCATTATGAAATATTCTTTGCTGATACTGCTGACAATAGCCGTTTTCATTGCAACAGAGATTTGTCTTCCTCACACTTCATTTTTCGTCAGGTCTTTGTGTGTTCTGGCTGTCATCTTTGTTCTGATCTGGATTTTCGGAGAAATTATTCCCGGTTTTTTCAATAGCTGCAACGAACGAAAAACTTTCCAATCCTGCTTCTTCATTTTGATTCCGGCGACAGCCATTGTTTCCATGCTGAAAGGAGTGCTTGGATTTTCTTTCGCACGCCACGAAAGCCGGATTGCCCGCAAAGACATGATCTCCATCAGCGATATTTCCGATGCCATCGAAAATTCCGAAGTCGAAGATGAGGAAATCATGGAAAAACAACTGATTCAGGGCATTGTTAAATTCGGAGATCTCGAAGTAAAGGAAATCATGCGGGCCCGCATTGATGTTGCTTCCATACGCTTCGACACTACATTTACGGATGTCATGGATAAAATGCTCGAAGCCGGTTATTCGCGCTACCCCGCTTATGGCAACAGTCTCGACGATATTAAAGGAATCATTTACATCAAAGACCTGCTGCCGGCTTTCCGCACAGGTGAAAAAGACTACAACTGGCAGCAGCATATCCGCCAGGCCATGTTTGTTCCCGAAAACATGAAAATCTCACAACTACTCGTTGATTTTCAAACCCACAAAATGCACATGGCGGTTGTTGTTGACGAATATGGCGGTACCAGTGGCATTGCTTCGCTCGAAGATGTACTTGAAGAAATTGTTGGTGAAATAAATGATGAACACGATGCCGACAGCGACCAGATACTGGCCCGGCAAATAGCCGAAAACACCTTTGTTTTCGATGCCAAAATCCCAATTCACGACCTTACCCGTATAGCGGGTATAGACAGCGACCTGTTTGATAAATTTGAAGGCGAAGTGGAAACACTGGGCGGTATTATTTTAAGCATCTGCGGAAACTTCCCTTCAAAAAACCAGAATATCACATACAAAAACATTGAATTTACCGTTTTATCGATGAGTAAACACCGCATCGGAAACGTAAAAGTGAAAATAAATGAATCCAATCAGGAATCTTAGCATCGTGTTGTTTGTGGCTTTTGCTGCTGCTATTGTCTCTTGCGGAGGCGGAAACGAAACTTACTATCCAAAACCACGTGGGTTTTATCGTCTCGACCTGCCCGACAAAAAATATACGAACTTCGATTCCGTTTATCCTTTCTCCTGCCGAATTCCGCAATACGCGCATGTCGAATCCATCGAAAGCAACGAACCGGGCTCAGTCTGGTTCAATCTGATTTTTCCCGCATACAATGGTTCGGTTAATTTCAGCTACAAAACAATCAACAACAACCTGTATAAACTGACCGAAGATGCACGCGATTTTGCCAATAAACATATTGCAAAGGCCAATGAAATAAAAGAAATACGGGTATCTCATGCCGAAAACCATGTTTATGGTCTTATTTACGATATTGAGGGAACCAACTCAGCTTCGCCTTATCAATTTTATCTGACCGACAGTACAAAGCATTACCTGCGGGGTGCAGTGTATTTCAACCACATTCCAAACAACGACTCCATCGCACCCATTATTCAACGTGTGAAAGAAGATATCGACACGCTGATAGGGAGTCTGAAATGGAAAAATCAATAGCCAAAAAAAAGACTGCCGGTAAAGACAGTCTTCAGTTTTTAAATCCGGATTATTATTGAATTCCGAGTTTTGCTTTCACAAAAGGCATAATGTCGTCAGAGTCCTGATAATAAATCAGCGCACCCGTTCCGGTATCGAAAATGTAATTATAACCTTTTTCAACAGCAACTTCATCAATGGCTTTCTTGGCCTTGTCAATCAATGGCTGAACAAGTTCTGATTCTTTCTGAGATAAAAGATCCTGAGCCTGAGCTTTGAAGTCATCAATGCGTGTCTGAAGATCGAGCAATTCTTTCTGCTTCATCTGTTTGATCGGCTCAAGAAAAGTGGCCTCGTTGGTCATATAATCCTGATATTTTGTCTGAAACTCATTGTTCATAAGAGTCAGCTGCTCATCAAGGCTTTTTGCAAATTCCTGCAGCACTTTCTGGGCTGAATCACGACCGGGCATGACTTCCATGAGGTCGGTTGAATTGATATGGCCAAGTTTGAGTTTAACCTGAGCCTGAAGCGACTGAACATTTACGAACAGGAGCAATGAGATGAACAAAACAAATACGTTTTTCATAAAATGGAATTTTGTGCAAAGTTAAAAGAATTATTCATTTGTATTCAGCCCGCCTGCTTTATAGCCAAGCTTGGCCAAAACTTCGTCGCTCTTGTCGTACTTTTCATTCGCATAAATGAGCGTGGTATTGCCGGCGCGGTCAAAAATAACAGCAAATGTTCCTTCTTCGGCAAGTTCTTCAATGGCATTGTACACTTTTTCCTGAATGGGCTTGATGAGTTCCTGACGTTTTTTGTACAGGTCGCCTTCGGTTCCGAAATATTTTTTCTGCAGATCCTTGGCTTCCTTTTCCTTGGCAATGATTTCATTCTGCCGCTTGGTTTTCATGTCTTCCGAGAGCAAAAACGACTCGGACTGATATGATTTGTACAACTTGTCGATTTCGGCAAACTTGACCTCAAGCTCCTTCTGCCATTCCATGCTCAGCTCGTCCAGTGTGTTCTGGGCGGTCTGATAATCCGGAATGTTTTCAAGTATATACTGGGTGTCAACGTAAGCGAACTTTTGGGCACTGACAAACATCGATGCAAGTAACAGAGCCGCAAAAATAAAGATTCTGGTTTTCATAGTGAGTTCCTCCGACTTTTATTTGAACGTTTTTTTTAATCGATTGATGAGTTGATTGAGAAATGGAATTGTCCCTTCCATGCGGGATACCAGGGCACGTCGTCAAAAGGTATGCCATAATCGAGACCCAGTAAGCCAAACATCGGCAGATAAATCCTGACTCCAAGTCCGGCACTGCGTTTCACAGCAAAAGGATCGAATTCGGTAAATTTAAGCCAGGTGTTACCGGCTTCGACAAACGAAAGCAGATAAATGGTCGCCATGGGATTGGTTGAAATGGGATAGCGCAGCTCCATGGTGTATTTGCTGTATATGGTTCCTCCTATCGACTGGTTTGATCCATCACGCGGTGTCAGCACCGAATTTGTGTAACCACGCATACCAATGATTTCGCGGCCATCAAGGGCAAAGCCCGAAAGACCGTCACCGCCAAGATAGAAACGTTCGAAAGGCGACAACCCGACTTCTTTGTTCCACATGCCCAGGAAACCGAATTTAGTTCTTGACATCAACACCATATCGCCAAAAAGACGAGTGTATAAGGTTGCATTGAATTTCCATTTGTGATATTCCAGCCATTTGAATTTCTCCTGATCAGTGGCTGTAGTATAATCCCTGTCGTTGAAATAGGAATAGGGCGGCGTAAAAGTCACCGAAGCAGAAATCTCGGACCCGGATTTCGGAAAAATAGGATCGTACGAAGAACTGCGACTCAATGCAAATCCAAAATTCACATTATTGGCATTCCCTGATGTGAATGAATATGTCTGGAAATACTCATCAAAATTGTAGTACTGATAAGAAAGCGTAAGATATTCCATGAAATAATCGTCGGGCCATTTCAATCTTTTGCCTAAACCAATTGAAGCACCGGAAATATTCATCACCTGACGTTCCAGCAGTGTTCCGCTTGTACTATAGGTTCCATCGTCAGCTTTTGAAACACCGTTTGTCTGAACGGAATGGAAAAGTGAAAAGCTGAGGGCATTGGGTTTCTTGCCGCCCAGCCACGGTTCGGTGAACGACATATTGTATGACTGATAATGGGTTCCATTCGATTGCCCGCGGATGCTGAGTTTCTGTCCGTCACCGGTTGGGAGCGGCCTATAGCTGTCGCCATTGAAAATGTTGCGGATTGAAAAATTATTGAAAGAAACGCCGAGTGTTCCCACCAGACGTCCCAAACCCCATCCGGCTGAAAGTTCAAACTGATCGGTTGAAGTTTCCTCCACCACATATTCGATATCCACGGTGCCATCAGCGGGATTCGGTTTTGGATTAACAGCCAGCTTTTCGTTGTTGAAATAACGCAGCTGGGCAAGTTCGCGCTGTGTTCGAATAATATCGGAACGATTGAAAAGCTGCCCCGGCTTTGTCCTGATCTCGCGCAGGATCACATGGTCGTTGGTTCTCGTATTGCCAACAAGAGTGACTTTATTGATGGTTGCCTGTTTGCCTTCGTAAATCTGTATTTCGAGATTGATGGTGTCGCCGACAACGCTTTTCTCAACGGGTGTCACCGAGAAAAACAAATAGCCATCATCCATATACAGCGAAGAAATATCGCGGCCGCTCAGATTATAAAACAGATTGCTTTCAAGCAAAGACTGATTGTACACATCGCCCCGTTTCACTCCTAAAATTTCATTCAACTGCTTGTCGGAGTATTTGCTATTACCTACCCATGTGATATCGCCGAAATAATACTTCAATCCTTCTTCGATTTTGATTCTGAGCGACAATTCCTTTTCATTCAAAACAGAAACCGAATCGCTGACTATTGAGATGTCGCGATAACCAAGCTCCTTATATTTTGCAATAATGGCTGCCTTATCTTTTTCAAATTCAGAAGGGATGTATTTCGACGCCTTGAATAAATGATAAATCTTCTTCTGCTTGGTTTCCTTCATGGATTTACGAATCACCTTTTCTTCAACGAGGGTATTGCCTTCAACAGCAATTTCGGCAATTTTCATTTTCTTGCCCCGATGAATAATAAAATCGAGGGTCACCATATTTCCGGCAGTAGTATCGGGTTTTTGGGCAACTTCGACCTGGGCATTGAAGAAACCCTTATCGACAAAATGAGAGCGGATAAGACGTTTGGCATTCATCAATGTATGCTGTGAAACCACATCGCCACGAACAAGTTTCAGTTTTTCACGCACATTGTCTGCTTCGCTTTTACTGATACCTGAAATGCTGTATTTTGATAAACGGGGCCGATCCTGCAGATAAATATCAAGATAGATAAAAGTACCCTGCACTGCAGTAACCGAAATAATAACCTGTTCAAACATGCCGTTTGAATAAACTTTTTCAACGGCATTGCTGATTTCATCACCAGGCACCTTGATGGATTGACCTATGCGCAGGCCGGAAACAGAGATGACATTGTCGGGGCTTGCAAAAAACTCACCGCTGACAGTAATGCCCGCAATTTCATACGGACGCGGGTTTCGATAATCGACACCGATGATTTTATCGGTTTGGGCGCTTACAGCAACATGCAGTAAAACCAGTATCAGACAGCACCACAGAGATTTGAACATGTTCAGTCTTTTTTATCTTGATTCGTAATAATTTGCTCTCCCGTCATTCCATAACGACGTTCACGTGACGAATAGGTTACAAGTGCCTTGTTGAATTCTTCTTCATTGAAATCGGGCCAGGTAACAGGTGTAAAATGCAATTCGGTATAGGCCAGCTGCCACAACAGAAAATTCGAAATCCGCTGCTCGCCCGAAGTCCGTATAAGCAGGTCAGGGTCAGGCATTTCAGCAGTGTACAGATAACTTTCAAACAGCTTTTCGTCAATCTGATCAGGAGAAATAATGTTGTTGGCTACATCCTTCGCAATGTTGGATGTTGCCCTGAGAATCTCGTTTCTTGCGCCATAATTGAGCGCAATGACAAGTGTAAGCACTTCGTTTTTCGAGGTAAATTCAATCGATTTGCGAAGTGATTCCTGCGCTTTTTCCGACAACCGGCTGATATCGCCAATGGTCATCAAACGTACGCCATTGCGGTTCAGTTCTTCCGTTTCGCGCTCCAGCATAAAAACAAGCAAATCCATAATGGCATCCACTTCTTCTTTAGGACGTTTCCAGTTTTCGGTAGAAAACGCATAAAGTGTCAGATACTTCACCCCCGCTTTGGCAGCAGCTCTGACAATAATTTTAACTGTTTCAGCTCCCTGCCTGTGGCCTTCAGTCCTGTCAAGACCACGTGCCTTAGCCCAACGCCCATTCCCATCCATGATAATGGCAATATGCTGAGGAATATCTTGTTGTAATGGTTTTGTCACAAAAGTCTGATTTAAAAAATACTGGATTCGCTTTTCATAATGCGCAGATACTTCGATTTAAAACTATCACGACGCCTGCTACCACCAGGACAGGAATCCGACTTATCCTTGATTTTAAAAGTAAGCGTGAGTCCTGCAAATGAATACCAATCTTTGGTGGATGAATTACCACGTTGAAATCCTGTTTTTTCGGTTTCAGCACTTTGTGCAGGATCTGCCAATGCTGCAGCAACTTCGGTGTTTTGAGCCATTAATACAGTGGGATCGGCGTACGTTGTGCTCACATCATCGATATAATCGGTAAAGGTTTTACGTAGTCCCCACTCAATACCAAGAACCGTTGAAGACCCGATGCCAACCTTAAACCCAAGTCCAAACGGGATGGCAAAACCAGCCAGATTGTATGGGCTTCGGTCGGGATATGCCGTAGTACCCTGTCCTTCGGTTCCCAGTGACTGAAGATTATACCAGTCACCTTTGTAATAACCTTGCGGGTTGAACTTGAAAAAAGAAGCACCGACAAAGAGGTAGGGCGTAAAAAAATCCTTATCGTGTCCGATTTTAAATTTGTAATAAGACAACTCGTATTGTCCGCCAAACTCCATCAAGGGCGAGCGAAAACTAAGATTACGATCTTCGTTGTAAAGAATCACGCTGTCAGCGGCCTGAAGAGAACCAAACAAAACATGCAGACGCACAGCCATCCGCGGATTCATATTATACCGATACATGATGCCACCGGCCGGTTGCGAGGTTAGAAAATGGCCATAAGGATTCAAATCGCCGATGTAATAAGAAACGCCACCCATCAAGCCCAGCTCGTGTTGCTGCGAAAAGCCGGTGAAGCCCGCAATAACAATAAGAAAAGTAAAAAAAACACGTCTCATTTCTGCTGGAATAACGTTAATCTGCAGCATTTAGTATATAAATGAGCAACCCATTCTGAACAAGAATGGGCGGCTGCAAAATTAGGTAAAATTATGCTTGACTGTTTGTTCAAAATCAGAATTTCGGGATTGAAAAACCGCCACGCGGAATTTTGTAATAGAAAGTGATTTCGGCAAACATATAGGTATCATGATCGGTAGGATCGCCCCGCTGCATATTGGGTGCCGTTTGGCCAGCCACTTCACCAAGACTGGGATCGGCCATAAAAGCGGCAATGTCACCTTTTTCATCACGAATTTCATCATTATTGAAGTAAGTGGTGCTGCAATCATCGATATAATCTGTCCAGGTTTTGCGAATACCATATTCAAGACCAATGGACCATTCTCGGCTGATGGCATACTTAAATCCAAACCCGATAGGAATAACGGGTTGCACACGATGATAGGGCTTGCGGGTTTCAACAAGACCCTGCCCTTCGGTACTCAGTGGCTTAAGTGCAATCCAATCACCATTGTAGTTGCCTTGGGGATTGAACCACATAAGACCAAATCCCACAAAAATATAAGATTCGATATTAATATTTCTCCAACCCTGAACACCGCGCAACTTGTAGATATGACCTTCGCGCTGGCGGGTAAGCATCCACTCAAACTGGCCATTGATTTCAATAATCGGGGTGCGGAAATTCAGATTGCGGTTATGACGGTACAATTCTTCTGTTTTTTTATCATCGCCATTCAGATAGGCAAAATGCATCATACCTTTGACACAGTGCTGCTTGCCCGTTCTGTAGCGATAGCCCATACTGGTACCCGGACGTGTTGCAGGCCAGTCGAGATCGCGAAAACCATTGGTGCCAATCTGATTGGCGCCACCAAGATCGCCCAGAAAGTTGGAAGCACCCAAACCAAAGACGTATTCTTTTCGTTCACGGCGCCATTGCTGGGCTGAAGCTGTATCAACTATCAGAAATGCCAATAAAAATAATATGGGCCAGGTGATTTTCATAACGAATAGTTTAATCCCAATTAAGTGGCAAAGATAATAAAAAAACGGTTGAAAATAAGAAAATATTTCTTTGAATTAAAAAAACTTATTTATTGCGCATATCTTCACCCCACATCAGTTTTTCACGGATCACACCAAAAAAGCTGTCGGCAGGCCTGCGTACAAAGTTGAGGGTAAAAGGCGCCTTGCGTATTGTTACCTTTTGACCCCGTCCAATAACAATCTGACTCGAATCAATGGAAAGAATAAAATCTTCGGTTCGGCCATCCGGAACAAAAGTGATTACATCTTTATCAGAAATCACAAGAGGACGAACTGACAGATTATGAGGTGCAATAGGCGTTAAAATCAGATTTTCGGCTTCCGGAACAAGAATGGGACCTCCGCAACTGAGCGAATAGGCCGTTGAGCCGGTTGGGGTTGCCAGAATAATACCATCGGACCAATAACTATTCATAAATGAGCCATTTATCCATGTGTTAATGGAAATCATCGAACTGGCACTGCTTTTATGAACAGATACCTCATTCAATGCAAATATTTTTTTTCCAAATAAAGATTCACAATCATCAATTTCGAGCACAGTGCGTGCAGATAAAGTATAATTGCCTTTGATGAATTCATTCAATGCTTTTCGAAACTCATCCTTACGGATATTTGAAAGAAAACCAAGTCTGCCAAAATGAACCCCCATTACCGGGACTTCACTTTCGCGGATCAGGTTGACCGTTTCGAGCAAAGTCCCATCACCGCCCATGCTGACAACAAGATCTGCTATTCCGCCCACTGTTTCTCCTTCGGTTAAAAAACGGGTATTGGGAGGTAATGAAAAAGCGCTGCTGATCTGTGCTTGCAAATGACCACAAAAAATGGCCTGACCCCCTGTTTGTAATACAACATCAAGCACAGCCTGAATTTCATCATTGAAATCAGGGGAGTAACTTCTTGAAAAAACACAAATCCGCATCCTGAAAATATTTTATACCGGTGCTGTGAAATGCAAAAATATACCTTTTTCACGAAACCGGTTCATGGTAAATTCGACTCTGAATACTTTGTCATAATATGTTACCAGATCTATTCCCAGCCCAAAAGCAGCAAGATAATCGCCCGACAGATTATTGGCACCCGAAAACAAACCCCGATCCGACCAACCCTGATCGAAAAAAGCATTGACAAAAACAGAAACAGGAACACGATTAAACTTGCTGGTTCTGACAAAAAGAATTTTAAATATTCTTTGCTGGAGTATATTATATTTCAAGTTATTGCGTTGAATGAAAAAATGTTTTACCGGTATAACCCGGTATTGATAGCCCCTGACAAAATCATTTCCATAGCCCATAAATCCAGCAGTTGCAAAATTGTTCCCTCCAGCCAGTGAAACATACATGGTTGCTCCGGTAGCAAAATATACAGGGCCAGCCAGATTAAAATATTTGCGTGAAGTGCTTTTCAGATAAAACTTTTTGTCATTTTTTTCAGAAAAACCTGCAATATTACCGAGATTCAACTCCGCATCAACATACCAACCTTTTAAAGGATAATTCTTCACGTCACGAAAATCATACCTGTACTGATAATTCAATGTAAGACGCCGCCATAATTCAGCCGGTGCAAAATCAGGATTGAGTTGGAATAAAGAATCGGCATATCTGGTTGATTCATATAACAAAGAAATCTTATGCAATTGATACATGCCGGCTCTGCGCGTGGTTGCAACAGAAGTAAACAACCCGGAATAAACATATTCATCGGGAAGTTTCAATGTCTTTGGCTCGTGATTCAAAACAAGATATGACAAAGAATGAGATGCCTCGAACCCCAATGCTGCTGAAATTCCCCAATTCTGGTTTTTATCAATGTACGGTTTTGAATACGATACGCCATAAATCTGATTGTATCCTGTTTTAAACAATAGTTTCAGGTATTCTTTTCTTCCTCTGAAGTTTTCGTGATAAACATACAAACCATAGGTTGCCTTTTCAAATGACATATCGCGCAACCATACATTGAAATTTCTTTCTTCGATATTCAAAAATGGCATGGGCCATATATACCAGCGTTCAGTAACCCCCACACAAACATTTCCACTGTCGCTGAAAACAACTGAAGCAAAATGAAAAAGCGATGTATTTACAAGATTTTGTTCTGCCCGCAAAGCCAATTCTGCTGTATCACTCATCAAAACAGTATCACCTATGCCAAAAGGCATTTCGCGCAGAATCACACTTTCCTTTGTTACACCATTTCCGGCAATCGAAATATGTTTAATGAAATATAATGAATCAGCTGCACTTACAGAAAATACAACAGAGATTAAAAATATAAGAAAGAAAAAACGGATATTCAAAATACTACATATTGAGGTATCGCATCAGCAATTCGTATCGGTCCTGCAGAATATCATCAATCATATCTTCGCCAAAAGAAGCAACAATATTATATTCGTAACGGGTGAACGTTTGAAGAATTTTCCCGATATCGGAATTGTTCACTTTCAGAACAACCTGCATGCGAGTGCTGTTTGGAATGGTTTGCACAAACGATGCAATAATAAGCGCATCATTTGATTCAACAATATTCGATATCTGAGTCAGGGAATAATCTATCACATTGAGTTCAATAATAATAATTCCGCCGGGATTATTCACAGAAAGCAACTCAGCTACCACTCGCAAAACCGAATCGGACAAAATTACGGCAGACAGCTTGTTGTTTTTGCCGGTAACTGGAACCAGACTGAGTTTATGCTGATAGATGGTGCGCAGAATGTCGAAAATATGAGCATTTTCATCAACCGAAGCGCCCTGAATCATCAGTTTTATGTTGCCAATGGGCTGCGAAAAATCATTCAAGCCAAGCAAATCGTCTTCGCAGACCAGACCAAGATACTCTTCATTATTCACAATAGCCAGGTGTGTAATTTTATATTCTTCCATCAGCGATAATGCTTCGGAAGCAGCAGTACTGGTTTTAACACTGGGAATGGCAGAAGGGGTTATATCGGCAGCAAAAAGACTCATCAGAAAAAGTATATGCGACAAAAATATAATTTTTCAGGCAGCAAAGTATTAAATTTGCAAAAAAAACCTGATATGACACGTCTCAGTGTAAATATAAACAAAATAGCAACGCTGCGAAATGCACGTGGTGGCAATGCACCTGATGTACTTAAAGCAGCCGTTGATTGTCAACGCTTCGGAGCACAAGGAATTACAGTACATCCGAGACCCGACGAACGTCATATCCGCTATGCCGATGTTTATGCACTAAAACCACTAGTAACAACTGAATTCAACATTGAGGGCTATCCCTCCGACAATTTCATAAAACTTGTTCTTGACGTTGTTCCCAACCAGGTAACATTGGTTCCCGATCCACCCGAAGCACTTACATCCAATGCCGGGTGGCGCGTAACAGAAAACATGGCTTTTCTGAAAAAAGTGATTGAAGACTTTCATTCTAAAGGAATCCGGGTTTCCATCTTTATTGATACCGATACTCAAAACATTGCAGCCGCAGCTGACACCGGCACCGACCGGGTTGAACTTTATACAGAACCATACGCCACTCATTTTCCTCATGACCGTCAGCTTGCCGTAGCTGAATTTTCAAATGCGGCTCGTGCTGCCATCAAAGCCGGTCTGGGACTCAATGCCGGACATGATCTGAATCTCGACAACCTCCGCTATTTTGCCGAAAACGTCCCCGGTCTTCACGAAGTTTCTATCGGTCACGCACTCATCAGCGACGCTTTATACTTCGGACTGGAAAATACCATTCAGATGTATCTGCGTCAATTGCAGCCAGCATGAAATTATTTTTTCGCGAATACGGTCAGGGGCAACCCCTCGTAATTCTGCACGGGCTTCTGGGCATGAGCGATCATTGGATTCCGCTGGCAAAACAATTTGCAGAACAATTTCATGTTGTTGTTCCTGATTTGCGCAATCACGGCCAATCACCGCATGCTGAAAAATTTTCATACAAACACATGCAGGCCGATATTGAAGAACTTCTGAGCGATCTTCAGATAAAATCATGCAATCTCATTGGTCACAGCATGGGCGGAAAACTGGCCATGCATCTGGCTTTGAACCACTCCGAAATGGTGGACAAACTTATTGTTGCCGACATCAGCCCTATTGATTATCCAATCGACGAAGACAATGAAATGGTGCAGGCCATCAACAGAATGAATCTTTCATCGGTAAATAACCGCGAAGAACTTCGTCAAATGATACAATGGGCAACAAACGACCCCATGCTGCAGGGATTGATTCTGAAAAACATTTCTTCAAAAGGCCTTTCTGGGTTTTCATGGAAACCGGATCTGGAAAACATCACAAAGAATCTGCAGGAGATTTATGATTTTCGCTGTCACGAATTTCAGATCCGCGCCAGTGAAAGCATTGATAAAGCCAGTTTCAACAAAGAAACATTGTTTTTAAAAGGTGACAACAGTCAATATATTTCGGAAAATCATTATCCGAAAATCGCAGCATTGTTCCCGCAAAATAAAATAACAACCATTGAAAACGCAGGCCATTGGCTACATGCAGAGAAGCCTGCGGAGTTTTATGAGGTCTGCATGAACTTTCTCCTTTGAAATGTATCCCTTCGATGGGTTTGAACCCCTTCGAGAGATTTTATCACGTCCTCACCGCAAACTGACAAAAACAAACCTCCGGCGGATTAAAAATGGACTTTTTCTTTTTGAACATGTAAATTGTCACGTTAATTTTGCGGAAGTTTTTGTATTTTTCCCCAGTTTTTTAACATTGTCATTTTATAAAATTGTTGTCATGATTAAACTTTTACCCGCCTTACTGATACTTATTACAATGCTGTTTTCCAATACGGATGCCTACTGCAGCAATAAATTCATCAATCAAACGGGATCTTATTCCGGCAAAACCCAATATCTTAAAACCGTTGCAGCCGGCTGTCTGCCTGCATCGGCATCGGCCGAGCTGAACATCGGCGGCGTGCGTGCCCGCATCAACAATGGCGGAGACATGTGGTGGGATCTGGCTGACTTAGCTGAATACGAGGTTCCAAAAGGCAGCGGAAGAACATCAATGTTTGCCGGAGCATTCTGGATAAGCGGACAAGACATTAACAACAACATCAAAGTGGCGGCTCATCGTTACAGGGCAAATGGCAATGACTTCTGGTCAGGCCCTCTCACCATCGACGGGACAGCATCTACCGAAGCCGCCATCTGTCAGGATTACAATTTCATCAGCACCATCTATCGGCAGGATGTTACCGACTTTGTGAATTATTATAACAACCCGGCTGCCTATCCCGGTTACAATATTCCCTCATATTTCTACACCTATCCTGCACATGGTGATCCGTCACTTGGCCATTCCTTTTATCTCGCTCCCTTTTATGACAACGACGATGATGGCGTTTACGATCCCCAAAGTGGCGATTATCCGCTTTACGATATCAACAACAGATACTGTCATCAACCAGATCCTTCAGCAGAAGATATGAATGGGCTTACGAATGGTGGCGTTCTTTTCGACCAGATGCTGAAAGGCGATCAGACTTTGTGGTGGGTGTTCAATGACAAGGGAAATACCCATACCGAAACGCAGGGAACATCCATTGGCATCGAAGTGAGAGCACAGGCATTTGCATTTTCAACAATTGATGAAGTGAACAACATGACCTTCTATTCATTCGAAGTCATTAACCGATCAACTGAAACATTATACGAGACGTATCTTGGGTTTTTCACTGACCCCGATAATGGTTACGGCAACGATGATTTAATTGGATGCGATGTGCCTCGCGGGCTTGGCTATTGCTACAATGGTGATGATTACGATGAAAGCGGAAATGGCGCATATGGCTATGGGAGCCAGCCGGCAGCAGTAGGCGTTGATATTCTGAAAGGGCCCTACATGGATGCTGACGGAATTGATAACGGGGCCTATATTCAGCATGTTGATTCACTGGGAAACCTCTGGTTTGAAAACTGCAATGCGGCTGTTAATGGCAGCAATTTCGGCAACGGAATCATTGATGACGAATGTTTTGGATTGACAAATTTTTTGAATTTCAGAGGAAGTGGCGCAATACCCCCGTATGGCACAGACCCTGATGTGGCAGCAGAGTATTTCAATTTTATGCGCAGCATCTGGAAAGACAACACGCACATGATTTATGGCGGAAACGGTCACATAATAAGCGGTGGATACGGCCCTGAATGCAATTTTATGTTTCCGGGTGAAAGCGATGTCTGCGATTACGGAACCGGAGGAATCCCTCCTAATGGTCCCAAAAACTGGACAGAAGAAACAGCCGGAAATCAGCCATATGACAGGCGCATTGTTCAATCATCCGGGCCTTTCACCATGCACCCGGGCGAAGTGAATTACATGACCATTGGGATTCCGTGGGCCAGAGCCAATTCTGGCGGAGCTGCAGAAGCGCTTGAACTTTTAAAATGCGCAGATGACAAATGCCAGGCGCTTTTCGACAATTGCTTCCAGCTGCTCGATGGTCCCGATGCGCCCGATATAATGGTTCAGGAACTCGATCGTGAAGTAATTTTATATCTCGGAAATTCAAATTTCAGCAATAATTATCAGGATGCATACGCAGAAGCTGACCCGACCATCGTAGCACCATCGGGCTACAACTATGATTCACTCTACCGTTTCGAAGGGTATCAGGTTTTTCAGGTAATCGATCCGAATGTTACTGCTGCCGACATTGCTGATCCCGACAAGGCCAGATTGGTAGCCCAATGCGATGTTGAAAACGGAGCCGCCACGCTGGTGAATTACGTTTATTCGCAACAGGTCGGGACCTATGTCCCGCAAATCGAGGTGGAAGGCGCCAATGAAGGAATCGTTCATTCTTTCCGCATCATCGAAGATATGTTTGCAAGCGGTCAAAACACCCATCTGGTCAATCATAAAAAATATTATTACATGGTGCTGGCCTACGGATACAACGAGTATGAAAAATACAGCTCAGATCCGGCGATGCAGTTCCCCGGAACCATTTCATCCAACGGTCAGAAAAGGCCATATCTTGCAGGCCGGAAAAACATCAGTGTTTACACAGCAATACCGCATGCGCCAGCTCCCGAATCGGGCGGGACACTCATCAACAGCGCATACGGCGCACAGCCCGTTATCACACGCATTGAAGGACAGGGCAACGGCGGGAACATGCTTGAACTCAATGCCGCATCCAGAAATAAAATCCTCGAAGATGGCTTTTCCGCTGAGCTCACCTACGAAGCCGGATTTGGCCCTGTGACCGTGAAAGTGATTGATCCACTCAATGTAAGAGAAGCCAATTACATTCTGAAACTGGACTCATCAAGCGCAGCATGGGCAGGAGAAATCAATTCATGCAAATGGGTATTGGAAGAATATGACATGAGCAATCATTTTGTTGCAGCATATTCGTCCGACCATGACATCAGCAGTCCGTTTGAACAGATTTTCACCAATCTTGGAATTGCCGTTTGTTTTGTCGATGGAAAAAATCCAGGAGACCTTACACATGAAAGCAATGGATTGATTTACTCCGACATCATATATTCAAACCCATCAATACAATGGCTGGGAGGTCTTTCCGATGCCGACGGCTCATCAGCATTTAATTGGATACGAAGCGGAACACAGGATTCAGAAAACAACATGTATAACGACTTTATATATTCCGGCCAATATATGGATCCGGAAGAGTATTATGAAAAAATAATCGGAGGTAGCTGGGCGCCATACCGCCTTGCATCATACGAAAATGACAATCCGGCATTAAAATCCATTGCGACAAGTATCCAAACAACAAACAAGATGTCGAATCTGGCAAGTGTTGATATTGTCCTCACGCCCGATAAAAGCAAATGGTCGCGTTGTCCGGTACTTGAAACATGCGATGATCCATTGCTGGCACAGGGAGGAGCCGGAAAACTCACGCTGCGCCATCATGCATCGGTGGATAAAAACGGAGACACACTCACGACTGAGGCAATCTATGACGGTAATGAACAAGGCATGGGCTGGTTTCCCGGATATGCCATCAATTTGGAAACGGGTGAACGACTGAACATTGCTTTTGGAGAAGACAGCTGGCTGGGCAGCGAAAATGGGCGAGACATGCTGTTCAATCCGACATCGGATCTTGAAACGACGCTCGGTCAGCCACTTTTCGGAGGGAAACACTTTGTTTATGTATTTGGGCATCTGAGCGAAAGCGCCAACGACTGCCCCGCCTACGATGAGGGAAAATGGCTCTATGACATGTTTTCACAAGAAACAATTACAGCGTTGCGCTATATTTTCACCAGCGCCATGTGGTGTTCCATTCCGCTCTCAATCGATGGAGAGCAATGGTTGAATAATGAATGCCACATCCGTATCCGAGTATCAAAAGCATATAATAAAAACTATTCTACATTCGGATCTGCAGCACCACAAAACAACAATTACCCAATGTACAGCTTCAACACGTCAACACTGATGACTGTAACCAATGATCAAACAACAGCTATGAATGCACTTGACATGATTAATGTAGTGCCCAACCCATACTACGCCGTTGATGATTATGAAGAGAACATCTACGACAATAAAATAAAAATCACGAATGTGCCGTCGAAATGCACAATCAGCATTTTCAATCTCAGTGGTACGCTGGTAAGAAAATTCAAAAACGATAATCCCCATGTAACAGACATTGACTGGGATCTGCGGAATTCAGCCGGGAAGCTGGTTTCAGGTGGCGTTTACATCATTCATGTGTATGCACCGGGAATCGGAGAACGAAGCATACGCTGGTTCGGATCGATGAAAACCGTTGTGGAAAATGAGTTTTAAAAATACGAGATACGAAACACAAAATCAGAAATACGAAATAAAATGTGGAAATGTGCGGCTCACGTGAAGCGTGACAGGTTCGCGCATGTGAAAATATGAGCGACTAAAAACACTTTTGCGATGATGCGATGGGTGCGATGGGTTCACTGTCACGGATAACATATCCGCGCCAGTGGATGAAAATGCACAAAAGAAAACAATTCAGCTTCGACTCAGAGCACCGACGCTTCGGTCGGCACATATTGCTGATTGCTGATACCTGAAAGCTGATTGCTTCAAGGTAACGATTCCCGCTTTCAGCGTGATAAATTCCACGTCTGTAACGATTGCAACGAAAGAAGGCATTTAAACACGATTATAAATCTGATCTCTGACTTTTTTTGTAAGCCCTTTAAAGACCAAATCATAACTACCATCAATCAATTGCATCAAAAGTTTTTCATCGAAAGAAGTTGCTTCGTTCACATCAATCCAATGAGTTTTACTCATGTGATAAGCCGGAGTTATGGCGGAATAGCGCTCCTGAAGCTCTATTGAATACTCCGGATCACATTTCAGAGCAATTATAAAGACGCCTTCAATATCTGTAAGTGCAAACATTTTCCCGCCGACTTTAAAGACAAGAGTTGTTTCATCGAAAGGAAATTCCTCGGTAACACCGGGCTTCAACAAGCAGTATTCGCGAAAACTTTCAATATTCATTTATTTGGCAATCCAATATTCCGGATTTTGCGGAACTTTTTCTTTCCATATCTCAAAATGCAGTACAGTAGCACCTTCTTCATCAACTGCGATTGGCCCAAGATTTTGCTTCGAAGAAATACTGCTGCCTTTTTTTACTGCAGCAGTTTTAATGTTTGAATAAACAGACAGGTATTCTCCATGACGGATCATAATCATGGTTGTACCATTGGGAGCAGTAATAACAGCACTTACTGTTCCTTCGTAAACAGCGCGGGCACTACTGCCTTTTGGGGCACTAATATCAATTCCGTTGTTTTTTACCTTAATGTCGTGCAACACAGGATGCGGATGTTCTCCAAACCTATCGGTAATAGCGCCCTGCGCAACGGGCCATGGAATTTTCCCTTTGTTACCTGCAAAAGTGTTTGAAATACGAGCTTCTTCAGGTGTCATCTGGTATGCATTGGGCTTAGAATTACTTGTTTTATTGTTGGCTTTCACCGTATTGGCCTTCTTCTTGCTGGCTTCGATTTCAGCTTCAATCATTTTTTGAATTTTGCGCTGAATTTCGGTCGCTTCCCGTTGCTTCTTCTTCAGATTGGCCCGCAATTTTGATTCTTGTTTTTTCAGATCCTTTACAACTTTATCCTTCTCTTTTTTCTGCGAAGCAAGTTGGTTTTTTTGTTTTTCCTGATCCGATTTAAGACTTAGTTTTTCATTGCGCATTCCTTCAAGTTCGGACAGCGACAACTCAATATCAGAGCTGGTTTGCGAAATTCTTTTCACCTGGTTTTTCCTGATAGCCGAATACTCCCTGAAATAATTCATCCGTCGCCAGGCCATCATAACACTGCGAGAGCTAAAAAGATAAACAAGTCTGTTGGCCGGTTTACGGGTAAGGTATGCAAAATATACCATTCGTGCATACTGTGATTTCAATGTATTCAATTCTCGCTTCAGTTTGGCAACAGTCAACTTCTTTCTTTCTATTTCTCGCTCCAACAAAGCCATTTCGGCACCTGTCTTCGAAATAAGACTTTCGTAATTCCGCACCTGGCTTTCGATAAGTTTAATCTGTTGAGTCGTCTTTCTGCTGTTTTTCTGTGTTTCCTTAATCAGCTTTGAGGTGTTGGAGATTTCTTTTTCAATATTCGCTTTCTGGTTCTGAAGCTGTTTCTTTTTATTTGACTGCGCGCAAAGATTGTTCATGCCGAACACAGCAAAAACTGCATAAATAAAAATTAACCGCAAAAATACCGAACCATATTTCATCACTTATTTTTTTGTTGCTGATCCATTGGAACAAAACTCTCAGGGATGACAAAAGGAACCATTATTTCCTCATCAACACTAACTTTTTCAAAATCAATGACGACCTTCATTTTCTGTTCGGCTTCGACATTTACATCTATCTGATGCGCCAGCAACTGATCATCGAAAACCACAAAAGCAGAATAATCAACAACCAATTTGCTGTTTTCCTTTGAAATCTCCTTTATTTGTTGTCTGATAATTTTATAATTTTCGGGCGAGATCCACAAATCCTGCACCAATACACGATCCATATCGCTCTGGTTGGCCACATAGTTTTTCAGTTTCTTCCGCCCCGGCGTTGATATCTTGTAGGACCTGGCATCTTCACCCACTTTGAATATGTTGTTTTCGTAATAGGAAAAATCGTTTCCGGTAACCAATGCCTGTAACATATCAAAATCGAAAGGTGTTTTAAGCAATTCATTGATCAGCTGATAATCGCCTTTAAAATATGTTTTATTAAGTCGGTTAATCATTTTTACACTGTCGGGTGTAATAAATATCCGGAACGCCTCTATTCCAACCATGGCCGATAACGACAACCATATTGTCCTGTCCTTGATAATACGCATGCTGCCGCCAAACCCAAGATTGTTTTTTTCAGATTCCACTTTGGCCTGAAACTTCACATTCATCGTGCGAAAATCGAACTGGGCATCCTTCATTTTCGAAAAAATAAGTTCAACTCCAGTATCCTGCTTCACAGTTTCCTTTATTTCCTTTTTTGCTTCACGCCCGGTTTTACAAGCGGATGTAAACGCAATTGCAATTAACAGTACCGGCAAAAGAAATTTACTCATAATATTTTTTGTCAGTAATTTTTTGATCAATCATCTTACCTGCACCCCCCAATTCCCGCGCCATCAGCCAAAAGCGTAAGGCATCTTCTGTTTTATTCTGAAAAAACAACACATCGGCATACTGTTCCAGCAAAGCACCATCATCATCGCCTCCAAGTTCAATCGCTTTACGATACGCTTCTGCCGCTTCCAGATACTTTCCCAAACGAAACAAAACAAGTCCATATGTATGCTGAAATTCAGCTTTATCTTCGTTTCCCGTAAGTGCTTCAGCAATCAGCTGCTGTGCCTTGTCAACATTTTTCTTTCGCAACGCCAGCGAGTAAGCATATGCATTTTTCGCAACCACATTGTCCGGATCTTCACCAATGAGTTTTTCAAACATGGCATCAGAATCGTCATTGCGTCCGGTTTTTGCGTAAGTGTCGGCCAACAGAAACAAAGATTCGTTTTTCATTTCCTTATTTGACAAACGAAGATCCGAGGCAAACTCGAGAGAAACGACGGCCTTTTCAAACATAGCAGCATGATATTGAGCCAATCCAAGAAAAAACCAGACAGAGCTTTGTTCCGGGAACAATTCAGCGGCCTCGGAAGCATATGTCAATAACGAATCATACTGCTGATTATCGTAAAACACATTCATCATCAGATTCCAGATGGTAAAAACACTTTTATCAAATTCCAGCGATTTTTTCCACATGTCCATGGCTTCATCCATCCTGTCATCAGCGTTCAAAAAATCGGCATACATTGCCCAGGCCTTGGCTTCATCGGCATGAACACTAACAAGCGTATCAAGCATCGGATAAACTACCGTCGTGTCGCCATACACATTGCCAGCCCTATATACATTCATAAGCAGACTGATTTTCTCATCAATTCCAGTAGATACCGATCCGATAATATAAAAAATCTCCTTCACTGCAAGCGAATCGTTACCAGACATATGATAGTAATCTGCCAGATAGGCATGAGCAAGTGCATTTTCAGGATCAACAGTCAAAACATCATTGATACTATTTAAAGCAAGCCCCGCCCGTCCAGTGCGCATATAATATTCAACCAGAGCCATAGAATACTGCGGATTTTCGGGAAAATGATCAGCAAGTTTCTGAACTTCATTCATGGCCTTATCAGTCTTTGACCAATTCTGATAAATATAATACTTTTGAATTCCTATCTGCTCTGTTATACCAGTCTGCAACTCGATTTCATTGTAAACATCAATGGCCTTCTGAAATTCATTATTCTGAACATAGCACTGGGCCTCATATTCATACAATTCATATTTTTCAGGATACTTGTTGCGGAGATTTTTATACTGAATCGCCGCTTCACTGTATTTTCCCGATTTTTCAAATGCCCCTGCATAGGCCAGTTTATACCAGATATTGTCAGGATCCACACGTATAGCCGTTTTCAGAAGATCAACGGCTATATCTGTTTCACCGTTAAGCATTTTCAAGCGGGCCAATTCATACAATGATGCATCGTGGAGTGGATCCTGCTCAATAATTGTTTGATACAAACCCATGGCATTGGCAGCATCGCCCAAAATTTTGTATCGTGTGGCTTCAATAAAAGCACTGCTTATCATCAGCAGTTCACGATCACTGAGCTTGTTGTGTTTGCGCTGTGCCTTATGAAAAGAATTACATGCCGTTGAAAACAACAGCAATGTAAGCAGATATATAGCCAGCACTTTACTCATTGAACAATCACAGTAAAATCACCAATATTAAGTTCCTTGTATTTCTCACTATATTCAACGAAATTACCCACCATACTATTGTCAATATTGGCATTTGAAATTTTGCAATGCGACTGAATAATCGAATTTGAAATGATGCAGTTGGAAATCACCGATCCTTCTCCGATTGAAACGTGAGGTCCGACAATGCAACCAGTTATTGTTACATTTTTGCCTATATAGCAAGGTTGAATGATAATGGAATTTTTCTGGTTCAGATTGTTGGCAATTAAACTGCCGTTTTTTGCAAAATCAAGAATGCGTCGGTTTGTATGAATGGTTGCATTCTTATTACCGCAATCAAGCCATTCTTCAACATTATAAACAGAAAAGCTGCATCCGCGCTGCATCATATTTTCGAGCACATCGGTCAACTGATATTCGCCATTAACAAGTACTTTTGCAGCAAGCAGTTTTTCAATTTCCGCCCTCAGCACTTCCCCTTCACGAAAATAATACACCCCAACAATGGCCTGATTTGACACAGGTGAAGTTGGTTTTTCAATAAATTTTGTAACGATGTCCTTGTTGTCAGTCTTCACTACTCCAAATGCTGAAGGATCTTCCACCTTATGAACCCAGATAATTCCTTCGCGAGAAGTATCCATTTTTTGTGTTGTCCGAAACAATGTATCGGCAAATGCAACGATAACCTTTCCAGAGATGGATTCGGCTGCACAAGAGATGGCATGCGCAGTTCCAAGTGCCTGATTCTGATAGTATATTTTCCCTTTAGATCCAACGCTATCTGCAATTCCAAGCAAATGTGCTTCTACTTCTGCACCAAAATCCCCAATGATGTATGCAATTTCTTCAACTTTTTCATCAACCAATTCCATCAAATCTTCAACAAGGCGCTGTACAATGGGTTTACCGGCAATATTTATGAGCGGTTTGGGAATGGTCAAAGTATGCGGTCTCATACGCTTACCCATACCTGCCATTGGAATAATAATTTTCATAATAATCTTTTTGAATTATTGTTTACCTGTATGTCCAAATCCACCGGCACCTCTCTGAGTTGAATCAAGCTCTGAAACCAGCTTCCATTCGGCACGTTCGTGTTGTGCAATAATCATTTGCGCAATACGATCACCATTTTTTATTACAAAATCAGTATCAGAAAAATTAATCAGAATCACTTTAATTTCACCACGATAATCGCTGTCGATGGTGCCAGGTGTATTCAAAACAGTAACACCGCTTTTAATGGCCAACCCACTGCGCGGACGAACCTGTGCCTCAAATCCGGCCGGGAGTGATATAAAAAGACCCGTAGGCACCAGCTTGCGTTCCATTGGTTTTAAAACAATTTCATCATCCAAGAAGGCGCGCAAATCAACTCCGGCCGAATATTCAGTTTCGTAGGCCGGCAATGGATTATTGCTTGTGTTAACAATATTGATTTTCATCCTGAGCTTATATAAAGGTGCAAATGTAAACATTTTTGCGATTCCGGGAAAGTCAGTATGAATTCAACCTTCGAAGAATTAAGAACTCTTCGAAGGTTGCAAGAACACGTTGAAAAAAACAATTTTATTTGAAAGCGCTTTCGCTTAGTCCGGGGCCGCTCAGGGCAAGCTTTTCGAAATACTCCGGAACTGGCTTGCCATTGAGTTTGTCAACATACACTTTTGCCAGATACTGACTCAGCATAAAACCATGACCACGCAAACCAACAAATAATCCAAGCGATGGATCGACGATATAGCGTGGTTCTACGTAATAACCACTCCACACGGCCTGAAATCCGGTAGCAGATAATTGCGGAATCCAATCACAGAAAATTTCACTCACTATTTCAAGAAATTCCTTACTGTTGATTTTAAGGTTTTTATCAGTCTCTTTCGGGTCTGTGAGTGGCGAAGCGCAACCGATAATCTGACCGGTTTCCTTCAGTTGCTGTCCATACACCGAGCTGAACGATTTGTATTTCCTACGATCGATAAGCATATCAAGAGCATCTCCATCTTTGCCCATCAATGGCAGTCTGCGGGTAATAAATGCCTGATGACGCACAGGATACAACCCTGTTTCGATATTCAGTTTACGGGCAAATTTGTCGGCTGTTGGTCCAAGAGCATTTATAAAAACTTCTGTTTCAAATTCAATATATTGTTTGTTGTGATCGCGTACCAACACAATATAACTTGCGTCTTCCCTACGAAGATCAATCAGTTCACAATCTTCCATAACAGTTCCACCTTTCTCAATACCAATGCTGCGTACAAGATCAATAACGCGGCCAGGAGTGGCTTGCCAGCAATCATGTGTAATCAGGGCAGATTGATAAGTCTCCAGGTTTTTATTGAAATACGGGCTGATTTCTTTTTGGAAATCCTTTTTATCGACCATATAGGCATCGGACCAGGCACGTGAGGCATCGAGGGCCTTAAACGTTGCGTCATCGTGAGCAAAACTCACATAACGTATTGGTTTGTAATCAACATTTTTGATTTTCTGCAGTTCAACAAAAATATCACGGTTATGAATAGCAATATCTGAAAGCTCCGGAACGCTGAATGCTGGCCGTCCACCAGCAATGTTTCGCCACGAAGCACCGCGGTCGTAATTTACCAGAACAGGACTGAATCCGGCCTCGGCAAGATAACGGAACAGAGCGCTGCCACCGATTCCACCACCGGCAACGAGAGATTTCACCTTGCGACGTTCGGTCTTTTTACCGGGAGTAAAAGGAACGATAAGTTCGTTTTCCTTGCCGGGATACAACTCGCCGATCAGCACCTGATTTGACAATGGGCCACGTGGAGTAGCATCGCCAACAACAGTAATACCTTTCGACGCGATGGTTGATTTCAATCGTCGGATGCAGCGTTTACCACGGCAGGCGCCCATTCCAAGACGAGTAGTGTGTTTAATCTCATCAATTGAGATAAATTTCCGGTCACCCACTCTGTCCATTATCTCATCAAGAGTTACATCATCACAATGGCAAACATAGGTGGCCCCTTCTTCTTTATAACTTGTTGTCTGAAGTTCAGGTTTTTCAGGATAATTACTTTTAACAATAAAGCCACGAACCTGAATGATATCTTCGCCATGAAGCGATTCAGCCCTGACCCGTGCAACATTGGTTTTGTTTGGTTTTTTGAGGATTTTTTCAATCACACCTTCACCAAGAACTTTTCCATTGTTATCAACCAGGAATACGGCTTCATTTTCATTTGCTTCGTATTCAATCGGAAGAAAGAGCTGATCTTTTTCCGTATTATAGCCAAAAATGGCCAGTCCAGGGCACTGATACACACACTGCATGCAGCCGATGCATTTATCAAAATCAACAACGGGAACCGTACTGGTTGAAGTTTTTGTGATAGCTCCGTGTGGACAAGCAAAAGTACATGGATTACAAGCAAAACCATACAAACAATCGATTTGAACAAATGGTTTCTTTCGCCTTTCGCCCACAGGCAATGCCGATTCTTCAATTACGCGCACCGGATGTTGCTGCGAATCGATATATTCTTTTGAAACAGCCAGGTAATCATCATATTTATACTTCACCGACATCATATCAAGCACCTCGTAAGCAGCTTGTTTTCCACGAAGCACAGCAGATGTTCCCTCCCCTATTCGAATGGCATCACCGACACCATGACAATTCCGTCCGAAAATTTCATTGCCAAGAATCAACAACTGATCGTCGGGAACAAGTCCTGTACAGATATTAATGGCATCAATACCCTCAATAATTCTTTCAGTCCCGGGAACAGGTTTAAAATTTTCAGCTTCGGCAATAATAGCACCAACAATACCTGTATGGTCTTTGTTTGGAATAGCGCTTACAAGAATATGATTAAGCATGATAGGAATGCCAAGACGTCGGACACGATTGGCCTGAACCGGAAATCCACCTTCTTTACCCTGAGCTTCTATGATTGCAACGACCTGAGCACCTGCCTGCATTAACTGATAAGAAGTAAGATATCCGATATTACCAGCACCTACCGTAAGAATTTTTTTACCAAGGAGCGTAAATTCAGTATTCATCATTTTCTGCACCACAGCAGCAGTGTAAACACCCGGTACATCATCATTTTCGAATGTAGGCATAAACGGAACTGCACCACTTGCAACAATCAGATGATTACATTCGATGTAGAAAATCTCTTCGGTTTTAATATTTTTAACTGCAATGCGTTTGCCTTCGAGCAAATCCCAAACCGTGCAATTGAGAAAAATACCTTCATGATTGTCGCCTGCCAGCGCCGAAGCAATTTCAAAACCACGCATCCCCCCATATTTCTTTTTCTTTTCAAAAAAGAAAAACTGATGGGTTTGCATATTAAACTGTCCGCCAATTTTCGCATTATTATCAATAACGATATTTGAAACGCCATGCTGATTGAGTATCTCACGTGAGGCAAGTCCTGCAGGTCCGGCGCCAACAATTACAACATCGGTTCTATATACTTTGGTTTGCGTTTGTTCATTTCGCTTCTCATCTGGCATGTAATCTTTTGGAACTTCTTTCACTTCCTTCACGCCATCGACAAGTGTGATACAGATACGACGTATAACGCCATCAACAAGCATTTCGCAGGCACCGCATTTGCCAATACCGCACTCAAGGGATCGGTTTCGATCCTGAAGACTGTGACTGTGTACCGGAAAGCCTGCATTATGCAAAGCTGCAGCAATGGTGAAACCCTTATCGCCTTCTACTTTAACGCCATTATACAAAAAAATGTGTTTTTCACATTCCGGAACAGGCAGGATGGGGTGTTTATCAATTTTTGACATAGTGCTGAATAATAATTTACGACTGCAAAATTAGAGCTTAATTCAAAACAAGGATGCTCAGAACTTTGATTTTTGATAGACGGTTTTATGAGATAATGCAATGACTCCCATTCATGAGTTTGAAATTCATCTGAAAAAATGTAACTTTGCGCAAAAGATTGACCATATGGGCAGAATTACCACCTTTCTGAGCATCTGCATTGCTTTCACCATTATGGCCTGCAATGGCGGAAACAAAGATGAAACAAAAAACAACCCGCAAAAAAGCACGGTAAACAACAACCTTGAAGCCGGGAAAATAACAATTGGCGCTACCGAAGAAAGTTATGACCTGGCTCAGCGGATAGCTTCGAATTATGTTGCACAAAACACCAACCTGATTGTTGAGGTAATACCTTGCAAAATCAATGAAGCAAAACAAATGATTGCAGAAAACAAAGTGCAGCTGATTGTAACCGGCGGCAACTCCAACCCTTTCCCAGAATACGAATCCACAATTATTGCCACAGACCTTCTGCTACTGACAGTTAATTTCAATAACCCGGCACTGCAATATCTTGTTATGCGCGGACTTGATCTGAAAGATCTTTCAGGAATTTTTTGTACAGGAACGATTAACAACTGGAACCAGGTGGATAAAAAATCGGAATCAACGCCATTGAAACCACTGGCGGGGCCAGACAGCTCAAGTTCAAATAATATGGTCCGTTCCTTTCTAAAATCGAATCTGGCTCCGACAGTAACATCAAGCATGAGTGAAAATGAACTGACAAGTTCTGTTTCGGCCAGTCCCGGATCCATAGTCTTTATGAGTCACCGGATGACGTATAATCAGAATTCTGGAGTCAGGGCAAACGGCATTTACATCATTCCGGTTGATTTCGACGGCAACAATGTTGCCAACGACTCAGAACTGATTTATGACAATCTGAACATGCTGAAAAAAGCATACAACAAAGGTGGATTCCCAAAATCTCTTGTCCGCAATCATTATTTCATTGCAAACGGCAAAGCAGAGCGTTCAGATATTGTAAAACATTTCACCCATTACGCACAAAAAGAAGCTTCGAATGTTATTTCCGGAGCCGGGTATTTTCAACCACTTAAATAAAAAACAATATGAAAAAAATTCTCGTCATTCTCATTATTGCAGCTGGACTGGTGTCATGTCATTCTACAAAAAAAGCAAACACTGATTCTTCCGCCAAAATGCCACAGGCAACAATAATGACCAATTTCAAGGATACAGTCAGCTACATTATCGGAACTGACATTGCCAAGAGTTTCTCTCAAAACAGCATTGACATTAATCTTGATTTGCTTTTCGAAGGAATTAAAGACGGATACAATGGAACAGACTCATTATTCACCAAACAGCAGGTGCAGGAAATCATGGGAAAATTCCAGAAAGAAATGCAGCAAAAACAACAGTTGGAATCTGCAAAACAAGCAACACTCAACAAAGAAAAAGGGAAACTATACATGGATGCCAATGCAAAAAATGAAGGCGTAATGCAAACAGCATCTGGACTTCAATATAAAATTCTGCGCGATGCGACAGGCCCAAAACCAACAGCCACCAATACCGTAAAAGTAAACTATGAAGGACGTCTGATTGACGGTACTATTTTCGACAGCAGCTATGAACGCGGAGAACCTATTGAATTTGGACTGGGTCAGGTTATTAAAGGATGGACCGAAGGTCTGCAACTGATGAGTGTCGGCTCGATGTATGAATTGGTTATTCCCAGCGACCTGGGATATGGCGATCGTCCGATGCAATCAATTCCTGCCGGTTCAACACTGATTTTCAAAGTTGAATTACTTGATTTCAAATAAACGCAAAACCAATCGAATGAAAAAACTAATAATGCTTCTGATAGCCGCAGCTGTTGTTACTGCCTGCAGCACCAGCAAAAAAGACAAAGAAACCACTGCTTCAACTGAAAACCAAACGCAGGAATACATTACAACAGCCAGTGGTCTGCAATACAAAATTCTGCGCGATGCTGCTGGCCCGAAACCTGGCCCTACAAGCCGTGTTACAGTACACTATGAGGGGAAACTACTCGACGGAACTATTTTCGATAGCAGCTACGACCGAAAAAAACCAAATACATTCGGTCTCGACGAAGTGATCCCGGGATGGACTGAAGGTGTGCAACTGATGAGTGCCGGCTCAATGTACGAATTCATTATTCCGCCAGCTCTTGCCTATGGGAGCCGTGAATTGCCGGGCATTCCTGCCAACTCAACCCTGATTTTCAAAGTTGAATTACTTGAAATCAAATAAAATTTTTCACTTTCTGAAGCCCGCTCTCAGCGGGCTTTTTTAATGATTAATGTTCAGCTTTAGTTTGTAAAGTTGAAAGTTCATAAAGTTTATAAAGATACTTTAAAAAATCTATCCGCGCTCTTTGCGCGATACTTTTGTGGAATCTCTCTGCGTCCCTGCGCCCTCTGCGCGATGCTTTTGTGGAATCTCTCTGCGTCTCCGCGCGACCCAACTGAATCAGTCTTCATCGCAGATGAAGGGTGATTCAATTAGTGTTAATCGAAAGGGCTTATTAAGTAATGAAACAGAATTTCGCGTAGATTCGCGTCATTCGCGGAAGACTTGCATGAGGTTCCTCTGCGTCTCCGCGTTCTCTGCGCGATACTTTTGTGGAATCTCTCTGCGTGCTATTTGAAGACTCTGCGTATCCAGACAGGCATAACCAGACTTCCCACCAACAGATAATAATAGAAAGTCAGCAAGCGCCATATAAGTGCCAAAACCGGCGCCAGACCTACAATCACAAACATTCCGAGATAATCAGAAAAAATCCATTCGGCAATACCGCTGGCTCCGGGCGTGGGGCTAGCCAGCATAATAACCCACATATAGAGCTGACGATAATACAGTTCAAAATGATCAACTCCCGGCATAAATGCCATAATGAGGCAATTAATAATAAAAAAGCGAGAGACCCATGCAATCAGAGTAACAAAAAACAATTGAATCCAGAAGCCGAATGATTTACCACGCATTTCCCTGCTACTTGCCTTCAAATCACTTCCCATCCGGTTGGCACGGCCTTTCCAGCGACGCAAAAATTTAAGACTAAAAATACGACGTAGGATTTTTGCAAAAAACGTTGGAAGAAAGAATATCGATACTGACAGAAAAAAGGCCAAAGATGCAAGATAAATATATGCGCCCCAGACAATCCAATCCGGCTTCAAATCAACAGCAAATAAGGAATTTCCATATATGCCTGCGATGTAACCAACCAATAACAGAAGCGGAATCAAAATAATAAAATACAACTCATCAAGCAGCGACGAAATCATCACAACAGCAGTACTGCGTCCCAATGGGACTCCGGTTTTATGAATAGTAATCAATGCTACGCCAGCTCCGCCAATAAATGCAGGCATAACGGTGTTTCCGAATTCCCAGAGCATAATGTTTTGAAAAGATTGATTCCAACTGAGTTTCTTTTGTGTGAGAATCCGGAGCCGGAGCATATTCATAAAGTCGCGCAGCAACAGGCACAGCACAGCAATAAAAATCCAGAAAATGGTCTTGCCGCCCCAATCGAGCTGCGACAACATATTCGCATCAAAGCTGCGGCCGATCATATAAGCCGAAATACTTAGTCCCAGCGCAATCGGAATAAGGATACGCCAGGTGGAGAAATATTTCAGGAAGGAAATTTTGTTTTGAGTCACCATGGAAATACGAAGGTAGTAAAATACGAAATACGAAATCAGAAATTTGAAATACGAAATAAGATGTGGAAATTTGTTGCTCACGTAAAACCACGTAAAACAGCTTGCCACAGCTTGCCGGGTTTTACGCGGTTTCACGTGGTGGCAAGCTGTGACAGATTCGCGAATGTGAGACTTCGCTTGATATGAAAATGCGTGAAGAGGGATAGTGATGAAATCCGTAACGATTCCCGCTTTCATCGGGATAAATTCCACTTTGTAACGTGTAACGAAAGAATGTTTAAATATGGAAATGAAATCAAAACAAAAATTCGAATGTGGCAATCTATCTTTCATCAACAATTCCCCGTTGATATAATCTGCTGCACATACGAATTACAAAGCCGTTTTCGTTGTATTTTTGACCTATGCGTAATATTATGCCCATCCGGAAAGTCCTTCTAATCCTGCTCGTGCCACTGATGTTTTCATCGTGCACGGGACTGCGTGAGCATATACGGCAGCGACAACTGGAGACACATGGTCCACCGAAAAGCATTAGAGACAATCGCAACGACCGCACAGAGCGGAAAGACAAAACCCGGCGCGACACCCTTTCCAACATCACAGAGAGAAATGCTCCGACAGGCATTTATGCCAAATACGGAGAGAAATGGAAAGTAGAATTAAGCGGAACAGAAGATGTGAAGTTCCTTGAAGAAATTGATTCATGGCTGGGCACGCCCTATGTGTACGGCGGCGAAGACAAAAAAGGCACCGACTGCAGCGGCATGATCATGACCATGTATAAAACGTTGTATAATCTATCGCTCAACCGCAGCGCCAACGACATGCAGAAAAATGTGCGCTTCATCGATATTGACAAAGCCAAACTGGGCGATGTGTTGTTTTTCAAAATCAACGGTGATCGCGTAAGCCATGTAGCTTTGTATCTGGGCGACCGCCGATTCATTCACGCCACCACCAGCAAAGGCGTCATTATCAGCAGTCTTGACGAAGATTACTATTCGAAGCGATATTTCAAATGCGGCCGGATAATAGCGATGGAAAGACAATAGCGCGGAATACGCGCCTATTGTAAGTTTGTAAAGTTATAAAGTTGAAAGTTTATAAAGACGACGTTAAGCATGAGAACGAGACCATGGTTAAGATCAAGATTGAGATCAAGATGTTTCATCATAGCTGACAGCTTCAGCTGTCAGAATTCAGAATGATTAGAGCCGAAGGCATAAAAGAAGCTGCGACTTGTCACGTTTTACGTGAAGCACATTAATAATTCGCCGGGAGGCGATAAATATTAATAGCCCGCATTTATCACGTTTCACGTGATGCCCTTTAGGGCTACGGGGACAAGCAAGCAATGATTCAGTGGCCAGTATTCAGTAGTCAGTAAAATTTTCGCTCACAACTGACCACTATATAAAACTCGCTACTGACTCCGCCGCGGCGGATCACAACTGACAACTGGCTACTCACAACTGGCTACTAAGTCTAGTTGTCCCTCAGAACAAATTCATCATATTCCAGTTCAAAGCGCAGTTTGTGTTTCGATTCTTCCTGAGCAAGATACTGAAAAATATTGCGGATGGCGCTGTTTGATGCTTCTGAAGCCAGTTTCGTGTAAAGCTTAAAAGCTGCTTTCTCGCGCGCCATGGCCACTTTCAGCGCTTCGGCATAAGTAATGTTTTCATCCACATCGGGATAGGCAAGATAATCGGCAATGTTCAATGCCATCACTTTTTCCTTCGGCAGGTCGAAGTTTTGCTCTTCTTTAATCTGAGCGATTTTTGCCTTGTGACCGATTTCTTCACGCGCAAACTCTTCGAAAATCTGCTTCATCTCATCGTTCCGGCTTTTGGCGGTCAGTTTGGTGTAGAAGTCAACTGCGCTTTGCTCCTGATTCATTGCAAAGTCGAGAATGTGATCCATCGATTCGAATTTTTCCATGGCCTGTCGCTTTTATAGTTATACAATTATTTTTTTCATCAGGTCTGCAACCTGCTTCTGATGCCGTAAAACAAGATTATCTGCACCAAATACAAACATGTTGCGCGGATTATCGTTGTCAGTATTATTGAAAGAAAACAGCTCTTCCTTCTGAGCAGGAAGCAATGAGGCGAATTCAAGAAATATTTCATCTGTTGTTGAAAACGGCTTCACATCGACTTTTTCAGCAATACCATTCAGCAATTCAATGTTGTTCTTTCCGGTTTTTGGCTTCATCTCAGCTTCATAGCGCTGAATGATTCTTTGTGTATTGGTGTATGAGCCACCGGTTTCGAACGGGAATGCCATTGGTAAAACAAGCGTAGCAGCTTCTGCCGTAGCGGTCATGAAATAATCAGCTACAACAACAAATGCACTCTGAGGTATCAATGATTTCACCTCGTCTGCATTCATCGCAGTCCCAATGGGGTCTTCGCCAAAGATGAACAGATTTTTAATGGCACCACTCTTCAAGCGCTCTTTAATACTGAAATCCGTATCAACACACAAATCACTGACCTGCCACAATGCTTCCAGATCGGATTTTGCATCCATTAGTTTACGGCCGCCTGGAGCTGTTTTCGGACAAATGCCATTATCGCGCAAACCCTGCGAATTGTTTTTCGATTTCAGCGCAACAACGCCAGAGCCGGTCTTTCCAAGCTTCCCGGATAACAGCATCAGATTATTGATTTCCAAAGCACAATTCGACGATGTACCTGCTTCGGTATAAATCAATACAGTTTCTGCAATATGATTGAACTCATCAGCTAAAGACTCGAGTGCATCCTGAGCC
>Ga0116152_10000411_pt1 | contig 34771 bp, 33 predicted proteins | sample AD_UKC119_MetaG_FD_89894 | JGI IMG/M metagenome (GOLD analysis project Ga0116152, IMG submission 89894) | Active sludge microbial communities of municipal wastewater-treating anaerobic digesters from Hong Kong - AD_UKC119_MetaG | ecosystem: Engineered > Bioreactor > Anaerobic > Digestate... | reverse complement strand
TCCACGTTTTCTCCCGCCACTAAAATATCCATCTTTACCAAATCTGATTTGCGATAACCTTGCATCTCATAACTCATCGACGCAAATCCCGATGAAACACTTTTTAAATCATCATGAAAATTTATAATCACATCCGTAAGCGGCGCATCGTATTGCAATAGCACCCGCTCTGCATCAATATATTCTGTGTTTTTATATTCGCTGCGAATATTATTTAAAAGTTCCATTACTCCACCCATATATACTGATGGTGTCACAATATCCAACTTAACATACGGCTCTTGCATCTCCTCAATCGCTGCCGGATCAGGCATATCCATCGGCGAATAAACTTTTTTCATCTCTCCGGTATTTTTCATTTTTACTTTATAAACTACGCTCGGCGTTGTAATTGTCGGTGAAAGATTAAACTCTCTCTCTAATCGTGCCTGAATAATTTCCAAATGCAACATTCCAAGAAATCCACAGCGAAAACCGCGTCCCAAAGCTGGATTGCTTTCCGGTTCAAAAACAAAAGCCGCATCATTTAATTTTAACTTATCCAAAGAATCACGCATCAAAGTATAATCCTCACCCTCCAAAGGATAAAAACTAGCATACACCATCGGTCGCACTTCTTTGTATCCAGATAACGGCTCTACTTTTTGATTACCTTTTAAATTTTCTAAAGTAATTGTGTCTCCTACTCGGCAATGTTCTACACTTTTAAAACCAGTTGCAATATACCCAATATCACCAGCAGCCAAATATTCCTCTGTGGTCAATTGCGGACGGAAGCTTCCTACTTCAATTGCAGTGCTTTCTTTACCGGTTGCTATCATCAAGAGTTCATCTTCTCTTTTAATTTTTCCATCTACAATTCGAACATCTGCTAGCACTCCTTTATAAGTATCGTATTTAGAATCAAAAATTAGCGCTCGCAAAGGTTTGTTTTCATCGCCGCTTGGAGCGGGAATTTTTTGGACAATCGCCGCTAAAATTTTTTCCACGCCCTCGCCGGTTTTTCCGGAAGCATAAATAATTTCTTCATCCTTACAGCCCAAAATATGAATGATTTCTTTTTTGGTTTTTTCCGGATCAGCATTGGGTAAATCAATTTTATTTAGAACTGGAATAATTTCCAATCCTTGTTCAATCGCCAAATACAAATTAGAAAGCGTTTGCGCTTGCACACCTTTAGTTGCGTCTACCAATAAAACTGCTCCTTCCACCGCCGCCAGCGATCGCGAAACTTCATAGCCAAAATCCACATGCCCGGGAGTATCAATCAAATTCAATTCATATTCAACTCCGTCTTGCACGTATTTTATTTTTACCGGCTGCAATTTAATCGTAATCCCTCGCTCCCGTTCCAAATCCATTTGATCCAACAACTGCTCTTTCATCTTGCGCTTCTCCACAGTATTAGTCATTTCCAAAATCCGATCCGCCAAAGTGGATTTACCATGATCAATATGCGCTATAATACAAAAATTTCTAATGTTTTTCATAAATATTTCATTGCCAACACTTTAAAAAAGTGCTATTTTAAAGGCACTTTAATACATATATAATGTAGCGGAAAAGTAAGAAATAGGCAAATAAATGCGCTTTTATTTTTCTATATTTTCAGTTATAATGTATACATGAACAAAAAAACAAATAAAAAAAATCTTGGTCAATTTTTTACAACAAATTCCGATTATATCCTTCAGGGATTTGAAAAATTTGCAAAAAATAAAGAAATTAGCGATCCTTTTGCCGGAAACCAAGATTTAATAAAATGGTCAAAAAAAGTAGGATGCAAAAAGGTTATCGGATATGATTACGACAAAAACTACATTGATAATGAAAGTGTATTTTTAAATGATTCAATAAATTTTCCAAAGAAATACAAATTTGTTTGCACGAATCCACCATACCTGCATAAAAACAAAGCTTCTAAAAAAATAAAGAATGCTTTTTTTTCAGGAGCCAATTCAAAGTTTGAAGATCTCTATCAAGCTTCAATTAATTCAATTCTAAATTGCAACGAAGGAATAATCATTGTTCCATTAAATTTCTTATGTGCTGAAAACTCCAGAAAAATTAGGGAGTTATTCTTCAATAAATTTGAAATAGTAAAACTAAATATTTTTTCCACGCAAGTTTTTGAAGACACTACATATAACGTAATATCTTTTTATTTCAAAAAGAAAAATAAAACGTCCGGAAAAAACATCTTCGATGCCACGATTTATCCAAATAACAAAAAAATTAAATTGTCATTAGAAAGAAAAAGTGGCTGGCAGTTTGGAGGAGATTTTATTCACAAAATAAAAAATGTTAAAAACGATTTAGGAGTTTTTCGTTTAACTATGGATTATTTGCAATCTGGAGAATACAAAACTGAAGTAGCTTTGCAAAATATAAAAGATAAAAAAGAAATTAAAATAAGTAAAGAAATCAAAAAACTACTAGAAAAAAATATTCTATTTTTAAGAGCCATAGACAGCAAAAACGGCAAAAAAATTCAATTGGAAGATATACGAAAATATCAGATTTCGGGATTATTTGGAAAAAATACCTCGCGTAATATGGCGCACTTAATCTTCAAAAAGGAAGTCAGCATCACTGAACAGTTAGAGTTAATGGAAAAATTTAATCAAGAACTTACCAACAATAGGAAAAAATATTTTTCTTTCTTTCTTACAAATTTCAGGGATAATAATAGAAAGAGAATTTCTTTTGATTTTACCTATAAATTTTTAAACCTAATATACTATGAAAAAAATTCAAAACAACCTTCATTATTTTGAAATTTCAAGAGAGAATCCCGAAAAATTAATTGATGATTTTTATGTTTTCGATGAAATAAATCCTGAAATGGATAAATATATACAAAATACCAAAGAAATAAAAAATATTCTCATAACAATAAAAACTCTTTCAGATAAAAATGAAAAAACTGAAATAATTGATAAATATTTTTCAGAACTAGCAAAAATTATCGGGAAATATTCTAATTGCTCGGAATTTTCTTGCTTTATTAACGCTTGCGATAATACGATAGACGAAGCTAAAAAAGAAATTGCCGTATTAAAAAAGATAGCTCGAAGATATTTTAAAAAAAGAATCCTCAATGAAGTTGTTCCGGAAGAATGGATACAAGCTATTTTAGACAATAATTCCTCCCGTAAAAAAGGAAAATGCGGAGAAAAAAAATTAATTCATATTTTAGAAGAAAATGACTTCAAACAAGTTTTTGAATGGAATGATTTTTTCAATTCTAAATTCTGTGTTGTTGAATTTTCCCAAAAATTCAATCTAAAAAATGTTAGAGAAAATTTAGATATAAAAATAAAAACTAAAAAGCAAAATAAAACTCTTGATTTAATTATTAAAGCCAAAAATAAGATCTTCATCTGCGAAGCTAAACACTTGAACACTTCTGGCGGAGGACAAGACAAGCAAATATCAGAGCTGATAGAAATTCTTAGCTTAAAAGAAAAAAATGACATTTCTTACATTGCATTCATGGATGGAAAATACTCCAACATTCTTTTAGGAGATTACAAAAGAACTGATACAAAAATAAACACGCAAAGAAAAGAGATAAAAAAACACCTAAATAAAAATCAAAATAATTATTGGTTAAATACGGAAGGATTCAAAAGTTTAATCACTGATCTAAAATAAAAAATATCTACCTGTTTTTTTTATTTTTCCAAAGTTTAATCGCAAATTTGAATATCGCGCGATTTTTTGAAGATTCTTTTGTAAGTAGATTTTTTGAAATCATTGAATTCATCGACATCCAAGAAATAACAGGCGATTAAAAAAGTGGAAACTCCCATTCCGCCGGCAATCACCAATTGAAAAACCACTTCGCCCAAGGTTGTAAGCTCAATAAAGTTGGCCAAGAAATGACGCGTCAGATACACAAACAAACCCGAGAAAGCTGAAGCTAAAATTATTTTTAAAACCGGACCAGCAACTTTTCTTCTCTTGCTCTTTTCCAATTTCTCCTCCAATAAATAATACAGAAGCGCCATATTAAAAATGCTCGCCAAAGAAAAAGCGATTGCCAAACCTAATACTTTAAATTTCTCTATCAAAAGAATGACTGCTAAAATATTAACCGACTCGCTCACTAGCGCCACATAAAAAGGCGTCTTGGTGTTTTCCATCGCATAAAAGCAACGCGTCAAAAGCGGAACGGTGCTTTGCGCAAAAAGGCTTAGCGACAAAAATCCCAAAACCCATAAGGTTGCCGTCGTATCTTCCCAATCGAATTTTCCGCTTCCCAAAACCGCTCGCACGATTTCCGCCCGCAAAGAAAAAATTATCACGCTCGACGGAATTACAAAAAACAAAATTCGCTTGAAAGTTCTGGAAAAAACATAATTGAATTTATCCCAATCTTCATCCGCCGCCAAAGAACTCAACTTAGGAAACGCCGCCACTGAAAAAGAAATTCCAAAAATTCCCAAAGGCACACTCTGTAAATTATTGGCAAAATTAAAAACCGCCAGTGATCCGGACGCCAACAGTGAAGCAAAAATCGTCACCACCAAAAGATTTATCTGACTCACGCCCATTGCCATACTTCTGGGAATCATTAACTTAATCACTTTGCGAACATTGGAATCTTTTATTATTTCACTAACTTTTCTTATCTGACAGGAAAACCCAACAAACTTTACCGCCCAAAATTGCAACAGCAAATGCATAAAAGCTCCCAGCACTACGCCCCAAGCCAAACCCGGGACACCCATAAAACGCACCAGAAAAACCGCTCCAATTATTATTCCTATATTATAGAAAATTGGAGCAATTGAATAAACAATAAATCTCTTATAAGAAACTAGGATACCACCAAAAATCGCACTCACTCCCAAAAACAGCGGGCTCAAAAACATAATCCGCGTCATTTGCGCCGTGTGCATAATTTTCATCGGTGAAAAACCAGGCGTAATCAAACGCATCAAAAACGGCGCGAAAAGAAAAAATAAAATTGAAGCTGATACAATCGCAATCACTTGCAAAGTAATTAAACCCGAAGCCAATTCATAAGCTTTCTCTTTATTTTTTTTGGTAATCAAACCGGTAAAAACTGGAATGAAAGCTGCACTCAAAGCTCCCACAATCAGAAAATTGTAAATCAAATCTGGAATTCGAAAAGCTGCATAATAAGTATCCAGCGCATCACCGGCGCCAAATTGCGACGCCAAAATTCTATCGCGAACAAGCCCCAGCACTCGACTCAAAATTCCCGCCACGGAAACTATCAAAGCCGCCCCGGCGATCGTCTCCACCGGCTTCTCTTCAAATATCTTACTTTTTATAATCTTCTGAATCAAAGTTTTTAGTTTAAATAATTTCAACCAACTCTTGAAAAATTATAATATCTGTATTACTATCCATATCAGTACCTATTTAAATCTATCACCAAACGAAGGAAAAATCAATCAAACGGAGGATTTATGCGCAGAAAGAAAAAAATACTCGAACCACCTTGGCAAGTCAGATTCCTGGCCGGGTTAGCTCCTCAATTAAATCTAAGAATTGATCGTGAAATTGCTTTATGTCTTCAAGAGTTGAGCAGTTTTCCGAAAGATTCAACGGCTGAAGTTCTTCTAGCAAAATTTCTTAAAGGTGAAATAGACTTTCCTGAAAAATGGGCTGAGATTATTATCACCAAATGCGAGAAAGGATTCACTGAAAGATGGATTGATAAATTATCCTCAACTCAAGAATCCACTCAAGAAATTTCGCCAAAAAGAAATAATTCAAAACCAGAACCCACACAATTACAAAAAAAACCAAAAGAATCAGTTGTTAAAAATAGTGAGCCTAGACCTGAGTTACCTCAAGTTATTATCAATGGTCTCATGCAAGCACTGAGCTATTCTTTGTCAGAAGATAAACAAATCTTCATTAAAAGATTTATGCAAAAACTAAACGGAACACTTCCTAATTATTCCGTGTCTCGAAAAGGACACACAATTTCCTTTAAAGGAAAAAGAGTTCTTCATCAATTCGATATTCCGGAAGATGTAGAATTCATACAGCGATAATGCCGCGTGCGGCATTATCGCTTTTTTTAATCCTCTGCAAAAACCGAACCCAAGAATTTATCGCTTGCCAAGTTTCCTGAAAAACAAATTTTATTCATATTATCATTATCTGAATTGCAGTTTTCAAATTCATCGTTTCGCCATTCCAAATTCCATTTTTTCGGATAGCTGATTGAAATTTCATAGCCGCTGCCGATGCTGCCGGATTGCTTTTGCGCTAAGAGCGAATAAGATTTTATATCACCGCTAAATTTAAACGGCAATTTGTATTTGTATTTTACTGTCACTTCCTCTTGCGGACTTACATACGCCCAAGCTGCAAAAACAGTTTTGTCGTTTTGCGTATAAATCCTCACTCCCGTCTCGTCGTCGATTTTCATTTGATCCTCTTCATTTTTTACATCCTCATCCCGCTCAAATCCCAAAACATCATAATCCACAACATCTTCATTTATTTCTCGCGTCTGCCCGTCCACCGAAAGAAGTTGCGACCCTTCCGGCACATAAACTCGCATATAATCCGAATTCACTTTATTCCACCATTCATACTGAGTGTCTCCACCATTGTGCTTGCGATTAATCGTCACTTCATCAATAATTTCTCCATTCTCATCAATGACAATATCTTGCTTTATTCTCTCCTCCACCACTCCGTCGGTTTTAAATCCGTTAACATTAGTATTTACCACACTCAAATAATCATCCCTAGCCGTCAAAATTTCTCCCGACCAACCCAGATCGGAAATTATTTCTTGTAATTCGGTGTTGCTAAAATAAAGCAAAATATGTTTTTCGTTAAGCGCCTCGCTGACCACATCCATAATTTTAAGAACCGTTTCGGCGTTTTGAGACTGCGACAATTTTTCCAAAAGCATCGGCGCCAAGTCGGAAAGAATTTTCTTGGGACGATTTTCCTCTTTATCATAATCCACTTCCACTTCGTACTGAATGTTTTGAATAAAATTTTCTTGAGTCAAAGTCACTCCGTAGTCAGGCATTTCTATCGGACCGGTAATTCCCAACATTTTTTGCATCACTGTCGGCGTCAAGGTAATCACACCATCCACCGTCGGCCCGCCAGTTTTTTCATAAAACAGCATCGCCTTTTTGGCAGAAGTCGGAAAATCAGCAAACCAATTACTATCATGCAGACTCCAAGCCACGCTGATTTTTTGAATCGGCTTAGGCGGAACAATTTTATCAATCAATTGTCCATCCGGATTAAAAATTCCATCGATGAAAAAATTTCGAATGTGCCCTTTGCCATCAATATCCAAAACTCCATAGCTACCAATAAACCCACCAGTCGCCCGCATCTCTTGATTATTTTGAAACAAAAATAAATATTTTCGCTGACCATTAGCTCCCAAAAAATCCGCTCCGATATGGCTATTCTCCGAAAATTCCTTAACCGTTTCGACAATAACCGGCAGTTTGGTTTTTAATGAAATTATCGCGTCCTGATTTTCTTCGGGAATATCTTCGATTTTTACTTTATTTAAATTTTCCTGCGCCGTCGAAAGATTTTCTTCCACTCCTTTTAAAGTTTCTTCCATCGAAAGAAAAATATCCAAAACAGAAATATTTTCCTCATTATCTCCGCTCTGCGCTTTTTCTTTTAGTTTCTCAATTGTCCCGGCCGCCGCGCTAATTTTTTCTCCCGCCAAAGCCAGCTCCTTGCCCGCTTCAGTTAGATTATAACCGGAAGAAAGTTTGGAAGCTCCGGGAATATATTGCGAAATTCCAATCACGCCTTTTCCCAATCCCGCCAAAGATTCCGACATTCCGGAAAAATCTTCAAAAGCCGCTTGAAATTTATCCGCTGAAGCCAAAAAATTCTGCTGTTTAATTTCATCAATTGCCGCATTAACATTATCATATGCCTCCCGACTCACGCCCAAAACTTTTTTCTTAGCATCCAATCCTTTCTTAACATACCAGCTGCCAAAAACCGCCGACCCCAGCACGAAGAAAGAAGCCACAATCCAGATAAGTTTTTTCTTATTAAAGCCAGTTTTAATTTTAGGCAACTTTTTTTTAACAGGTTCCTTGAGAATTTTCACAGCATTTGGATTTGGCTTAGGTAAAGAAAAATTTTTCTTTTCTTTTATTTCATCTTTTCGCCCATCTGCATAATGTCGCTCCTCCACCAAAAAATTTCCATCATCAATATCAAAAAGCTGCCCGAATCGATAAATTTGGCAGCGATAGTTCTCATCGTTTTTATCAGTCTTCTTTTTATCAGCAAAAGTTTTTACATTATCCTGTTTTTTTGGCGCCCCGTCAAAACGATTTCTAGCTAGAAATTTTTCCTTATTAATATTCACTTTTGTTTTTCTGATAATATCCATAAGGATTAAAAAGTTTAAAATCACGCAAGCAAAAAGGTATCATAATCCTACGGCCGTGAGTTGATGACACATTTTTGATTCAGCGGAACGATAAATTCTGAAACAAATGCTAAAGTTTTTTAAATTAAATATCGTTATAAATTTGCAAAGTTTCTCGCGCCATTTTTTCCCAGCTGTATTCTTTTATTTTTTGATAACCTTTTTGAATTAATTCTTTTCTCAAATTTTCATCTCGAGTTATTTTTTCAATCGCCGCAATAATCGACTGCGAGTTCCGCGCATCAAAATACCTAGCGCTATCTCCCAAGATTTCTCGCATACAACCGTGATCACTCGAAATAACCGGCGCGCCCATTACCATCGCTTCCAATGGCGGCAAACCAAAACCTTCATATAGCGACGGAAAAATATACGCCGCAGATTCTTGATAAACCGCATTCAAATCTTCATCCGACACAAACCCAGCCAGAACAACATTAGCAATTTTTTCTTTCTTAATTTTCTCTTGAATTCTTCGATAAAAAAAATCTTTCTTCCCCACCAAAACCAATTTCAAATTTTTATTTTTGTCATTGTAAATTTTCCAAGCCTCCAATAAACCTTCCAAATTTTTGTGCGGATAAGCATTGCCAACATAAAGCAGATACGGTTTAATTATACCATATTTTTTCAAAATTTCGTCTGAATTTTTCCCATCCGCTTTTTGGTTTTCTTTTTTTAAATCGCAGGCTTCATAAGTCACTGCTATTTTTTCTTTTTCTAGTTTCGGATAATTTTTCAAAATATCTTCTTTGCTAAAATTGGAAACGGTAATTACTTTTTGGGAGCGTTTAATAGCGCTGCCGATTGTCAATTTGTAAGCCAAAAATTTGAGCCAATAAAAAATCGGATTAAGCCGCGTGCCGCGCAAGGTTGGAAAGTTGAGCAAAATCAAATCGTGAATCGTGATTATTATTTTTTTGCGATAAAAAATTGGCACATTAAAATGTGGAAAATGCATCACATCTAAATTATATTTTCGCAACATCAGTGGAAGTTTAATCTGCTCGGCAAAAGTATACCAGCGAAAATCCGCCAGAACTTTCTGAAAATTTTTATTCTTCGGCTGAAATTCATCAAAATTTTCTTTCAACAAAAAAACAAAATACTGATTTTCATCATCAATGTTTTCCAAATTTTCTATCAGCTTCTGCACATACCGCCCCAACCCCTTCCCCACACTGCCATAAAAACGCGCATCAATTCCAATTTTCATATTAGTTAATTAGATAAATAGTTAATTAGTTAAATAGGCAATTTAATTCAGGGGCTAAGTCCCCAATTGGGGACTTAGCCCCTAATTTATTTGTTTAGTTATTAGTTTTTAGCGAATTAGACTTAAGATTTATAATCCACGATTAATTTTTCTTTATTTTCATCCCCCCTCTCCCCGAGGGAGAGGGCTGGGGTGAGGGTTTATTTGTAATTTCAAATATCAAATTTCCAATTCCAAATAAAATCCAAACTATTATTGTCATCCTCGGGCAAGCACCTGTACTCAGGTGCGCAGACCCGGGGATCTCGTAGTAAAATCACCATCTAAAATAAAAATTCTCCCCACAAAAACTCTTGACTTTTTTTCAATAATATGCTAGTATCTAAAGTCAGTTACAGATGGATCATTCAATTTTAATGCCAAAAGGAGGCAAACATGAAGGCAATAGAGATCGAGGTAATCGGAGTAAGAAGAAGTTGTGCAGACAAATCTTCCCATTTTCATCTGTGCCTTAATGGAAAAACTGAATTTTCCATTGATTTCAACAAGATAAAATGGGCAATAGATAATTCCGTGGAAAAAACTACTGCCGTCATCCGAAAAGAGTGGCACAGAATCGGAAAAGATAGTAAGCGACTTTATATTAAAGAGATTACAATCTCTGGTCCGCAGAGTCAAATCGAATGTCTAATGGAAACACTAGGCATCGGCACAACCAACAAGTCTGCTATTCCCTCCTCAACTGAGGAAGAATTTGACAATTACCTTAATGATTATTTCGTTGGTTAACTGACACCCCTGCCCGGGACGACACGATTCGTTCCGGGCGCAATTTATTTTAGGATACCACAAAAGCCATTGACTTATTCTCTTTATCATATTAAAATAATCTATCGTTTAAGTTTCTTAAACGAAGCACTTTAACTCAACCCAAGGAGGAAAAAATGCCGGAAGCAACATTTACATGGGAACAACTAATCAAAAATCTTGAGTTTCTTCCACGTGACCATTATGAAATTCCCGCGATGAGAAGACATATAAATTCTTTGCTCTCAGAAAAAGGCTTTCCAAATCCAATGCCCGAAGAGCAAGTTATCAATTTCTTGACTCACACAATTCATTTAGAAGAAGATTTCCTATCATCTGTTTTAGACGGTTTAAAAATAGACCATTAACAGGAACAATAACGAATGGCAAAATCACCAATATACTGCAAATGCAGCTGAGGTGATTTTTTTATTTTCAAAATACTTTCCGAATCATTTACGTAAATGATTTATCAGTCGCATCCGTTTCGCACATCTTACCATCGGGAGCTATCAATTTCAACCGGTGACAATTTGTCACCGACTGATTTCCCTCTTTTTTAAGCCTTTCCTTTAACTTATTCCAATATTTCCTAGCCGTTTGAAAATCCGACTGCTCAGTTAAAATTGCAATAATATCTACCACAGAAAAATACCATTTTTCTTGTTTTTCATCCCACTGGCGGCGCACAGGATGCTCTTCAAAAATCGCCACTAATTTATTTTTACTTTTTGACATTTTTTTATTTTTAGGACTTTCGCGTTTAAAAATAATCACCCTATTTCTTTAAATACTCCTGAATATTATTAGCTGCAATCGCCCCTTCCGAAGCAGCGGTAATAATTTGTTTGAATTTATTGGAACCGGTGGTGATGTCGCCCGCTGCCCAAATTCCGGAAATGCTCGTTCGGCAGCCGGCATCCACTTTTATATACCCAAATTCATCCAATTCCATTTCCGAATCTTTGACGATTTCCGTGCTGGGAATAAATCCGATCTCGATAAAAACTCCGTCCGCCTCCAAATATTTTTTTCCCTTATGCTCATTATCCAAAACTAGTTGTTCTAATTTATCCTCACCCTTCATTTCCACCACATTGGTATTATAAATTATTTCTATCTTTGGATTATTTTGCGCCGCTTTTATCCAAAAATTTTCCGCCCGCAATTTTTCACCGCGATAAATCAGATAAACTTTCTTGGCAATATCTCCCATAAAAACCGCCGCTGAAACTGCGCTATCGCTTCCACCGATCACCGCCACAGCTTTATCACGATAAAAAAATCCATCGCAAGTCGCGCAATATGAAACTCCCTTACCCAATAATTCTTTCTCACCTTTAGCTCCCAACTTGCGGTGTTTGGAACCGGTCGCTATCAAAACTGCTTTGGTTTGCAATCGCTCGCCATTGGACAAAAATAATTCAAACTGACCATCGTCTTTTTTAATTTCATCCACCAGACAATTCACTATTTCCGTGCCGAATTTTTTTACGTGCTCAGTAGTTTTTTTGACAAAATCCAGACCGGAAATTTCCGGCGACCCCAGCCAATTGCCAATCTCGTGAATCTGCGAAGTTAAACCGCCCGGCACTCCGCCGACAATAATATTTTTCATCCCATACCGCGAAGCATACAACGAAGCATTCAATCCCGCCGGCCCCGCTCCGATAATCGCCAAATCATATATTTTTTCCATAAGTTTATTTGCCATCGTAATTTGCCAAAAATCCATCCAGCAAATCCATAACAGTCTTAGTTATTTTTCCTATTTGTTCGTTGCCAATTTTTATTTCATCTACTTGAATGACCGGCACAATTTTCTTGTAGGTGGCAGTCAAAAATATTTCGTCCGCCGTTTCAATCTCCGAAAAATCAATTGCCCGTTCCTCTGTTTTTAATCCATTTTTTCGCGCCAGCTCCAATGTTAAATTTCTCGTCGTTCCTTTAAAAACTTTTTCTTGGGCAGTAATCAGACAATTATTTTTTACTATAAAAATATTACTCGTCGAACATTCCAAAATTTTTCCGTCTTTTTTGTAGAGAATTTCAAAAGCCAATTTTTCTTCTTTTATTTTTCGCAAGCTCAGCGGAATCAAATAATTCAGATGTTTTATCTCCGGCAAAAACCGCTGATGTTCATGAGAAATAATTTTCACACCTTCCCGATAAACCGCTTCATCCAAAGAAAAATCATTCAAGTCATCAGCAATTATCAAAAAAGTAAAGCCTTCCGAGCTTTTAAATCCATTAGGCGATTGTCCGCCGGTTAAAATAGTTTTTATTGCCGCCTCCTTTAAATTATTAACCTTTAAAAGTTCCAGGATTATTTTTTCAAAATCGTTTTGAGAAATCGGCAAATTTAAATTTAATTCACGCGCGGATTTTTGCAACTTTTCCCAATGATCGCGCAAACAAAACGGAACGCTATTAGCTGTCCGCATTGCATCAAAAATCCCGTAACCCCTCACAAACCCCAGATCAAACGGACTGATTTTTATCTCACTAAATTTAACAATCTCGCCGTTAAAATAACAAAAATTATCTTTCATGATTATTTAGAATATTCTTTCTTTAAAATCCTTACCGCCTCCTTAAATTTATCCCCTCTATCAAACTCGTTTTCAAACAAGCCAAAACTGGCTGCGCCGGGAGAAAGCAAGACAATGTCACCGCTATCAGCTACGCGTGTCGCTTCTTCCACTGCCTTGTTCATTGAATCAAGAATAGCAAATCGTTTATGCTCCCGCTCGGGAATATTTTTTTTCAAACTCTCCACCAGTTTATCTGTCGCATTGCCCTTGATTAAAATCAAGCCTTTGACTTTCTCGGCGATCGCTTTTCCCAAATTGGAAAAATCCAAATTCTTATCCGACCCGCCGGCAATTAAAATAATCGGCTGCTCGAAAGATTCCAGCGCCGCCATGGCTGCCTGCGGAATAGTGGCCGCGCTGTCATTATAATATTTAATTCCGTTAAACTCATCCACAAATTCCATTCGATGGCTGATGGGATGCAGTTTCAAAATCGCTTTTTTTATTTTTTCCGGCTCAATTCCCAGAGCAAACGCCACACCGATCGACGCCATTAAATTGGAAATATTATGCTTGGTAAATTTTTTCAGCGTGTCCTCTGCGGCGATTTCCATAATATCAATTCCATCGTTAAGATAAATTTTTCCTTCTTCGAAAAATATAGACCGCCCTTTATTTTTTTTCTCAAAAGAAAATTCCACTATCTGAGATTTTGCGCTTTGTGAAATCTTGTGAATAATTTCATCATCTCCATTGACAATGCACCAATCTTTGGGCTTCTGAAACTTGCAGATATTTTCTTTGTCGGCAATATAATCTTCCATTCCCTTGTAATAATTTAAATGATCGGGAAAAATGTTTTTAAAAACCGAAACTTGCGGGCTCAAATTATACACCCCTAAAGCCGAAAGCCTCCAACTAGACAACTCGAAAACAACAATTGAATCATCTTTCAATTCTTCTAATTTGTCTAAAACTGATGCTTCACCAACGCCCACCATTATCGGCCGCTTGCCGGAATTTTGCAGCAATTCAAAAATCATCGTCGAAGTGGTCGTCTTACCTTTGGTGCCGGTAATGCCGACAATTTTATTTTTGCATAATTTAAAAAACAAGCTCGAATCCATTTCGACCGGAATTTTTCTCTTTAAAGCTTCCTGAATATATTTATTGGTCCAAAGGATCTGCGGATTTTTTATCACCATGTCCACCTTGGTAAAATCTTCAATCCGATGATAACCCAAAACTAGTTCAATATTTTTTATTCCTTTCAATTTTTCCACCGATTTCTTAAGTTGCTGTTCGTTTTTAATATCGGTGATAATTATTTTTTTGGCTCCATGTTTGGCAATAAATTTAACCACGCCCAAACCACCGCCCAATAAGCCCAGTCCAAAAACAGTTATTTTTTTGTTCTTAAAATAATTCGTTTCCATCTTATTATTAGTGTAGGATTTGCGCGTTTGGCGAAAAATTTATTCCTGGAGCCCATCCTAATGACCTCCATAAATTTATCAAAAAGAAATTTTCTTTCTCAACCAATAATGAATCATAAATCGGCGGAACAATAAATTTTGAGACAAATGCGAAAATCCTAATGCTTTATCTTCTCAAAACTGCTCCGAATCTTTCGCCGGTTGCTTCGCCTCTTTCCAGTACTAATCGACCGTTTACCAAAACATAATCCATTCCCGTTGCGTATTGATAAGGCTTATTGACCGTCGCCATATCGCTAATTGTGTTGGGATTAAAAACGACAATATCAGCAAAGTTTCCAACTTTGATTGCGCCTCTTTTTTTGAGTCCGAATTTTTCTGCCGGCAGGCTCGTCATTTTTTCAATCGCCTCTTCCCAGCTTATCATTTTCATTTTTCGCACATACTGCGCCAGCACTTTTGGAAAAGCGCCAAAGTCGCGCGGATGCACCAACTCGCCGGATTCTTTGTGCTTAATGCTGTATCCGGAACCATTTGAGGATATCATACTTAGCGGATGCTGTATAGCTTTTTGCAAATTCTCCACACTCAATGCTTCAGTGATGGTAATAATCCTGCCGTTGCTGGCAATCAGCAAATCAATTACGGTTTCCTCGGGAGTTTTGGACTGCGATTGAGCGATATCCGCCACAATTCTGCGCGTCAAAGTCTTTCCCAAAGAATAAACCGCCACGATTATTTTCGCGTAATCAATGCTGCTCTTTTTCATTTCGGCAATAATTTTTTCCCGCGTCTTTTCATCCTTTAATCGCGTAAGCATCATTTTTCGTCCACCCTTAGCTGCCCACTCTGGAAGAAAAGTATACAAAACCGAGCCAGTTGCTGTATAAGGAAAAACATCAAAACTAATATCCAAACCTTTATCACTAGCAGACTTGATAATTTTTAAAGCCTCATTCATCAGCGGCCAATTTTTTTCTCCCATTATTTTTAAGTGGGAAATCACCAATTTCACTCCGGAATTTTTAGCGGTCTTCACCGCTTCATCTAATGAATCTAAAACTTTTTCCGCTTCATCTCGAATATGCGTCGTATAAACTCCGTCATATTTAGCAACAATTTTTGCCAACTGTTCAATTTCTTTTTCGCTAGCCAACTTAGCATGAGAATAAACCAAACCAGTCGACATTCCCAAAGCGCCATTTTTCATTGCTCTCTCCAGCATCTCCTCCATAATCCGCATTTCATCTTCGGTTAAATTTCGAGTGGCATCGCCAATTACGCCCCGCCGCAAAGTACTGTGCCCTACTAAAGTTCCAAAATTAACCGCCAACTTCGTCCGCTCCACTTCATTCAAAAAATCTTTCACCGTCACCCAATTAACATTAATGTTTTCAATATCCATCCATTTGCGAATCGACTTTATCATTTCCGCATTATGCAACGGCGCCAAAGATGATCCGCAATTTCCGCCGATAATCGTCGTGATTCCCTGATAAATCAAACTTTCCAAATTCGGATTGGCAAAAATCCGCCAGCGCGTATCGGAATGATTATCCACATCAATAAATCCCGGCGCCACATATTTTCCCGCCGCATCAATAATTTTATCCGCCTTCTCATTTTCCAAATCTCCGATTTCCGCAATCTTGCCTTCTTTAATTCCAATATCATCCTTCACCATCGCCCGGCCGGTTCCGTCAATTATATTTCCATTTTTTATAATGACATCAAACATACTAGAACACATTAGCATGTTAGCATTTTAACATGTTAACAATTTAATTTATTTTATTTTAGAACCAATGCATTTTGCCATATCAACCAGTCGGCAAGAATATCCCCATTCATTGTCATACCAAGCAATAATTTTTACTAAATTTCCGCCCACCACTTTAGTTAATTCTTTTTGAACAGTAGAAGAATATGGATTGCCAACAATATCTCGCGACACTAAAGCCTCGTCAGTAATTTGCAAAATTCCCTTCATTTCATTTTCACTCGCTTTTTCCAAAGCCACATTTATTTTTTCTTCATCGACTTCTTTTTTCAAAACCGCCGTCAAATCGCAAGCTGAACCCACAATCGTCGGTACGCGAAAAGCCATTCCGTCAAATTTTCCTTTCAAATCCGGAATCGTCAAAGTCGTCGCTTTAGCCGCTCCAGTCGTTGTTGGAATTACACTTTGTCCGGAAGCACGACCACGGCGTTTGTCTTTTTTATCAACTATATCAATAATCGCTTGCGTCGAAGTATAACTGTGCACCGTCGTCATCAGCGCCTTCTCTACCCCAAAAACATCATTAAGCACTTTCATCACCGGCGCCAAACAATTAGTTGTGCAAGACGCGTTAGAAATTATGTTATCGCCGTCCTCAATTTCCTTTTCATTGACTCCCAATACAAAAGTTTTTATCGTCTCATCTTTGGCGGGAGCGGAAAGAACCACTTTTTTCGCGCCAGCTTTCAAATGTCCCTCGGCGCCCTCGCGATTAACAAAAATTCCCGTACATTCCAAAATTACATCCACACCCATTTCTTTCCAGGGCAATTTACTTGGATCTTTTTCCGCTAAAACTGGAAATTCTTTTCCATCCACAATCAGCTTTCCCTCCTCCGCTTTAACTTCTTTATTATAAATCCCATAAGCACTGTCATATTTTAAAACATACGCCAAACTTTCCGCATCCGCCAAATCATTTATCGCCACCACCTCCATATCATTCCGCTCCAAAATTATCTTAAACGAAGGGCGTCCAATCCGCCCAAAACCATTAATTGCTACTTTCAACATATTTTTATTTTTTATTTAATTAAATTAGTGCAAAACTATATAAATTTTAACACAAAAAAAATTCCGCAACAAATTAAAAAAATATTTTTATTTTTTCCGCTTATCTATTATAATTATAACATAAAATAAAAAATTATATTAAAAAAATGCTGACAAAAATAAAAGAATTTTATCAGGAAGCAAGCTTCCGAACCAAGCTCATTCTAACAATTGAATCAATTGTTATGTTAATTACCATAATCGGAGGAATTGCCATCTATTTTAACACTCAGAATTTAGCCCGAGAAGTACTAAGGAATAAATTAATGGCCATTGCCGGATCAGTTTCATCTGCTGTCGACAGCCAAAAAATAGAAAACATTGAAATTAAAAGGGATGCCTCCGACGAAGATTATTTGGCAACCAAAGAGCTTATCAAAAAAGTTTCCGATTCAGACGAAAGCATCGACTCCATTTATATAATGGAAAAAACCAACAATACCGATATTTTTAATTTCTTGGTTGATTCCACTATCACATCCGATCTGAATAATAATGGCACAATCGAAGATGATGAGATGGAAGCATCCTTGGGTGAAGCATTCGACATATCAGACTTTCCTGAAATGCAAAAATCATTTGAAGCAAAAACCGCCGACTATAAAATTGCTTGCGACAAATGGGGCTGCTGGTTGAGCGGTTATGCGCCGATATTAAAAGATGGAAAAGCCATCGCTATTGTAGGCGTTGACATTGCCGCCGATCAAGTTATCGCTTACGAAAAAAATGTAAAAATATCCTTGTGCGCAATACTTTCAGCCATAGCTATCCTATTTTTTGTTTTTCTTTTTTTATATCTCAAAAAATCTCTATCGCCCATATCGGAAATCGCCAAAGATATTCGCAAGTTTAGAAAAAATTTGTCCACCCGGATAAAAATCAACCGAAAAGACGAGTTTGGTTTAATTGCCGGAAATTTTAATAAAATGGCCGAAGACATTGATGATTTGGTAAAAAATATGCAAAGCAAAGTTCAGGAAAGAACTCGGGAAATAGAGCTGCAAAAAAATCTCATTGAAACAGAAAAAAATAAAACCGAATCAATTTTAAAAAGCATTGGTGATGGAGTATTTGTGATAAATAGAAAACTGGAAATAACGATGTTTAATAAAAATTCTGAACTGATTACCGGATTTTCTGCTGAAGAAGTTTTGAATAAAAATTATGAAGAAAAAATAAAATTAGTCAGTGATGTTGATTCCGATAAAAGAAATGATTTGTTTATCCAAGAAATAATCGTGACTGGAACAAGCAAAAAAATTCCTAAACATATTATGCTGATTGATAAGTTTGGACAAAAAATACCAATTGATATTTCAGCTTCTCCTTTAAGAAATCAAAAGCGAGAAATTACCGGATGCGTCATAATCTTTAGAGATATTACTCATGAATATGAAATTGATAAAGCCAAAACGGAATTCGTTTCTCTAGCCTCACATCAATTAAAAACGCCACTTTCATCTATAAACTGGTACACGGAAATGTTACTTTCTGGAGACACTGGCAAGATGACACCGATGCAAAAAAAATACATCCAAGAAGTTCATTCAGGAAATAAAAGAATGATTGATTTGGTTAACTCTCTTCTTAATGTTTCACGCTTAGAAATGAGCACTTTCTTAGTAAAACCTCAAAAAACAAATGTTCTTAAAATAGCCAATGATGTCATAAAAGAAATGCTTCCTTATTCCACAAAAAAAGAAATTGCCATAAAAAGAAATTATGACAAAGAACTACCGGAAATTTCGGTTGATCCGAAACTACTAAGAATTATTTTTCAAAATCTTTTATCCAATTCTCTTAAATACACAAAGAAGAAAGGCGACGTGGAATTAAAAATTTTTAAAGATGAAAAGAATTTAAAGATTGAAGTTTCCGACAATGGAATGGGCATTCCGGAAAATCAAAAGAGAAATATTTTTTCTAAATTTTTCCGAGCAGACAATGTTCGTCAAACTGAAACTGAGGGAACCGGTCTCGGACTCTATTTAGTTAAATCAATCATAGAACATTCAGACGGAAAAATATCTTTTAAATCTTCATTGAATAAAGGAACCACCTTTTTCATTTCCCTTCCGCTTTCCGGAATGAAAGCAAAAAAAGGAACTCGCGAGATAAGCGAGTTCAGTGGGAAAATTTAAGAGCAAAATTATATTTGCTTTCTAACTTTTTCAACAATATCTTTCATACTCCAATCAGCTTTAACAAGATAATCAACCACACCTAATTCTTTGGCTTGGACAAATTTTTCCATATCACCGTAATTAGTAAGGATAATGACTTTGAGGTTTTTTCCTTTTTCATCGTCTCTTAATAATCTCAACATCTCCAATCCGTCCATCACCGGCATCGCGATATCCAACAAAATAATATCCGGCAATTCTTTCAAGGCAACTTCCAATCCGATTGCTCCGTTTTCTGCAATTAACACCCCAAAACCCTCCATCTCAAACTTATCCTTTAAAATCTCAAACAAAGATTTTTCATCTTCCACAATCAACACTCTTTTTTTCTGTTTCATTTTTTTGATTTTAAGCTGATTTTTTATCATCTAAATCTTATCACAAAAAAGTTTTTTGGACAAAAATAAAATCATTTTTCCAAATGAATCAAAGCAGTCACAATAGCTTGTTTGGTGTAGCCCTTTCTGTCCAGCCGACCTTTGGTCATTATTCCCACTAAGCCTTCCGCTGTGCCAAGATTTTCGTTAGCGGAGTAACCAGATTTAACCGCCGCTTGAGTCATATTCAGTCCGTCTTTTATCATATTTTCCGTAATACTTTCAGGCGCTTCCCAAGCAGAGGAAAGTCCCAAATGAAATTCTTGTCCGTCATAAATCGTGCAGACGCACACATCCATAAAACCGCTCTTAGTATTTGGAACTGCCATCAATCCCGATTCCAAACCAAAACTGTAATCGCAATTTTCAAAGGAATTCTTGGCGCGATTCATTGCGCCCCGCACCGTTTCATCCAAAGACTTCGGCTGATCGGAAACTTCCGACTCTACTTCAACTTCAAAAACTTGCGCATCTCTCAAATGTGGATAATCTTCCAAAATTTCCTTCACCGCCGCCACTTTAATTTGATTTTTCGACCCGACAATAATCTTCATAAATAAATATTTTAACTTCTTAAATATTATTTTATCATAAAAAACATATCTATTTTTTTCTATTATTGAGCATAATCACGTTTTTTTCAAGATTATTTTGTAACTACTCACAAACCCCAAACAAAAGATGTTTTTAGCTGCTACTTTATATGGACTTGAAAAAACGGGGAGCTCAGAAGGCTATTTTGGAGCTCTAATTTCGGGTGGTGAGTGGGTACATTATTTTTGCTTGACAAAAAAACTTGGTTGTGATATAATTTAAAGTTAACTTAATAATTTGTCAAATTAGCCAAATATAGATAGGAGAAGATCATGAAGGCAAAATTAGGATTAACAATAGTATTGTTCTTTTCATTATTCCTAAACAGTTGCGGTTCATTTCGTTACGGAATTGCGCACATCAGCGCGGGCATAAAAGATATAGAAAGGAGAAACAGCACTCATGATATGTGTCTTAAATTAAAGGCCGTATACCCAAGAGTGTCCAAAGTGTCCGAGAAATATTATTACGACAGATGCGAATTCCAAGGACCAGGAGAAACAATTTCCTATGCTTATTGTCCAAAAAATTCCATCAAAAGCGGAAAAATGGAGATAGGAAAATGCTATATGGTTCACGCCAACTTTTGGGGTAAATATGGAGAGACTATTGACCCCAACGAAGGAATGTTTTTCAATCCAGATGGGAATGTTATTCCATGCCAAGAATAATATTCTATCTCGAAAAATAAAGGGACTTATCGAACTTCGATAAGTCCCTTTTAAATTCTTATTTTAATTTTCCAAAAATTAAAAATCTAACTTTTCAAATAATCATAATATTCCTGCGAGTGAGCATTGCGAGTTGTGTATTCATTGAAAGATTTTTCTTTGGCAGCTTGTCCGATTTTTTTTCGCAGTTCTTTGTTTATAATTAAGCTTTCCAATTTCTCTCGCCATTCATTATTATCCCTGGCAACAAAACCATTAGCGCCATCATTAATTGCTTCGCAGAAAGTTTGCGTGGCAGTGGCCACTGTCGGCACAGCTAGAATTCCCGCTTCGAAAAATTTTAATTCTGATTTGGCTTCACAAAACGGATTACCGATTTCCAACGGCGCAATATTAATATCTACTCCGGCAACATTTTTATAATTTTCAAACCGAGGAACATAAGACATTTTTTTGATTCGGTTTTTGTATTTTTCAAATTTATCGCTAATATCTAAATACCCACCCAAAAAAAGTCTCAAATTTTGGTACTTTTTCATTAGCTCAATCAAGACATTTTCAATAGTTTGAAAATCTTTATCATGACCGTGCGCTCCACTGAAATATCCGATGACAATTTCATCGGAAGAAAAATAGCGATTGGCTAATTTTTTCTCGTTAATTTCTTCCACCATTTGCAAATCAGATTCCGGCATTTTGTTTTTTACAATTATCACTCGCTTACCCTCTTCTTTTAATTTATCCGCCAAAAAGCTGGTAGTTGTCGTACAGACTTTTACATAATTATCCCTGATTATTTCTCCACCAACACCATTTTCATAAAGCTTTTTTTCAAAAAAATTCATCTTCTTGAAAAAATCCATATGCTCCAAATATTTTTTGTCAAAAACCAAATCGTCTGTGTCAAAAATTATTTTTTTGTTTTGGCTTTTTATCTTTCCGATTAGCTTTTTAATTTTTGCATCATATAAAGTTCGGTTAAAAACAAAAATTTTAAATTTTTTGGAATAAGTCGTCAAAAAAGGATTGTCTTGAACCGTGATAGAACACTTAAAACCCTGCTCTTCCAATTCTTCCGCCACGTGCTTGGTGCGATAATTGGCGCTATCACCCACTCCGCCGGCAATAAAAAGAATGTCACCTTTTTTCACCCAACCGAAAAGCGACCAAAAAGCTTTCCAAATTCTCCGCCCACCACTAATCGGTCCATCTTTCTTGAGCGTATGCAAAGCCTTGCCAAATTTTATAAGCAAAAGTTTCATTTTAGTTAATTAGCTGATTAGATAATTAGTCAAATAGTCTTTTAACATTTTGAAGAAATAGCTTATTTATTAATTAAAAACAATTACGTAAATATGTAAGTAAATTATTTTCAGAATGACATACAAAAAATTATTCTTCTGTCGTTTCTCCAATTTCAAATTTCAAATCTTTTTTAAGCGTGTCTTCCTTATCAAATTCTCCATCCTTAGTTTTAACGTGAATCTTTACCGGCACGTCTCCCACTCCGGATTGTTTTTGAATTAGCAATTTATAATCTCCTTCACGCACGCTTTCCGGCAATTCATATTTCAAGCGCACTTTGGTTTCGCGGTTTATCAAAACATGCAAAGTAAAACCGAAATAACTTTTATTAAAATCTTCGTCCAAAAGCGGATAACTCACCATTTCTCTTTCCAGAAGAGTCGAGCCCAGCGGAGCATAAACCCGCAAATAAGAATGATAATCGCTAGTGCGCCAATCCCCATAAGTTGCGTTGTGTTTATAAAGAAGATAAACTTCCGCAATCGGTTTCTCACCGGCCAAATCAACATTGTATTCAATACTCCTATCAATATAATAATCGGATTTCAGCGCCCCCATATTAGCATCCACCATCATAAAATAATCGCTACCCCAATCAGTGGAAACCGCGCCGTCCCAATGCACCTCCGCTACCTTGCTTTGCAAATCAGCATCAATAAAATTTAACATCACATCTTTATTGCGCAATTCATTCAAAACAAAACTGGATAACTTTGGAATATTATTCAAACCAGTTAATTTATCCATCATTTGCGAAGCCAAAGTTTTCATAATCGCTTTTCGATTTTGCGTGTCAATATCTTCATTAAGAAGATATTTTTTCTCGACAATTTCCTCCAACTTTAAAACCGCATTATCTTTATCCAGCGTAACTCCATTAACTGTCATCGGCCCAGTTAGCTCAAAGGCATTACTAAATGTATCCGCATTAATTGCAATCACTCCGTCAAAATCACTGTTGCCGCCAGCTAACCGATAAAAATATTTCGCCTTATCAACATTGGTCGGAAAATCCGGCGAAAAATTTGAGTCTCTGAATTTCCATTTTTTCAAACTCATCATTTTTTCAAAAGGATACGGCGCTGGAACTTTAGCAGTAATTCGCTGATCGAGTAAATTAGCATCCTCAAAAACCAGATTGGTTACTTCGCCATTTTTAATTTTTACTACCGCATACTGTCCCAAAAATCCGCCGCCAGGACGCAACTCCATATTATTTTGCAATAAAAGCAAAAATTTCCGCTCGACATTGTCTTTCTGAGTAAATTTGTTTACCAAAGCATCAATCGTTTCCACTTCTTTTTTGGTGTCTTCTGCAACCGGTAACAACTTAATCACCGTTTTGGCCACATTCAAGGAAGAAGATACCAAAGAAACCTTGTCGGCATTTTTTATCAAAAAATATCCGCCAATTAATCCTACCGCTAGCACGAAAAGGAGCGTGGTTAAAATTTTCGCGTTTTTACTCATTTGTTTTTAATTTTTTATAAATATTAATTATTTTTTGAGCGGACTCGTCCCAAGTAAAATTTTGCACTCTCGCCCGAGATTGCTCGCTCATCTTATTTATCATATCCCTATTTTTATCAAAATATAAAATCGCTTCTACCAATCCATCTGCCGAAAAATCTTTTACATAATATCCCGCGCCTTGCAAATATTCTCGATTATTCTTTCTATCAAAACAAATTACCGGCAAACCCGCCCCCATATACTGTAAAATTTTTCCGCTAGCTTGCCCCACTTCGGAAGTTTTTGGATCAATCGCCACATCGCCGGACATATTTACTTTGGGCAAATCAGCGTAATCTAGTGGACTGATTATTTTTACAATTTTTTCTAAATTATTTTTTTTAATAAATCCGGAAATATTTTCCACCGGACTGCCTGCTAAAATAAATAAAATATCTTCTATGTTTTGTTGCTTGATTTTTAAAATCGCTTCCAATAAAATATCAATTCCCTTGTTACCAACAAACGCGCCTGAATAAATAACTTTTAATTTATCTTCCGTGCCCGCCAGATCAAGCTTGAATTTTTCTTGATAACGTTCCGGATTAATTCCGTCTAAAACTATTTTTACTCTTCCGTCTTTTCTGATTTGCAAAATTTTTTCCTGCAATTCTTTGGAACTGGCGACAGAATAATCTCCGAAATTAACAATCATATTTTCCAAAAAAGAAAAAATTTTTCTCACGACTGGAAAATTAAGATAACCGTGCGATTCCATTTCACTCACCAATTCCCCGTGATAATCCGCCACCAATTTTATCTTGCGCCAAAAAAATATTTTCTTCACCGTCCAAGCCACCGCCGTTCCTTCGTGCAAATGAGCGTGTATAATATCCGGTTTTTTTAGAAAAGTTATCTTGGAAACTTTCCAAATCAAAAGCAAATCCAAAATTATTTTTTGCCAATTAGCTCCAGCTTCCTTTTTTTTGTACCAAAAAAGCAATCGCGCAATCCGATAAATTTTTATTTTTGAACCGTCTTTAATTTCTTCCGGCTTTCTTCCGAGATGATAAGTAACGATATCTACCTCGCAACCTTTTCTCTCCAAAGCCAGAGCCTCTTCCAATATGCGCATCGGAGTGCCTCTATCAACAAAAAACGGAACTGAAGCCACCATCAAAATTCTCATAAAATAAAAAATTCCAATCAAAAATCAATTAAACCAAATTCCAAACCCGCTATTTTATACGCAAGCAAGAAAACTTTTACTCACTCGCCACAATTTTTCCCGCGCAGCCGAACATATCCATTTTCTTTTTTACTACTTCTGTAATCGCTTGACTAGCTGCTCCCAAATGTTCTCGAGCATCAAAAGAAACTGACTTCTTGCTGTCAATTGTTTTCCCCAAACTGGTCACAAAAGCTACTCGCGACGCCGTGTCTACATTAAAACAGTTTATTCCCCGCTCCACCGCTCCGGAAACTTTTTCTTCGCCCCAATCAGAAGCGCCGTGCATTATCAAAGGTATATTTAATCTTTTATTAATTTCTTCCAATCGATCATAATCCGGAACTGGACGCTCTTTGGCAAAATCATGCGCATTACCCACCGCTACCGCCAAAGCATCCACACCGGTCTCGCGCACAAATTCTTCCGCTTGCACCGGATCAGTCATATAATCATCCCAATTAATTTCATCCGACCCAATTTCCTTCAAATAAGGAACACTGCCCAGCTCAGCTTGAATATTGATTCCTTTTTCATGACAAAAATCGGAAATCTTTTTAGTCATCATTAAATTGTCTTCGTATTTTTTTCGCGATCCGTCATACATTACCGAACTCATTCCGATTTCAATCGCCCGCTCAATAACTTCAAAACTCTTGCCATGATCCAAATGAATTCCCACCGGGATTTCCGGGTAATAAAATTCCGCAACATTTTTCGCCAGATTAAAAAGCGCTCTTCCACCGGCATAATCCATTGTTTTTTCAGTAATTTGAATTATCACTGGAGATTTTTTTTCTTTGGCAGCTTCCAAAACCCCCTGAATAAACTCAAGATTGATAATATTAAAAGCTCCCACTGCATAATTGCCCGCATTGGCATCGTCCAATATTTTTTTTACTTTGACTAACATTTTTCGTATAACCGAAAAAACACAAGTGATTTACTTTAGATAAAAAATAAATATAAAAAAACTTGCGAATTCCAGAAAAATTTAATTTTTATTTTTTCAAAAAAACAAACTCGACCTCTGAATTATAGCATACAAAAGCCGGGTTTAAAATTATTTTTTGGCAGCGCTGATAAATCCGAAAAATAAAGGATGCGAACCTAGCGGTGTAGATTTAAATTCCGGATGAAATTGAGTTGCCAAAAAGAAAGGGTGTTTAGATTTCGGAAGTTCGGCAATTTCCATCAAACGTCCATCGGCTGATTTTCCCGAAAAAACCAATCCGCCTTTTTCAATTTGTTCAATGTATTCAGGATTAACTTCCCAACGATGGCGATGACGCTCGGAAATTTCTTTTTTACCATAAGCTTTGTAAGCAATCGTGTCTTTGACCAAGAAAGCCGGATAAGCTCCCAAACGCATAGTCGCTCCATAATTCTTGTCCTCCAAATTTTTCTTCTGTTCAGGCATAATGTCGATAACTGGATTTTTGGTCTTGCGATTAATTTCCGTTGTATGCGCATCTTTAAGTCCTAGAATATTACGCGCAAATTCAATCACCATCAATTGCATTCCATAGCACAATCCCATAAATGGAATTTTATTTTCCCGACAATATTGAATCACATTTATTTTTCCTTCGATTCCGCGCGAACCAAAACCGCCCGGCACCACAATACCATCATACTCTTTGATTTTTTTCATATCCCGATTGGCAGTTTCGAAATCTTCACTGTTCAACCATTCAATTTGCGGTTTCACTTTCGCCTTAAAGCACGCGTGCTTAATCGATTCAATCACGCTAATATACGAATCTCCCAAAAGAAATCCTCCAGTTCCAAAATACTTTCCCACAATTCCAATTTTTACCGTCTTCTCGGATTTTTTAATATTATCCACTAAATTATACCAGCGACTCAAATCAGTCTTCTTAGTCGGTAAATCTAATTTTTTCAAAACTCGCCGACTCAAATCATCCCGCTCAAAATTAAGTGGAATTTCATAAAGCACATCACTGTCCGGCGCCGAAATAATATCCTTTTCATTCACATTGCAAAAAAGCGCAATTTTTTCTTTTCTCTTTTTATCAATCTCCACTTCGCTCCTGGCAATAATAATATCCGGATTAATTCCGTTGGAATTCAAATCACGCACCGCTTGCTGAGTTGGTTTGGTTTTCATCTCACCAACTTTTGGCGGATAAGGCAAGTAAGTAATCATTACAAAAATTACATCATCAGGATTTTTTAATTTCATCTGGCGCGCCGCTTCCATAAAAAGCATATTCTCATAATCCCCGATTGTTCCGCCGATCTCCGTCAAAACAACATCCGCTTCACAATTCTTGGCCGCATTTTTAATCGTCTTGATTACCTCATCAGTCACATGCGGAATTATCTGCACGCATTTTCCTTTGTATTCCAAATTGCGTTCCCGATTGATAACTTTTTGGTAAATGCTTCCGGTTGTCATATAATTAGCGCCCGGCAAAGTAATTTCCATAAATCGCTCATAATTTCCCATATCCTGATCGGTTTCCAATCCGCAATCCATCACAAAAACTTCTCCATGTTCAGTCGGATTCATTGTCCCAGCATCCACATTTACATACGGATCAATTTTCAAAGCCGTCACATTATAACCGCGCGCTTTCAAGATCGCTCCCAGCGACGAAGTTGCCACGCCTTTTCCAATTCCGCTCATCACCCCGCCCAACACAAAAATATACTTTCTGTTATTTTTTTTCATAGTTTAAAATAAATAAATTGATTACAAAAACAAACTAAGAGGAAATTATTTTTCCTCTTTTATTTCGATGCTAATATTTGATTTAATGTCTTTCGAAAATTCCAGCGCCAATTTGAATTCACCTGCTTCCTTGATTGGCTTATCCATTTTAATAAAATCTTTGGGAATCTCTATACTTAACTGCTTTTTAATTTCATCAGCAATTTTAGCGGCATCAATAGAGCCAAAAAGTTTTCCGCCTTTGGCTTTAGCGGCAATAATTATCTTTTTATCCTTAATTTCCCCAGCTAACTTGAAAAATTTTTCTCGTTCATCTTTTTCTTTTTGCTTTGCGTCAGCTTGATTTTTTTCCACTCGCTTAATCGCATCAGACGTGGCAGCTTGCGCTAATTTTCTGGGAAAAAGCATATTACTAGCATAACCATCCGCCACATTGACAATCTCTCCCGCCTTCCCTAACTTTTTTACATTCTGCAACAAAACGACTTTCATAATTTTTTTTATAAAAAGAGAATTAGCCTGAAAACTCAAAGACTAATCTGTTTTTTATTATAGAAATCACATACTTAACGAAAAATTTATTAAAAAATATTTCTATTCTCAATTAATGCCGATTTAAAAAACCAAAAATCACGCAACCAAAAATGTATCATAATCCTACGGCCGTGAGTTGATGACACATTGAAATATGCAAGTTTCCCCTTTATCAAAAATCTCTAAGTTATTTTATATCAAAAAAACCCATTTAGCAAGATTGACACAAATGACTATTTTAGTTATTTTTCGTTCTGCTCTTTTTTAATCAGCTCCAAAACTTTGGGAATTTTTTTAAAATCTTTCATTAGCACTTCACGCATCCCGCCGTTATATAATGCCGCCGCCGGATGATAAAGCGTGAAAAAAATTTGCTTTCCCATTTTAGGAACATCCCGACGCAATGCCCGCCCATGTACTTCCGAAATTCGCTGTTCGGGTAAAAATAAATTCATTGAATGCCGACCCAGAGTCACAATAATTTTGGGCTTAATAATTTCAATCTGCTTTTCCAACCAATTCCAGCAAGTGTCTTTTTCCTCCGGCAATGGATCGCGATTTTGTGGCGGACGACATTTAACCGTGTTGGCAATATAAATATCTTCTCGCTTTAAATTAATTGCCAAGAGCATTTCATCCAAAAATTTTCCCGCCGCTCCCACAAATGGAATTCCTTGCTCATCCTCGTTTTTTCCCGGCGCCTCACCAATAAACATAATCTCCGCCTCCGCACTCCCCGCTCCTGGCACCACTTGCTTGCATCCATTCCGCAACGCGCACTTCCGGCAAGCCAGCATCTCTTGCATCAGTTTTTCCATTTGTTCTTTTTTATCCATAGAATTAGTATTTAGTATATCCTTTCTTTATAAAATTCAATATACTAGAATATTGAATTATTTTGTTACGTAGCACCCGCCTGCCAAAGCCTACTAGCCGCGGCGAGGGACAGGAAGTAAGTACTCGAGTACTTACTTAGGTACTTACTCAAGTACTTACCTTAGAGGCATCTATAGAGGCATCGAAAATAATTTTAATCTTTTCATTCAAAGAAAGAAAAAGTTTCTATTCCCATCTCCCATTAAATAAGGAATTGATCTTACCTCCTCTCACCGAGGGAGAAGGGTGGGATGAGGGTTAGTTTGAATTTTAAATATCAAATCGAAATAAAATCGTAAATATTTTTCTATACAAAATACTAAATACAATATACCAGATACTATTTTAAATCATGCACCCTTATTAAACTAAAATTATCATCTTCCAAATCCCAAACCGCAAAAGTCGGTAAATAAATTTCTCCCGCTACATTTCCTGGATTAAGCATTGTGCAATTAAAAATATATTGTCTATCTCTAGTTTCAATAATTTCAGTCCATGGTTTATGTGTATGCCCGTAAAAAACAAAATTATATTTTCCAGTCTCCACTAACTTTTTCGCTTTATCTGGAAAATGCACGAAAGCAATTTTTTTACCGGCGATTTCCGTCTCACCAAAATCTCGAAACAATTTAATATTTTTATATTCTTTTAAATTCTGAAATTCCCGCAATTGCTCATTGTCCATATTACCGAAAGTATAAAATATTTCTCCGCCAAAATTATCCGCCATAAATTCCAAAGTTTCGTCCGAAGCCAAATCCCCGCAACAAATAATTTCATTTATTTTATTCTCCTTACAATAATCTAAAACTTTTTTCAGATTAACTTCATTATTATGAACATCTGAAATAATCGCTACTTTCATATTTTTTTGCTATTTAGGACTTACATGTTTGGCGAAAAATTTATTCCTGGAGCCCGTCCGTAACCTCTATAAATTTCCTGAAAAAAATATTTTTATATTCTCAATCAATACTAGTTCACAATTTGGCGAAACAATAAATTTTAAGACAAATGTGTAAGTCCTATTATATTTAAATTATCCGCGAAAACTTTTTAACAATTTAATATCTTCAGCTACCTTGTCGTGCTGAGTTTCCAAGATCATATCAATTTCATTTTCTTTGGCAAAGCTAACAATTTTCTGGAAAGCCTCCGCGCCAATCAAGCCCTCGCCAATGTGCGCGTGCCGATCTTTATTGGAACCGCATTCAGTCAAACTATCATTAGCGTGAATTAATTTTATTTTTTCAATTCCAATTTCTTGGTCTATTTTTTCAATTGTTTCTTCAAATTTAGTCCAATCATAACCGGAAGCAAAACTGTGCTGAGTATCCAAGCAAATTCCCGCAATCGCCGGACTATTAACTTTTTCGATAATCTCATTCAATTCTTTTAAATCATTTCCGATTATCGCTCCTGCTCCGGCGCTGTTTTCCAAAAGCAATTTTGTTTCACCATTGTAATTCTCCAAAGTTTTCACAAGCATCTCAATGGTTTTTTCTTTCCCAGCCTGCTCGCCCAAATCTTTCGCCGAACCCAAATGCGTCATCACATACTTGGCGCCCAGCAAACTGGCTCGCTCCAATTCTTCCTGAATGGCTTTTACTGAACCATAACGAATTCGATTATTAGTCGAAGCAAAATTTATATAATAAGGAGAATGAATATAAGTATTTTTTATTTTAAATTCAGAAATTTTATTTTTAAAACTCTCAGCTAAATCCGAGGTTATTTCCACTTTTTTTCCGCCTTGCGGAGAACGCGAAAAAATCTGCATCACTTCGCAACCCAACTCCTCCGCCCTCTCCGGCGCATTATCCACTCCGCCGGCAATTGAAATATGACAACCAATTTTCATAAAATAAAAATAATCTTTAATCTTTTTTGTATTTTAGCACATTGACAATCGACCTGTAAAATGCTAGGCTTTTGACATTAGAATCTTGTTTGCAATCCAACAAAAAACCAGGAGGGAAACTATGTATTACGCAAAAATGATTCTTTGTTCTTTTTTTATCGTCTTCTTATTTTCAAATCTAACCTACGCAAAAGCGGAGACTGAACAACCAGCCAGCCAAGAATATTCTTTAAAACTTGATCTCGGAGACAATGGTGTTTCTATGTTATCAAGAAGCGGTGATGTACTACAAAAAATCAATAGTAAAGTTTTTCCTGCATATGTCAAACAATCAAAATTAGATGGAACTATACCTATTTATGCCTGGGCAACTGTTGAAATCTTAATTCTTTTTTTTGGTTTGTTTCTTTTTTTTCTCAGCAACGATACCGAGGGATCGGGAGCGATTTTAATAATATGTTTTTTAATAATACTTATTATATTATTATTTTTTATACCCGAATGGTACAAAAAAATGACCAATCCCGAATTCTATGCCATGCAGCAGATAATTACCGATTTGAGTAAAATCAGATAGTAAGATCAACATGAACCTCTACGCAACCGAAAATATCGGTTGCTTTTTTATAAATAAAAAAACGCTTCCATCAGCCAGCCTGCACCGACTAAGGAAGCGTTTTTTATTTTTTCTATTCTATCTATTTTGATGAATTCCATTTCCACGTCCTTCACCATTTCCATTTCCGCGTCCTAATCCCATTGCTTCACCATTGCTTGTTCGCAATCCCAATTCTTCTCTGATTTGATTAACTTCATCATACTTTCCTTCATCCGCCAGTCTATGCGCTTGGGCAAATCGAGCAAAATTACTTTCATTAATCACATTTGTCACACCTCGACCATTCATCTGAGATTTCCAAAGATTGTAGTCATTATTCTCAAAAGCTTGCTCCATCAATTGATGTCTTTCTTCAGAATAATTCGGTCCTTGCTGTTTATAATCTCCTCTATAAGCGCTAGCTGAACCGGCAACTCCGGCAACTGTCACCAACGCAAGAGCAGATCCCAATAAAACTTTTTTGCTTGCTTTCATATTTTTTTGCAAATTACAGTTGCCGAAATGGGCAGCTATAATTTGGACTTATTTTTATTAATTTGTTTGAAATGGCCAGTTTCATAATTTATTACGCGCTTGGAAAAATTTTCTTTCAAAATAAAAATCACCGGATTTTTTAGCCGATGATTTATTATTATTTACAATAATAAGAAATGCATGTTAGTTTATCTTTTATTTTTATGCTGTCCATTGCCTCCGTTTCCTTCGCCATCATCCTCACTATGTTCACCTTTGCCTTGCCATGGTCGAATTTCTTGAGCCTTAAAAGTTTCTTCATCCTCAATTTTTCCAACGATCTTTACTTCTTCCCCCGCTTCACTGGAAACACTTTTTCTCCATTGCGCCTCGTTGGTTTCCACTTGCCATTCTTTTCCATCAAAATCTTCCAATAAAATTTCTTTATCCTCAACTTCTTTGATTTCTCCCGACAAAAGTCCGCTTTCCGGATTAGACCAAATTTCTTTTTTGTGCTCTTCAGCTCCTATATAATAAGTGAAATTATTTTCCAATACCTCATCAATTTTTCCACCCATCCCATTGGCAAAAAGTCCCCATCCCAAAACGACACTCACTGCAACACTTACCATTACAACCAAATACGGATTAGCTAAATATCCTTTGCGCGTATGTTTATAATTAAAATACGCCAGCCAAGCCAAGCCTGCCAAAATCACCAGCCAGAAATATGGCAACAAAAGCAACACATAACCCCAAAAACTTTTATCCAAATATTTATAAATATCCCAATCGCTGTCAGTTAAAACAAAAACTATCACGCTTATCGCCAAAGAACCCAAAATCGTTGCCACCGCAAAAATTCCCCAAACACAATAATCCTTCACCAAGAAAAACCAGCGCGATTTTGGTTTCACTTTTTTTTCCTTTATGCTCTCAAATATTTTTTCTACTTTTTCGCTCATATTATTATAAACTTATTTAATTTTTTCCATCTCATCCAAAACTTCCCGCAAATTTTTCTTTGCCCGATTAATTAAAGTCGCCACCGTTCCCATTGGCTTTTTGAGAATGTCGGAAATTTCCCGATAATCTTTTTCTTCCAAAAATTTTAAAACCAAAACTTCCCGATATTTTTCATTCACTTTTTCCAGAGCCCGGCGCAATTGCTTGGCATCGCATTTTCTCTCCAGCTCTTTTTGAATATTCTCATCACTGGCAATAAAATCAAAAAGATTATTTTCTTCATCAGTTGAAACTGTTTTTGGCCTGGACTTTATCTTACGCCAAGCGCTAATCGTTTTATTGTGCGCAATTCGATAAACCCAAGAAGAAAATTTCAAGCTCTCATCAAAATCATTTAAATTCTGATAAACGCTCAAAAAAACTTCCTGCAAAATATCCTCCGCATCTTCAATAGAAGAAACTGAAATCCGCCGAATATAATGAGTTAAAATTTTCTCATAACGCTCAATTATACAATAAAAATAATCCTCATTTTCCAATGACAATTTCACCAGTTCATTGTCTGTTTTTTCTTGGCAAATATTTTCTTCTATCATCTCAATATTTTATCTTTTATCCCCCTCCATAATAACATTTTCCCGCTTAAAACCTAATACGCTTTTCAAAATTTTTTCTTTCAAATAAAAAACTTGATGAGACCAAGAATCATCAAGTTATCTTAAAATACTGTCAAAAATTTAACGACCTTCTCTAATTTCAACTCTTTCCCCATAAATTTCCACCACCTTATTAGTAAAACCAAATAGCTCCATTAATGTTTCTTTTGCAGTAAAACCATCTTCTTTTAAATCCAATCTCAACATAATATCAGCTTGATTTGATGAATTTGAATAATTTCCGGTTTTTAGATCAAGAGTTATTAATTCCTTTTTTCCATCCTCATCTTTTATTTCAACCCAACCATCAATTCCACATTGATAATCTAGGGAGTGCCCACTGCAGTATAAAATCTAACACTACTGATATTATTAAATCCTCTTTCTTTTAATTTCGTTTTTATCATTAACTCCACTTCTTCGGATATATTCTCTTTTGCTTTTTCTTTTCCAGAAGGCTGATGCCATCTGGCGAAATCAAAAAGTTCCGCTTTAGATTTTTGATAACTCTTAGCCATTCGATTTATTGGAACAGGCACTCTTTCATTTCTCTTAATTTCGCATCTCCCCAAAATCGCTTGCTCGCACACCTGTCCACGATCTACTTTTCCCGTTTTCGCATCAACCATTTGTCCCATCTTTTCTATCAAACCTCTTTCACCTGCCTCTCTTTTTATATAGTCAATATAAGAAATCATTTCATAGCTAGGCTTTTCAGATTCTCTATTACCTAGCTCTCCAAATTTAACTACCCGCTTGCCCACTTGATTAAAATCACTCATTATTTCACCCTTAAAAGCCATATTTTTATTTTTTAAAAGTTAGATCACCACCGACAAAGTCGGTGGCTTGATGAGTAGGATTCCGCCAAGCGGAATTGACCTACTTCACCAACTTTGTGTTAATTTATTGATTATTTTATTTATATCTTATTCTTCTGCTTGTTCGCAAATATACTTTTTAACTTTTTCCAATTCATATCCGACTGTTGATGCATAATAGCCTCTTGCCCAAAAATTCTCTCCGGTAAAGTTTCTTGCT
>Ga0116152_10000409_pt1 | contig 34833 bp, 25 predicted proteins | sample AD_UKC119_MetaG_FD_89894 | JGI IMG/M metagenome (GOLD analysis project Ga0116152, IMG submission 89894) | Active sludge microbial communities of municipal wastewater-treating anaerobic digesters from Hong Kong - AD_UKC119_MetaG | ecosystem: Engineered > Bioreactor > Anaerobic > Digestate... | reverse complement strand
TGCAATAAAACTAATCCCAATAATAGCTGCAGCATTATGGCTGATATAGTCTTTAATATCATCCGACATAAAAGCAGCGCCTTTTGCTCCTTTAATCAGCATAAAGTAGGTAATTGCAGCAATTGCAATACCTCCGTACATGGATCCGTAATATTTGATTTTTTTCTCATAATTGAAGGAGAAAAGCAGTCGGCTTAGATATTGTATTACCGCGCCCACCGTAAAGGCGACCACCACCGAAAGCAAAATTCCCGATATGATAGCAAGTGCTTTGGCCGAGTTAATATATTCACTCAGTTCAAGTGCATTGGGATCATTCATCACTTTAATAAGCGATACTGCAACTGCGGCTCCCAACAATTCAAAAACGATGGAAACGGTTGTGGATGTTGGCATCCCAAAGGTATTAAACAAATCCAGCAGGATCACGTCTGTGATCATTACGGCAAGGAAAATGATTATGATCTCCGAAAAATAAAAATGTTGTGGATGAAAAATCCCTTTCCGGGCTACTTCCATCATACCACTTGAAAACGTAGCACCCACCAGAACACCCAGGGCTGCAATTATCATGATCATTTTAAAACTTCCGGCTTTAGCGCCAACAGCTGAATTCAGAAAATTCACAGCATCATTACTTACACCTACTATCAGGTCGGAAATTGCAAGAATGAAGAGGATAATGATGAGAACAAGGTAAATTGATTCCATTAATGCTGAATTGGATTATTACAATGCTTGCTTTTGTTTATTTCAATTGTAAAGGGAGCACAAATATAACCAAAAGAGCCTCTGCAATCTTAATTAAACCTTAATAAATCATCACCAAATTATTAAGCGGCTCCTTCAGAGTTTCTCCAGCTCAACCGTGAAATGCCGCATGATTGGCGGCTCACGGAGGATTTTAAATCCGCGGGTGATCTTATTGCGTCGTTCGTACACGTTAGCTACCGAGGCTGCCACATAATCCATATGGCTGTTTGTGTAAACCCTTCGCGGAATGGCCAAACGAACCATTTCCAACTCCGGGTAACGGTTTTCACGGGTGTCCGGATCACGGTCGGCAAGCATGGTACCTATTTCCACACCCCGAACACCTCCTTCAAGATAAATTTCCGTGGCCAGTTTTTGAGCAATGTACTCTTCTTTTGGAATCTGCGGTAAAAACGCCTTTGCATTTAAAAAGATGGCATGTCCGCCAAAAGGCTCCAGCATAGGAACACCATACGATTTCAACTTTTCTCCGAGATATTCTACCTGCTTGATCCTGGTTTCGAGGTAATCAAACTCAGTTCCTTCCAGTAAGCCTTGCGTAAGTGCATTCATATCCCGCCCCGACATACCGCCATAGGTTACAAACCCTTCAAACATAATATTGTAAACACTGGCCTCCTCGTACATTTTCCGCTCCCTGAAACCAATGAAACCGCCCATGTTTACTATGGCATCTTTTTTACTGCTCATGGTCATGCCATCGGCATAGGAGTACATTTCTTTTACAATTTCCTTGATGGTTTTATCTTCATATCCAGCCTCACGGGTTTTAATGAAATAAGCATTTTCAGCAAAGCGTGCCGAATCGAAAATTACGCGTGTTCCATATTTTTTTGCCAGGGCATACACTTCTTTCAGGTTTTGCATGGAAACCGGCTGTCCGCCTGAGGTATTGCAAGTGAGCGTAACAACCACAAACGGTATTTTTTCAATCGGATATTTCTTAAAAACATCCTCCAGTTTATTCAGATCGAGGTTGCCTTTGAAAGGATGGTACTCCGTTGGATGAAAGGCCGTATCGATAGTACAATCCACCGCATGCGCATGCCTGAATTCAATATGCCCCTTGGTGGTATCGAAATGGGAGTTTCCGGGAATGAAATCACCCTGTTTTACCAAAAGTGAGAACAGCACATTTTCGGCAGCCCGGCCCTGATGCGTGGGCAAAAAGTCATTAAATCCGAAAATCTGTTTGATCACCGCTTTCATCTTCAGGTAGGAAGAAGCGCCGGCATAACTTTCGTCGCCGAGCATCATTTCCGACCATTGGCGGTCGCTCATGGCGCCAGTGCCTGAGTCGGTGAGCAGGTCGATGTAAACATACTCCGCCCTCAGGTTAAATAAATTGTAATACGCTTCTTTCAGCCATTCTTCGCGCTCTTCGCGCGTGCTGCGGCGGATAGGCTCCACCATTTTTATTTTATATGATTCTGCAAAAGGAAGTTCCATACTGATTTGTGATTTGTGATAAGTGCCTGTTGAAGGCAGGATTGATGAAATTTAAAAATATGGCAATTTCTGCCGGCGAAATTAAAAATGGAACTCGTCCCTGCGTTTGATATTCAGGTAAAGGTGAGTAGCTAAAAACCGGATGAAATATACTTCATTCATGCTGTTCGAATCAACTGAACAAATGTATGTTTTTTTTGAAAAAAGAAGAAAAAAACAGGAAAATTTGAAATTACCGCGCACTCTTATAAACCGTAACCACTTCCATATCTTTCGCATGGAAATAATCCTGGGTTTGGGTGAGGTTTTTAAAGCACTTAATATTTTTTCGAAAAAAGTTTGGATTTCCAGTTTTTTTTTTTTTTACATTTGTGAGGTACCAAATTTTTGAAGATGAATTTCCCAAGAGTCCCTTTAAAAATAAAAATTTCAACAATATATCATATTTCAGTTCATGATTTGAATTTTGATAAAGCACGTTTATCAAAATTCATATAAAAAAGCCATACACAAAGCCCTGCTTGCGTATGGCTATAACCCTTCTCTGACAAAGGGCAATTAAAAAAAATTAACGGAGTAATTTTAATTAATACTACAAAATTATGAAAAAAGTAGCATTAGTAATAATAGCATTACTTTTTGTAGCAGTTGGGTTTACTCAAAATAGCTCAATTAATGTTTCTGTAACCGACCATTTTTGCTGTGCTGACGATGGTTTATTACAAGCAGAAAGAAATGGATTCTGGTCACAAGGCACGGCTTATTTTGGAGATGGAGACTATGTGGTTACTTTTGGGTTTCCACTATATCAAATGTATGACACCAAAGTTTGGGGAACAACTATAGATGCATTGTGTGTACTACATGATGGAGGGGCCCCAGTATGGACATATTGTTATGGAGAGGAAGAGAAGTATTGTGGAAATCCCTATCCTACTACCCTGGATTTTGATCTGCATCTAAATGTACTTGAATATGGCACACCAGGTCCACCTCCACCTGAGGATTAAAATTGTTTAACTACCAAGGAACCTGCTAAAATTAGCAGGTTCTTTGAAAATAAATATTGTAATTATGAAAAGCTTAATTTTAACAATATATTGTTTGTTCTATTTTTCAATTATGCACGGACAAACCTTCCTGCCAACCTACCAGAGCCCGGATAATGGGACTTCTTCAAAATATTTTTTGTCAGAAAAAAATTATTTAAACGGCGACACAAATTGGATTCATCAAAGAGAAGAGACATTTTTTTGGGATGGAAGCGGATACAACTCTGAAGGGGTTTATATCTATTTCACATATGATTCAATATTGGAATACGGGAAATATGACCGGCTTTATATCATTAATTCAAATACGAACGATACCATTAACAGGAGCAATTACTGGTATGACGAGCAAAAAAGGGTAAAAACTTTTATTTATGAGACCTTCGATACACTAATCACCGGATATAAAAAACAACACCGTGTTAAATATTATTATGACGAATTTGGAAATGACACACTATTACTGTTTGAAAAATGGGATGAACTGAACGGTACCTGGAAAAATGATTTATGTAATAAGCGTAAATTTAATGATCAAAACTACCTTTTGGAAGATGTTAGCCTTCAGTGGATTGGTAATTACTGGATTAAGTTGAGCGGCAATAAGTACGAATATATAATGAGTAACATTTGTAGTTGCCCTGACACCATGTACAAATATAAGTGGAATTACAATAAAAGCGGTTGGGACAACTATAATATAAAATACTGGACATACAATGACAGTTTGGTCCCTGTTGAATACGCTTTTAAACTTTGGGATCCGGATGCAGGGAAATATATTAACTACGAGCGTTTCACAGACCTGGAATATGAAAACTGGCCTGGCTGTGATAAACTGGATCATAGTTATAAACAGCAATTAACTGTTTTTTTAAGGCAACGCTGGTATGGAGAATGGATCAATTATTTGTTTTTTAATGGAGAATATGATTCACTTGGAGGTTATTCTTATACCTATGAAAAATACAATAATAACCTCTGGGTTAATTTTGAAAAATACGAACTAAGGTTTAATGCACTGGGCAATCCTGTTTTTCAATTAAGACATCAATGGCACAATGATCAATGGGAGATTTACCTGGGTGATACCTCCATATATTATTTCGATGATTCCCGCCTTGTTTCACGATTGTATAATCCCTGGGACACAACAGAAAACAGCTGGGTAAAATATGCAAAATTTGAATACAGTGACTTTTTATGGTATCTGGGTTCTGAAGTCCATGAGAATGCCAAAAATATAGATAGTTGTAATGTCAAAATTATTCCTAATCCCGCAAGAGATGACTTAATAGTGGTTCTGTTAGACCAGTCAATATCCATTACAAAAATTGAATTGATCAGTAGCAGTGGACAGGCAGTACTTTGTAATATTATAAAAAAACCCAATCAAACGAAAATACATGTAAAAATCCCTGAAAAATTAAATGGGATTTATTTTGTAAAAACAACTTTTGAAAATGCTGCGGTATGCATTAATAAGGTAATACTGAGATAAGGGAATGATATGAACAATCAACCTTACCGCGCACTCTTATAAACCGTAACCACTTCCATATCTTTCGCATGGAAATATTCCTGGGTTTGGGTGAGGTTTTTGGTAAATCCCAGTAAATAACCGCCACCACCTGAGCCACAAAGTTTGAGGTTAAAGGTGCCGGTATCCAGGCCTTCTTTCCAGATGGGGAGGAAACTGGTCGGGATCATGGGCTGAAAATATTCGTGCTGCAAAGCCGAAAGACGGGAAAGGTTATTAAAAAACGGCTCCATATCACCATCGATCAGGTTTTGAATACAGGCATTGTTCAAGGGGATAAACTCATCGGTGATCACCTTTGAATATCCGGGATCTGCACATTTTTCAAGGAAAAGATTTACCAGGGGTTCTGTTTTACTCGGTTTGCCCGAATTGATCAGGAAAATAGCCGAATCGCCGTTGATCTTATTCCGTGGTATCCCAACGGTTTCGATATCAGTTTTGGATTTGATCAGCAAGGGAAACTGAATGTATGAATTGAGCGGATCAATCCCAGAGCTTTTACCGTGAAAGAATGACTCCATGGTGGAGAATATCTTTTTCAGCTCCAGGGTTTCTGCTTTGGTAACGGATCGTCCACCCTGTATTTTGTTTGCGGTGTAATGATTATAAAGCGCTGCAATCAATGCCCCTGAACTCCCCAGCCCAAAACCCTGCGGAATGCTTGATTCAAAATAAAGCCCTTTGTCAAGATCACGAATGAAATTATTAAAATCAAAATCCACCTCAAGCTGACCCTCGTCCAATATTTTTTTCAGGTAAACCGAAAACGACTCAAGTTGCGCGTTTGAATTGCGTGCAAAATCGTAATCGGTGTACTTGTAGCGATTGTAGGTATTATCGAAACTCAGTTCACCATGAAAATGAGTAAACGGTATGGTCAAAGCCATCGAATCGAAAATGATCCCATACTCCCCAAAAAGGATGATCTTGCCATAGAATATGTCGCTGCTGTTGTTTTCCATTTCCATCAATTTAATTCCACCGGACCGCCTCCCATCTCGTCGTCAATCCAGTAACCGTTTTCACAAAATTGAATAATTTTTTCTTCAATAAATTTTTTTATTTGCACTTTATCTTTTTTTCGATAGATCAAATGCACATTCGGACCTGCATCCAGTGTAAAAGCCATAAAAATCCCGGTGTCCTTCCTGAAATCACGAACTTTCTCAACGATGGACCAGGTATTATTGTTCATGAGCGAAAATCCGGGGTTGGAGTTCACCATCAGTGCATGCAAGCTAAGCGCCTCATTCTCCACCACCCTGATGAACAGTTCATCCCGGTTGGCTTCCATAGCCTCCAACAAATACGGAACATGCTCCCTGGCCTGCTCATATCGCGCTTCAGCATATGGATGATGATCCATTAGATCGTGACCCGCACTGCTGCTAACCTTTTTCTTTTCGGAGCTGGTAATTAAAATGGCATCTCCCAATTCCCACATATCCTTTCCGGGCACATGCACTTTTACTGCAACTTCATCTGAAGTATCTGCCAAACGTTCATGTTTTCCCCAAACCACAAATCCACCGTAAACCGAGCGGGCTGCACTGCCCGATCCGAGCCTGGCTAAAAACGACGCTTTTTCAAAAAACTCAGATTTGTTTCTGAGGGTGCCAAACAATTGATTTTCGATGGACACCAGGCACAGGGCCATGGCACTCATCCCCGATGCTGATGAAGCAATCCCCGAACTATGTGGAAAGCTGTTTACACTCTCTATCTTGAGCTCTAATTGTTTTACAAATGGAATATATTCGATAATGCTTTCCAGGAATCTTTCGATCCGTTTTTTAAAAGCCGACTCATTTTTACCTTCGAAAGTGAAATGGATTTTCGGTCCGCTTTTATCGTAAAAACTGTATTCGATAGAAGTTTCCGTAAACGAATTGCTAAGCGTAAAACTCATGGAGGGATTTTGCGGGATTTGAGGCTCCCGTTTTCCCCAATACTTTACAAGCGCAATATTGGAAGGACTTTTCCATCCAACGTGCCGGCTACTCTCAAATGGCTGAACCATTTGGAGCGACATTGCTGCATGTTTGTATTTTTCGCTTAAACTCATTTCGTTTTTATCAATTCATCAAAACCAAAAAAGGTTTGAATTCCTTTATCTTCTAAATATTTTGCAAGATCTTCTTTTGCATCATGCCAGGTCATCATCGCAAAATCGCCACCCCAGGCTCCCAGTGGTTTTATTTCACCATTCAAATCATTAAACCGGCTATCCTTTAACCGGGGTTGTTTTAATAATGCCGACATCAGTGTATCGTGTTCCCGGAGGTAAAACTCAAAATCACCCAGGGTTTTCGCCTTTGCCATATGCTGACTTAACTCTGAGATGGTCCTCATTTCGACACGATACTGCTTTTTACTTTTTAAAAACCGATCAACCACTTTTGCAGAATCTTGCTTGCGACCAAGAAAGATGAAATATATCTGATCCCTGAACCCAGGGTTAAAATTCACCTTTTCAACACTGCAGGTATCATCAAGCAGGGTAAAATATGCCGGTTGGTTCAAGGTGGCTGCCACCACATCGTACCCCGATCCTCTGGCCACCTGGTTGTGAAGTATAAATGAATCCACCTCGGCCCATTGCGCAATATTGGCAATCAATGTGGAACTGCTGCCAAATCCCCAGTTCCGGTCGAATTCAAGATCAGTAGTCGCTGAAAATGACAACTCCTTCCTGCAAAAAACAGGATTGAAGTTTCTGGCCTTTCTCAGGATCACCTGTAGCCGCCTGGCGATAACTTCGTCAGATGCATTCAGAATTTCAAAGAGCTTTGTGTTAAAAGTTGCGGTAAACCATTCTTTTCTGTATTCCAGGCTTTTCCATTCCAGCGATCCGGTTCCTGCCGCTTTTTTGATATTCAAAGATTGACCTTTAAGCAAGGGCACCATCAGTGCTTTTGCCCCTTTGAGAACGAGGTATTCGCCGGAGATGAGTAATTTGCCCCTGGAATAAAATTTCATTATTTACCTGCGTAAACCGCTTTTTCTGTTTTTGAAGGACTTCTGAGATTTTCTATCAGCGTTGCCACTGCATTATATGATACTTTTTCTTCTTCAAAATGAACTTTGGCTTTCTCTTTTTCATCCTCAGTGGCACCAAGCTGATTGAGTATATTTAGCAAGTGCATTTTCATATGCCCTTTCTGGATACCTTTAGTCACCAACGATTTGATAGCGCCAAAGTTATTGGCTAAGCCAACAGTAGCTGAAATTCGCATAAGTTCAGTTGCACCGGGGTTGCCAAGTAACTCCAGCGATTTTTTAGCAAGAGGATGCAGTGTTGTCAATCCGCCAACAGTACCAAGTGCCAAAGGCACGGTAAGGGTATATCTGAATTTGCCATTCTCAACGGTTACTTCAGTCAGGCTTCGGTATTGACCATCGCGGGCTGCATAGGTATGACCGCAAGCTTCAATGGCTCTGAAATCATTACCGGTGGCCAGTGCGATTGCGTCAATTCCGTTAAAAATACCTTTGTTATGAGTAGTTGCACGATGAACATCAACGGTTGCAATTTGCACCGCTTTTTCAAATTTCCATGCGAATTGTTCGCCGCTCAGATCTTCATCAATACCTTCCAGTTGGTCGATATCACATTCAACCCAGGTTTTTACAACACAGTCCGGTGTGTAGTTCGAAAGGATGGACATGATCACTTCACACACCCGTTCTTCCTCTTTAAAGTAGGGGCTTTCAGAGAAAAACTCCCGTAATTCGGCAGCAAATTCCTCCAGGCACGAATTAATGAAATTCGCTCCCATGGAATCCACTGTTTCAAAGGTTGCCTTCAGTTGGTAGTAGCCGTCAATTTTATCCGTCATATCCACCAACTCAATGTCGACGATTCCACCCCCGCGCTCAATCATATTTGCTGTAATTGACGATGTACGCTCAATCATCCGGTCCTTCAGATCGGGCATTAAGGTTCTAAGCTTTTCAATATTTCCATGCCATATAAAATGCACCTGGCCAATTTTAGTGGTAGAAATGATCTCCGTATGAAAACCGCCTTTGTCCGACCAGAATTTAGCGCTTTTACTTGCAGCCGCAACTACTGAACTCTCCTCAATTACCATGGGTACATGGTACACTTTTCCGTCAATTACAAAATTGGGGGAAATGCCAAAAGGAAAAAAGAAGTTGGAAACTGTGTTTTCACTAAACTCGTCAAAGATTTTTTGTTTGTCGGGATCGTCGTGGTAGAAGCTTTTTAGTTCGCTGATAAAATCAGCCGGATTTTCAAAATACGTTGAAATATGGTTAAGTTTTTGGTCCTTAGTCAATTTTGAAAATCCGCAAATAATTTCTTTTTCTTTCACTTCAGATTAAAGTTTGTCATTTTACTTGATCGAAATTTGCGGGTTTCGAATTCAGCCCGCAAAGATACAATTTCTTCGCAATTACCCTATGAACAATGTAATCTGATTTTTGTTTAATTTTTAGTTCTTTTTATTAAACATTTTTTACATTTTTATGATTTATCTTTGCTCCCAACCTTAAGATATTTCATGCTTAAAAGTGATATAAGTATAGTTGGGGCAGGCCCGGCAGGCAGCATTGCCGCTTTGTTTCTGGCAAAAGCAGGAATCAGTTGCACCTTGCTGGATAAAGCCACATTTCCCCGCGATAAAATTTGTGGTGATGGAATCAGCGGTTGGGTATTAACTGTTTTGCAGCAACTTGATCCGGAGTTTTTGCAAAAATTGGCCGCTCAGCCATTTTTATTGCATTCATACGGCATCAGAATTTCGTCGCCCAATGGTAAAACGCTCGATCTTCCTTTTTTTAATGACAATTCAATGCCTGAAAACCTGCCGCCAGGCTTTATTTCTCGCCGGCTTGATTTTGATAATTTTATGATCAATGAGGTTAAGAAAAATCCCCAAATTGATCTGAGAGAAAATTTTGAGGTCAAGAAATATGAGCGAACAAATTCCACCATCACATTAACTTCAGGGGATGGTGAATCGGTTGAGTCAAAACTGGTAATATTTGCCAACGGAGCCAACAGTGCTTTTATGAAAGATCCCGGTGGAATTGTGAAGGATAAGAAAAACACCATGACCGGCATCAAAACATATTACAGCGGCATTAGCGGATTTCATGATCAAAACTATGTGGAGCTTCATTTTCTAAAAGAACTCCTGCCCGGTTATTTTTGGATATTCCCTTTGCCCAATGGCTGGGCCAATGTAGGTGTTGGCCTGGATCAGCACAGGATCAGCAAGAAAAAAATCAACCTGAAGAAGTTGATGTTTGATGCCATCGAAAATGAGCCACATCTTAGGGATCGTTTTAAAAACGCCAAACAGGAAACCAGGGTGGAGGCATACGGATTGCCTTTGTGGGATCATCGCAGACCGATTTCGGGCGAACGGTTTATGCTTGCCGGTGATGCAGCCAGCCTCATCGATCCGGTAACCGGTGAAGGAATGGGACATGCCGCCATTAGCGGAATGCTGGCAGCCAAACAGGCACAAAAAGCATTGGAAGCAGGGGATTTTTCTGAAAACTCCCTAAAAAGTTATGACCAGCATTTTTATGACCGGATTGGAAATGAATTAAACATTAGTGCTAAAATCCCGAAATTTATTCAGCATGCCTGGTTATTCAACGGGGTGATGAACAGGGCAGTTAAAAGCAAGGTTTTACAGGAAAAATTGTCGAAAGCAATGACGGATCTTGAAGTTCGCAAGCGGCTTCATGAACCATCTTTATATATCAGGGTTTTATTGGGAATGTAACAAACAGCGCAGTGGAGCAACAAAATTCAAAAAAACAGCAGGTTCGTTCGATGTTCAATAACATCGCTCACAGGTACGATTTTCTGAACCATTTTTTATCGGCGGGAATTGACTATAGCTGGCGCCGGAAAGCAATCAAATTAATGGGCCGGAAAAACCCAAAAACCATATTGGATGTGGCTACCGGAACGGGCGATTTGGCTATTGAGGCTTTAAAGATAAATCCTGAAAAAATCATAGGTGTTGATATCGCTGAGGATATGCTTGAATTTGGCAGAAAAAAATTAACTGAGAAAAAACTGCAGGATAAAATCACACTTGAAACCGGCGATTCGGAGAACCTGCGTTTCGGTGATGCCTCCTTTGATGCGGTGATGGTAGCCTTCGGCGTGCGCAACTTTGAGAACCTTGAGAAAGGGCTTTCTGAAATGTTTCGGGTTATCAATCAAAACGGACAGGTGATGATCCTGGAGTTTTCGAAGCCCAAAAAATTTCCTGTAAAACAACTTTACAATTTTTATTTCAGGTTCATTCTGCCCTCGCTTGGCAAAATGATCTCGGGCGACTCATCGGCATACACCTACCTCCCAGAGTCTGTGGGAAAATTTCCGGATGGAGACGCTTTTTTAAACATCCTTCAAAAGATTGGTTTCAAGGAGGTAAAGCAAATTAAACTCACCTTTGGAATTGCTTCTATTTACTGGGGTTTAAAGGCATCATGATTTTAAAACTTAGCTGTGCCGAAATGGCCATTTCCAAAGCCTTTTTTCAACAAAATACTGTTGATTAAAACTTCAAACCATCCACCCCGGATTTCGTAGCAGATTCAATAAAGTTCGAATTGTTTAACTGCTATGAAAAGAAGAGGTAATGTTTAATTTTTTCACTTCCGGTGCCTTAGTATTTGATCCCAGTGATCATGGTTTATTTATTCTGATAAACATCAATCCGGTAATTACACTGGTAGTAATTCCTGTGGCATTTCTTACCCTGGGTATCGTGCTTGGAATACTGGTTGAACAAAATAAGCGGTCGAAGACAAAATTCGCAGCAAAACCTGAAACTATAGAAGCAGGGGAGAAAACTTCGGAAACAATTCAAACAGTTTCAACCGAAGAGGAGTTACGGCTGCTCAATGCCACCAAGGACAAGTTTTTTTCGATCATCGCCCACGACCTGAAAAACCCCTTTAATTCCTTACTTGGATTTTCTGATTTACTGGTTAATGATTTTGATCAGTACGAGAAAGATGATATTAAGCGCTTTTTAAAGATCATGCACGATTCATCCAAACATGGATTTAACCTGCTTGAAAACCTTTTGCAATGGTCGAGAACTCAAACGGGTCGGATTGCTTTTATTCCCTCGAAAGTTATTATAAACGATATTCTTACGGGTTGCGTTGACCTTTTAAAACCCACCGCCGATAATAAGCAAATCAAAATCTACATGGAGGTGCCCGAAAACATTGAAGTAACTGGCGATATCGAAATGTTGTCGACCGTTTTCAGGAACCTCATATCAAATGCCATCAAGTTTACACCGGAAAATGGCCGGATAAAAATCAAGGTAAGGTTATTAACGCAACGCGCCGAAATATCTGTAATCGACACCGGGGTAGGCATTGCACCCGAGAACATTGCCAACTTGTTCAGGATTGATAAACAAGTGAGTACCCTCGGCACAAAAAATGAAAAAGGGACCGGGCTGGGACTTATCCTTTGCAAGGAGTTTGTCGACAAACACAAAGGCATCATAAAAGTGAGCAGCGAACGAAAGAATGGGACGGAATTTAAAGTATTTTTACCCCTTGAACAGCAAAAACAAGGAGCAAATGTCAAGCGAAATCAACCACAAAAATTTGTCGAAGCAGGATAATGTAAAACTCATTCTCGATTTTTTTCACCGAACCATGATGCACCATGCCATGTGGTTTGCTGAGGTTCAACATCAGTTTGGCCGGGGAAAAGCCCTCGAAGCAATGGAAACCGCCTGGCAGCGTAGTTATTCCATTCAAATGAAACGGATTGCAAAAACGCTGGATTTTGAAGTGGAAGAAGATTTGCCGAAACCTTTGCTGGATTTACCTGATGAACAACTGAATGCTTTACGTGAGGCCATGGCCGTAAACTGGCTGGCCAACGACGGAGTCTGGTTTCAGGCTGTAGAGTTTACCAGGGGCATGAACGATGCCAAACGCTGTAATGATTCTTGCTGGGGGCAATTTTCTCCTTTTGAAGCCTGGTCGATCAAACGTTATTTGGATTTGCCCGAAAAAGCTGGTTTGGAAGGATTGAAAAAAGCTTTGCAGTTCAGGTTGTATGCCTTTATCAATGAGCAATCCTTTGTGGAGGAAACAGCAAATAGTTTTGTTTTTCAAATGAATCAGTGCCGGGTACAAAATGCACGTAAAAGAAAAGGATTGGCTGATTATCCTTGCAAGTCAGGAGGACTGGTTGAATATACCACCTTTGCAGAGGCAATTGACTCACGTATCAAAACCGAATGCATGGCATGCCCGCCTGATCCGCATCCACAGGAGTATTTTTGCGCCTGGCGGTTTTCTATTTCAGAATAATATGTAGCCGGGGATTTACATTTCCTACCATACAATAAGGCAATACAGTATTTTCGTCAACATATACAATTTCGAGCTTTCTGATGTAGCACAAACTTTCGGGAACATCAAGCAGAGTGCCTGAATTGGAAATATCAAGTTCCACCAGACTACTCAGATTTCCCATCTCAGAGGGTAAATATTCAATGAAGTTTTTTCCCAGATAGAATAGTGAAAGGCTTTCACAATTTCCAATTTCAGGAGGAAGTTTTTTAAGTTGATTATGGCCAAGATACAAGTATACTAACGACTTCAGATTCCCAATTGAGGCGGGCAATTCCTCCAACTGATTGTATTCCAGTTTTAATTCTTCCAGGTTTTTGAGGTTCCCGATCTCGGAAGGAAGTGTTTTAAGTTCATTAAAATAAACCGACAATTCCTCGAGTTTTTCCAGTTGGCCGATTTCAGGAGCCATTTTTACCAGGTTATTTCGGCTCAAAACCAGTCTTTTGAGGTTTTTAAGTTTACCGATTTCCGGCGGTATTTCAGTGATTCTGTTTTTAAATAAATTCAATTCTTCCAACGAAGTTAACTCAAATACTTCTTTGGGAATTTCGGTTAATCCTTTTCTGCTCAGGTTAAGCACTTTGGCTCTGTCTTTGTTTTTCAGAGCTGCATCCACACTATGAAAGCGAGTACCTGAGCAAGCTACCAGGAAAATTGAAATTAAAAGTAAAAATGATAGATTCTTCATGACTTTATAAAATTTAAAACTCAATTAACTGTTCATGCCGCAATTTGTATTTTTCTGCAGGTGACAATGAATAATTATAATTATACAGAGCGCCTTCCCAATCGCCATACATGGCATTGGGTAAAACGATAAAGCGATTTCCAAATTGATCCGACATTTTTTCCACCATATTGAATCTTTCATCGATTGGAAGTTTTTCAAATGCTTCTGAGAAATCAGCAAGGTTATCGCCACAAAGCAAAATGATCGAATACTTTTCAGAAACTTTGTCGCGGCGGGCTTTTTTACTTGATTCATCGGTTCGAAGCAATAAGTGATCGTTATCAGCAAAAGGGAATCCGGCATTTTGCAGATTTTTCAGGGTTTGCTCCCGGTATTTATCCTTTCTGTTGCTGATATAAAATACCTCAATTTTTTTCGATTCAACATATTTTAAAAACGCAAGTGCACCCGGAACCGGTTTCGCATCCATCTTATTCATCCATTCATCCCAGTAAGCCGGGTAAAACGCATCATTCAGAATGCATTTTGCCTCTTGCGGACTGTTATCCAAAACGGTTTCATCAATATCAACCACCACGGCTTGCTGCCTTGAAAGGCCCATCATCCGGAGGTTTTCATCCACACGTAATTTGGCAATGTTAAAAGCCTGCAAACAAAGGGCCCGATATTCAGCTGCACGCTGCTGGTAAAGGACAGCCATGGTAAGATGTTCGGTAGAAACAACTTCGGGTTCATCCCCGTTTTTATTGCTTGAGGCATTGGTTTGCTGGCAACTTTGCAAAACAGAAGCCACAATTATTATCACAAAGAGATTGAGAAAGTATTTTTTCATTTTCGTATTTATTAAAAAGCCGGGTAAAATTTTACCCGGCTATAAAGTTACTATATTAAATAGTTTCAGTTTAGTTATTTCGAATAATCCATCGCAGCCATGCGCTGGTAGCTTGCATAACGCCATTTGGCATTGTCTTCGGCAGCGCTGAAAAGTTCGGCAGCCTCAGCAGGGAAAGCTTTCATGAGCGATGTGTAACGAACTTCACGTTTCAGGAAATCCTGGAATTTTGACCAATCCGGCTCTTTGGAATCGTAAGTAAACGGATTTTTACCTTCTTTTTCCATTTCGGGATTGTACCTGTAAAGGTGCCAGTATCCACATTCAACAGCCAATTTTTCTTCGTCCTGAGTTTTGCTCATTCCAAACCTTAAACCATGGTTGATACAAGGTGCGTAAGCAATTACAACAGATGGTCCGGGGTAAGCTTCAGCTTCACGGATTGCTTTTAATGTTTGAGATTGATTGGCTCCCATTGCAATTTGCGCAACATAAACATATCCATAGGTCATCGCCATGGCACCCAGGTCCTTCTTGCGAACTTTTTTACCTGAGGCAGCAAATTTGGCTACTGCTCCAACCGGAGTTGATTTGGAAGCCTGTCCGCCGGTGTTTGAATAAACTTCAGTATCCAAAACCAGGATGTTAACATCTTCACCCGAAGCAATCACATGGTCGAGGCCACCATATCCAATATCATAAGCCCAGCCATCTCCACCAAAGATCCAAACCGACTTTTTGCTAAAGTATTGCTGTAAGTTCAATAACTCTTTGGCCATGGGATCTTTTTCCTTTTGAAGCTGAGGAATGAGCTTCATGGAAACCTCGTCGGATTTTGCACCATTTTCTTTATTTTCCAACCACTCCTTAAATAATGATTTGGTAGTATCAGTGAACGACCCGTTTGCATTTTCCATCATACCAGCAACCCGGTTCCTCATTTTGTTAATGGCTGTCGACATACCGAATCCGTACTCTGCATTGTCTTCAAAGAGGGAGTTGGCCCATGCCGGTCCGCGACCAGTCTTTTTGCTTGGACAATAGGGAGTAGAAGGAGCCGATCCACCATAGATAGAAGAACATCCTGTGGCATTGGCAATCATCATTCGCTCACCAAACAACTGGGTAACGAGTTTTACATAGGATGTTTCACCACAACCTGCGCATGCTCCTGAGAACTCAAACAGGGGTTGAGCAAACTGGCTGTTTTTAACCGATTTATCTTTTTCAACGATATCATCCTTGTAGGTAACATTGTCGTCGAGATAATTATAAACCTCCTGTTCTTTTAGCTGAGAGGCAAGCGGTTCCATTACCAGTGATTTCTCTTTTGAAGGACAAACTTCCACACAGTTGCCGCATCCTGTACAATCCAGCGGACTCAACTGAATACGGAATTGCAGTCCATCAAATGTTTTAGGTTTAGCTTCCAGTGTTTTGGTTCCCTGCGGCAAACCTTTCATTTCATCCTTATCAATGAGGAATGGACGAATACATCCGTGAGGACACACATAAGAACATTGGTTACACTGAATACAGTTTTCGGGGATCCACTCAGGTACTTCAACGGCGATTCCACGTTTTTCAAAAGCAGTGCTTCCTGCCGGGAAAGTTCCGTCTTCACGTCCTTTAAATGCACTTACGGGCAAGGTATCTCCCTGCAATTTATTGATCGGTTCAAAGATATTCTTAATAAAATCAGGCAATACACGGGTATCTTTCTTTTCAGCTTTTACCTTAATATTTGCCCATTCTTTTGGCACTTCTACTTTTGAAACTTCACCACCTTTATCAACTGCGGCATAGTTCATATTCACGATCATTTCACCTTTTTTGCCGTAGGTTTTCTGAATGGCATTTTTCATTTCTTCAACTGCCAGATCATAGGGAATAACTTCAGAAACCTTGAAAAATGCTGATTGCATGATGGTATTGGTACGGTTACCCAGTCCAATTTCAGAGGCTATCTTTGTTGCGTTGATGATGTAGAAGGTGATGTTGTTTTCGGCCAGATATTTTTTTATATAATCAGGAAGTTTTTCTTTGGTTTCTTCCTCATCCCAAATACTGTTTAAAAGAAATGTTCCACCCTTTTTCAAACCGGCCAGCATATCATACTTTTCGAGGTAAGCCGGAACGTGGCATGCCACAAAATTCGGGTTGCTTACCAGGTAAGTTGAGGTGATTGGTTTATCGCCAAAACGGAGGTGAGAAACTGTGATTCCACCCGATTTTTTTGAATCGTATGAAAAATAACCCTGAGCATATTTATTGGTTGAATCTCCTATGATCTTGATGGAATTTTTATTTGCTCCAACAGTACCGTCGGCACCGAGGCCATAAAATTTAGCTTCATAAGTGCCTTTTGGAGTTACATCAATTGCAGGCAACAGGGGTAATGAAGTGTGCTTCACGTCATCATTGATACTGATGGTGAACCTGTTTTTCGGATCTTTCAGTTTCAGGTTTTCAAAAACCGAGAGAATATGTGCCGGAGTGGTATCCTTTGAACTTAAACCATAACGACCGCCAACAATAACAGGGGCATCTTTTTTACCATAAAACAGATCTCTTACATCAAGATAAAGGGGTTCGCCATTGGCTCCGATTTCTTTGGTTCTGTCTAAAACAGCAACTTTTTTAGCGGTTTTTGGAAACGCCTTCATGAAATATTTTTCACTAAATGGACGGTAAAGATGAACTGAGATCAAACCCACTTTTTCACCTTTTTCCATCAGGTGATCAACCACCTCTTTAATGGTGCTGGTTACCGAACCCATTGCAATGATAATATTTTCGGCATCTTTTGCACCGTAATAATCAAAGGGGTGATATTCACGGCCGGTGATTTTTTTAATTTCCTGCATATAATTTTCAACAATGTCAGGAATATCATCATAATAATGCGACGCTGCTTCGCGAGCCTGGAAATAGATATCAGGATTTTGAGCGGTACCACGGGTAACGGGATGTTCAGGATTTAATGCGTTATCCCTGAATTTTTGCAGTGCTTCATGATCAACCAGTTTTGCCAGGTCGTCCATTTCCATCATTTCCACTTTTTGAATTTCGTGAGATGAACGGAATCCATCAAAGAAGTGAAGGAAAGGAACGCGTGTTTTAATGGCAGCAAGGTGTGCGATACCGGCAATGTCCATGATTTCCTGTGCTCCGGCGGTTGCCAGCATGGCAAATCCGGTTTGACGGGTACTCATCACGTCACTGTGATCACCAAAGATAGAGAGGGCCTGTGCAGCCAAACTCCTTGCACTAACGTGAAAAACGCCGGGGAGTAACTCGCCCGAAATTTTGTACATGTTGGGGATCATTAATAGCAGACCCTGTGATGCTGTGTAGGTGCTGGTTAATGCACCGGCCTGAAGCGATCCATGAACTGCTCCGGCAGCACCGGCTTCCGATTGCATTTCGCGAACATCAACGATTTCCCCGAAAATATTTTTTTTGCCGTGGGCAGCCCACTGGTCGACGTATTCGGCCATATCCGACGAAGGTGTAATAGGATAAATACATGCTACTTCGCTAAACATATAAGCAATGTGTGAGGTGGCATAGTTTCCTTCGCAGGTGATAAATTTTTTTGCTTTAGCCATGATAATATATTTTAATTCTTCGTTTGCTATTTCAAATAAATAAAGCGGTTGAATAAACGACGGCGAAATTAATAAATTATATATATTTTGTATCTCAATATATCTTATTTAGAAGCTTTTTAGATAAGCATTTCTTGCAAAAAGTGAACTAAAAAATTTTATACATTTGCCCGTTGACTACCTGCTAAAATCAGGTAAGAATACGAAATAATACTTGTAAAGGAAAAATATTTAGAAATGGCTAATTTAACAACAAAGTATATGGGGATCGAGCTCAAAAACCCGATTATTGTCGGAGCTTGTAACCTCGTTGAAAACAGAGATAACCTGAAACGTATGGAAGCTGCAGGAGCAGCAGCCATTGTTTACAAATCATTATTTGAAGAACAGATCCAACTTGAAAGCTTGCAGATGGCCGATCAGATGGGTGAATATTCGGAGCGTAATGCAGAAATGCGTTCCTTATTTCCGGATGTTGAACATGCAGGACCTGAGGAATACCTGATGAATCTCAGGATGGCGATCAATACTGTGAAAATACCGGTATTTGGAAGCTTAAACTGTATCAACCATGAATCATGGATTGAATATGCAAAACGAATTGAAGAGATAGGCGCTGCCGGTATTGAAATAAATCTGTACCATGTTCCTTCTGATTTTGAAATTGTTGGAAATGCTATCATCAATGAGCAACTCGACATTATTGAAGCAATTAAAAAGGTAGTTAAAATTCCGATTGCTGTTAAATTGAGTCCTTATTATACCAATCCGCTTTTTGTAATCAAAGAGATGGATAAACGCGGAGCAAATGCATTTGTACTCTTTAACCGTTTATTCCAACCCGAAATCGACATAGACAAAGAAGAAATGCGTTTTCCGTACAATCTAAGCACATCTGACGACAGCCGTTTCCCGCTTCGGATTACAGGAATGCTTTATGGCGATTTGAAAGCACAGATTTGCAGCAGCCGTGGAATATACAGTGGTGAAGATGTAATTTCAATGATACTGGCAGGTGCTGATGCAGTTCAGGTTGTTAGCACACTTTACAAAAACAAGATTGAGCAGATCAGTGCAATTCTTACCGATATTGAAAGGTGGATGGATACGAAAGGGTACAAAAACCTGAATGACTTCCGGGGAAAGATGTCAATGAAAAACATAGATGATCCTTTTGCTTACAAACGGGCTCAATATGTTGACATTCTGATGAAAGCTGAGGAAATATTTAAAAAACATCCCACGATTTAATGAGGTGTTAAATGATAAACAAAGAGCGCGGCTTGAAGGCCGCGCTCTTTGTTTTATAACTTAATCAATTTTCGCGAACTGGTTTCATGCTGGTTTGTCCAGCGTAATACATAATTGCCTTTCGGTAATTCCGAAATATCAATCTGATGTTGTTGTTGACCCGTTGGAATATTTTGCAACAATACCTCCTGCCCCATCATATTCATTATTTGCAAAGTACTCTCTTCATGCAGTACTTCAGCAAATAAAATATTAATTACGTTTCCGGCATTGGGATTAGGGAACATGGTAAAGTAGGTAGTTTTTTGTTCGGAAACCGAATTACCCAAACCTCTTTCACCGGTCGAAAACCAAACTCCCCATTTGGCATAATCAATGAATAATTGTGCATCACCGGATGGTTGTATTTTATTTGATTGCATGGCAATGGCGCCAACCACCTCATCACCGGTATTACTCTCAGCATTGAAAATTATTTTATCATCTAGCTTGGAATAATTCGGATAGCCCAAAGTGAGGTTCTGGAAAACAACGCTCACATCGCCGGTTTGTAAATTGGCAGCCATTACATTCACTTCGCCGGTATTGGCATCAAAATAGTCGAAAGCCATGATATAGGGTGAGTTTTTAGATAAACTTGGATTGCCAACACTGACCCCTTCAGGGAGGCTTGAGAATATTTTTTCAATTTTCCCATCGCTCCAGTTACCGGATCCGTTATTCCAAACACGGATCACGCTCATATCCCAGTAGTCGATATTTTGTCCTGATGCATTGGTAAGCTCATTATAAGCATCATAAATGATATATTCACCTGAGTAATCCCATTCAATGGCATCGGCATACAATACATTTTGAGTGGTAACTCCAGGCGTAAATGTAGGATTATATAAATGAAATTTAGCCCATTGAGTCAAACTATAATCGTATACCCAAATTGCCGAATCAATGGAAGTGGTAATAATTGCAATGCGGGTTCCATCCTTGCTCACGGCAATATTATCATAAACCGCATCAGAAGCAATAAAATCTTCAGCATATGTTTCGAGGTCAACATATTTTATCCGGTTGTCGGGGGTTACAAAAACGCCCACTGAGCCATTATCAACAATACTTGGCTTTTGTTTCAATAAGGTTTGCGAAACCGGTTCAAAGCCGGTAACTGTAGTGTTAGTAAGATATAGCGATGTTGGATCACCAGGATAAACATCAACAAATAATATATAATCATCACCCGGATTAACCTGAAGATTTCCCTGACCTGGATTACCTCCGCCACCACCACCGATTCCAACTGCTGCAAAAGCATTATCAACAGCAGTAGCTTCCGCAGATGAAGTACCATAAAGATCTTTAGCAGCCTGAACAAAAGCCACCCTTGCATCCACAAATTGTGAGGATTTAACCAGATAATCAGTCATCGATTTGTAATAGATCGCTTCGGCTTTTTCTTTGCCAATTTGTGTGGCAAACTGGTAATAGCAATAATTCATAATACCACTATTAATATGCACACCGCCGTTATCTTCATTGCCGAAATATTGTTCATCCGTATGTGCAGGCTGAAAACTTGGGTCATTCAATGATGCACCGCCATTGTGTGGATTCGACATATCGCGCAGGTTGCCGGTAGGATAAAAATTTGTATTGATGATCACATCTTCACCCAAAAACCAATCATCCCTGTCGACCATACAGCCGGCGATATCCGCCATCGATTCATTCAAGGCACCTGATTCACCCTGGTATTCCAGGTTGCAGGTGTTTTGCACAACACCGTGCGCCATTTCATGTGCCCCAACATCAAGCGCACCGGCCAGTGGATCAAAGATATTGCCGCCATTGCCATAAAACATGGCTTGTCCGTTCCAGAATGCGTTTTCCATACTGCTTCCGTCTTCATTTGAAACATTGCAAATGGAAATGATGGTGCCGCCCTGTCCGTTGATGGAATTTCGTCCGTGTGTATTTAAAAAATACTCAAAAGTCTCCCCAGCATTATAATGGGCCGAAACTGCCTCCGGAACACTGTTCCAGTTGTTATTGGTATTATTAAAATGGGTAATGGTGCTTCCTGCGGTATTATTTGCATTGATGGTCCAGATGGCACCTACAGGATCATCAGGCAATTGCGATTGTCCGGGATTAAACATGCCTCTTGATGCATCTATCAGAAAATAGTTGCCATTAAGTAAATAAGTATTTATTGTGCGTGAAACCCCATTCAGATCATTGGCTTGCGCGGTGGTAGGTCCGTCGCCACAGGTATTATCATATGAATTGACAATTTCGCCGGTATGGGCATCCACAAAATATTCAAAACGTCGCATCATATTAGGACGAATGGTGAGATGCCAGGTTAGCTTAGCTTCATTTGAATAAAAATCGGGATGATAGATCACCAGTTCGGAGACCATAACTTCACGATCGAAAATGGATTGCTCCGTAGCTGAAGGTTCAACAAAAGCATAGGGTACGTCAGTTTTGGCAATTTCGAAAGCCTCAGAATCAGTAATGGAAGGCTCAATATTTTCGATAAAAGGAGTCGGGAAATACTCACCGTTAAAACGATTCATCTGATTTGACTCACCATGAACGAAAACCTGTCCACGATAAACTTTGATACCCAGGAAATACTGCTGGTATTTAACATGTGAAATTCCTTTAATATCGGTATTTGTGGAGAGCATTTTAAACTCCGTTTCCGGGTCAGCTATTCCCAGGGTTGATTTGATATTTTGCAGAAAAGCTTTCCCGGCAATATCCATGCTTTCAATATTACCAGGACTGTAAGCAGGAATTGAAACGTTACTGGCTTCAATAAAAACCAGTTGGCCTTTTTTGTTGACCACAGGATTTGTGTATGTAGCAGCTTTATTAGTTTCAAGCGGTAAAAATGGAATACTGCGATAGCTGCTTGAAACCGCATTGAGTTGTGATTCCTTTGCTGGAATTTTAACTATTTGACTGGAAGGCTGTGCCTGCTGACCTGCTCCAAACCTTTTTTTGGAGTTAAACGGGTTCTGGGTTTGGGCTGATGCTCCTATAAAAGTGAGCATAAATAATACGATCGGTAAAATTTTATAATTCATATTTATTCCTTATTGTTGTTTGAAACTGTTTTTAAAAGTGAATTGTAATATTCCTGTACTCCCTCGGGTGACTCCTGTCCGGCTCCCCAATTAATCCGTTTATCGGTTGAGTCGTTTTTATAGCCAATAAAATAGGTCATATTACCAGGGGAGGAGTATTCGAGGGTATCAAAACCATATTCTAAAAAGCTTCTGAAATAACCTTTGGCCTCTTTGGCCGGAATGGCAGGCAGGTCAATGGTTTCCTTGCTAAGGCTGTTATATTTCTGCAACTGGCCTTTATAGTCAAGGGCATATAAATCTGTTGCGCCTGTAAACCCTCCTCCGGAACCAAATATTATTTGATTCTTTGAAAATTCCTTTAAATCTTTATTGGCACAACAAGCTGATAATAAAATTGCCAATATTAAAATAGGGTACAAATTTCTCATCTGTTTTGTTTTTGTGAAGAATATTAGTTTGGTTATTCAAAAATACGGAAAATCTAAATCCTGCCCTGCTATCAAGGGAGAATTTAAATATTAATTAACATAATTCAAACCTCAAATTGTGGCATTCAAAGCTTGTAATACTTTGCTAACCCGCGTTTGGCTTGTAATGTATGTTTCAAATTCAGGAATGCTCCGGTTGCCTCCCATGTAAATCCCTTCCTTGCGGTAAATCATCTTACTTTCCACTTTTTCACGGCCGGTCATATGAAACTCTGTGGCGCCTGTTTTTGTAGCGATCTCCCTGATATTATTTTCATTGATCCCACTACCGGGCATAAGGATGATCCGGCCGTTACTTTGGCTGACAAGTTTTGTAATGAGGTCCATGCCTTCAGGAACAGTATTTTTTTGTCCTGCAGTTAACAGCCGCTCCACTTCACATGAAATTATATCCTCCAAGGCATTGAAAGGGTCTGAAGTAACATCAAAGGCGCGGTGGAAGGTAGTTGACATGGGCCAGGCCAGCTCCACCAGTTTTTTGGTTCGGTCCATATCCACCGTTCCGTCGGGCTTCAAAATTCCAAACACAACACCGTCAACTCCCATATCTTTACATTTAAGTATGTCGTCCTGCATGATCTCATACTCCAGATCGTCATAAAAAAAATCGCTGCCCCTGGGCCTGATCATCACATTCACCTTGATATCAAGGAGTTCCCTTACTTTTTTGATCGTTGCGAAACTGGGCGTCGTCCCCCCTTCAAAAAGGTTATCGACCAATTCAATTCTTTTTGCCCCACCTTTTTGAGCGGCAATGACTGACTGTATGTTTGCAGCACAAACTTCGATGAGATAATTATTTGACATATTATTTTATAGCTATTTCATCCACAAAAATCCAGGCAGGTTTACCTTCTCCTACATGCCAATCGGGACAAATACCCCGGTTTTTGCCAATCACTTTAACATACCTAGCCTTGGCCGCCAAGCCGAGTGTAAATTGCTGAATATTGACACCCAGTGTAGTTTCAGGAATTTTATTCTTCAAAACTCCAACCTGCTGAAAATTCTGTCCATCGTTTGATATAAAGTAGCGAACTTCTTCCGGAAAAAATATCCAGGCGCCCACATCCTGCAAAAAACCGGTTTCAATTTCAGAGATCAACTGAATGCTTCCCAGGTCAACGATTGCCTCTATATCCACTCCTTCATATCCCTGCCAGGCTCCGGTTTTAAAATTGAGTGGGCCACGAATGAAGTCAATTAAAGCCAGGTCACCCCCAGCCGAATATTGGTTTGCATAAGCAGTATTCAGGGTGATCTTACGTCCGATAGGTATCTTAAAAAACTCCGACACAAGCGGCATACTTTTATCTCCTTCAGTATCTACGGCAATAGCTTTTAGCTTTACCGAATGATCCAGTATCACAGGTGCTGAATAAACAGGTGAATTCTTGCTTGGATCTGTCCCATCCAAAGTAAAATGAATTTTAAACTCCGGTGAAACAGATCCAAGTGACAGGAGAGTTGTATCAATAAAAGTTCGGCTGCCTGATCGCACAAAAGGCACCGGAGTGATAAGGTGTTCAGTAATGGCAGAAACTGGTTCATTGCCTTCGCCCACACCCCATTTTTCGTTTGGTTCGGGTCCCATTTCAAACACAATTTCTCCACCATTCATGATATCACTGTGCATCAGAAAGGATTTATCATATTCTTTTCCATTCAGCCTGGCCGATTGAATGTATTTATTCTCTTCCGAATTATTATTTGTCCGGATCGTAAACGTTTTTCCATTTTCCAAATTAATCGACACCTCTTCAAAAAGCGGGCTGCCGATTGCATATTGAGCAACACCGGGCGTTACAGGGTAAATCCCCATTGCACTCATCACGTACCAGGCCGACATTTGTCCGCAATCCTCATTGCCACAAAGTCCGTCGGGCTTTTCAGTGTAAAGTTCGTCCATGATCTGCCTTGCATATTTTTGGGATTTCCAGGGCTGACCAACATAGTTATAAAGGTAAGCCATGTGATGGCTGGGTTCGTTTCCGTGGGCATACTGACCGATCAAACCGGTAATATCGGACTGTTCCCGACCGGTTGTTTCGGAGCTTTCGGTAAACAACTTGTCCAGGTGGTCGATAAACAACTCCTTGCTTCCCATCAATTTAATCAGCCCACTGATATCCTGCGGAACAAAAAAACTATACTGCCACGAATTGGCTTCCGTATAATTGAAATTCACCTCTTTTGGATCAAAGGGTTCAAACCAGCGGCCATTGATCCGGGCACGCATAAATCCTGTAGAAGGATCAAATATGTTTTTATAAGACTGGGCCCTTTTAATAAATTCATCATAAATTTCAGTTTTCCCCATTGCTTTGGCCATCATGGCTATGCACCAGTCATCATAGGCATATTCAAGGGTCTTGGAAACTGATTCTGCCTCATCCTCTGCCGGAATAAAGCCGTTTTCCTTATAGGATTTTAATCCAAAATGATCCAGCTCAGCCGAATGCACCATGGCTTCGAGCGCCAGTTCTGCATCAAAACCATCAATACCTTTAAAATAAGCATCCACGATCACAGGGATGGAATGGTATCCGATCATGCACTCTGTTTCGTTGGCTGCCAGCTCCCACACTGGTAATCGGCCACCCTGCTGATACTGTGCCAGCATGGTTTTAATAAAATCCAAAGTTCGCTTTTGATCGATTATCGTAAACAAAGGATGCTCAGCACGGAAAGTATCCCAAAGTGAAAACACGGTATAGTTTTCAAAATCATTTGCCTGATGTACCTCCAGATCCCGGCCGAGGTATTTTCCATCCACATCCTGAAATAAGTTTGGAACCAGGCAGGCATGATATAAGGCGGTATAAAAAGTTGTAAGTTGTGCCTCACTACCTCCATTCACTCGTATCCGGCCCAGTTCTTCATTCCATGCCGTTCTGGCATCTGCTTTAATTTGCTCAAAATTCCAGTCGGGTATTTCAACTTCCATGTTTTTACGGGCTCCTTCAACACTTACTGCCGAAATCCCGACCTTTATCATTACTTCTTTTTTATCCTTTAAATCAAAGGTAAACCAGGCCTTAATATTTTCTCCATTCATCTCGTCACCGTCCACTGCTTCATCATCCAAAGCCAAACCATACCAGGCAAAAGGCTGAGAAAACCGGGCAACAAAATAAACCCGCTGATCCATCGCCCAGCCTGTTGACCTTCGGAAACCTTCAATTTCATACTCATTTACTACCTTCACCCATGAATCAACCACCTTATCCCGATGTTTTAAATCCAAAATAACATTTCCCCTGTCAGAATCCTGAAATATATATTTATGAAAACCAACCCTTTTTGAAGTTGTTAATTCAACATTGATACTATAATCATCCAGGTTCACAGCATAAAATCCCGCTTCCGCCAATTCATTTTCATGAGAAAATCGTGAGGCATAACCCGAATCGGGATTGGCATACCCGTTATAGAGCTGAATATCGCCCACAGTTGGCATAAAAAGGATGTCACCATAATCGGGCACACCCGTTCCACTCAGATGGGTATGAGTGAACCCGTATACTACATCATCAGAATAATGATAACCTGAGCAGCCATCCCAGCCTTCAAGCCGGGTATCCGGGCTCAACTGAACCATTCCAAATGGCAGGCTGGCTCCCGGATAGGTATGGCCATGACCGTCTGTTCCAATGAATGGAATTACATAATCAGCAGGTTCTTTTTGATTTTCAGAAGCTGTATTCTCTTGATTTGAACAAGCCCAAAATGTGATCAGGGCTACGATGGAAAGAAGAAAAAAAAATTTTTTCATCATTTCAGAAATATTTTTTACTTTTGATAAAACAAATATGCAGGAAATGTTGTTAACTGTATGTGCATTTTGAAAAAATTATCTAAAAATTTTGTTGCTTTAAAAAAATAGTTATTTTTGCACCCCCAAACGAAATTAAAGATATAAAATGGCAAATCATAAATCGGCATTAAAGCGGATCAGACAGAACGAAAGCAGGAGATTGCAAAATCGCTACTATGCTAAAACAATGCGTAATGCACTCAGGGATTTCAGAGCGTTGACTGATAAGAAAGAAGCTGAAGAACGTTTCCCTAAAATGGCAGGTCTGATTGACAAACTGGTAAAGAAAAATATTATTCATAAGAATAAAGCAGCTAACTTGAAATCAAAAATGGCCAAACAGGTTAGCGCACTATAAAGATTTTTTTTTCATGGCTTTTGGGTTTTAGGTCTCTATCGTTCGATAGGGGCCTTCTTTTTTGTGTAAACTTTTATTGACCAAAAGCCTTTCCTGAAAAGCCATTCAAAAAATTTAATGCTAAAACGCTATGATACCCCTAAACAAAATTTCTGGCTAATCCCTCGGTTTTGCGCAGAAAGGCAGAATATATATCAGCGTTTTCTGCGATATCTGCGAGAAAAACATCTTGAGAGGCTTTATCAGGTACATAAGCGGATAATCATTAAAAATTTCTATATTTGGCTGGATAAACAAAGCCAATTATGGAATCCTCAAAAGAATATTTTCCAATCAGCCAATGGGCTGAAGGTGATCGTCCCCGTGAAAAATTATTGTTAAAAGGCAGGCAAAGTTTAAGTGATGCCGAACTTATTGCCATTTTAATGGGATCGGGTAGTAGAAATGAATCGGCGGTGGACCTGGCCAAACGGATTTTACGGGAATCAAATGATAATCTTGTAGTACTTTCTAAACTCAGTGTAAAAGATCTGATGAAATTCAAAGGTGTGGGCGAAGCCAAAGCAATCAGCATCATTGCAGCACTCGAGCTAGGGAAAAGGCGGCGGGGCGCCGAGGCGCTTGAACGCAAAAAAATCACTGCAAGCCGGGATGTTTTCGAATATTTTTCAGCGATATTTGGCGATCATACCTGGGAAGCCTTTTATATCTTGTTGCTCAACAGGGCAAATAAAGTGATTCGCCACATCCAAATAAGTGAAGGTGGTATTTCAGGCACCGTAGCTGATCCGAAAAAGATCTTTAAGATTGGTTTGGAAAACAATGCAACTTCCCTGATTCTTTGTCATAACCATCCTTCGGGCAGCGTAAAACCTTCCGATGCCGATATCAAACTTACCCGAAAACTTAAAAATGCCGGTGAAATGCTCGACATGCCCATCCTCGACCACCTCATACTTGGTGATGAAAAATATTATAGTTTTGCAGATGAAGGAACGTTGTAAGCGAAGAGCGAAGAGCGGAGGGCGAAGAGCTAAGGGCCGGGAGCCACCTGTGATGAGGCTTTTGTGTCGCACAGGAGTTGGCACTGCGGTTACCAGACTGTACTGAACCCAATTTTACTTCGTTTGTTTAATGCAAGAAGTTTGTGATTTTGAAAAAACTGAACATGCAAAATATACTCACCATCATCGGAGCGAGACCACAAATCATCAAAGCTGCAGCATTGAGCAGGGCCATTAAAAAGCATTTTGCTGACGACATCAAAGAAACCATCGTGCATACCGGGCAACATTACGATGCAAATATGTCGCAGGTGTTTTTTGATGAAATGGGCATTCCTGCTCCAGATTTTAATTTGAACGTGGGCTCGGGCACTCACGGCAAACAAACCGCAACAATGATCGAAAAGATCGAAGAGTTGCTGATGATTAAAAAACCCGATTTTGTGGTTTTATACGGAGATACCAACTCCACACTCGCAGGTGCCATTTCTGCTTCTAAAATCCATATACCCATCGCACATATTGAGGCCGGCTTGCGGTCCTTTAATAAATCAATGCCCGAAGAGATCAATCGCATGATGTGCGACCACAGCTCCACCCTGCTCTTCACTCCTACCCGCACCGGGCTGAATAACCTGATCCATGAGGGGTTTAACGCACATGCCAAACCTCCTTTTACAGCCGATAACCCCGGTATTTTCCATTGTGGCGACATCATGTACGACAATAGTTTATACTTTGCCGATATCGCTGCAAAAAAGTCGCAGGTAATGAAAACACATGGTTTGGTTAAAAATAATTTTATCCTGGCAACCATCCACCGCGACAACAACACCGATATCCCCGAACGACTCAACAATATCTTTGAGGCGCTGCTGGAGATCAGCCATGAACATAATATGGAAATAGTTTTACCACTTCATCCGCGCACCAATAAAATGCTGGAGAAAAACCTGGAAACGGAAAATTTTAAAGCAGTTAAGGCGAGTCAAAAGCTAAAACTGATCCCGCCGGCCTCCTTTTTCGATATGATTGAACTGGAAAAAAATTGCAAAATGATTTTGACCGATTCAGGTGGTGTACAAAAGGAAGCTTACTTTTTCCAAAAACCGGTGATCATCCTCAGGCCCGAAACCGAATGGCTGGAAATCGTTGAAAACAAAACCGGGCAAATTACAGATGCCAACAAGGATAACATCCTGAAAGCATTTGAATATTATAATGTGCATAGCCACCTGAAATTTCCGGCGGTATTTGGTGATGGTAGGGCTGCCGAGTTTATTTGCCGGAAGATGTTGGGTTAACTCCATTAAATCATCGCTACAACAAAAAACCCCCGATCCAAAAACCGGGGGCTTCAAATTTATGTTGGATTGTGCTTTACACAACACCCTGTGCCAGCATCGCTTCGGCAACTTTTACAAATCCACCGATATTGGCACCTTTCACGTAATTGATGTATCCACCCTCTTCGGTTCCGTACTTCACACAATTGGCGTGAATGTCTTTCATAATGTTATGCAGACGTTGGTCAACCTCTTCGCGGGTCCAGCTCAAACGCAATGAGTTTTGCGACATTTCCAGTCCGGAAGTAGCAACACCACCAGCATTGGCAGCTTTACCAGGTCCGTAAAGGATTTTGGCTTCGAGGTAAACATCAATTGCTTCAGGAGTTGAAGGCATGTTAGCACCTTCAGAAACCACGAAACAACCATTGGCGATCAGCATTTTGGCTTCTTCACCGTTAACTTCGTTTTGTGTAGCTGATGGCAAAGCAATATCACACTTCACTTCCCATGGGCGTTTACCTTCAACATACTGACAACCATATTTATCAGCATATTCCTTGATACGGCCACGTTTTACATTTTTCAGCCACATTACATACTCGAGTTTTTCTTTGTCAATTCCGGCAGGATCATAAATGTATCCGGCTGAATCAGACATGGTAACTACTTTTGCTCCGAGTTCGGTAGCTTTTTCAGTAGCATATTGTGCAACGTTACCTGAACCAGAAACTGTACAGATTTTGCCTTTCATGCTGTCGCCACGGGTTTTCAGCATTTCTTCAGCAAAATATACCTGACCGTAGCCGGTTGCTTCAGGACGGATCAAAGAACCACCCCATTCAATTCCTTTACCAGTTAACACACCGGTAAACTCATTGCGGATCCTTTTGTATTGTCCGAAAAGGAAGCCGATTTCACGTCCGCCAACGCCGATGTCACCAGCAGGTACGTCGGTATCAGGTCCGATATGACGGCTCAATTCTGTCATAAAGCTTTGGCAGAAACGCATAACTTCAGCGTCTGATTTTCCTTTGGGATCAAAATCAGAACCACCTTTACCACCACCCATCGGGAGGGTAGTTAAACTGTTTTTCAGTACTTGTTCAAAGGCCAAAAATTTAAGAATACCCAGGTTAACAGTCGGGTGGAAACGCAAACCGCCTTTGTAAGGACCAATGGCGCTGTTCATTTCAATACGATACCCTTTGTTGAGCTGGATTTCACCTTTATCATCTACCCATGGTACTCTGAAAAGAATAACGCGTTCGGGTTCTGAAATCCTTTCAAGGATCTTTGCATCCTTGTATTTTGGATTTTCTTCGATGAAAGGCAGCAATGAAATTGCTACTTCTTCAACTGCCTGATGAAATTCAACTTCGCCCGGATTCTTGGCAATGACTTTGGCCATGAAATCCTGTACTAATTTGTCGTGTGCCATAATTGTAACTATCTTTTTGTTAAATGATTAATTGATGTGCAAAATTAAATCGAAGCAATATTAAAGAATTTTTTCAAGAACAAACAAGAGATTATTTTGATTTTTTTATATTTACTTATATACATATTTTCCATATCTACTGCCATAGCAACTATTGAGATTAGAATAACAATGTTAATTTATTAACAATATAAATATAAACAGCGCCCCAATACCCCATTTTTCGGGGTTAAATTCTGCGGTAATTTCATACCGAATAAGTCAAATATTCCACTTCCAAATCCCGGGGTTAAAAGTTTATTCTTTTAACTTTGTGGATTACCCTGTGTTAAATTAAAATGGCAAAAGAAGAGCAATCAAAAAATGGGTTGGAGCAATTGCGCTCCGAAACGATAGAAAGGTTGAAAGAACTTTCCACGATCAACCGAACTACAAAAATTTTAAAGGAGGGCAAATCGGTAAAGGAAACCCTTCAGCAAATTGCGCATATTTTGCCTGATGGATGGCAATATCCTGAATTTACCAGGGCACGGATTGTTTTCAATAACAATGAATTCAGGTCGAATGATTTTATTTCATCAGGTTGGTCACAAGTGCAGGAGTTTGAAACCATTGACAACGAATCAGGCCAGATTGAAATTTACTATACCAAAGGGTTTCCCAATTGTGATGAAGGGCCTTTTTTAAGAGAAGAGAGGGATTTGATCATCAACCTTGCCAACATTATTTCGGGCTACCTTAACAGTGTAAAAGGCAAAGCTGTTATGCGGCGATATGGATACCGTGAAGTTTTGCAAGAAAAGGAAGATGAAAAAGATAATTGCACCATAACTAGTATGCAGTTACTACAGCGGTTCATCAATAAAAACAACTATAACCGCGATCTTTACCACGATCTGATGCCATTTAAAGTGTGTGAAATTCTGATCATTTCCAATTTATATGATGCTTACAGCATTGAAAAGGAAGGACGTTTTTCGGAGCATATGATGGGTGAATATGCCAAACTCAATCTTACCTCTTTACCAAGAATAACAGGGGTTTCAACTTTAGAAGAAGCCATTGAGCAGTTGCATTCCAAACATTTCGACCTGGTAATTATTATGGTGGGCGTGGATAAAACCTTTCCGATGGGTATTTCGGAAAGGATCAAAAAATCATTCCCCTATATTCCGGTTTATCTTTTACTTAATAATAACAGTGATATCGCTTATTTCGAAAAGCAGAAAAAACCACTGGGATATGAGCGCATTTTTGTATGGAACGGAGAATCAAGGATATTTTTTGCCATGATCAAACACCTGGAAGATAGGATCAATCTCGAAAACGATACCCGAATTGCATTGGTAAGATATATCCTGGTGGTGGAAGATTCGCCGATGTATTACTCGAGGTACCTTCCCATTTTATATAAAATCGTATTGGAGCAAACCAAAAGGATCATTGATGATGTAAGTACCGATGAACTCTATAAGGTGCTAAAACTAAGGGCAAGACCGAAAATTTTGCTGGCTACCAATTATGAAGAAGCCATAGAGATTTATAACAAATACGATGAATTTATTTTTAGCCTGATTACCGATGTAAAATTTAATAAAAATGGTGAGCTTAACGAACAGGCAGGTTTTGATCTGGTTCGCTACATTCGTTCGGAGAAGAAAGAAATTCCGGTAATCGTACAGTCATCCGACAAACAAATGGAATCGGAGGCGCACAAACTGAAAACAACCTTCATTTACAAAAACTCCGAAACCCTGGAGCAGGAAATAAAAAGCTTCATTAAACACTACCTTGGATTTGGCAACTTTGTATACAGGGACCAATCGGGTAAAAAGTTGGTCGAGGTAAAATCGCTGAAAGATTTTGAAAAACATCTTCGTACCATTCCTCCTGAATCAATCCTTTACCACGCTAAAAAAGATCATTTCAGCATGTGGTTGATGGCAAGGGGCGAAATTCAGGCAGCTAAAATACTTCACCCGAAAAAGACGTATGAATTTAAAGACCCGGAGGCAATCCGGGAATACCTGATAAATGTTATCAGGAAATTCAGGAATGAGCAACGACAGGGAAAGTTAGTACCTTATGATGATCAGGCCATCCTTGATGAAGCCAATATTGTTACACTTACCGAAGGAGCCCTGGGCGGTAAAGGTCGTGGGCTGGCCTTTTTAAATTCGCTCATTTACAATCTCGATTTCTCACAATTTTTGCCCGACATCAACCTCAAGACCCCGCGAACAGCAATTATTGGCACCGATGAATTTGAATATTTCCTGGACAATAATCAGCTCCATTTTGTAAAAACTGATAATATTCCTTTTGAGGAACTCAAGTGGCGTTTTTTGCATGGGCGGCTAACCTCCTCCCTGATCAGAAGGCTAAAAGATATGCTTCGACTGATAAAAACACCACTGGCAATAAGGTCATCCGGTTTATTTGAAGACAGTTTAATGCAGCCCTTTGCCGGTGTTTTTGAAACATACTTACTGCCCAATAATCACCCGGATCTGAATGTAAGGCTCCAACAGGTTATGGATGCTATTAAACTGGTTTACGCATCCGTTTATTCCGATTTGGCGCGACGGTATATTAAGGCCGTAAACTATCATATTGAAGAAGAAAAAATGGCTGTAGTATTGCAGGAAGTCGTGGGCAATAAATATGGCAATTTATATTATCCGCACATAAGTGGAGTGGCTCAATCATATAATTATTATCCCTTTTCACACATGAAACCCGAAGAAGGTTTTGCCGTGACGGCCTTTGGATTGGGAAAATACGTTGTGGAGGGTGAAAAAGCATACCGGTTTTCACCAAAATATCCTACCACCGAAATTACCAGTCCTAAAGACCAGGTTCAGAATAGCCAGACAGAATTTTATGCCGTTGATTTAAATAAACAAGATTTAAATCTGCTGGATGGAGAAATGGCCGGCCTGGTTAAAAAGGATATTTATGAAGCAGAAAAACATGGTACCCTGAAGCACTGTGCATCGGTTTATGATCAGGATAACAACTCCATTTCAGCCGGTATTGACAAACCCGGACCCAGGGTCATCAATTTTGCCAACATTCTAAAATATAACTATATCCCAATGGCCCGGACCATTGAGGTAATTTTAGATATTGTTAAAGAGGCATTTGGTTCAGCCGTAGAGATTGAGTTCGCCATTGATTTGAACAAAGACAGAAATTACAAGGCCTCCTTTTACCTTTTGCAGGTTAAGCCCATGATTGGAAATACAGAGGATTATGAAGTGGAAATAGAAGCCTTTAAAAAGGAAGATATTATTTTACTGGCCTATAAGGGGATGGGTAATGGAATGATCAATTCAATTAACGATGTGGTTTTTGTTGACAATGAAAAGTTTGATAAAACAAAAACGATGGACATGGTAAAGGAGATTGAGGCAATCAATAAACAGATGATGAAGGAGGACCGTCAGTATATTTTGATCGGGCCGGGCCGATGGGGAACAAGGGACCGGTGGATAGGCATACCGGTTGACTGGCCCCAAATCTCAAATGCCAAAGTAATTGTGGAAACAAGTCTTGAGGGATATCCTTTGGATGCCTCTTCAGGCTCCCATTTTTTTCATAATGTTACTTCGGCAAATGTTGGGTATTTTTCGGTGCAACCTGAAAAATCAGAGAGTTTCATAAATTACAAATTGCTTAACGAGCAAGCACTAGTGGAAGAAACACGTTTCTTTAAGCATGTTCGCTTTGCAGATAATTTCAATATCAGAATGG
>Ga0116152_10000406_pt1 | contig 34899 bp, 33 predicted proteins | sample AD_UKC119_MetaG_FD_89894 | JGI IMG/M metagenome (GOLD analysis project Ga0116152, IMG submission 89894) | Active sludge microbial communities of municipal wastewater-treating anaerobic digesters from Hong Kong - AD_UKC119_MetaG | ecosystem: Engineered > Bioreactor > Anaerobic > Digestate... | reverse complement strand
CAGCGCGGCCGCCGCCGCAAGGCCGAGCCGGCGAGGCCGCCGCGCCGGCTCTGTGAGAAGTTCGGTCAGTCGCATCTTGAGGGTTCCTTCCTTTCTGAGCGTGAAGGCTGCCACAGGCAGCATCGCCTCAAGGCGCGAAACGCGCGCAGCGGACGTCAGGGCACGGGCATAGGCGATCCGGTCGCCTGTGATCTCCGCTGCCGCCTCATCGACGGCCGCCTCGCGCCAGTAGTCCAGCTGGTCGCGGATCCACCAGGCGAAGGGAGAGAACCAGAAGATGTCCGCCACCAGGCGTTCCAGCGGGCGGGCCACAAGATCCCCGCGCTTCAGGTGCACCAGCTCGTGCACCAGGATCTGGTGCGTGTCGGTCCCCATCGCCAGCGCCGACGGCACGTAGATGGAGCGGCGGACGACGCCGGCGAGGAAGGCCGGCCCGGCCGGCACGATCCGCACATCCGGCGCCCGGCGGATGCCCAGCGCCTCGGCCCAGTGCCGCACATCGCGGCGAGAGCTGAAGGCGCGCCGCTTGAGACGCTGCAGGCGCACCTGGCTCACGATCCAGAGGACGAGACGCACCGTCCACCCGATAATCAGTATACAGATCACCAGCGTTGCCGGGTCCGGCAGACGGACAGGCGCAGCCTTCGTCGCCACCTCGCCGGCAACCGGCGCGACCATCAGCGGCTCCAGCACCGGCAGGTCCGGCAATGCGGCCCCGGCCGCCTGCGGCAGGCCCGGCACCACCAGCGAGGCTGCAAACGGGGCCAGCACCATTGCCGCCGCGACGCGCCAGATCGCCTGCGCCGCCCGCGGCGACGGCTTCAGCCGGCAGAGCAGTGTCGCCGCAAGCCACAGGATACCGCTCCAGACAAATGCGAGGCAGACCAGTCCGGGCAGGCTCATGACTTGCCTTCCTTCGTCTCTTTTGCGCCGTCCTCGGCAGCGTTGATGATGGCGTCGAGTTCGTCGAGTTCGGCATCCGAAAGGTGCGGGCTCTCGGCAAACAGCGCCGCCGGGATCGGCCCGTCCATGTCGAGGATCTGCCGGGCGAGGTGGCGCACCAGTCCGCCCAGCGTCGCCGTCCGGTCCAGCGCGGCGGTGAAGACGGCAATGCCATGCACGTCGGCACGCGTGACCCAGCCCTTCTCTTCCATCCGGGCGATCACGGTGCGCGTCGTCGACGGCTTCCACCCCTGTCCCGGACCGACGGCGTCGTGCACTTCCCGCGCGCTCTGCGGCCCGGCGGACCAGAGATGCTTCAGCACCGCAAGCTCGGATGAATTGGGTTGGGACATGGCAACCTCACTATGTTGGTCGCCGACTCACTACACTTGTAGCGCACATGCGTCAAGAGGCACGCCGACAAGCGGCCTCGAAAACAAGAAAGGCCCGGACTCGTCCGGACCTTTTTTCTTCTTTTCCGGTCTGATTCCGGCCTATTTCCGGTCTGCTTACGGACCGCTGTCCGGACCATTTTCCGGACCGCGCACCGCCTGGCTATCCAACAGTTCTGTCTACTCGACGGTCCAGCCGCGCGGCGTGCGCCGGGCTTCCAGCGTCACCGTTTCGCCAGCGCCGACATCGTGGACCGGGCGCATCCGGCGTCCGCCCGCAAACCGCATCACCAGAGCTGCCGCGCCGAGCAGAAGCCCTGCCATCGCTGTCATCACGGCGACGATCCCGGCCGTCATCACGAGCATCATCCCGATCATCACCTGGACGATCAGCGCGATGCCACCGCGCAACGTGCCTGCGAAATCAAATCCATGCGGGTGGGGGGCCGTTCTGGTCATGTCAGTTCCTTGTGCCCCCTGAACATGGCTGCATCATGGCACCCCGTCAACGAATCCGGCACCGGCGATCACAGAATCTTGTCCGGTGCCCGTTAATCGGGCTGGGTGATCAGTCCGCGTTCGCTGCGTATCTGCGCATAGGCTGCGGTAATCGCCGCGGCCTTGGCGTGCACGGCATCCTCGAACTCGCGCGGAACGCCCATGCGGATCAGCCGGTCGGGATGGTTGTCCGCCATGAGGCGGCGGTAAGCGGCGCGGATATCGTCGAAATCGGCATCATGCGCCACGCCGAGAATATGGTACGGGTCGTCCCGGTCGGGCCCGAGATGGCTCGCCTTGATGCGCCGGAAGGTCGCCTCGCTGAAGCCGAACGCGTCGGAAACATTGCGCAGGTACTCAAGCTCGTCCTGCGTCACCACACCGTCGGCGCCGGCGATCTGGAACAGGCCATCCATCACACCTTCCAGCAGGCACGGCCGGTCATGGTAGCGCTTGGCGATGCGGCGGGCATAGTTGCGGTAGCCGCGGACCGTCTGGCGGGCGAGGTTGAACACCCGGCGCACATTCTCGGCTTCTTCCGGCGGGGCGCGGAAGACGCGGGAGAACACCATGATCTCCCGGTCCGACACGGTGCCGTCCGCCTTGGCGAGCTTCGCGCCGAGGCCGACCACAGCAGCCGTGAAGCCGACATCGTTCGGGTCCGGCGCGCACGATTCCGGCCCTGGCGCGGCGGCATCGTCCAGCGCCGGGTCAGAATCGAACAGACGTTTTCCGCTGTCGAGAAGGCGAGTCCACAGGCTCATTCCTGCGCCTTATAGCAGGAATCCGCGCGCAGGCGAGGCCAGCGAAGCTGACAACAACGTGAAGGAGCGCTCACTGAATTCGTGCGCTTTCTGTCGCGCCGCATTTCGTGTTTCATGCGCAATATTGAACGGGGTCTCAGGGCGCTGATGGCGGCGCGACTGCCGCCTTGAGTTCGGCGACCTCGCGCTGCAGTTCCCTCAACAGATCGAGGATTTCGCTGCGAGCCCCGCCCGCCTGTTCGCGCTCTTCCTCGATCTCCTCCTCGATGTCCTCGATTTCCCCTTCCAGCTCGCCGAAGCCTTCCTTCAGCACGGCGCGTTGTTCTTCCGCCAGCGAGTCGACGACCAGGGCGATGAACAGGTTGAGGATGGCGAAGCTGGCGACGAAGATGAAGATCAGGAAGAACATCCAGGACAGCGGATGGCCGTCATCGATGACCTTCTGCATGACCTCGAACCGCCAGCCGTCCATGGTCATCACCTGGAACAGCGACAGGGCCGAACTCGGCAGGTCGCCGAACAGCTGGCGCACTTCTTCGGTTTCGGTATCGCCGAACATGTTGGTGGCCATCACCGCGGCCACATAGGTCACCAGCGCCAGCACCGCGACGATCGCACCCATGCCCGGCAGCGCCTTCAGCAGGGCTTCGGTGATCCGCTTCATCACCGGGACGACATGCAGGAGGCGCAGCACGCGCAGCACACGCAGCGCCCGCAGGACGCTGAACGCCCCTGCCCCCGGGATCATCGAGATGCCGACCACGATGAAGTCGAACCAGTTCCAGCCGGAACGGAAGAACAGCAGCCGGTAGACGACCAGCTTGAGCAGGATCTCTGCGGCGAACACATAGGTCACCGCCGCATCGATCACTTCGAGACCCACCACCAGTTCATGCGGCAGCGACGCGCGATACGTCAGGACTCCCAGGATGACGGCATTGAAAATGATCAACACCATGATGAAGGTCCGGAACCAGGGCCGCTCTATCGCCCGCTCCAGATCGAAATTCGCCGTTTCAGTATCGAGTGTTGCACGCTTCATGACCGTCCCTCACGCTGCCCTGCCAGACCTGCTCGCATGAGCGTTCTGCCGCCAAAGCGACAGCCTGCCAAGCGCTTGCGCGGGCGTAGCACGACGGTCAGCCGGCCGAGGTCGTGGTGTCCGAGATGATCTTCCAGTCGCCGCCGAACTTGCGCAGGATCAGCGTGTAGAGGCCGGAGGGCTCGTCCCCGTCCCGCTCCAGTTTCCAGCGCCCGTGCGCCACCGCCGCATCCGGCGCAAGCAGCACGATCTCATAGTCGGACGTGATCAGCTTTCCCATCTTCTCCGGCGTGCCATAGGTGGTGTGATAGCGCGCATTTGTGTCGTCCCAGCCGCGCGTGACCTTTCCGCCTGAGGCAAAGCGCAGCAGCGGCGACTTCCAGTAGCCGTCCATGAAGGCGTCGATATCGCCCCGGTTCCATGCGGCATCCTGCGCTTCGAGCAACCCGGTGATGGCAGCCATCTCGGCTGCATCGTCGAGCGCGATATTATGGACGGGTGCGGGCGCTCCGGCCTGCGTGGCGCAGGCGGCAAGGGCGAATACGCTGACGGCGGCGGCAAGGGCTTTCATGGCGGGGCTCCACTGATGGCTTTGCATCAGCCTAATGCCAGCCGCCCGCCCTAACCAGCGCTTTCCGGCTTCATCCGTGCCTCGCGCGCGAGCCGCCACCATTCCAGCACGCTGAGCGCAACCGCGACGCCGCCCAGCCAGAAAGTGACGACAAAGACGTCGTGGAAGCCGTTCTTCTCGATCATCTCCCCCAGCCACGGGCGGCCGAGCGTTCCAATCAGCATGGTCAGCGACGCCATCAGCGCATACTGGACCGCCGCGAAGCGCGGGTTCACGACCGAAGTCAGGTACGCCGTCATGGCCACCAAGGCGAGGCCGCCGGCGATGTTCTCGGCGAAGATGGTGATCATCAGCCGCGCGAGGCGCCGGCTATGGTCCGGCGGCAGGTCTATCGCATGCGGCTGCAGCTTCGCTGCGAAATCGGCAAAGGCAATCAGCGGGCCGTCCAGGTGCGTGAAGGCGAGGAACGCGTCGACCGCATGGGCGCCGGCCGCAAGGTCGGCATAGAGCAGATTGGTCGCCGCCGCGACGATACCGCCGATGAAGAAGACGGGCATCCGCCCGATTGTCGCGATCAGCGTCGCGCCCAGCAACGAACCCAGAATGGTGGCAATGACGCCGAAGAATTTGGAGGCGATCGCCACATCGTCGAGCGTATGCCCCAGCGCATCGAGATCGCTGCGCAGGTAGAAAGGATAGGCGAACGAGCCCCACACCGCATCAGTGAAACGATAGGTCAGCGCCAGCGCCAGGACGAGTACCGTCCACCAGCGCAGCCGGTAGATCAGGTCCATCAGCGGGTCGAAGATCGCACGGAACAGCGTCGCGACCAGCTTGCCGGCGCGGCTCTGGCCGGCATGGAACAACGGCGCGTCCGCCGCCACTGCCCGGTTGCGGACCAGCAGAACGGCCGCCACCACCGCCGGGGCGATCACCGTCAGCATCACGATCAGGGGGCCCTGCTCCAAGACGAAAGCGCTGGAGGAAATGTCGGCATGGAAGCCGAGCCGCATGACCGCGAAATAGCCGATCATGCAGAAGGCGGCGGCCCAGCACAGCGACACGAAGGCGACCGCGGGGGTTGCTTCGTGGACCGGTACGGACGGCAGGAAACTCGGCCGCGTCCTGTGCTCGTGCCTGTTGTATTCCGGCTCCGGCGCCAGCAGGCTGCCGAACACCGTCAGCCCGACAAAGCCTGCCATCATCACATAGGACACGACCCAGCCGCCGCGCGCCGCAACCAGCAGCGCCACGAAGCCGGAGATGAACCCGCCGGACTTGTAGCCGAACTGGTACAGCGCCGACATCAGGTCCTTGTCCTCGTCCGAACGCGCGACCTCGATGCGCCAGGCATCCAGGATGATGTCGTGCGTCGGGCCAAGCAGCAGGATCACGAAGCAGATCAGCGCAACCAGCCCGATATTATGCGGCGGGTTCGAGAAGGCCAGCACGACGAGCAGGATCGCAATCGAAGCCTGGCACAGGATCAGCCAGGAGCGCCGTCCGCCGACCGGGATGAACGGCACGCCGTGCGGCGTCTGGAAGACCGGCGCCCAGAGATATTTGAAGGAATAGCCGATCCCGACCAGCGAGAGCACGCCGATCGTGTCCGTATCGATCTTTTCTTCCGTCAGCCAGGCCGTCAGCACGCCGACAATGGCGCCATAGGGAATGCTCGCAGCGAAGGCGAGGATCAGCATTGCCGCCATGCGGCGGTCTTTCAGGGCACGAAAGGCCCGCGCCATGCGCGAAGGCTGCTGCGCCGGCGCGCCTGCCTCGCTCATGCGGCCCCGGCCTCATTGCGGCCGGCCCGGCCCGTCCAGTGCACCGCAATGCTGCGCAGCGCCTCCGGCTCGATCGGCTTGGCGACCACGCCATTCGCCCCGGCCGCGATCGCGCGGCGCTCGATCTCCGGATTCACCTCCGCCGACAGGGCAATCACCGGCACGCCGGACCCGCCCGCGCGCAGGCGGCGTGTCGCCTCGAACCCGTCCATGACGGGCATACGCAGGTCCATCAGGATGAGCGCGGGCTGCATGCGTTCGGCGACCTCCAGGGCTTCGGCTCCGGTCGAGGCGACTGTGACGGTAAAACCGGCCGATTCCAAGGCACGCCGTGCAATCAGCGCGTTGACCGGATTGTCGTCTGCAATCAGCACGCGCCCGGCGCCGGTCAGTGCTTCCGGCTCGTCGGCGGCCCATTCGCCGGAATGCACCACGAAGATCCGCTCGGCCAGCGACGAGGCCCGCAGCGGCCGCACCAGCCAGCCGGCACAGCCCATCGCCCGGAATCGCGCAATCGCGCCGCGATCCTCCGGCCGCAGCACGATCAGCGACGGCGCCTGACGGGCCAGGGCCCGGACGGTCGCTTCGGGCAGGTCGGCCCCGATCAGCAGCACATCGACGTCTGCAGGCACATGCCCGGACGAGACGTCAACGCTGACAGGTTTCGCGGCCGCACCCACGAGCGCCGCCGCCGTCGACAGGCAGGTGGCCGGCGGCAGTCCCGCGAGGCCGACCGTGGCGTTCAGTTGCGGCAGGTCATGCGTCGGCGGAAGCTCTGCCCTTGGCAGGGGCAGAAAGACGGAAAAGCAGGTGCCGATCCCCGGCGCTCCGGTCACGTCGATGCGCCCGCCAAGCAGGTCGGTCAGGCGCTTGACGATGGCAAGGCCGAGGCCGACGCCGCCATCCTTGTAGGCGTCCTTGCGGCTCGACTGGCGGAACGCATCGAACAGGCGCTCCCGGTCCGGCGCCGCGATGCCCGGCCCCGTATCGATGACGCGGTATTCCAGCCCGTCATCATGCGCGTGAATGTCCAGCAGAACGGCGCCGGTCTGCGTGAATTTCAGCGCGTTGCCGATGAGGTTGAACAGGATCTGGCGGATACGGCCCGCATCGCCCGTGAAGGTCGGCATGGGCAGTTGCGACACCCGCGCCGCAAGATCCAGCCCGGCCGCATGAGCGCGCGGGCTCAAAAGCTCCACGACTTCCCGGGCGAGCCGGACCGGACAGAATGCCTCCGATTCCAGTTCCACCGCCGAAGCATCGAGCCGCGCATAGTCGAGCACGTTGTTGAGGAGGTCGAGCAGCCGCGCCCCGCTCTGACGGATCGCTTCGGCATATTCCCGCTGGGCCGGCTCGAGCTCGGTTTCCAGCAGCAGCGACACCGTGCCGAGGATGCCGTTCAGCGGCGTGCGGATCTCGTGGCTGGCCGCTGCCAGGAAGGTATCCTCCGGGCTGGTCGTCACGGGCGGCAGGATGGGCGTCTCTTTCATGCACCCAATCGTGCCCCGCACGCTTTAGGAATCCTTTAAGCCCGCAGCCAGTTTCCGACTGGAATTGCTAATGGGCGAGCGCTTCGGCGCTCACGCCCTCTCCCCTGCCCGGCGGACGTTGCCGGTAGGACAGCGCCTCGGCAATATGTACGCGGCGTACACTAGTTGCTCCATCGAGGTCAGCGATCGTGCGGGCCACTTTCAGCACGCGCGAATAACCCCGCGCGGTGAGCTGCAACCGGTCCGCTGCTCCGGCAAGCAGGGCCGCACCCGATTCGTCAGGCCGGGCGAAGCGTTCCAGCTCGTTAAGCGGCGCATCGGCATTGACCGGGCGGCGGGTATCGCTTGTCTCGTCCTCGTACCGCTCCAACTGGACGGCTCTGGCTGCTTCGACCCGCACCTTCGCTTCGGCGGTCCCTTCCGTCGGCGGCGGCAGGGCAAGGTCCACGGCGGTCACCGGAGGGGTATCGTAGTAGAGATCGATGCGGTCGAGGAACGGGCCGGACAGGCGCGCCTGGTAGGATTCGGCGCATTTCGGCCCGCGGCGGCAGGCAGCGGCGCCCGGCCCGCCTCCGCAGCGGCAGGGATTCATTGCCGCCACCAGCTGGAACCGGGCCGGATAGCGCACGTGCCGGTTTGCCCGCGCAACCACGGCCTCACCGGCCTCGAGTGGCTGGCGGAGACTGTCGAGCACCTGGGCGGAGAATTCCGGCAATTCATCAAGGAACAGCACGCCGTGGTGGGCGAGCGAAACCTCACCCGGCTTTGCCTTGATCCCGCCGCCGACCAGCGCCGCCATGGAGGCAGAGTGGTGCGGCGCCCGGAACGGCCGCGTCCGCGACAGGCGTCCACGCTCCAGCAGCCCGGCGATCGAATGGATCTGCGAGACTTCCAGCAATTCCCGCGCAGACAGCGGCGGCAGAAGTCCCGGCAAGCGCTGGGCGAGCATCGACTTGCCCGAGCCCGGCGGCCCGCAGAAAAGAAGGTTGTGCCCGCCCGCTGCGGCGATCTCCAGCACACGCTTGGCGCCTTCCTGGCCTTTGACATCGCGCAGGTCGGGCCCCGGCGGCGGCTCTGCCAGCATGCCGGCTTTTGGCGGGCCGATCAGGTCCCGTCCCGTGAAATGGTTGATCAATGCGATCAGGCTGCGCGCGCCGAGCACGCTGCCGCCCGCCCAGGCGGCCTCCGCCCCGCAGATTTCCGGGCAGATAAGGCTGAGATTCATCGCTTCCGCTGCCATCGCCGCGGGCAGCACACCCAGGGTCTCACCAAGGCTTCCATCCAGCGACAATTCCCCGATCGCGGCATACTTCCCAAGCTCGTCCGGCGGGATCACGCCCATGATAGCCAGCATCGCAAGCGCAATCGCCAGATCGTAATGGCTGCCCTCCTTCGGCAGGTCGGCCGGCGCGAGGTTCACGATCACCCGTTTCGGCGGCAGGGCGAGGCCCAGCGATGCAAAGGCGGCCCGCACGCGCTCCCTGCTCTCCCCAACGGCCTTGTCCGGCAGACCGACGATATGGAAAGCCGGGTTGCCGCCTGTCAGCTGCACCTGCACGTCGACCGGCTGGGCATCGACCCCTTCGAACGCAAATGTCGTGACCCGGCAGACCATCGACCCTTTCCCCTTCAGCGGGAAAATGGTTAACACGGTTCCGCGAACAAATAAAGAACAAAAATGCGGGTCAGGCGCTTGCCGCTTGCATAAGGGGCGCGTGCGCGGCGTTCAGGACTTCCAGCCCCGCCCCCGCGCGCGGTGCACGTTCGGAGAGCGTGCGGCGCCATTGCCGCGCGCCCGGCTGGCCATTGAACAGGCCGAGCATGTGGCGTGTCATCGCGTGCAACGGAACGCCTTCGGCCAGCCGCTCCGCGACATAGGGCCGGTAAGCCTCAAGCGCGGCGAAGGGGGAGACCGGCTCCCCTTCCCCGAACAGGACAGCATCGACCTCGCCGAGCAGGGCCGGGGTCTGGTAGGCCGCACGGCCCAGCATGACGCCATCGAATGTCGCCAGATGCTCCGTACACGCCTCGATCGTCTGGATACCGCCGTTCAGAACGACGGTCAGATCTGGCCGTGACGCCTTCAGCTCCGCCACCAGGCCATAATCTAACGGCGGCACGTCGCGGTTCTCCTTCGGCGACAGGCCCTTCAGCCACGCCTTGCGCGCATGCACCGTGAACACCAGGCACCCCGCTGCCGCCACCCTGTCCACGAAGGTGAACAATGTCTCGCGGGCCGGCAGGTCATCAATGGCGATGCGGCATTTCACGGTGACCGGGATCTGCACCGCCGCGCCCATGGCCGCAACACAGTCCGCCACCAGATCCGGCTCCGCCATCAGGCAGGCCCCGAAAGACCCCGACTGCACCCGCGCCGACGGGCAACCGCAATTGAGATTCACTTCGTCATAGCCGAAGCCCTCCGCGATCCGCGCAGCTTCCGCGAGTTTTCCGGGCTCGCTGCCGCCGAGCTGCAGCACCACCGGATGTTCCATGTCATTGAACCCGATCAGGCGCTCCCGATCCCCGTGGATCACGGCATCGGCCGTCACCATCTCGGTCCACAACAGCGCCCGCTTCGAGAGGCAACGATGGAAAGCCCGGCAATGCCGGTCCGTCCAGTCCATCATAGGGGCGACAGAAAATCTATAGTCTTGTTTTTTCGTCATTTTTTTAGTAGTTTCAAGGGACTGAATCGAGAACGTGTGCAAGTCAAGTGCACGAATTTGCACACGTTTGTACCGCTTTTGATCTCTCTGTGCACACGGAGCGCACACGAAATGTCGTCTTTCACGAAGCTTCCTTCCGGCAACTGGCGGGCTCAGGTCCGCCGCAAGGGGCGGTATGTCTCTCAGTCATTCCGGCGCCGCAAGGACGCCGAGGAATGGGCCCTCAAAATGGAGCGCCGGGTGGACCGCGGGGAGAGCGTCTCCGCGCGCCGCCCGGACGATATAAACACGATTGCTGACCTCGTCGATCTCCACATTGCCGACATGCTCGACATGCGCAAACGCCTCCGCCGGTCCAAAGCCTATTCGCTGAACAAGCTAAGAGACGACATCGGCCACCTGCGATTCAACCAGCTCGACCGCGAGCGCATTATCGAGTTCGCAAAGAGACGCCGTGACGAGGGCGCTGGCCCGGTCACCATCGCGATGGATGTCTCCTATTTGAAAACCATCATGCTCCATGCCTCAGCCGTGCATGGCGTGCAGCTCGACATCGACCAGGTCAACCTCGCCCGCGTCGCCCTTTCCCGCCTGGGCATGATCGGCAAAGGCCGCGAGCGGAACCGTAGGCCGACACAGGAAGAGCTCGATCTGTTGATCGACTATTTCGAGGCCAATGATCGCCAGAAGTCGCCGATGGCCCGCATCGTCAAGTTTGCGGTCGCGACAGCCATGCGCCAGTCAGAGATCTGCTCGATCGAATGGTCCGATGTCGATGAGCGCAAGCACACTGTGCTCGTGAGGGACCGGAAAGATCCTCGCAACAAGGACGGCAACGACCAACGCGTGCCACTCGTCGACCTGACCGGCTACGATGCCTGGCAGCTCCTGCAGGAGCAGCGAACAAACCGCAAGTCCAAAGGCCGCATTTTCCCCTACAATTCCCGCTCGGTGGGAGCAGCCTTTCGCAGGGCCTGCCAGGAACTGGAGATTGAAGACCTGCACTTCCACGATCTGCGCCACGAAGGCACAAGCCGCCTCTTCGAAGCTGGGCTGCAGATCGAGCAAGTCGCCCTAGTGACCGGCCACAAGGACTGGAAAATGCTGAAGCGCTACACTCACCTGAGTGCGGATATGATCGTGAACTTCGCGAGAATGAATCAAAGAGTGTGAACGCCGAAGCTTGATGTGCGGCCTCAGCCAATCCGAATGTCCAACGGCAATACTCAGAATTGATGGAAGCTCCACTTCCCGTTCAACAGACCGGTGCAATCTAATCAATTGACCGATCGGCATTCCAAAAAGCCGGAAGGGGTTGACGATTGGATGAGATGCGTCTATTTCACTTTTTATTCGTGAGAATGGTGAGCTTTATGAAGATCGATATGAAAGCCCTTGGAAACGACACCGTGTTGGCCGGGGCCGTTACTGGCAAGGCAGTTTTCGTCAAAGTGATTGCGGAGACGGCGATCGAACCGACAGAGCCGACGGCGTTAATAATGGACTTCGACGACGTCCAGATAGCGACTGCCAGCTTTCTTCGTGAAACCGTTTTCGCGGCTAAGACTTACATGCGGGCACGGCAATCTGCCTTTTATCCGGTGGTTGCCAATCTGAACGCCGAGATTCGCGATGAACTCGCGGTGCTGACCGAGGCGCTGAATGACGCGATCATCTCGTGCGAGATTTCCTCCTCAGGAGTGCTTTCAAACGTTCAACTCTTCGGCAAACTCGATCCGAAGCAGCAGATTACTTTCGACTACATCGTCGAAAATCGCGTCGCGGACGCGAACACGTTGAAAGAGCAGCTTGGCGATACTGACAAAGCCAAGAACACGAATGCCTGGAACAACAGACTTGCGAGTCTCGTCGCCCGCGGCGTGATCAAGGAGTTCTCACGCGGCCGAGCAAAATTCTACAAGCCAATTCTCGATGAGGCGGTGTGATGGGTGCTGAGTTTCTGGATAAGCGGAACAAGGGTTACACAAAGCATATTGATCGCAAGCGCGCGGCGCTGGCAACTAGCGATTTGTTCACGCAAGAGCCGAACGATCAGCCTCGCCGCGTTATAGCCAAGATCAGGCGCGGCGCCAGCCTCGCTATAGGCGATAAACTCATTATCGAGAAGAACGGCGCGGGTCTGATTGGATGCCAGGGTAACAGCGTGGTGGCCGAGATTGAGAACGCCTCCCCCACGATCTCTGACGCCGTTTCGAAATCGAGCGGCGTCGCCACCGGCACAGTCGAGAAGGTAAATGCAATTTCAGGAACGGCAGAGGTATCGATCAAATGAGCCAGTTGCAGCCAGACCTGCGGAGCGACCGATTGATTGCGCGAAAACTGTCCGACAGCCCAGGAAGCTTTCCAATGGCGCTTGGTTGCCCGTCCTGCCGCCATTTCGATATCTGTGGCGGTCTCAGCATCGAGGAAGGCGTTCTCGATTGCCTCGCCTTCTGTTGCGGGAAACCGGAGTCCTGCTCGTTGGTTTGCCGGAAAAAGGCTGAATTGTTCGCACAACAAGTTCGTGAGATCGATGGCTTCGAATTCTGCAATGTCGCACGAACGCCAGCCATTGCGTTCAATTTCAACGACGATATTGTCCCTCTGATCTACCATGGCAGCAGCCGGGCGACCGCGCTTTCACACGATGTCATGGCGCTACGCCTCCCTGACCTGATTGACTTCCGGACCAAATCACCTCGTTTCGAATCCAAGGCCGCGCTTTGCCAGGCGTTCCGCATCGACGAGGCGGCAACGCTCATTTTGACAGGCGTTGATCAGGATCACCGCATCGAGCCGTGGTGGGCACTTGGGGAAAAGCGCCTCGGCATCATTGAACGCCTACGCCAGATCGGCGTTGCACTGGTGACGGCACCCAATTTTAGCGTCTTTCTCGATCATCCCCGCACGGATGACCTTCATGCGATGAAGCGGATTGCGCTGGTATTCGCCGAGTTCCAATTGGGCGGCATCGCCTGCGCGCTTCATGCCCATGGAAGGACGGAACGCGACTTCAGCCGGTGGGCGTACTTCATTCACGAGCGGCCGGAGATTCAGATCCTGTCGTATGAATTCATCACTGGACCTGCCACGAAGACCCGACGCCAGTTTCATCTCGAACAGCTGGCGATGATCGCGAAGATGGCTGACCGAGATCTGGACATTATCATCCGCGGCAAGCCCGATGTCATTCCATTTCTGAGGCAGCACTTTCGGCGAGTAATTTACATCGAATCCGGAACTTTCGTGAAAACCATCAATCGGCAGCGCGCAGAGCGGCTCGGAAACCGCGATCTCGCCTGGGCAACAATGCCGACTGATCCGGGCGCGCCCATCGATGCTTTGTTTCAACACAATGCGCGCGAGCGGATAGCCTATCTTCGCAACAGGTTCTACGCGGACCCCGAACCCGACCCCGTGTCGAGAGCGGCGTGAGGTGCTTCATCGACGCGCTTACTTACGACATTGCGGACGATATTGCACTTGCGCTCGAAAGTGGCGCGGCTGCAATCGTCGATCTTCCCGAGTTCTATGTCTACGATGTGTCGCCGGCGTTGGAGCTGGTCCATTGCAGACCTGAGGTCGCATCATCGTTCAACGGGCCCCGCGGATGGCTCGATATCCAGGCCGCAGAAGCGCTGCTCGTCGCCAGCATGGGCAATTTGAATGCCTTTGTCTCCACTGATGGTCGGCAAGGCATGATTTCTGTTGCGGAGATCAACCGAAACGCCACCGCATGGACCGATTTTGCTGTCAAGCTTAAGGCCGCCGCGGGAGAAGCTGGATTTTCCTCTGACCACGGCGGAAAGCTGCTTGCGGCAGTCAGAGAGTTCTCCAGCAACGTCATCGAGCACAGCGAGAAAATTGAAACCGGACAGGTGCTCTTCGCGGCGCAGCCGGGACGATTCGAGTTTGTGGTTCGCGATCGCGGTATTGGCGTGTTGGAGAGCCTGAGAAAGAATCCGAAATTCGCGAAACTGAATGATGCCGGTTCCGCGATTGAGCTTGCGCTTCAAGAAGGCGTTTCGCGCCACGTTGAAGAGCCAGGACATGGCTTTGGATTTCGGCCGGTTTTTGTCGGCCTCGCCAATGTCAGTGAATACATCCGGTTCCGCTCCGGCGATCATTGTCGGGAGTATTTTCAAAAGCCGGGCGGGTCAATTGACGCCCATACCAAGCAGTCGAGCCGGCTGAACGGCTTTTGTTGCACCGTCATCTGCACGCCAAACAGCGTTTAGAATTTGGCGTCACATTCAAAGAGAGGTGAATCGCAGGAATGTTCATCGAACGAAAACTGAATAAGGCGACCGGCGCCGTCGAACTCTGGTACTGCGAATGGAAGAACGCATCAGGGAAAGACGCGCAAAAGGTTTGGGTCGAAAAAGTCTGTGATGAACAAGCGGCGAAGCAGGACGCTGCAAAAGTCCGGACCGAGGCTGCGGCGATATGTTGGGCGTATGGACGAACGCTTGGAAACATCGCCGTAAACTCAACGGATATGCTGGGTCACTTTCCGGCCAAGAGCGGTGCTGACGCGGAGTTGCCGTGCGATTTCGTAGACGCCGGAAAGTTCCGCAATGGCCAACCGCGGGTCTGGTGTCGCACGCATCAGACGCATTGGGGAACGAGGGCCGATTTTGCATCGAGGGAACAACTGAGTGTGATGCGGTGCGCAAATCACGGTCAGCGGATGAACTATGTCGTGTCACCTTACTGTGTGAATGTCGATGAGCACGAAGAAGTTGGGGTCTGGTGTTCCATGCCGGCCGCGATCTCCACCGAAGAAATCGCCCCTCGACCTCCGAAAATCCATGTGCATGTGCGGGAGAACGCCGGCGCCAAAAAGGTGATCGACAGGGACTTCCACGCCATTTCCATTCAATATGGATCAAGCATGGACCTGTTTGGTGCGAACGATATCAGCCTCGTGAACGTCACTCCGCCTGCGGCGTTTGATTTCGTCTGCGGGCTGGAACTTGAGAAAGACATGGACTGCATCAATTGCAGCCATTGCGGCTATCCGCATCTGGACCTAGGCGACTTCGCCCAGACGCCGCACCGAAAGCATTTCTGTGGGAATTGCGGTCGCGACAGCACTTGGAGCAAGAAGCCTATCGTCTCAACACCATTGAAGCCCTTGCATGACACTTTCGCGAAAACCCTGAAATACGTCACTCCGGACCGTTCGCTGAACCTCGACGACTATGCCGGCTGTTCCTACACAATTTGGGCCTCCACACCAGCGATTGTCTGGACCGCCGCTCGCGAACAGGAATTTGGAATTCATGTGCATATCCACAGCGGCACTCACAGGGTGGTCGACGATACCTTCGGCGAGGTGATACTCAACGGTAAAATATTGGATCGGTCTGAACTGGTCGCGTTGATGATGAAGCGGACGATTGTGTAAAGCAGCAGAAAGTCCTATGGGGGGCGTATGGTCTCTTGATCGACAACTCGCACGCTTTTGGCTTAGTTCGAAGGCGCATCCTGCGTCTCGGCGTCGCGAAAATACCAAATGCCTCCAGCTTTGCGAGGAATATGGTTGTCTTGCCCAGAGCCCACCACGGTCGTGAGTTCAATTTGATCCGCGGCCATGCTTCTCGTCCGCACCACATCTGAGGCGATCAACCGTAGTCCCCTCCCCTGAAACCCTTCTGGCTACTTGTGCAACGAAATAGTCAAACCTTCGCTGACCGAGCGCATGCGCCGCGTCCCGCTCTCCTTCAGGGATCGGATCTGTTCTCGTGAGCCAGTAAAAGACATACTGCGCGAGGGTCTCCATGATCAGCGCAATATCACGCTCGATCGCCCCCTGCCGCTCATCAAACGCATCCATGCGCGCCAACAAGCGCGCCTCAAGACCTTTGTCCTCCTGAGGCAACAAGAACTGCTGAAGGGCCGCCTCGAGAATGGCCGTCTTGGTAACGCCCGGGCGCTCGGCCGCGGCACACAGCGCATCGTTCAGCTTCGGGGACAGCCGCAGATTGGCACGTGGTTTCACCATCATCAGAAATCCGGCAACATGTCTTGGTCACCGCGATCCATGGCAACAGCACGTCGGATTACATCGAGTTGGTTCGCATCCGCTGGTTCCTGCCCGTCTTCGAGTTCCTGGTTGAGTTCTGGAACCTCCTCGGGAACTACGTCCAACAGAGGCGGCACCAATTCGGGCTGGACTTGCGGTCCGCCTGTATCACTCCCTTGTCCTTCCGACCGCGTAGGATCCATGGAACGCATCGCATTGCCTTCTGGCCAATTGTTCTGTCTGGATGTCAGTACGGCCTCAAGGGCTGCCGCCGGCAAAACCCGCTCCTTGAAATTCCGGTCTTTGTAGTAGCGAAGCTTCCTCGCCCGAACCGGCGGAGAACCCGACACCATGACGATTTCATCTTCCGGCGCCAGCTGCATCACTTCGCCAGGTGTGATCAGCGGCCGGCTCGTCTCCTGCCGCGACACCATCATGTGCGCGAGCCATGGCGCGAGGCGGTGACCCGCATAGTTCTTCTGTGCCCGGAGTTCCGTCGCCGTGCCCAAAGCCTCCGAAATCCGTTTCGCGGTCCGTTCGTCATTCGTCGCGAACGCAACACGCACATGGCAATTGTCGAGAATGGAATTGTTGGGCCCGTAGGCCTTTTCGATCTGATTGAGGGATTGGGCAATCAGATAAGCCCGCATCCCATAGCCGGCGATAAAGGCAAGCGATTGCTCGAAGAAGTCGAGCCGGCCTAGCGCTGGAAACTCATCCAACATCAGCAGAAGTTGCCTTCGGTGAGGATCCGGCCTCAGTTCCGTGAGCCTCCGACCAATCTGGTTCAGCAGCAGGCGCATCAGTGGCTTGGTCCGCGACAGGTCTGACGGAGGGCAGACCAAGTACAGAGATAAAGGCCTGTCGGCACACACCAGATCGGAAATGCACCAATCGCTGCTGCCCGTAACCTTGGCAATGACCGGGTCCTGGTAGAGTTCCAGAAAGCTCAAAGCTGTCGACAAAACCCCAGAGCGTTCATTCTCGGACTTGTTCAACAATGACCGCACTGTCTGGGCGACGACAGGATGAACGGCTTGGCCCAGGTGACGCCCGTTCAACATCGCAGTGAGGGTCGCCTCGAAGCTGCGCTTCGGATCGGACAGAAACCGCGCGCATCCTGCCAAGGTCTTGTCGGGTTCGGCATAGAGCACATGCAGGATTGTTCCAACGAGAAGAGCATGCCCGGTCTTTTCCCAATGATTGCGCTTCTCAAGGCTTCCCTCCGGATCAACCAGGATATCGGCAATGTTCTGGACATCGCGGACCTCTGTCTCCCCACGCCGGACATCCATGAGCGGATTATACCGGGGCGAGTGCGAATCTGTCGGATCGAAGCGAATGCAGGTGCTGAACTTCGACCGCCATCCGGATGTCAGATCCCAGTTTTCACCCTTGATGTCGTGTATGACCGCGCTGTGTGTCCACGACAGAAGGGTTGGCACCACCAGTCCCACGCCCTTCCCCGACCGCGTGGGTGCAAACGCCATGACGTGTTCCGGTCCGGCATGCCGCAAGTATCGGCCCTTCCAGTCTCCCAGGAAAACCCCGTCCGCTGACAAAAGGCCTGCCCGCCGTATTTCACGACCGCTTGCCCATTTCGCAGATCCATAGGTCGTGACATTCCGATCATGCCGGCTGCGCAGAACCGATCCGATCACGGCCGCAAGAATTCCCAAACCGCTGCCACTTAGCGCGATGAGCCCGGCCCGGTTGAACACGTCCGGCGCATAGGCCTCATACGCATACCACCATTGGTAAATGCGCCAGGGCTTGTAGACCGGCATTTCCCCAGCGATGAACCAGGGTTGCCCTAGCCCTGCCTGATACCCCAATTGCGCCGCCGCGAACTGCGTCGCAAGCCATGTCGCCCCGATGATCAGAAAAAATACGATCGCAATTTGGCCGACGAGGATCTTGGTGGGCAGCATGGGTTATCTCCAAAAAGCTGCCGCCAACTATGTTCCTTCAACAAATCGCTCGAAAGACGGCCTGTAGGCAAACGTCCGCAACGCTTTGCAGGTGTATGCCAATCGTCGCCCCGATACAGTTATGCCCGCAAGCTCCGAACAGGGTGACTTACAATCCCAGCCCCTTCGTCCGCGTCCGGGTCGTGTTCACTTGCCAATCCAGACCCTGTCCTCGCCGGACAACGGTAATTTCTCGTCTCATGTACTTTCCCATCTCTCGCCGCCACGGGACGAGCGCAAATTCTTTCCCGTTCCCGATCACCGCCATGCGTCCTTGAGCAAGATCGACCGAGCCCTGCATATTTCCCGAAAACGTCTGGCCCTCACTTAACAATATCTCCGACCGCGAGCTGCGCCGTGCAATACGGGCCGCAACCGCTTGCCTTTCCCAGGCCTCCAATTGCGCAATCCGATCACTGGTCAGGCCGTTCACACTAAGCTCCAGCAAACCCCTCTCCAGAAGAACAGACTGTCGCGCATCCACTACCTGCCTCAACCGGCTGGAAGTCCGCACTTGGACGTCTGAATTCTGCAACCGATCGATCCAGGTTGCCCCCGAATGCTCAATCTGGGCTTCCAGACCAATCCACGACCGAACCAGTATCCGGGCTCCGCCCGCGCGGGTTCGCTCAAATTCTTCAGCATGCTTCAGGAAGTCCGTTCCGATCTGCCAGGATCCGTCACTATTTCGGACCACAAAGCCCGCGCGCCGAAGCGCCTCCAGCCGCCGCTTGTGCGCAAGCCGGTACGCTCCGCTGGCAGCCGGCTCTGCAGCAGCATGCAACTCGTCAGAATATACGCCTCCGGACCGCTCAGCGATCTGGTTGATTGTCCGGTCTGCCTGCCGTGGTTCGCCTATTGTTTGCGCCACTTCTACAACAGCGCCCTCAGGTGGGAGACCACCCCAGCCTCCCTCGCCGGCATCAACATGCCAAATTCCCCCATCAAAACTGCGTACAATCAGATAGCGCGTATCGCGCAACTCGTCGGACGGGCCAGATGCGACCACTTCTCCCAGCAAGGGCGGTGCAGACTCCGCGCGCGTTTCGAACATCCGGATCTCTGCATGCTGTCCCACTCTACGTGATGCAGACAATGTCCGAATGATATCACCCTTGCGCCCCATCTGCCGGAGTGTGCCTTCCCACCCTTCTTCGAGGCGCCAGACCGAAGTCTCAATCCGTGCCGCGAGGTGAAGCGCTTCGAGATGTTTCAGGCGTGACAGTTTGAGAGACCTCTGAAACCGGTCCGCCGATGTTCCGGCAGCGCCGATCTCGACCCTCCCCTGATCGCTCTCGCGAAGAAGCGTACTGTCGATGCTGGTGAACCGGTCTTGCGAAACTTCCCGCTGGCGTGACGCGAGGATTTCCAGATCTCGCCTCGGGCCAAGGGTCTCTGTGACGATCTCTTCGGCCTGGTGCCGGAGTCCCTTGGTGAGATACTCCCGGGCGATCACCAGGTCGCGTCCAAGCGCGTCCTTTCCGCGGATGACGACATGAGTGTGAGGATGGCCCGTATTGTGGTGATCGACGGCGATCCAATCTAGGCGTGTTCCGAGGTCCTGTTCCATGCGTGCCATGAGCTGGCGCGTTGTCTCTTTCAGGTCCCCCAGTTTGTCGCCATCCTCTGCCGACAGGATGATGCGAAACTGATGGCGATCTGCCCCTGACCGCTCAGCAAATTCCCTGTCCGAAATTCCCTCGTCCCGCTTGTTGTAGAGTTCGCCGCCCTGCCCGTCCCTCTCGACACCATCCCGCTGGATGTAGTTGAGGTGCGCCTTGAAAGCACCCGTTCCGCCTGTCTTCGTTCTCCTGGCAATGTGCACTTTCACGATAACGCGTCGCATGCGCCGCATCGGCAGTCTGTGTCCCCTCACACTTGCCATTCGGCCGGCTGCTGACCCCCTACCATACCGGCTGCCTGTAAACTTGCTGCCGCGCCCTTTCGTTCCAAGTCTCGCGGCGGCTTTCGCAACGCGCTTTCGGAAGCGCGTTCCGCCCGACGCACCAACATCCCTGATACGGCCCAGGCGTGGGTTGAAGTCGTCTTCGCCCATCACATTCCGTACACCAGCAGAATTCCAGCTTGATCAAGCCGCTCCGTCATTTGCGTCCACCTCGAAAACTCGCAAAAGGCACCAAAAAAGAGATGTGCAGACAGGGCACTGACCGCAAGGAGGTGCATCAGCTTCAATCTTGCCCTACCGGGTCCGCCTCAGAATTCCTGGCCACGCTCTGCATCGCCTTGCACCGACATGTCCGCCGACCGTCCATCCGGACTCCAGAGCAGGACCAGCGTTCCACCGAGATCGCCGATTTTGATCGGCCCGAAATAGCGCCCGTCGATTGACCGCGGATGAGGATTGAGCAGGAACACTTCATCCGCCTCCAATACTTTGCATCCTTCCCACACCGGCAATTCCCGGCCCAGAGTGTCGGCATTCAAAGCCTCTGCGACGTGGATTCCACGCACGAAGACAGCGCTACTTTCCCGGCAAATTTCATCGCCCGAAAGCCCTGCTATTCGTTTGATGAGTGGCCAGTCTCTGCCGACATAACCGCGCGCTGCCGCCCAATCCGCCTCTCCGCTCCGGGCTGAGACGATAACCCATGCGCCACGGGTGAATGGGTCATCGCTCAGCCCGTAGAGCCCTATCGGCGCGCTGCCTGTCCTGTTCCAGATGAGACGGGCGTCCGGATCAAAGACAAGGCCTGCAACAGCCGCCAGGACGCCAGCGGCTGTTGCAGGAAGCCAGGCCAACCTCACTTCTTTTTCTCAACGCGTGTGGACGTGGACGAGAACATCTGACGCTCGGACCAGGCCGTCAGACTGGCCCGCGTATAGAAGACGCGTGCGCCATGCTTGCGATAGATCGGCCCCCGTCCTTCACACCGATAATGGTCCAGGGTCGAGCGCTTGAGGCGGAGAAAATTCGCCGCCTCCACTACGTTGAAGAGGTCATTGTCGTTTGCCGCCTGAGGCGCCGTTTTGTCTGCATCGCTCATTCTTGTGCTCCTTTCTCTGATCTCTTTGCGATGCGATGAGACTGCGCGATCCTGCGCAGGATTTGAGAGGAAATATTCGCGCCGTGGATTTTTCCCCTGCCCCGTTCACCATGTTTCTGACAAGCAAAAGCCGCCCCGGATGTTTGCTCCGGAGCGGCTCAGGATGGGGATCTGGACCCTTAGTCCTTCGGGTTCCAGAGGATCACGTGGCGGCCTTTCTTGCCTTTGACCGGGGCGAGGTTCGCATAGATGCGGCGGGGGCCAATCTGCGGATCTGCGAGGGTCAGCGAGACATATTCCCTGCCGCTAGACTTCGCCTTGCGCATCCAGCCGCCGCCGATTTCGGTAGAGGTTTCTCCGGCGAAGATGCGGAAATCCGGCTGGCCATCTGCGGCTTTCTCGCCATTCTTCTCGATGCGGATGGCGGTCGAGAGGTTCATCATGGCGAGCGTGCCTTCAAAGCCGGCCTTGGTCTCGCTGACATATCCGAGTGCGTTTGCCATTGGGGTTCTCCTTTTCGTTCCTTTGGCTTGTGTCTCCGGGGACCCCTTGTCCCCGTCGACGCCGGACCGAAAGGACGCGCTGAGCCGGGCCTGAACCGCTTGCGGGCGCAACGCAGTGGAGCACCGGACGGGCGGGGAATTTTGCTGCGCGAGGAAGGCGCAAAGCGCCGGGGAAAATTCTTCGACTGTCTGGTTTCGGGGCCGGGTCAGCGCGTCCAGGTCATACGGCAAGAGACGGGAACAAGGGGTCCGAAGACTGCTGCCGATGGAAAGGAAGAACCCATTTCAGCAAGCGCTCCGACTGTCCCGCGAGACCTTGAGACGCGCGATTTTTCGGCAGGCACTTTCGCCATGATGAGCCGCAATTTCACGGCTGTCTGCAATGCTGAACTCAAAAGTGAAAAGCCGCCCGATGCTAGACACCGGACGGCTCGCACATTGCCTGAGAGGTGGAGACAAACTTCAGGCGGCGGCGTTTTCGCAAGGCTCCGTTTCGGGGCGAGACGTGTCTTCATCCTCTCCTTCGAACAGGCCTGCAATTCGTTCCCACGCTTCGACGGTCGTGCTGCCTGCGCCCTCGACTAGGCGTGTTGGCGGCACCTGCATCCAGCCGGGACGCCAGCCCGGATTAGGTGTGCAATCTACGCCCTCGATCCGGCTCCGGATGAGTGCCTTCTGGACCTTGCCGCTCTCCTTCGCGACGCTCTCCGCCACATTCGGGGATGCAATGTCCGCGACCATCGCATTGATCGCCCGCTTGTCGCGGAGCAGGTCGAAGAAAGCCTCATCCGGCGACCAGTAACGGCCAAGATCGGTCCCACAGACATGCAGCACGGCCTCGACGACGGGCCCGCCTGCTTCGAGCGTTTCGGCCATCGTGAGCGCCAGAACCTGCATGACTTCCTTGTCGGACATGGCAAGCAGGGCCGAGAAGGTTTCGCAGAGTGAATAGGCATCCCCATTCGCGCGCGGACGCATCGCGCCGAGCGCACTGAACAGGGCGTCTACCTGTTCCGACGCAGCGTCGATTTCAGCCCGTGCAACAGAGCCCGCTATGCTCTCATGCGTCTCGTTCTTTCGCGCGCCGCACACATGCGGGCGGACGTTCCAGAGGGCTGATCCGGTGATGGCGTGGGCGACCATCAGGCGAAGCGCAATGGCGGGTGCCGCGAGCAAGCTGGCAGCAGCAGCGCCATGCCGGTGCAGGCCAACATACTCCGCCATCGGGCCGGACATTTCTGTCTTGGTGTCAGCCGCTGATGGTGCGTCCCCGTCTCCGTTTTGGCGCTGGGTGCGGCGCGCTTCGGAGGCTTTCAGCCAGCCCTCATGGAAGGTCACCGTGCCGTCATGGCGCTGCTCGACATAGACCCTGCCGCCCTTCTTCTTCGTGGTCTGGACATACTCCCAGCGCTGGAAGTAGGTCCCCCGGTCAAGGCAGACGACATCGGCCCAGCCACGGGCCAGGTATTGGTTGATCCGGGCTGACACTTCTGCTGCCTGAGCCTTCCAGAAAGCCTCGGCGTCCGCAAAGACAGCGCACTCCCCGAACAGGTCGGACGTGACTGCACCCTGATAGCGTTCCAGCTCGAACAGGGCCTTGTCAGTGGTGATCGTGCTGCCGCCCGTGACCCACGCCTTGCAGGCGCGTCCGAACGGCGCGCGCTCGGTTTCACTCTCCCAGAGTTTCATCCATTCCGCCTGTTGAGCTGGTGTTGCCAGCGTCAGCGCGCGGATTGTTTCCCGGTCGATTTCATCCTCGGCATAGAGCTTGCGGATCGGAGCGGCGAGGCTCGCGAGGGCGAGGACGCGACGCACCAGAAGCTCGGTCACGCCGAAGAAACTTGCGATGTCTTCAGGGGCCTTTCCTTCATCCGCCAGCTTCCGGAACGCCACATACTGTTCCATCTCAGTGGCAGGCAGGCGGGCTACGTTTTCGATGATGGACGCCTCGATGGCCGAGGCTGCATCTTCCTCGCTCATCACCGCGCAGGGCACGAGCGGATTTGTGCCGGTTTCCTTGGCGATTTCGAGCAGGGCGAAGTAGCGGCGGCGGCCTGCGATGACGCCGTATCCTTCGCCTTCGCGGCGGACGAGCAGAGTCTGGCGGATGCCCTTCTCGCGGATTGACGGCAATATGTCGGACACGTCCGGTTTCTTGCGTCCGTGCCGCATGTTGAGTTTCGACACGCTCAGCTGGTCGAGCGGGATATGAGTGAGGTCGGGCTGTGCCATCGGGGTCTCCTTTTCTGGCGGGTAGAGGGAGAGGCCAAGCGCCCATGCTGGGCCGCTCCAGTGAATGTCGAAATAGGGAAAGCCTTCGCGGTCGAAGGCGGGGGCCGGGTCTGTCCGGCCCCAGTCATAGTCGCGGACCCAAATGCGCGGCGCGCGGCCCGCGACCCAGATTTCGACGACGCGGTCGTCCTCGACGACAAGCGTCATCTCCGGGCGCGGTCCCAGAATCCGTTCGCTCTCCGTGAGGGCGCGGCTCATACCCGTGCCTCGCCCGCAGGGATCGCGCGGAGGCGCGCCAGCACGGCGCGGGCCGTGTCCAGCGCCTCGGGCAGGAGTTCGTCTGCCACCTCAGTGAGGTAGCCATTGTCCGATCCCGGATAGTTTGCATCGACACCCCAGAGGCTTGCGGCGTGAGAGTCCAGCGTGACGCCTTCGAGCGACACGGACAGCACGATCCCGCAATAGAACCACTCTCCCTTGCGCCAAGCTTCCATGACCGCTTCGGCCTCGGCCTGCGCCTTGGCGAACCGCTCCCGGAACCCGTTTCCGGGGCCGATGAAACCCGGCGCATCCTTGTAGAGCGACGGCCAGAATCCATCCTGCCGCTGGTCCGGCGCATCGGGGCAATCGTCCAGGACGATTGCTGCCATGAGGGTGAACCCGTCCACCTCACAGGTGATCGTGTCACCTGCGCAGACGAATGAGCCAAAACGTTCGGTGAAGGTCATGCTCACCCCCTTCACCGTGTCCAGAAGATGTGGACTTCATCGAAGCCGGTCTGGAAGACGAGGATCTCGCCATTGAGCGCCATGTCGCGGGCAAGTGCTTGCCAGTCGATGTAGTACTCAAGCGAGGGCGGGATGTCGGTGCCGGTGTCGCGGGTCAGTTCCTCGGCGAAGTCAGCGGCAGAGCGGTACTCTCCGGCATAGTCTTCGAACGCCGCCACAGCTGCGTCGAGGTCGTTGCCGAAATATCCATAGACCTTCGCGCCAAGGTGTCCGTGCTCTCTGATGAACTCGGCCAGCGCACACACTGTCTCGAAGGAGGCGTATTCCGAGAGGTTCGCGCCTTCGAAGCCTTCATTGTCATGGATCGCCCATTCCTCGGCACCGGCCAGCGGCGATGCTGCCAGCATGGCGCGAACCTCGGCCATGATTTCGTCCGGCGTCGTCGCATCGATCCAGCGCCCGTGCAGACAGCCATTATTGTAGGCGGCGAGGCAGGCCACATAGATGCGGGGACGGTCGTCAGGCGGGGGTGCGGTAGCAGTTCCAAGGTGTGCGGGGGTTGCGGGTTCGATAGGCATATCGGGTCTCCTTCTCTGCCGCGTCCCTCCCCGCGACAGGCGGGGGTGGGCGGCGGAAAAGGCCGGCAGGCCGGGCGGACAAGCGGCGCGTGCAAGGCGGGAAGGTAGGAGGCCTTCAGACGTTCTTGGTCACACTCATCCCGTCGCCTTGCGCGGGCGGCGCGCCCGGCCAGACGTGCCGTCCGCCCACACCCGGCTGACCGGAGACACACTCGCATAAGGAGACCGGGCCATGCTGGCCAGGCCCCCTCACCTCATTGGAAGGGCGTGCAAGCCGTCTTTGAGGACATGAGTCGGAAGCTCAGTGCAGCAGCGCTTCCAGCAATTGCCCGACTTCCCTGTGTCGATCCAGATTGTTGCGCTTCAAGGTCTCGATGTTCTGCAGTTTCCAGGCGATAGCCGGAAAATTCGCAGCAACGGGTCTTCCGATAAGTGCGACATCAGGCTTTGCGTTATGCAGGCCTCGAAGATAGGTCGCGGCATTGCCGGTGAGACGAAGTTGAAGTTCGCCGATCAGCCAGGCCCTTGAAGCTTCCAGCGTTGCCAGCTCCACTGGCTCAGCCGTCATGCCTGCAAACTCACGCTCGAACCGCTCTTTGAGGCTGCTGAGATTCGGAGACAGCAATTCATGCATCGGCCGCGGTGAACAGGATAGATAGATCAGAAAGGCCGAAAAGAGCTCATCCGTGATGCCGTCACCTTCCTTGAGAAGCAGGATGTCGAACAGATCCCGCGGGTGCTGTCGGTCGAGTGCAGCGACAAGCTTGCCAGCATAGACTTCTTCAAAGGCAACGAGATTTGCTTCTGCGAACCCAAACCGGTCCTCGACAATTTCGCTGACCGGCTTCAGTCCCGGAGCGACGAGCAGCCCCCGCATGTTGGGATTGACTTCAACCTTTATGCTGAAATTGTTCAGCGTCACAATCATCCGGGTTTCGAGATTTCCTCCCCCCTGGATGCGCTGACACTGAGCTCCCGCTATTCTTCGTTCAATTGCAGCTTCTATTCTATCCAGAGCTTCGTCGATCTCCCGATGGCTCTCGGCCCGCGGCTTGATCGGCACGTAGACAAGATCGATATCGACCGAAAGACGCGGCATGTCCCGGTAGAAGAGGTTGATGGCCGTCCCGCCTTTCAGGGCAAAACAGGCTTCTTCAGCCACAATCGGCAGGACGCGGACCAGCAAGGCCACCTGCCCCTCATAAGTCGCCCTGTCAGTCATCGTGCGCCCTGCCCCGCCAGCTCCGAGGGCACCGTGATAAGGTAGTGTGGGTCGAGTGCGCCGCCTGGCACAATGGATCGCTTGCCGTGTCCCAGATCGACAGAGGCTTCATCGAGGTACTTGAGCCAGCCATGCTGGTGCCGGCGCGCATAGAAGAAGAAAAGGCGCGTCGTCTTTACACTCCTGCATCTTTCAAGCAGGGCTTGCATGTTGCGGGGCCGCAGCGAACTGAGCCCCTCAAAGACAAGATCGACCTGATGGAAGCTGTCTCCATCCGGAAGGGTTTCAAGCAATTCGAGCACGGCGCGCTCGAGGGTCGATATGAGGATTGCCTGGCCGGGACGTCCCCACTCAAAGGCTTCGACATCAAGAGAGGCAGCGCCCATTTTCGAGGCGGTCCGGTAGGCGAGACACACAGCTTTCATGTTTCCCGATCCAAACAGCCGATCTGGCCGGCGCGTTTCAAATTTGGCGTCCAGTTCCGGTAGCTTGGACAGCCATGCCGGCAAGGCGGTGTCGGCATAGAGCCTTATCGTCCTCTCGCCACTTAACTCGAGGTAGTGGGTATATCCCTTGAATTCGAGCGCTGTGCGTCCACCGACAAGCACGTCTTTCGACATCAGGGTTTGAAGGGAATAGACAACGGACTGCCATGTGAGCTTGTTGCCCGGACGTGTAAAGACACCGCGCGTCGGCGAAGACAGCCAATTGGAATGGAGGTATTTTGTGCGAAGGTTGGATGCATAGCCTCGCTCTTCCAGAGTCGCTGCATCCACAACAGCATTGTCGGGTAACCAATTCAGAAGTTGGTTTAATTTTGAAGATTTTTGCTCACTCATGGTGAGCATAATCGCATTTTTTCAAACTTCTGTCAAGTTTGAAAAAATGCTCTAATAGTCACCGATAGTGACTTTAATTGACAATATTCAAACCTAAGAAGCGTACTCACCCAAAGCCAGAATATGAAAAATCACGCTGCCGACTGATAGGGCCCAAGCCGACCACCCAGCAACTCAACGAGGTATCCGCCATCTCGAAGGCCTTCGGCCTTCTTGACGATATACTTGACCGAATCCCGCATGGCGCCGAACTCGTCCGACCATTCTGCCTCGGCTGCCTCCTTGCCATAAAGAACGGCGGCGATGTCACGCCGGCTCATTCCGAGTTCGAGGCAATCGAGGGCGATCAGGCCATCGCGCAGGATCTGGGTCCGCTTGGTCCAGAGCGGCGTCTGCCGATCATAATCCTGCCCCCAGACGGCAAGGGCTTCGCGCTGCGCTTTGAGTTTCCGCTCATAGGCATCCATGTCGGAAATGGTGAGCTTCATGCGGACCTTCTCGATCCCGAGGAGCGACATGCCCGAGCAGCGAACCTGGATGACGCAGCCATTTCCGCGAAGGAGGAGAAATTCACGGCCCTGCGCGTCGGTCAGGTGCGTGACCTTGCAGACGTGTATCGTCCGCTCAAAGATGGAGCAGGCTTCCGATTCCGATCGCGGCGCGCAATGCACTTCGACCTGGTCGGGATGGACCGTGCGGTTCCAGAAGACATCCGCCTCGAACCCATTCTTGTCCGGATCGGGCATGACCAGAAGGCCCCAGCGGTCCGCAAGATTCTGGGAGACACGCGACCTCAGTATACGAACCGGTGCGCAGGGCGCCATCATCTCCGAGATGTCGTCCTCGCCGCGCAGATTGGCATCGCGCCGGAAGTCCGAATTGCGCCGCAGGTATTCCCAGGCCCACCGGTCCGGGGACAGGCGCCAGAGATAATCGTAGCGTTTCAGAACGCCGTCACTGTCCAGGGTATAGGTCTTCATCGGCCCCTCCATTTGCAATGGAAAATTGCAACGAGGGTGCCAGTCCCCCACCCTTGACGGGACGAATGTCTTAACGAAATCCCCCACAATCTTAACCGGCACACCCATTCTGCCGGGTCTTGCGGGCCTCCGCACGATGCTGCCGCAAATGGCCCGCGCTCCAACTCCCGCTCCCCGCCCTGATCTGAGACGTTGAGGCTGACCAGACAGGAAGGCCTGACACTCATGGCACATGCGGGACACGCACAAGAGACAGACAGCCGCCGGAGCGCCATGTTGCGGACGGCCTTCTGTCCGGTCATCCGGGACGCGCTGGATGCGGCCGACACAATCGAGATCATGGCCAATCCTGATGGCTCGGTCTGGATCGAACGGCAGGGCGTGGGACTCGAAAAGTCTGCACATGACCTCAGCCCGGCTGATCGTGAACGCGTCATCCGCCTGGTTGCCTCCGGGGCGGGAGAAGCCACAAACCGCGCCTCCCCCATTGTCTCTGCCGAACTCCCTGGCAGCGGCGAGCGGTTTGAAGGTCTTCTCCCGCCTGTCTCATTGGCGCCTTGCTTTTCGATCCGCAAGCCGTCGCGCATTCCCTCAAGCCTCGATACCTATGTCGGCCGGGACGCGCTCTCCCCTGCCCTGGCCCTGGCACTGAGGTCGGCTCTTGAAGCCCGGGAAAACATCCTGATCGCCGGCGGCACGTCGTCCGGCAAGACGACGTTTGCCAATGCGCTGCTCGCCGAGCCGGCGCTTGCAGACGAGCGGATTGTCATCCTCGAAGACACGCGCGAGCTTGACTGCGCTGCCCCCAATGCCGTCCGCCTCAGGACCCAACAGGGCAAAGTGAGCCTGCAGCAGCTGGTTCGCTCGACCCTCCGCCTCCGGCCCGACCGGATCATTGTCGGCGAAGTCCGAGGGCCCGAAGCGCTCGACCTCCTCAAGGCCTGGAACACAGGTCATCCGGGCGGGATCACGACCCTGCACGCCAATTCCGCGCGAGGTGCTTTGCGGCGCCTCGAACAGCTGACGCTCGAAGCAACGCGCCGGATCCCGTTCGACCTCATCGTCGAGTCCATCGACGTCGTCGTGTTCATGAGCCGCGCACATGGCGAACGACGCGTCGAAGAGGCGCTCCGCGTCACGGGCTTCGACAGCGACGGCTATGTGACCGAGCCACTCGTTTCCCGTTCCCTTTCCCTTGTCAGACACGGAGACATGACATGAACCTCTACTCCCAACTGAACGCGGTCCGCCGGACCGGCGACGCGGCCGTCTTGCTTGCTGTAGCCTCAATGATGGCGGCGCCCGCCTACGCGGCTGGCACAGGCATGCCCTGGGAAGGCCCACTCGATCAGATCCTGCAATCGATCGAAGGACCGGTGGCCCGTATCGTCGCCGTCATCATCATCACGATCACTGGTCTGACCCTCGCGTTTGGCGAAACCAGCGGCGGCTTCCGCAAGCTCATCCAGATCGTGTTCGGGCTTTCGATCGCGTTTGCCGCAACGAGCTTCTTCCTGACCTTCTTCTCTTTCGGCGGTGGCGCGCTGATCTGATGGTCGAAGGTTATGAAATCTCGCTCCACCGTTCGCTCGCCGAACCGATCCTGATGGCAGGCGCGCCCCGCTCGGCGGCCATCGCCATCGGGACACTGGCCGCGGCGCTCGCCCTCGGACTCCAGCTCTGGCTCCCCGGTCTCATCCTTTGGGCGCTCGGGCATTCGGCGGCGGTGTTCATGGCCAGGAGCGATCCGGATTTCATGACCGTCGCGTCCCGCTCGACCCGGCACAGGGAACATCTCTCATGCTGAACCTCCGCGAATATTCCGCAACCCCGCGCCTGCTGGCGGATTACCTGCCCTGGGCCTGCCTGGTCGCGCCGGGCGTTGTTCTCAACAAGGATGGGTCGTTCCAGACCACATTCCGCTATCGGGGCCCTGACCTCGAAAGTTCGACCGAAGCCGAACTCGTATCGGTCATGGCGCGTGTCAACAATGTGCATCGCCGGCTCGGGTCAGGTTGGGCCCTCTTCTTCGAGGCCCAGCGAGACGAAGTGCATGATTATCCCGAGTGTGCCTTTCCGGATCCTGCCTCCTGGCTCGTCGACCAGGAGCGCGCCCTGCAGGTTGAGGAAGCCGGTGCCCGGTATGAGAGCCACTACTACCTGACCCTGCTCTGGCTGCCGCCAGCAGACACGACGGGGCGCGCCGAAAAGGTCCTGATCGAGCGGGTCGAAACGGAAGATGCCGAAACCTGGCGTGAGCGCCTCGATACGTTCGAAACGCAGGCCGGGCGCGTCCTTGATCTCCTCAGCACCTGCCTCGCAGAGATTTCACCGCTCGATGATGACGAGACGCTGACCTATCTCCATTCGACGATCTCCACCAAGCGGCACGGAGTGGTTAGTCCAGAGCTGCCGGTCTTCCTTGATGCCGTGCTGGCCGATGAACCCTTCATGGGTGGCCTTGAGCCGATGATCGGAGAGGCGCACCTTCGGACCCTGACCATCCTCGGCTTTCCGGCGTCCACGCTGCCTGGCATGCTCGATGAGCTGAACCGTCAGGGTTTTGCCTATCGCTGGACAACGCGGTTCATCGCGATGGACAAGGCGGAAGCCGAAAAAGTCCTCGCGAAGAAGCGCCGGCACTGGTTCGCCAAGCGGAAATCGGTGGGCGCGGTCCTCCGCGAAACCCTGTTCAACGAGCAGGCTGTCCTGCTCGACAGCGATGCCGACAACAAGGCGACGGACGCCGATGCGGCCTTGCAGGAACTTGGCTCGGACCTTGTCTCCTATGGTTATGTCACAACGACCATCACGGTCAGCGATCCTGACCGCCGGCTTGTGCAAGAACACCTCCGGGTTGCGGAGCGGATCATCCATGGCTGCGGATTTACGACCATTCGGGAAAGCCTCAACGCCGTTGAAGCCTGGCTCGGTTCGCTGCCCGGCCACGCTTATGCCAATGTTCGCCAGCCGATCCTTCATACGCTGAACCTTGCGCATATGGTCCCGCTTTCTGCCGTCTGGGCCGGGGACACTGTCAGTTCTCACCTTGGAGGCCCGGCCCTTATCCGGGCGCAGACAGGTGGCACAACGCCCTTTGCGCTCAATCTCCATGTCGGTGATGTCGGTCATACGCTGATCGTGGGCCCGACCGGCGCCGGCAAGTCCGTGCTCCTGTCCCTGCTTGCCCTTCAATGGAAGCGCTATGCCGGCGCTCAGGTCTTCCTGTTCGACATGGGCCGGTCCGCCAGGGCTGCGACGCTTTCGTCGGAAGGCGTCTATGTCGATTTCGGCGACCGCCGCGCGCCCCGACTGCAACCCCTGAAGGATGTGAACACTGATACGGGCGCAAGGGACGCCGCTGACTGGCTCGCAGACCTTATTGCGGGAAGCGGTCTCGCGATGACGCCCGACCGCAAGTCCGCACTCTGGGAGGCGATCCTTGCACTTGGCTCAGCCCCCGAGCGTGAGCGAACCCTGACCGGACTTGGCCTCATGCTCCAGGACGAAGCGCTGAAATCTGCGCTGCACCCTTTCACGCTCGAAGGCCCGCATGGGCGGCTGCTCGATGCCGATGAAGAGACGCTCGAACTGGCCACAACTGTTTGCTTCGAAATGGAAGCGCTCATGCACCGGCCGGCGGCCGCCCTTCCGGTCCTGACCTATCTCTTCCGCCGGCTGGAATCGCGTTTCGACGGATCGCCGACGTTACTCCTGCTCGATGAAGCCTGGCTATTCCTTGACGATCCTGTCTTTGCCGTCCGGCTCCGCGAATGGCTGAAGACGCTCCGTAAAAAGAATGTCGCCGTCGTCTTCGCGACACAGTCGCTTGCCGACATCGCGAATTCATCGATCGCCCCTGCCCTGATCGAGTCCTGCCCGACCCGGATCTTCCTCCCGAATGAGCGTGCGCAGGAACCGCATTTGCGGGAAACCTACAAGCAATTCGGGCTCAATGCGCGCCAGATCGACCTCATCTCCCGCGCGACCCCCAAGCGGGAATACTATTACCAGTCTCCTCTTGGCTGCCGGGTATTCGAGCTTGGCCTTGGCCCCATAGCCCTCGCCTTCTGCGGCGCGAACTCTCCCGAAGACCAGGCGAGGCTAGACCGGGTCTGGGCCGAGACGGAAGGCGAAGGCTTCGCCGAAACCTGGCTCCACGAGAAGGGCCTCTCCTGGGCAGGAGACCTACTCGGACAATGGCCGGGCGACGAAACCGCCTCATCCACACCCGCAGACCGCACCCACGCGATCGCCGCAGAATAGGAGCCTCGTCCCATGAAACGTCTCATGCCTTCCCTTGCCGCGATCTGCGTCCCGCTTGCTGCCGTCCCTCTATCCGTATTCCTGCCGCCACCGGCCGCCGCCCAGCTCGCCGTCTACGATCCCGCCAATCATGCACAGAACATCCTCCAGGCCGTCCGCGCCCTGCAGGAGCTCGACCAGCAGGTCCAGCAGCTCACCCATGAGATCGACATGATCGAGAAGATGGCGAAAGACCTGGAGACCTTCCCCGTCGAAGTCGCCCATGCGATCATCCGGGACCGGATCACAAGGATCGAGGAATTGCTGAAGCGGGCCGAGGGCATCGGCTATGAAGTCGATCAGGTCGAACGGGACTATGACGAGGCCTATCCGGAAACCTATGGCGATCACCCGCCTTCCTCTTCGGTCCTGATCGAGGATGCCCGTTCCCGCTGGGAACAATCCCGGACGGCCCACCGGGACGTCCTGCTCATGGCGGCGGAAGTGCGGAACGCCAATGCCGATAACGCCGAAGCACTCACCGGCCTTGTCGAAGGCAGCCAGGGCGCGATCGGCAATCTCCAGGCCCTGCAGGCCGGGAACCAGATCGAGGCGCTCTCGGCCGAACAGCTGATCCAGATGCAGGCCCTGATGGCGGCGAACTACCGGGCCCAGTCGCTTGATGAAGCCCGGCGCCTCGCCGAGGCCGAACGCGGCCGCGCCCGGCTCAAATCCTTCCTGGAGAATTGATCCGCCATGGAAGAGATGGATGTCATCGACGGGTTCCTGCAGACCTTCATTGCCTACATCGATTCAGGCTTCGGCCTGCTTCAGGGCGATGTCGCGTATCTGACCTCGACGCTGATCGTGATCGACGTGACGCTCGCCGGGCTCTTCTGGGCGCTGTCGCAGAATTCAGACGTGATTGCGGGGCTTTTGAAGAAAGTCCTCTATGTCGGCTTCTTTGCCTTCATCCTCGGAAACTTCGCGCTTCTGTCGAACATCCTGTTCGAAAGCTTTGCGGCACTCGGCGTCAAGGCCGGCTCCTCGACCCTGACGGCGGCCGACCTGATGCGGCCCGGCTATATTGCCTCGGTCGGGTTCGAGGCGGCGCTGCCCTTGCTCAGCGAAGTCGGCGAGATGCTGGGGCCGATCGCCTTTTTCGAGAACTTCATCCTGATCGCGGTCATGCTGCTCGCCTGGGCGGTCATCATGGTCGCCTTCTTCGTGCTCGCAGTGCAGCTCTTCATCTCGATTTTGGAATTCAAACTGACGACGCTCGCCGGGTTCGTGCTCGTCCCCTTCGCGCTCTGGAACAAGACCTCATTCCTCGCCGAGCGCGTGCTCGGCAATGTCATCACCTCCGGCATCAAGCTCATGGTGCTCGCCGTCATCATCGGCATCGGCTCGACGCTGTTTGCGACAATCACAAATGCCTTCGCCGGAACCGAGGATGTGACGCTGGCGCAGGTCATGGGCACGGTGCTGGCCGCAACCGTCTTCCTTTGGATGGGCGTGTTCGGGCCCGGCATTGCCTCCGGCCTTGTCACGGGCGCGCCTCAGCTTGGGGCGGGATCGGCCGCGGGTACTGTGATGGGCGTCGCGGCAGGAACCTATGCGGCGGGCATGGGCGCCCGTGCGGCGGCTGGCGGCGCCCTGACCGCCGTCAAGGCCGGCGCGTCCGTCGCGGGCGCAGCGCAGACTTCCTATACGATGGGCAGGATGGCATCCGGCGCCTCCGGGGCTGCAGGCATTGCCGCAGGCCTCGCAGGCGTTGCGCGCGCCGGAGGAGACGCCGTCCGCCGGACGGCCCTGCGGCCTGCCAATGCATTCCGGGACGCCTACCGGCGCGGCAGCGAAAGTGCGTGGCGGGAAACCGGCGGAACGACAACCGGCAGCGACAGTTCTGCCGACGCACCCACCTCAGACCGCCCAAGCTGGGCGCGGCGCATGGAACGGGGGCAGCGGATGAGCCATGCCGGTCAGATGGCCGTGCACACGCTCCGCGACGGTGACCGGGGCTCCGGTGGCGCTTCCCCCAGCTTGTCAGACAAGGACGACTAGGACATGGCCTTCAAACGATCAGCGACGCATTATGGGGCAAGTCCCTTCCCGGAAACGCCCTACCAGAAGGCGGGACAAGTCTGGGACGAACGGATCGGGTCGGCCCGTGTCCAGGCCAGAAACTGGCGGCTGATGGCGCTCGGATGCCTCACCCTCTCCATTGCGACCTCTGGCGCGCTTGTCTGGCGGAGCCTGCAATCCAGCGTCACGCCCTACATTATTGAAGTCGACGAGACAGGCGCTGCCCGGGCCATTGCCCCGGCGACGGAACGCTATGTGCCGACCGATGCGCAGATCGCGCACCATCTCGCAAACTTCATTTCACATGTGCGGAGCCTCAGTGTGGATCCCGT
>Ga0116152_10000403_pt1 | contig 34964 bp, 18 predicted proteins | sample AD_UKC119_MetaG_FD_89894 | JGI IMG/M metagenome (GOLD analysis project Ga0116152, IMG submission 89894) | Active sludge microbial communities of municipal wastewater-treating anaerobic digesters from Hong Kong - AD_UKC119_MetaG | ecosystem: Engineered > Bioreactor > Anaerobic > Digestate... | reverse complement strand
GCGCCGGCCTTCTGCGCAATCTGCCGATTCTGCTCCCGCCCATCACGCTATACATCTTCGCCGAATTGAAGTTCGGACCACGCATCGGTGACGGTCTCGCAAAGACCAAGGTCATCTGGAAACACTATCGCGACAAGGCGCCCTTCCGACCCCCAGGCTCGAACTGCCATCAATGCGGATACGATCTGACGGGAAACACGTCGGGACAATGCCCGGAATGCGGGACGACAACGATCGGCGCCGCGCCGCTGGCGGATCTCGCCGCAGACGAGGCGCGAGAAGGGAGGCGAGTGGCGTGACCCAGTCGAACGAGCCATCATCGTCGCGTCGGCCGTGTTGTCCGTTGTGCGAGGAGTCGTTCGGCGACCTGCAATTCAGGTTCCTTTACGAGCGCCCCGTCTGCGTTCCCTGTCTCAACGCCTTCGCGCGACGACGCATCCGGGCCTTCGTCGTGGATTGCCTCCTCCTCGCCGGTCTCGCGCTGATCGGCGTCCTGATCGGACTGCTCGTCGATCATCCGACGCTCTGGCGACTGCTGGGGCTGGGCGCAATCCCCCTGCTCGCGATGTTCCTCATCAAGGACGGATTCGACGGGCAGTCGCCGGGGAAGCGACTGTTCGACCTTCAGACGATTCATGCGCAAACCGGGGCGCCGGTCCGCTTCCGAAAGAGCGTTGTTCGCAACCAACCATTCCTGGTCCCGCCACTGATCCTCTGGATGATCGCGCAATTGAAGTCCGGTCCCCGACCGGGAGACAATATTGCGGGCGTGAAAGTCATCTGGAAGTCCCATCGCGACAAACCGCCCTTCCTGCCGAACACAGCCCGATGACCGAGGCGCCGGCCTTCCTCATTGAAAATCGCCGGCCGGAACGAGTAGAATCTCGCTTTCTGGTGGGTTCGAGCCGTTTCTGACTCCATTCCATTGCCGCCGTTTCACTCGGGGGACTGACACATGACGACAAACGTCTGCTTTCGCGCGGTCGCGCTCTGCGCGCTGATACTGACAACCGGCGCGGGCGCTCGCCCGCTCTTTGCCCAATGCGATCATCTCAACCCGCCCGTTGCAACGGACGCGCCGGACGACGCGTTTGACGACAGCAACAACGACGGGATCGACGGCATGGCCTGCGGACCGATCTTCGTGTCGCCGCTGGGCGATGATCGCAACCTGGGAACGATCGACGCGCCGATGAAGACACTCGGCGCCGCGGTCCTGGCGGCCAGGTGGTTCTCGCCGCCACGAAGCGTGTATGTCGCAAGTACCGGGGTCTACAGCGAGACTCTGATCTTTGTTGATGGTGTCAACGTGTACGCCGGCTATGACGACACACTGGCGTGGTCCCGCGGCAATGCAAAGGCGATCATCGAGGGCGGGCAAGTCGCGACGCGCATCGCCGGTCCGACGCCGGCCCTGACGCTCGATCGCCTGACGATCAACGCCGCCGACAATCTGTCGCCGGGCGGACTGTCCGTCGGTCTGCTGGCGGATCCGATGGGCGGAACGATTGAGCTGCGTCATTGCGAGATCTTCGCGGGCGCCGTCTCGAACGGACAGTCAGGCGGAATGGGCGCGGCGGGCGTGATGGGCGGACAAGGCGGAAATGGACTGCCGGGAACCTGTGATGGCTCTCCCTTCGGGACTGGCGGCGCGGGCGGGAGTTCTCCCGCCGGAAACATCGGCGGCATGGGCGGTCGCGGCGGCGCCGAAGGCGCGAACAACGGCGTGATGGGTGGTCCCGGCGTCGGAACCGGCGGCGGGCAAGGTGGCTCGTCGGGCGCCGGCGGAAGCGTGGGCGGCCCCGGCGGTCCCGGCATGCCGGGCGGCGTGGGCGCGAATGGCGTCAACGGCGCGGGCGGCGCGACGTTCTATGCGGCGGGCGGTACCGGTTCGCAGGGCGCGAGCGGCGCCGGCGGCGGTGGCGGTGGCGGCGGCGGCGGTCAGAACGAGGTGTTTGCCGGTGACGGCTCGGGCAACGGCGGCGGCGGCGGTGGCGGCGGCGGAAGTGGTGGCCAGGGCGGCGCCGGAGGCGGCCAGGGCGGGAGTTCCTACGGCGTTCTTGCAACTGACGCCGTGATCAATGCGACAGACTGCTTCATTCAGGCGGCGAATGGCGCGACAGGCGGCGCCGGCGGAGTGGGCGGCGTGGGTGGCCCCGGCGGCCCGGGAGGACCTGGCGCCGCGATGTGCATCGACGAGATTGGTCGCGGCGGCAATGGCGGCGTGGGCGGCGCGGGTGGCAATGGCGGTCACGGCGGCGGCGGTGTCGGTGGCAATTCGATCGCCGTCCTGCGAGAACACGGCGCGACGCTGAACGCCATGACGACGACACTTGTGACGGGTTCAGCGGGAACGGGCGGCGCGAGCGCCGGAATCAACGGCGCCGATGGCGTCGCGGCGCAGGACTTTGACTGGGCGGGCGAAACGACGGTCCCTGCGATTGCTGCGCCGACAGCGACGTACGCGCTGATCGTGACGAACCAGGATCAGGCCGCGTCGCCCGTGATGCCGCTGGTGGCGGACGACGCCGCGTTTGCGCATACCTTCACGATCACGACGCTCGCCGCGCATGGCGCCGCAGGTGTCGCGGGGAATCTACTGACATATTCACCGCAGCCGGGGTATTTCGGCGCGGATTCCTTCGGCTTCCGCGCAACGCGCAACGGATCGACGGAATTCGTCGATGGCATTGCCGTCGTCGTCGTTCAGGAAACGGCGTGCGTCGGCCCGGAGAATCTGGATTTCAACTGCGATGGCGTTGTCGATGGACTGGATATTCAGATCTTCGTCAATCGACTGCTTGAATAGGCGCCAATTCGCTACTGTTTGAGGCGACATCTGACAGTGTGACTTACGCAGCCTCGCGCATCGCAATTCCCATTGCGAATGTCGCGGGGCTGTTGCTATTCACGGGGCCAATCCACATAATCACTGTCGTCCAGGTCGGGCGAGCTCTGTAATTCGAGAAATCTCAAGGGAGCCCATCCGGCGAATGGTCCGCCAATTCGACCACTGAGCGCCGCATCGCCACTGCGATCGGCGCCAGGCGCGAACCAGACGCCGCCCATCTTTGCTCCCACTCGAGACAGGAGTGTAGGGTATGCGACGTCGCTTTGTTATTTGTGTTTTTGCCGTGATTGTGCTTGCGCCGTTGGTTCGCATCAGTGCGAGCGTCTCAGACTGTGCGCTGAGAAACTACATCGAACTGACGCCGAATGCCCCGACACCGAACGCCAGCTTCGGCTTGTGTGTCGCAACCGACGGCGATGTCGCCGTTGTCGGGGCGCCGGGAGACACGTACGAGGGCGTCACGAGTGGCGCCGCGTACGTTTATGATCGCATCGATGGCGAGTGGAGCCCGGCCGCCAAGTTGACACCCTCGGACGCGACAATCGGCCAGGGATTTGGTCTCTGTGTCGCCGTCGAGGGGAACACAATTGTTGTCGGAAGCCGTCTGACAATCGCCGGCTACACGAGTCGCTGCGCCGCCTACGTGTTTCGGAGGACGGACGGCATGTGGGAACAAGTCGCCCACCTGTCGAATTCGCTGGGTTCGGGACCTGAATACAACAAGATGGTCGTGGCGGTCCACGGCAATAGCGTCGCCGTCGGATCGCCCCAGTCGGCCATGCGCGGCGCCGTCTTTCTCTTCACAGAGGTTGACGGTCTGTGGCTTTCAACGGTCTTTTCCGCGCCCGATACGATGCACGGAAACACGGCATTCGGCGCCGGCGTCGCTCTCACGGATGACCAACTCCTTGTCGGGGCGCCGTACGGCGTGCGGAGCGATGATCTCCGCAGTGGCCTTGTGTACCTGTATCGCAAGACCGGCGTGGGCTGGAGCAGCATCCCCCAGATCCTGAGCCCCGGCGACGTAACGAGCGACATGCGCTTCGGCTCACCGATCGTCGTCTCAGACGGCCGGATGGTTGTTGGCGAAATGTCCTATCTGACCTCCGGCGTCTCGACATCGCCGATTCGGCGTATCTACGCCTATGAAGCGTCCGGCGCCTCGTGGACCCTGCGTGAAACGCTGACGGCGCCCGAGGATATCAATATCAGGGACTTTGGACGCAGCATTGCGGTTCACGGAAATCAGATCGCGCTGGGTTCCACGACATACGGGACGCCCAATGTTGACTCCGTCTTCATCTACGAGGACACGGGAGGATATGAGCTGATCGCGAACATGGCGCTCGACGGCGACATTTACAACGTGGGCTTTGGTGACGCAATCGCCCTCGGACCACACGCGCTGCTCGCCGGCGCCGTTCGCACCAACTACGTGTCCGGCTATGTTGGCGCCGCCGCCGTGTTCGATCTGGGTCTCCTCGCTTTCGACTGCAATGGCAACGGCGTTCGCGACGCCTGCGACATCGCGTCGGGCGACAGTGAGGACTGCAACGGAAATCAGATTCCGGACGAATGTGACTTTGCGTCACATGTCAGCTCCGACTGCAATGGCAACGGCCAGCCGGATGAATGCGAACCCGACGGCCAGACTGAAATCGCGGCCATCGAATCACCATCGCAAACACATAACTACTTTGGCTGGAGCGTCTCAATGAGCGGCGCGACCGCCATCGTCGGCGCCCCCTACAGCGACGAATTCGCACCGAATGGCGGCGCCGCGTACATCTGTCGCAACGGCGAAAACGGCTGGGAGGCGATCGCGACACTTCATGCGTCCGACATTGCCGAAAACGACCTGTTCGGCGACGCCGTTGGGATCAGCGGCAATACGGCTGTCGTCGGCGTCAGCTACGATGACGACCTGGGCGACCTGAGCGGTTCGGTCTATGTGTTCCGCGAAATTGACGGGCTCTGGCAGGAGATCGCAAAACTCACGGCGAGCGACGGCGCGGCCGGCAATCGACTGGGCTGGAAAGTTGCCATCAGCGGCGGAACGATTGTTGTGGGTACCTATAGCGCCCGCAAGGCCTACGTTTTCCGGGAAGTCGATGGTCAGTGGCAGGAGGTTCAGATCCTGACCAGTCCATCCGGAGACAACGCGGGCGCCTTTGGGCATAACGTCGCGATTGACGGAGATCGCATCGTCGTCGCGCAGCCCAGCGGAAGCCTTGCTCCCGGCGGACAGGCTTACGTACTCAGGGAAATCGACGACCACTGGGACCTGGAATCCACGATCATCGCGCCGGACGCTGAACCGCAGTCGGGGGATTTCTTCGGCCGCGCCGTGGCAATCAGTCAGGAAACGATCGCCATCAGCGTCATGCCTGGTTTCGGACTCCCCTTTACGCCAACCGGTGAGCCACGCGTATGCGTGTACCGATTTGATGGAAACGACTGGAACCAGGAGACGACGCTGTCGTCCGATGTCGAATCGATCAGCGATCGGTTCGGGGGCAGCCTCGACCTGCACGCCGATGTACTGGCCGTGGGTGACACAAGGGAGTATGTCGGCGCACCGACCGCGAGTCATGGACCGGTCCACGTATTCCGTCATATCGACGGCGAATGGCGCAGAACGCTCAAGTTGCAGCCATCGAGCCAGAACGAGTACACGCGTTTTGGCGGCGCCGTCGCGACGGACGGTCTGAATGTCCTGTCAGGAATGGCGATCACAGACCTGAACGAACCACAGCTCCCCGCCGTGTACGTTCATGACATTCGCGACCTGTCCTACACGGGCGATCTGAATGACGATGGTGTAGTCGATTCCGACGACGCCGACATTCTCGTCGAGATTCTCCTCGGGATTGATGTGGATCCGTTACACGTGTCGCGGGCCGACGCCAATTGTTCGGGCGATGTGGACGGGCTGGACCTGCAGGCGTTCATGGCCCGATTGCTGGCTGGGTAGTTTTTTCGCATTTCATGCGTTCACTCGCCGAATGAGGGACAGCCGTGTCCGGGCCGACGACATTCCGAGGATCAACGCGACTGCGGCCGACGCGCCGAACTCGACGCCCGGGATCGCACAGTTCATCCAGCCTTGCCGGATCACGCCGCGATTCCGGGCGCCATCCCGTGGCGTTTCGCAGTCGCGGCGATCGAGAGATGGAGGTTCACTCATGCCGCGTATTCTGACCATCGGGATTGTGACATTATGCTCGCTGATGAGTTCCATGGCGGTCGCGGACACAGTTCCATGTGAACCTGCGGAGACGCACCGCTGGACAGAATCGGACCTGCTGAGCGACTCGCGATTCGGATACGCCGTCGCCATCGACAGCGGCGTCGCCATTGTCGGCGCCCCAAACGCCCCATCGATCGGCGCGACTGTCCTCGGAACGGGCGCGGCCTACATCGTCAGCGTGACATCGGAGTCCACGGAGCCCCTGCAGACGCTCCATCCGGACACTTCTTACAGCGAAGTCTTCGGTTTCAGCGTCGCCATCAGCCAGGACACGATCGTTGTCGGCGCTCCCGGCGGACGCACGAACGGTATTCGAACAGGTCTGGTGTATGTCTATGAGCGGATTGACGGACAATGGGAACGCGACGCCGTCCTTTCGATGAACGACGCGAGACTGGGCGACGCCCTGGGCTGGAGCGTCGCGATTCACGGGGAGACGATCGTTGCCGGCGCACACGGCCGCACGACGGACGCAACAACAACGGGCGCCGTGGCCGTGTTTCAGAAGTCCAACGGATTGTGGGAACAGGTCTCGGAACTTGCGTCGCCGAACACCGACAGCAATGGCCGCTTCGGCGACGCCGTCGCGGTTCGTCACGGCGCGATCGCCGTCGGGGCGTACGCGGATTCATCAGACGTGTTCAATGGGGGAAGCGTCTACGTCTATCAACTGCATGGCGCGGAATGTGTGCTGGTCCAGCGCCTCGCGCCGTCGAACATTTCGCCCGATTCCCATTTTGGCCGTCGCCTGTCGATGTCTGACGCCGTCCTGGCGGTCACGGCGCCGGACTACCAGGACGTGAACCAATACGCCGGCCGTGTATTCATCTTCGAGCCGGCGATGGGCCTCCAGTGGTCTGAGTCGTTCGCATACGCGCCCCCCGTCCCCCCGATGACGTCGCCTCAACTTCTGCAATTTGGCGTCGACGTAGTCGCGGACGCGGATCGCGTCGTCGTCGGCGCGGCGACGGGCGCAGACGACCTGGCTCGGGCATTCTATGTTTGTCGGATCAACGGGACATGGACGCCGCTCGGTCAATTCACGACGGAGATCTACTCCCCGAACGCGTACGCCCCCGTCGCGCTGAGCGATGACATCGCCCTTGTCGGTGATCCATCGACGAACGCCGAGTCCCCGCAGGGACATATTTCGGTCTTCTCCAATATTCAGGAGATCGGCGACTGCAACGCCAACAACATCCCGGATCTCTGCGATATCGCCGCGGGCGCCGCCATTGACTGCAACGCGAACGGGGCCCCCGACGAATGCGACATCGCCCAGCACCTCAGCGAAGACTGTAACGCGAACGGCATTCCGGATTCGTGTGAGACGGCCGGCGGCGCGGCCGAGGATTGCAACGCCAACGGCGTCCCCGACGAATGCGATATCGCTCGCCACGTCAGCATGGATTGCAACGAGGACGGCGTGCCGGATGAGTGCGCCGGGGCGTCCGGCTCGGCGCCGGACTGCAACGGCAACGGCATTCCGGACGACTGTGATATCGCCAACCAGACCAGCGCCGACTGCGACGGAGATGGAACGCCCGACGAATGCGGTGTCCTGACGCTGTTCGAGACACAGCGCCTGGTACCGGATGACGCCAACCCGGGGCAGCGGCTCGGCGCCGCGGTAGCCCTTTCGGAGAACCTCGCTGTCGTGGGCACGGCGTCAAGCGATGAGGCGTACATCTTCGAACAGACGGACAACGGCTGGAGCCAGGTCGCCCGGCTCAGCCAACCCGGCACACCAAGTTCGTTCTTCGGTCGGGCGGTTGCCACTGACGGCGATACAGTCGTCATCGGCGCACTGGGCGATGACCAATACGCCACGAATTCCGGCGCCGCCTACGTCTTTGAGCGCGTCGACGACGAATGGGTGCAACGCGCCAAGCTGAAGGCGAGTGACGCTGCGACGTATGATCAGTTCGGAACCTCGGTGGCGGTCCAAGGCGCCACGATCATCGTTGGAGCGCCCGGCGCGTATGTCACTGGCGGTGGGGTCGGCGCCGTCTATGTGTTCCACAACGACGCCGGCGTGTGGGTGGAAGACCAGAAGTTGGCGTCGCCGATCCCGCCCACTGGCTACGCATTCGGCGTGAGCCTGGCCTTTGACGGGCAGACCGCGGCGATAGCCACCCGAAGCGGCATATCAAGCGCCACTGATGGCGCCGCGTATCTCTTTCGGGAAGAACAGGACGGCTGGCGGCTGTTCGCAGAATTGCCCGTCTCCGGACACGGTGGCTACGCGAGCATTCGACGTCATGTTGCCATCGATGGCGATACGCTCGCCGTGAATACCTGGTTACCCGATCCCGATGGCGGCGCCGACATTGGACACGTTTTCGTCTTTGAGCAGGACAGCGGCGTATGGGTTCAGACCGCCGATCTAACGGAGGAATCAATGACTGTCAGATCCTGGTTCGGAAACGGCCTGGCGCTGAACGCCGGTACGATCGCCGTGGGCGTGACATACGATTCGCCTGTATCAGCGATTTCCGCCAATCGGCCCGTACGCGTGTATCAGAAGATCGATGGCGCGTGGTCCAAGGTGTTGAAACTCGACACGGCGGACCGGTCCGCGACCAATCGCTTCGGCGGAGACATCGCGATCAGCGGCGAAGTGGTTCTGACGGGCGCTACCGCGGCGTCGCCCCCCGAGGCGATGGGCGCCGCCTATCTTCACGACGTTTCGCTTGTTCCGACGCCGGGCGATCTGGACGGAGATCGCTCCATCGATTTCGACGACGTAGCGATCCTCATCGATGTGCTGCTGGGGCTTGATATCGATGCCGTGCATGTGGCCCGGGCGGATGTCAATTGCTCCGGCGAAGTCGATGCCCGCGATTTGCGATACTTCATCGATGCGCTGCTGGGCGGCGTCTGATCTTGCGTACGCAACACGATTGGACCTTTTGAAGAGACGTCATGAACGAATCCAGTGTTCAATGATCGCGGATGATCGGCGCCCATTCACCTGGGAATCTCTGAATCGACGTGGCAAGGCCCGACGGGCATTTGAGGAGAGTTGAGTATGCATACGAAAAAATGGGGCATCGCCGCGAGCGCACTTCTTTTGGTCGGTTCGCATCACGTCCGGGCGACGGAGCAGTGCGTCCTGCCGGAGTACGCGGAAATCACCGCGAGCGATCCCACGTATTTCGCGCGATATGGACGGAGTGTCGCGCTCTCGGGTGATCTCGCCGCCATCGGGGCGCCGTATCACGAATTCAATGGAGGTCAGAGCGGGAGCGCCTACGTGCTGCGACGCGACGGCTTCGAATGGGAGGAAATCGCCGAGCTCAATCCAGACAATCCCACACCCGGCGACGAATTCGGCGCCAGCGTTGCGATCGATGGAGACGTCATCGTCGTCGGCGCCTGGCGCGACTCCGGCCCGGGTCCGAGATTCGGCGCCGCCTACGTATTCGAGCGCGTCAACGGCGCCTGGTCACAGGTCGCGACCCTGTCGGCCTCCGATGGCGAGATTCTGGCGGCGTTCGGGGCCTGCGTCGCGATCAGAGGTGACACGATCGTCGTGACGGCTCAGAACGATGGTATGACACTGGGCGCCGCATACATATTTCGCAGAGTCGACGGCGTCTGGACGGAAACGGCGGTACTCCGCGCCGATGATCCGGCGTCGGCGCGCGGATTCGGTATCAGCGCCGCATTCGACGGAACCACGCTCGTCGTCGGGGCGCCTTCCGCAACGCCAGTCGTCAGCGTCCCCACGGGCGCCGCCTACATCTTCCATGAGGTCAACGGCGTCTGGACGCAGACGGCGCGATTGCTGGCGGACGACGCTTCAAGCAACGATCGATTCGGCGAAAGCGTGGCGATCAGCGGCCCCGACATCATTGTCGGAGCGATCGCGGCGCCGACACCGACCGGCGATCGCGGCGCCGCCTACATCTTCCAATCCGGTTCGGGGCAGTGGACTCAGGTCAGGAAACTGGTCCCGCCCGCGGGATCGTACGCCGTGCGATTTGGAATCAATGTTGCGGCGGACAACGGCGTATTCGCCATCGCAAGTGAGCGCGACCATTGGGGGCGCTACATCGCCAGCGGTTCCGTGTTCGTTCTTGAGGCCGAAGAGGCATGGATGAACGACGTGATATTGACCGCGCCGGACGCGGCGGACTTGGACCAGTTCGGATCATCTGTCGCGATCGCCGAAGGTGTTGTCATCGTGGGCGCGGACGGCAGTAATCGTACCGTCAATTGGGAAGGATCCGTACACGCGTTTGATCTGTTCACGGGATCGACGGACTGTAACGCCAATGGGCGTCCTGACGAATGCGACATCCAGATCGGCGTCAGCCAGGACTGCAACGCCAACGGTCTCCCGGACGAGTGTGACATCGCCAGCCAGGTCGGCGCGGACTGCGACGGCGACGGTCTGCTGGACGAGTGCGTGATTCCGACGCTGCTGGAGTATGACACATTGGCGCCGGATGACTTGGCCCTCAATCAGCGATTCGGGCGAAGCGTTGATCTGTCGGGCGATCTCGCCGCCGGAAGCGTTCACGACGCCGATGTCGCGTACGTCTTTGAAAACGGTGACGGCGTCTGGACGCAGTCGGCGGAATTGACGCCGGCGCCCGCCTTTCCTGAAGCTGAGTTCGGGGGCGCCGTCGTTATCAACGGCGAGAGCGTCATTGTCAGCGCCCATGGGGATGATGAAACCCACGAAGACTCCGGCGCCGTCTATGTCTTTGACAAGCTGGATGGCGTCTGGAGCCAGAGTGCGAAGCTGAAGGCGGAGGACGCGGACGCGTTCGACAACTTCGGGTTCGCAGTCGCCGTAAGCGGAGCGACGATGCTCATCGGCGCGCCGGGAGATGACGAGGCGGGCGACGACGCCGGCGCCGTCTATGTCTTCCGAAAGATCGGGGGCGTCTGGAGCCAGACCGCCAAGCTGCTGGCCGATGCGACAGCCGGCGTCGATCGATTCGGCGTGACAGTCGCAATCGATGGATCGATCGCCGCAATTGCGGCCGACATTGTCAATTCGACAACCGGAACGGGCGCCGTGTTCGTGTTTCGCGAATCGAACGGCGCCTGGACGCAGGACGTCCAATTGCCATCCCCCCCCGCACAGGGATCGGTCCTTCGCTTTGGCCGCTTCCTCGGGATCAGCGGCAATACCATTGCGTCATACATGGAGATATTTCCGGTCACGGGCGGTCCGACGACCAGCTACGTCGTCCTTTACGAGGAGGCTGGGGGAATCTGGATAAAGGCGCCCTTCGACATTCGGTATCCGTCGTTCAACGCATTTGGGGATCGAAGCGGATTCGATTTCAGCGCCGACGCGCTCATCGTCGGACTGACGCGCGACCTGGGCGCGGCCCCGGGCGCCGACACGTTTCCGGCGGAGGTCTATCGGAAAGTGAACGGCCAATGGTCGCAGGTCGCCATGCTGTCAACCAGCGATGGCTCGACGTCCAATGGCTTCGGCGGCGCGATCGCGATCGATGGCGCAAGGGTACTGACCGCCGCCGCCTGGACGCCTGTCGGCGACTCGCTCGGCGCCGCCTATTTCCACGATCTCTCGATCGTTCGAACGCCTGGCGACCTGAACGGGAACTCCTACGTCGATTTCGACGATGCGACGATCCTCGTCGACGTGCTGCTCGATTTCGACAGCGATCCGAATCACGCCGCCCGCGCCGACGTGAACTGTTCCGGCGAAGTCGATGGTCGCGACCTGCGATTCTTCATTGACGCCTTGCTAGGCGGCGCTTGATCGATTGAACGATCGTCGGCAATCGGCGCACGCGGCCGATGCGTGAGACGCAAGTGGAGTTGGCCGATTGCGGCTCCGGAATGAGGCGAGACGATGAAACGAGCGGTCTGTCTGATCACTGTATTGGCGTTTTGAATGACGATTGCGCCATTCGCTTCGGCGGATACGCAATGCGTGCTGCCGAGCTACATTGAAATGAACCCGGACGACGCGCCGGCCCATGCGCGATTCGGCGCCGACATCGCTGTGTTCGGCGACTACGCCATCTTCGGCGCGCCGTATGACATCACTGAGGTATCCAGCGGCGGCGCGGCGTACCAGGATCTCCATACGCCCGAGCAAACGAGCGCCGTCTATATCCACGACATCCGTGACCTGTCCTTTGTCGGCGATCTCAACGACGACGGCGCGATCGATTTCGACGACGCGGAGCTGTTCGCCGGCGTCCTGCTCGGCGTTGACGCCGACCCGCTCCACGTCGCTCGGGCGGATACGAATTGCTCAGGCGCTGTCGATGGTCGCGATTTGCAGTTTTTTGTCGAGTCCCTGATCGGCGACTGAAGCTCGCACGCCGCAAGGTCCTATCGGCGGCAACGAATGCAAGATGACCGCGGTCCCCGGAAATCGACACGTCGATTCCCGGGGCCGCGGCCATTGACCTGCACAACCGCGCCAAACCCGGATGTATTTCGCTACTCGACGGACACGAGGCCGGCGTCGATGTACTGGCCGCCGTTGGTCTGATGGCAGTGAATGGCGATCACGTTCTCGCCCGTCTTCATCGCCCGAATCGCCGTGTCGTCCATCGCGACGACGCTGTAGTCCGTCGTGTACTCCTTCAGCGAAGCGACGCGTGTTCCGTTGATAAACACCTCGGCGTCCTCGTCGTGATGGATGTTCAGTTCGACGGCGCTGGGAATCGCGTCCAGCGTAAATCGACGCCGGATCCAGATATCGCCCGTGCCCCATGTCGTGCCGACTTTGGCGCCGGGCGTGCCGCGCGTGCCGAAGCCGCCTTTACCCTTGGTCCACGTCGAGTCGTCGAACGTCGGTTGAGCCCAGTCGGCGTCGGGTCTCGTCGTCGTGTATCGCCACATGGCGCCGCTCTCAGCGGACGTCGGGAGAATCGTCGTCACCTTCGGCGGTGTCGTATAGAGCCTGTTGGCCGCGGCCGCCGCACGGGCCTCGTCCATCTTCAGCACGCTGCGATCGTAGGTCATCAGACCGTTGACTTCGCCTTCGACGTCCGTTGTCTGTGTGTACACCGCCGCGGCGACGCCGCGTCCAACAAGACGATGCAGGTCGCCAAGCATGTTGCAGTAGGCGTCCGTCAGCGCCGCCTGCGTCTCATAGGTGCGATAGCCCCAGTTGTCCTTCTCCTGCCACAAGTGTCCCTTCATCGGGAGCCCCAGACCACCGAACTCGCCGTTGACCACGGCTCGCCGGTCATCCAGCCTGTCGATGCGTGGCGCCGGATAGCTGTGGATGTCGAGCACATCGCCGACGTTTCGATCCGCCCAGCCGCTCGTGTTGTCGACGAGGCGCGTGGAATCGAGACCACGAACGAACTCAACGATCCTCGCCGTCTCCCACTGGCCCCAGCCTTCGTTATACGGAACCCACATGACGATGCAGGGATGGTTGTACAGGCCCTCGATCATACGCCGAAGTTCGCGTTCGAAGTTGTAGCCGGACTGCGCCGTCCGCCTGATGTCCGGCTGCTGTGAGTTGATGTAGGCGTCGCCCGACGGCATGTCCTGCCAGACGAGCAGGCCCAGCTTGTCGCACCAGTAATACCATCGCGCCGGCTCGACTTTGACGTGCTTTCGCACCATGTTGAAGCCGAGTCGCTTCGTCACTTCCAGGTCGTACTTCAGCGCCTCGTCCGTCGGCGCCGTGTAGAGACCTTCGGGCCACCAGCCCTGGTCCAGGGGACCGTACTGAAAGAGAGGTTCGCCGTTCAGAAACAGCCGGTTGACGCCCGCGCTGTCCTTGCGGATTTCGATCGAGCGAAAGCCGAAGTAGCTGCCGACGTGATCGATCGTGTTGCCCCTGGCGTCCTTCAGCTCAATCGTGAACTCATGAAGCGTCGGCTCCGTCGGCGACCAGACAGGGATGCGTGTCTCCGGCGTCAGCGTCAGTGGCTCGCCGGCCTTCGCCTTCGCGTGATAGCTGAGCCCCCCGATCATCGTGTCGAGCTCGAGCGAATACCCCGCCGTCTCCCCTGCGGTCTCGACGCCGACCTTCAGCGTGTTCGCCGCGAAGTCGGTATCGATGCGAAGGGCGTGGATGAATGTCCGCGGAACAGTCTCCATCCAGACAGTCCCCCAGATACCCGTGACGGCCGTATACCAGATCCCGTTGGGGTTGAGCGTCTGCTTGCCCCGCGGCTGATAGCCGGCGCCCGTCGGATCCCAGACGCGGACAACGAGTTCGTTGCCGCCGTCCTGCAGCGCGTCCGTGATGTCGAATGAGAAGGCGTCATATCCGCCCTGGTGCGCGCCGACGCGCTTGCCGTTCACGTAGGCGTAGGCCTTCCAGTCGGCGGCGCCGAAGTGCAGCAGTGTTCGCCGATCCTTCCAGCCGTCGGGCGCCCTGAAGGTTCGATGGTACCACAACTCGTTTTCCGGCCCGACGCGCCCCGCCACACCGCTGAGGTCCGACTCGATGCAGAATGGGACGAGAATCTTCCCCGCCCAGCTCGTCGGCTTGTCAGTTCCGCGCGGCGTGATGGCGTAGTCCCAGTGACCGTTGAGGTTCGTCCAGGCCCGCCGTGTCATCTGCGGTCGCGGGTATTCCGGCAGGACGCTGTCCGCCTTCACCTGATCGGCCCATGTCGTTCGGATCGGGGCCGCGGCGTAAACCGCCATCGGGCTCAGCATCACACCGCTCAGAACCCACATCAGCTTGCGCCATGCGCTTCGCGTTCTCATCTCGGATACCTCCAGGAGCGATCGACGCGCTGCGGCGCCGATATGGTCTTCCCCATCACCGGGCGGTCCCCCGACCCGGCGATCGGCCGTTTTTCGATGATCAAGTGTAAAATCGTGACGCCGATCTGTGGTTGGGACAGATGTACGATCTTCGGGATTCCTGCATGAAATGTCGGATTCCACGGCCCGCAGGGACAAGCCGAGGGCGCCTCGGCATCTGATCGGCGATTTGATTGCGGCGCCCCGCTCCGGTTCCTGCCCTGACTGATGAAGGTCCATTTGCCGCCGACTCCGATGAGCCGGCAGTTATTTTTGAAATCTGACGCGCCGGCGCGTTAGATCGAATTCGATTATGTCGCTTCAACACGAACGGGAGACGCCCCAATGAAACGGATGACCTGTTTACGGATCGCGATACTCGGCTGGCCGACGGCCCTGTTGATGACACTGACGACGGCGCCATTCGCCGTCGCCGTGGACATCCCGATCGTGAACGCGGGGTTCGAGGACAACCCCGTCGCGATGGGCTGCTTCGCCGTGTTTACGCCGAACGGCTGGAACATCTTCGATCCGGGCGGCATCCAGGGCGGCGGCGACGTCGTCGGTGGGCTGCATCCGGCGGGAGGCCCCTACTTCCCGGCGGCGCCCGAGGGCGATCATGTTGCGATCGTGTTCCTGCAGGGTGACGTCGGCGGGAGCCCGATGGGGCTCTCGCAATCGCTCGGCGAAACACTTCAACCCAATCAACGCTACACGCTCTCCGTCGAGATCGGCGACATTGCGTCGGGGACAGGTCCGCCCCCCTGCGATGTCTTCGGCTTCTTCGATCTCGATGGCTTTCCGGGCTACCAGGTTCAGTTGCTGGCGGGCGGCGGCATCATCGCGCAGGACGAGAACAGCCTCGCGCCCCTGCTCGACGACGGTGTCTTCATGGAAACTACGATCGAAGTCGTAATCGATGATGAACACCCGCTGCTCGGCCAGCAACTGGAAATTCGCCTGATCAACCTCAACATGATCGACACGCCGGAACATCCCGGCATCGAGGTCGACTTCGACAACGTGCGGCTCACGCGTGAGTGCGCCAACGGCGGTGATATCGACAACGACACGCTGATCGACGCCAGTGACGTGACGATCTTCGTTGATGTATTGCTCGGAAACGACACGGACGCGGCGCACGTCGCGCGATCCGATCTCGACTGCTCCGGCGACGTCAACGGTCTCGATGTCGCTGTCATGGTCGCGCGACTGCTCGAATAGGCGTCAAGGCCCCGCCACGCCAACCGCCGATGGCGATCGCTCTTTCACACGCCGTAAGGCCCAATGCGCGTGAATCGCAAGCACATTGACGAACGCCAGACCGGCGCCAAGCCAGGCGAGTGTGCGAATACCATCGACAGCCGGCCCGGCGAGGTATTTTCCACCCTCGGGTCGGATCTTTGACGTATCACGATACATCGGATCGAACGTCGCCATCCCATCGGGATCAATCGCCCCGGCGCGATCGAGGGCGGTGAACCGCATCGAGATGGACAGTTGCGCCAACTCCGGCCGGATCACCCCCCAGAGCGCCGAAGACGAGCATGGCCAACACGTTGATCGCGTAGAGGATCTTCAACCGGACCTCCAATCTCCCGTCGAACCCATAATTTCAAACGAATTGGCGTACGACTTCTATCGCATTCGTTCGCGCCGACTCGGCATCCACTCTCTCGACTCACTGGAGAATCGCCGCAATCAGAACAATTGACGATTCAGCACAGGGATTCAGGGTCAAATCAGTGGGAATCAGGCCCTCGACGCGTTGAACGAGGCGTCGATCGTCCAGTATGATACGGGATCAGACGTCCGTGAGTCGGGCCGCATGGCGTCAGGTTGAGCGCATCAGCCGTGGCGCAACATTTCCAGCAGGGAGTGCGCCGGATGGAAATCCACCGAACCATCGTCACACCAGTCCGCGTGGCCATTGCGATGGTCCTGTTGCTGTCAGCCGCAACCAGCGTCCGCGCCCAGGATTGCAACGGCAACGGAGTTCCCGACGTACAGGACATCGATCCCGCCGATCCGGATGGCAATGGCGAAGTGAGTCCCGACTGCAACGGGAATGGCGCGCCGGATGAGTGCGAATTCTCACCCTCCTTTCTCGCCGACTTCACGCAGCCCTCCTCCGCGTTCAACGAGTTCGGAAACGCTGTCGCCATCGACGGAGACTTCGCGGTCGTTGGCGACCTTGAAGACGACGAACGCGCACAGAACGCCGGCGCCGCCTACATCTTCAAACGCGTTAATGGAGTCTGGACGCAGGTGACGAAATTGACGCTGGCGTCCGGACAGCAGAACGACTATTTCGGCTGTTCTGTGGCGATCGACGGCGACACGGCGATGGTCGGCGCCTATTGGGAAGACCCGAACGGCGTTTTCAATGGCGGCGCCGTTTACGTATACGAGGAAGCGGATGGCTCGTGGCCGCAGGTGGCGATGATTACGCCCGATGACTCGGCGACGAATCGCGATTTCGGATGGCGCGTCGCGCTTCACGGGACAACGTGCGCGATCTCCACAAGCGGCGTTCCCGCAAGCGGGTTTGATGATACCGCCGTCTATGTGTTCGAAGAGTCCGGTGGCGTCTGGTCCCAGGTTGCCAGGCTGATTCCGGACGATCCGGAGACGTCCGACGGCTTTGGAGACGCCGTCGCGCTTGACGGCGCGACAATCCTCGTCGGCGCCCCTTCGCGTTACAACTACTCATTCGAGGCCGGTGTCGCCTACGCATTTGAGAAAGTCAACGACGTATGGTCGCAGACCGCGAAGTTCTCGGCGCCCGATCCCGGGCAGAATGCGAACTTCGGCGATAGCGTCTCGGTTGACGGTCCCACAGTTGCCATCGCCGCGCCTCGCGCAAGCGGCGGAGGAACCACCTACGGCGGCGCTGTCTATGTGTTCGAGCGACAGGGCGGCGATTGGGGGCCCGCTGAACGGGTTGCGCCGCCGACTTCCGGGGCGTTCCAGTACTTCGGTTCTTCGGTCAGTGTCCGGAACGATCTGCTGCTGGTCGGCGCGGAGGGAGAAGATGGAATCGAAGCAAACGCCGGCGCGGCCTATGTGTTCCGTCATGTTGGAGGCCAGTGGCGCTACGCGTCGCGATTCGAGCCGAGTTCACCGACGGCCGAGTCCGACTTCGGGTATTCCGTCGCGTTCGATGGCGGGATCGCCTGCGTCGGCGCTCCCTTCAGACTCACGAACTCCCTGGGGGGACATGTCTATTTCGTTGACATCTCCAACCTGTCGCTGGACTGCAACGCCAACGGCGTCCCGGACGATTGCGACATCGCGTCGCTGACCAGTGGCGACTGCGACTCGGATGGCGTTCCAGACGAATGCGAGACCGACTGCAATGGAGATGGAACGCCGGATGAGTGCGAGAATCCGCCGCCGATGTGGGTGGACTGCAACGGAAATGGCGCCAGCGATCTCTGCGATCTGTCCTTCGGGGCGGCCATGGACTGTAACGTCAATGGTATTCCCGATTCCTGTGAATTGCCTTCACTTGTCACGTTACTGGAGTCGCCGCTGGCCGAGGGCGGCGGGTTCTTCGGCAGTCAGATCGCGATGGATGGCGACACGGCCGCGATCAGCGCGCCCGGCGTGCAGCTTGGAGAGGACTTCTATCGAGACAGCGGACTTGTTTTCGTGTATCGACATGTCAACGACGAGTGGCTGCTGGAAGCAACGCTCTCGATCGCCGATCCGACGCCGGGAGTTGAGACGCAGTTCGCCGGCCATCTCGCGCTCGATGGCGATCGACTTGTTGTCAGCGGTCGCACCCTTCAGGTCGGCGCCCAGGCCGTCGACGCGGTCTACCTGTTCGAACGCATTGGAGGCGCCTGGCTCCAGACGACGGCGCTCATCGCAGACGGCGCCGATCCGAGCGACAATTTTGGCGCCGCCTTTGATGTGTCCGGCGACACTGTCGTTGTCGGAGCGCCGTATGACGACATGAGCGGAATGAACAATGGATCGGCGTACATTTTCCGCAAGACGGGCGGCGTCTGGACCCAGACGCAGAAACTGGTCCCGGTCTACTCCTTTTCGAACGCGATGCAGGTCTTCGGATACAGCGTCTCACTGGACGGCGCCACGCTCGCCGTCGGCGCCCCGGCGGACGACCAGGACCGGAGCAACAGCGGCGCCGTCTACGTCTTTTCTGAAGATATCGACGGCGTGTGGCGGCAGGTCAGCAAACTGAAGTGCCAGTCACAAAGTATGGACGCCAATCTCGGTTATTCCGTGGCGATCGACGGCCATACGATCGTCGCCGGCGCCCCGTACGAGGGACCCACCTGGCAGGAATTCGGCGCCGTCTATGTGTTCGAGGAGAGCAACGGGGCGTGGCGTCAGACTTTCGAACTCCATGCGCCGGACGAATCGACCAACAGCGCCTTTGGCGGCGTTCTTTCACTAACGGACTCGACACTTGTTGTCGGATACGCGTACATCAGCGATCCCAATGTATCGAGCCGCCCTGTTATTTATGTGTTTCGAAAGAACGCGGGCCTCTGGCGACTCATCAGGGCCGTCGATGACGTCGGCCATGGCCCGGGGCCCAGCGCCGCCACGAACGGGACCACGGTGCTCGCAGGCCTTCCGTCGTGGGGAGCACAGACCTACGCCGGCGCAGTCGCTGTGTTCGATCTCGACTCCGCCGCGACCGACTGTTTTGGCGCGGGGCTTCTCGACGAATGCCAGCCGGACTGCAACGGCGACGGCGTCCCGGACGCCTGCGAACTGCTCAATGAGCCTGGCAGGGACTGCAATGAAAACGGGATCCTCGACGACTGTGAACTCGCCTCCGGAGGCGTCGACTGCAATCAAAACGGCATCCTCGACGAATGTGAGCTGTCCGCCGTTGTGACACAGAAACTGACAGCCGTCGCCGGCGCAAGGTTCGACCAGTTCGGCGCCGCCGTCGCGATCGACCAGGACATCGCCATGATCGGTCCGACGGCAATCTCCACAGGCGGCGCGGTCCAGGTCTACCGTCGAGTGGGTGGCGCCTGGACGTTCATGACGCAGCTGGTCCCTGACGACGCCGCCGGACCGGAGTCCTTCGGATTGGCCATTGCGTTACGCGGCGCGACGGCGGCAATCGCATCGCCGACTGACAGCGACAACGGAAATGCGAGCGGCGCCGTCTATCTCCTGGAAGAGACCACAGGTGAATGGCTGAGCGTCGCCAAGCTGACAGCGGACGACAGCGCCGCGAATGACAAGTTTGGTTCTTCCGTCGCCTTCGATGGCGAGACACTCGTCGTCGGATCGCCGTTCGACGATGACACAGACGCCGACAGCGGCTCGGCCTACGTGTTCCGAAAGACAAACGGCGTTTGGACGCAGCTCGCAAAGCTCACGGCCCAGGACGCCGCCGCGTCCGACCGATTCGGATCCGAAGTGGCGGTGGATCGAGACGTCGTCATCATCGGAGCGCCCTATGTTGACGAGTTCGGTAGCGACAGCGGCGCCGTCTATGTCTTCCATGAAGTAGGCGGCTTCTGGACCCAGATAGCCAAGTGGATTCCTTCGGACGGCGTCAGCGGCGATCGGTTCGGCGAATGCGTCGCGGTCCACGGATCCAGCGCCATCGTCGGCGCCCCCTACCGCGACAACGCAGGAAATTCCAGCGGCGGCGTGTACTTCTTTGAGAGGTTTGGCTCAGATTGGCAACCCGTTCCTTCGCCGGCGCCAAGCGATGCGCAGGCCAATGACCTCTTTGGTTACGCTGTCGCGCTCGAATTCGACACCGCGATCATCGGCGCGACAGGATCACACGACACACTGAGCGGCGCGGGCGCCGCCTATCTCGCGCGCAGGATCAATGGCGCCTGGCGCGTCGTCGATAAGTTTGACGCGCCGGACGCCGGCGCCAGCAGTCAGTTCGGCGCCAGCGTCGCACTGAGCGGCAATTCCGCGGTGGCGGGCGCGTTTGGGGACTATGTCAACGGACTTCCTTTCAGCGGGTCCGCCTACCTTGCAGACCTACCGCCGCGCGACTGCAATGAGAACGGAATCCCGGACGACTGCGAACTGAACGGCGCCGACTGCAATTCCAACGGGCGGCTCGACGCCTGCGAGATTGCGAACGGCGATCTTGACGACTGCAACATGAATGGAACCCCCGACAGCTGCGAGTCGATCCAAACGATCGAGGCCTTTGTCGAAGCGCTGCTGGCGTCGTCGGTGGACGCCGAGGCGATCTGTCTGTTCGACACCGATCGCAACGGAACGCTGGACGCCCGGGACATTCACCAGTTCGTCGTTGACAATCTGGGCGCCTGAAACAGCGACGATATCCACGTCGGCTACCCGAACAGCTCCCCAATCGGCCGCGCCTCTTCATCCTTCACGATGCGGAACGGTCGCTTGTCCGGCGAGTAGTTCGTCTGTTTGTAATCCACGCCGAGCGCCTTGCAGAGTGTCGCGTGCAGGTCGCCGACGCGGACGGCTCGTTCCTTTACGGCGCGTCCCTGATCGCTGGCGCCGATGAGGCGGCCGCTGACGAGACCACCGCCGCCGATGGCGACGCTCCAGACCTGCGGAAAGTGATCGCGCCCCTGGTTCGCGTTGATGCGCGGCGTGCGGCCGAACTCGCTGGCGATGATCACCACCGTTCGATCGTAGAGGTCCTTCCTGATCAGATCAGAAATGAGCGCCGTCGCGCCCTGGTCGAGTTCCGCGCTTTTGGCGGCCACGGCCTCGAAGTTGTTCGCATGCGTGTCCCAGCCGCCAAGCGACACTTCCACGAATCGAACGCCGGCCTGCACGAGCCGTCGCGCCTGAAGGCAGCCCTGACCGAACGCGGACTCGGCGCCGTAGGCCTCGCGCACGGCGGTCGACTCTTCATCCAGGTTGAACACGCGCGCCGTCTTCGGCCGCATCATCAACAGGGCCGCGTTGTAGTGTTCGGCGAAGGCCTTCAACGCGTCGTTCTTGCGGTGCTTCGCCTTGAAGCTGCGATCGAGATCGTTCAACAGCTTCAGGCGTCGCTTGAATCGCTCGCGCCCAATCCCCTGCGGCGGCGACAGCGTTGCGTCGCTCTGACGCGCGTTGCCGATGTAATACGGCGCGTACTTCGGCCCCAGGTAGCCCGCGGCCCAGTCGATGCCGATGCTCACATAGGGCGGCAGATTCTCATCTCGCGGGCTTCGACCCTTGTACTTGGCGATGATCGAGCCGATCGTCGAGTGCTGCATGCTCGCCAGAGGCGGGTAGCCTGTGTGCATGACGTAAGTCGCTCGCGAATGATCCGCTTCGCTGCTCGTCATGCTGCGAATCAGCGACAGGTGTTTGAAGCCTTTGGCCAGGCGCGGCAGATGCTCGCTGATCTGAATCCCCTCGGCGCTCGTGTCGATGGCGGCGTAGGGACCACCGTGGTCCGTGCCCGGCGCCGGATCAAACGTGTCCAGATGGCTCATGCCGCCACCCATCCAGAGGACGACGACACTCTCCGCATCCCGGTCCTTCGCCGGCTTCGCGTAGAGCACGCGCGGATCAAGCAGGCCCAGGAAGCCCGCGCCCCCCGCCGCCCCGACAGCGGCGCGCATCCACTGCCGACGCGTCATCGCGCGATAGCTCTCGCAACCCGTGCAGTCAATACGCTTCATTGCCATGTCTCACACTCGTGGTTCGGTCGCCATCCGCTCCCTTGTGGTCGCGGTTCGGACGAATGCCGCGCCTGTCAGCGAATGAACTGGAACTCCCGCGTGTTGAACAGCGCCCACTGGAGATCTTCCCAACCGGCGTCGCCGCGGCTGTCCGTAATGATGTCCATTGCCCATTTCCGCTCGCGCTTGGTCGGCTCGCGCGTCAGGACCTGATAGAAGATGGCGTCGATCAGTTGTCGACCGTTCAGTTTCCTAGACTCCCGCCAACGCCGAATCGGATGGTTGGCGTGCGATCGAACGGCGCCGTTCACGAAGCCGCCATTCATCAGTGACAGCGCCTGCTGGATACTGCCGTCCGCAACTCCCGTCGGAATCGTCTCGCGATCCGAGGCCCCGAAGATCCGCAGAAAACTGCGCGGGCGCGGCGGGTACATTGTCTGTGCCGAAGGTCGATTTCCCCGATATCCCTGGGAGTAGTATCCCGTGGCGACGAGGATCGAATCGTTGACCTGTTCCGCCGACATTCGCCTGAGGCGCATGCCCTCGAACAGGGAGCCCGGCACAATGTCGTCGGCCTCCGTCGGTGTTTCCTTGTTGTGTCGTACAACGCTCGCCCACGTCGCCAGCGAATCGCTGCTCGACTGCTGATAGGTGCGAGAGAGCGCGATCAGCCGCAGCGTGTGCTTCAGATCGTAGCCGCTTTCGATGAAATCAATGGCGAGCCAGTCGAGCAGTTCGGGATGGGACGGCGGATTCAGCGGGCTGAAGTTGTTCGGCGGGTTGACCAGGCCGACGCCCATCATCCGCTCCCACAGGCGATTCACGATCACTCTTGCGAAGTAGGGGTTCTTCCTCGACGTGATCAGTTCCGCCAGCGCGTCGGGCCCAGCCCCCTGTTCCGACGTCGCCCCCGTCAGGAATCGCCCCTGCGCGCGCCGGCGATCGTGCCGAACGCCCAGCGATTCCCCGGAGAAGTCGCGCCGCGTTCCGCGGTAGAAACCGGCCATGCCCTTGAAGTCATTCTGCGTCCAGTAGTCGAAGGGATGATCGTGGCATTGTGCGCACTTGAGGGAGACGCCGAGGAAGGCGTCCGTGACGGAGACCGCGAGAACATCGGCGTCGAGCCGATCCCGCAGCAGAAACCCCGTCGCCAGATTCTGATTGGGATCGCCGTCGGCCGAGACCAGGTTTCGAACCAGTTCGTCGAAGGCGACGTTGCGCTCCAAAGCCGAATGCAGATAGTCGCGCAGCGCGTTCGTGGGGGCGCCGGGAATACCGCCGCGCTCCCGGAGCAGATCCCCGAAGACGATCGTCCAGCGATCCGCGTAATATCGCTGGTCGAGCAGCAGATCGACCCACTTCTCCCGTCGCTCGCGCTTGTCCCACGCCATGTAACGCTCGAGATCCTCGAGGGCGGGGGTGATCCCCACGAGATCAAGGCTCGCCCGGCGCGCGAAGGTCCAGTCGTCGCACAGCTCCTTGGGGCGGACTTTCTCCTGCTTGATCCGCGCCAGGATGAATCGATCGATGTCGTTGAAGGGCCGAAACGCCCCGAAGCTCACTTCCGGCGGGAGGGGCTTCTCCGCCGGCAGCGGCGCCAGAATCTCCTTCGGACCCGCGGGACGCGTGCTTTTGAAGCTGGGAAACTGGGCGAAGGCCGTGGAGGCGCAGGCGATCACAAAGGCCGTCGACAACGCCGACAGCCGCAGGAAACGACCCTGAGCGAGATCCGCAGTGACTTCCATAAGCGCCCCATGCCGGATACATCCTTAACGCTCATATTCTATGCGGGATTGCAGAGTCATCCCAGGAATTTCCGACAAACGCGCCTCATCCGGCCTGCGCCCTCCCTGACCAATGGAATCGCTCCCCTCAACGGCGGAAATACGCCTCCGACTCACCTCAATCCGGGCGAGGACCGCGCGACAGATTTTCACGGGCGCGGCGATTGTCTTCACGCACACCCAACCGGATCAATCCCGCCACACACTTCGCCAACGGGCGGGCGCACCGTCGATGTCGAGGATTCCGCATCCCGGCGCGCAGCGCGAACTCGAGGGCGCCACGCTGCCAAAGACATGACACTCGCTATCGCCGCAATACCGGATATCTCTATTCGGACATGTTCGCACACTTCAGATCATCGCGGGAGCGCCGGCACAAGAGCTCTCCGTCGATCTTCCGGGCGGGCCGAACCATGACAAAGCTGTCATGTGGATTCGGGGGGGCGTGCCTGCACGCACACAGCGACGTGTACCCTCGCACGGTCATTTGTGCGACCGCACACAACGCCACGCCGATGGCGCCGCAGCGTGTAACAAGCTCGTGCAACATTTGCACATCGGACCAAAAACGAAACACACATCGCGCCTAATGCCCGCAAGGCGTCGTGGCTTCGGCAATGTGTCCTGGCCGCGGCCGCCTCAGGCTAATTTCGACTGGAGACAGAAGTGATGCACGCGATGACAAGTTCCACCCGACCCGCGAAACACCTACTGACGCGACTCAGCTCGAACGCTCGCCGCCTCGCAACAATCGCCTCGTTGGCGATCGCATTTGCATCGACGGCCGCGTTCGCGCAGACCGGCTACACGATCACGGGCGGCATGTCGAACTTCGACTGCGGTAATCACTGCGACGAACCCTGCGACGAATTCGAGGTCGAGATTGAGGGCATCCATCCCGAGGACGTCGTTCACACCTACCACAACAGCAACTATGGCGCCCCGACTGTGACGCTGTCACCCGACGGCGGATCGACGATCGTCGACTATCGCAATCCGCAGCACATGACCGCCGTGGGCGCGATCGAGCACTTCGGCGTCACGCTGCGACAGCTGTCGTCGGCAAATGCCATTTATGTCCGCTGGATGGTCAATGGTCAGACCGCCACGGTCAACGGACAGGTCCCGATCCAGGGCGGCGGTTCGGCGCCTGCCACGCAGCCGATGCTGCCATCCATCTCGACGGACATGACGATCGGCGGCGGCGGTGGCGACGGCATTGCATGCTCCGTCACCAACAACGATCCTCTCCAGTGGATATGGATCCAGCGCCGCGCCCAGGTCACACAGGGAACTGTCACGCTTGAGGAACTGATGCCCAACGATCCCGTCGTGACAACGACGGTCCAGCTCGACGCCGCGCCGATCCTGCTCGCGCCGGGGCAGACGCTGACAGTCGTCAACGATCTCGTGGAGGTGGAAGACAACCAGAGCGTGGTCTTCGCCGCCGAGTATTACCAGGACCTCCGCCAGGTGGGGCCCTTCAACAACTCGCACGCGCTGGGGCCGCAGCTTGGCAACGTTATGACGGCGAGCATCGCCAGCCCGGACAGCGGCTGCGGCGTCTCAAGCCCGATCATTCTCGAACAGCCGCTCAGCGCCACGGCGGACCAGGGATTCAGTGTCGACCTGCGCGTCAACGCCGACGGAAACGACCTGACACTCTCCTACCAATGGCTGAAGGAAGGCCAGCCCCTCGTCGAAGGCGGCGGTGGTGGCATGTTCCACGGCGTGACAAGTGACGAGCTCTCCATCGACGAACTCAATCCCGACACGGAGGGCTTCTACGCGGTGCGCGTTTCAAACACGTGTGGAACCATCGTCTCTGACTCCGCCCTTGTTTTCCTCACCGGCCACAACGATGCGCCGCCGCGCCCCTGCGAAATCGTGAGTGTCGGGGCGCCGGCGAGCGAAACAGACTGCTACAACGGATATGGGTACTTCAGCCTGACCGCCAGCAGTTCGACGCCGATGAGCTACCAATGGCAGATCCAGGCGGACTCGGAAACATGGCTGCCCCTGGGCCTCGACTACGTCGACCTGCCCTGTGGGGGCGCCGCGCTGGCCGACACGGCCGACTCCGCCGATTCCTACATCGAAGTGATTCCCTGCGATGGTGTCGACATCTACAACGTCCGCTGCCTCGTTACGAATGATTGCGGCGACGTTCCCTCGGCGACGACGCAGCTCCTGTTCTATTCGGGTTTGCCAGGTGATGTGAATCACGACGACGCCGTCAACGGAGACGACATACAGACGTTCGTCGGTCTGCTCCTGAGCGCCAACGCGACCGGCGCGGACCTCTGCGCCGCCGACCTCGATATGGATCTCGCGGTGACGAGCGATGATGTCGCCTACCTCGTCGACGAGCTTCTCAACCAGTGATAGGGAACTGACGTCCGGAAATCTCAGGGCGGATGGCCGATCAGGGCCATCCGCCCCATCACCGCCGCCCGGTCCGCTTCATTCGCCATCTCGTATCCACACCCGCCGCAAAATTAGTCCATTCGACAGTAGCCGGAACGGCGATCTCCCACGTCATCAATGTGGAGACGCGACAGCGCCCACGCGCCGGTCGGTTCGCCACGACGGGTCGTTTCGGCGATTCGCGTCTCAGCGCCCGGCGCGTCGCCGGGCGTTTCGCCACCTACGTCGGGGGATATGGCGACGCCGGTCAGGGCCTTCGGGCCAAACCAACGGCGAATCGCCCATCACACGATCACAAAGAGCGGCGGACAGCCGGACCGAGCGTTCGGCGGGTTGTCCCGGAAATCGACAGAGAAGGAACACGCATGAAATCCCACCCAATCAACATCGTCATTGTCATCGCCGCGCTGTTCGCCAGCAGCGCGATTCACGCCTCCATGATTGCCGGCTACGACATCCCCCAGGTGGGATCCGGCTACGCGACGCTGCCGCCGGTCAGCGGCGGCGCCCCCGAAGTCAGCGCGACGAACATGACGGCGACGATCCCCGCGCTCACGCCTCAGACGATCTCGAATCACTATCGGTTCACGGGCTGGCTTTCGAGCGTCAACACGTCGCGCTACATCCGCACGATGCTGACGGTCGCGCCGGGATACACGCTCTCCCTGAGCGATGTGTCCTACTCCGTTGAAGATCTGCCGCATTCGGCCACGCTGTCGACGTTCCATGTCCGCACCAGCCTCGACGGATTCGCCTCGGACGTTGACGCCTTCACGCTGTCCGTCCCGGGCGCCGTGACGGATCGCGTCACGGACCTCAGCGGACTGGGGTCCATCACGGGCGCGATCGAGTTTCGCTTCTACGCGACGACAACGAGCCCCGCCATGACGATGGGCTTTTCCAACCACCTGCCCGGGGGCAGCGGCGCAGGGCTGCCGGATGTCGGTCAGAACATTCGATTCAACGGCGATGTCATCGCCATCCCGGAACCCGGAGCGCTGACGCTGCTGGGACTTGGCGCCACGATCGTGGCGGCACGACGACGCCGCAGCGTTCGCTGATCGCATGAACAATCATTGATCGCGCGAGCGCCGGCGCCCATCAGAGCCGCCGTGTCCTCACGGCGAAGTACTGCTCACGGACACTGGTTGATTCGCCACGCTGAGGACAGCGAGGCTCTGAATCGCGCATTCACTTTGCTCGCCACGCTGGGGACAGCGAGGCTCTGAATGGCGCGTTCACTTCGCGACGCGGCGCCGGCGTCGGGCGCCGATCGATGCGGCAGCGAGCGCGAGCAGGAGCGCCGTTGTTGGTTCCGGGACGAGCGGTTCGAGACGGAAGTTGGCGAAGCCGGACGCGTCGAGATTGCCGACATTCGATTCGGCGATGTTGGTGCAATCCAGGACGAGTTGGAGGCGATAGAGGGCGCCCGCGTACAGGATGGCTTCTCCGCCAACATCGAGCGTGCCGGTCGAAGGCTCGTTGTACAAGACGCCGCCCTCAAGTCGTTCGTGGAACGCGTCTCTGGACGTTCCAAAGTCGCGGATGGCCATGCCGAACAGGACGCCGATTTCCTGATTCGTCGTATGCGAGTACGAAATCGAACCCTCGATCGTCGCCCGCAGATCTTCTGTCGGTTCGATGAAGACCTGCACGCGCGTCACGGTGCTGACATTGAGCGAGCGGATCGCGTGCGAGAGGTCGGTGTCGAATTCTCCGGTTCCGGCGGTTTCGTTCCATTGAAAGGCATAAGTTGATTCGACGATGTTCATGCCGATCTGGGCAAGGCTGTCGTGATTCAGTGGATTGGAAACGATCGAGACGGTTTCAAAGTCAATTTCCGAGTGTGTTGAGACGCCGTCGTCGATCTGAAGCATCGACACGACAAACCCCGCGCTGACGACCTGAGGCGCCGACAGCGCAATAAGTCCAATGATGATGAATGCGATTCGGGTCATGGGTCGAAGTGTCTCTCGTGGGGATTACTGGCGCCCGCCGGCCTGACACCCCGATTTTACGGGCCGCAATTGGCGAATTCAAGCGAACGCGGCGGCGCAACGGAGCACATTTCCCGAAAGTCGGCGCTTTCGGTTGCAAATCGGGCGTCGATGGCATCGTGTCCTAGAAGTCGCCTGGTGACTCCGCCGCCCCGTCGGGGCGGGCTTCTACAAGAAGCAACGCTGACCACGGGTTGCGTTACGACCGCTTCGCGGTCTTCGCTTCACCCGTGGCTACGCGCCGGCGCTCCTTCGGAGCGGGGTCCGCAGGCGGCTCTGTGGGGCGCCATCGTGAACAACGCTGTCTGGCGGCGCCAGTCGGAGCCGCCGTGTCCCTACGGCGAAGTACCGCCCACGGGCGCTGGACGATTCGCCACGCTGAGGACAGCGAGGCTCTGATTGGCGCGTTCACTCCGCGACGCCTCACACACGCGCCACGCCGGCGGCGCCAGTCAGAGCCGCCGTGTCCCCACGGCGAAGTATCGCCCTCGGACGCCGGATGATTCGCCACGCTGAGGACAGCGAGGCTCTGAATCGCGCGTTCACTTCGCGACGCCTCACACACGCGCCACGCCGGCGGCGCCAGTCAGAGCCGCCGTGTCCCCACGGCGAAGTATCGCCCACGGGCGCTGGACGATTCGCCACGCTGGGGACAGCGAGGCTCTGAATGACGCGCTCACTTCGCGACGCCTCACACACGCGCCACGCCGGCGGCGCCAGTCAGAGCCGCCGTGTCCTCACGGCGAAGTATCACGCACGGGCGCCGGATGATTCGCCACGCTGGGGACAGCGAGGCTCGGAATGGCGCGTTCACTTTTCCTCGCCACGCTGGGGACAGCGAGGCTCTGAATGGCGATCGCCTCCTCTGGCGCCAGTTTCCCCTCGACCGCATATCGACATCTGTCAATGTCACATCGTCTTCGCCCCCAACTCTGACGATGCGCCAGTGAGAAAATGCGCATCGTCGATGGACGATTCTTGCTGTCATCCGTCTTCCCGAGGGGCGTTCGTTTCCTCGCGGAGACTGACAATGACAGAAACGGGAACCAGTTTCAGATGGAACATCACCTATCTTCGACTCGCGCTGGCCGGCGCCCTGCTGGTGGGAGTCATCGATCCGGCGCGACTCGCGGCGCAGGCGCCGACCTGCTCCTCCTGCAACGTCGACGTCCCCTGCGACATGGCCGTATCGCAGATCTTCCTCAACGAGGACGGCAAGGCGCCCACAACAACAGTCCACGTCTGCGCCAACGGCAATCAGGATCTGCCCGCCAAACACGCGACACTCATGACATTCCCCGGCGCCACGCACATCGACTACGTCTGCGTCGGCGCCCGCTCCAGTTCCCAGTTCGCCCAGCCATGTGAACTCTTCTACGCCACGCTTGATCCCCTGACGGGCAAGCCCGACTTTGAACAGGGCACCACGCTGTTTTCACTGCCGCCCGGCGGCGCCATTCATCAGATCGTACCCGTCAACTGGACACTCACGGGCACGCGCTGGATCGGTCTTCGATTCCCCGCCGGCGCCTGCACCCTCAGCGAAATGGGCGTGCGACCGCGAACCTCCGGGCAGGCCGCCGTCTGGGTGTCCGGCGACGCGTGGCGCAACTACACGTCCGTCGGCTACGGCGACACGGCGCCCGTCATTCGACCGATCACGAGCTTCCAGGCGCAGAGCGCACCGCAGCTGATCGTCAATCCCGTCAGTCCCCTTCCCCTGACGACGGACGAGAACGGCGCGGCCTTCGATGTCGAAATCTCGCTTTCGTCGGAACCCTGTGACGATGTCTTTGTCTTTATCGATCCCAGCGACTTCTCCGAGGCGATCGCCATACCCGGCCAGCTCACATTCAACGCCCAGACGTGGAACACGCCGCAAATCGTGACGATCATGGGGCTCGACGACCCGCAGGTTGACGGCGATATCCCCTACTCGATCGACATCCAGTCGGTGTCGACGACGCTGCTCTCCACGTGCTACGGCGGTCTGATGGCGTCACTGCCCGCGATCAACAACGACAACGATATGGCGACCTGCCCGCCCCCAGATCTCAACTGGACGATCTCCGTCCATCCGGTTCTGCCGCCACTCGTTGCGCACACGATGGCCTATGACAGCGTTCGCGAGCGCGTGGTTCTCTTCGGCGGACTGGGTCCGAACGGATACAGCAACGAAACCTACGAATGGGATGGCGCCACGTGGACGCTCGCCCACGCCGGCGGGCCTTCGGCCCCGTCGCCTCGCGCCGACGCCGCCATGGCCTTCGATTCGATTCGCGGCGTGACAGTCCTCGTCGGAGGCGCCGACGCATTCGGCGTGAATGACGAAACCTGGGAATGGAACGGCGCCACGTGGACGCTTGTCGCCTCGGGCCCCGGTGCGTCGCCGGGGGGACCGCGATCGAACCACGCCATGGCCTTCGACGCGAACCGTGGTGTGTGCGTTGTCTATGGCGGTCTGCCCGCCATGCTCGAGACGTGGGAATGGAATGGCGCCGTCTGGACGCCCGTCTTCACGCCCAACGTTGTCGGCACGGGAGATCGTGTGTTCAACGCGATGACCTACGACCCGTCCGCCGGTCGCGTGCTGCTCTTCGGCGGGTTCGATCAGAACGGTCCCAACGCCGACGTCTGGTCCTACGATGGTCTCGACTGGACGCAGCTCAATCCGCCCGGGCTGTGGCCGCCCCCCCGCGCCGACGCGATCTTCGTCTTCGATACGGCGCGCAATGTCGTCGTCATGCATGGCGGCGCCGACGCGTCAGGTCTGCCGACGGATGACACGTGGGAACTCGACGCAACGACGCTGAACTGGACACAGACAACGGGACTTCCGCCGCCCCGGACCTTCCACGCCGCCGCCTTCGACGCGGCGCGTTGTGAGACCGTGCTCTATGGCGGCGACGCCGGCGGATTCCTGCCGATCGAAACGTGCGTCTATCCGACCAATCTTGTCGCGGGCGGCCAGCGCGTCTTCTGCGTCGTCGGGACATCGACGGGCGTCGATTGGTCCTGGTCCGTCAATGGCGCCGCGGGTTCGGGCTGGTCGATCGATCAGCTCAACGAGCCGGGCCTGCTCGCGGGGCTGCCGGCCGACGCCATCGTCGCGCAATGGGTCGCGAGCATGAACAACGCCGGCTGCTGTACGTTCAAGGCGACTGTCCTGCCGCAGTCTTCGCAGTGCTTCGAGATCAGCACAGGCGATCCGAACGGTTTCAATCTCTGCGTGGGCCCCGCCGGGGCGCCGCCGACGTGTTGTGTGAATCCGGGCTTGCCGTGCTCATTCAATCCGACAGTCATTGAGGTATTTCTCAGCGGCGGCGACTGTGACGGGAATGGCCAGGATGACGCGATCGACATCGCGATCGATCCCGCGCTGGACGCCAACGGCGACGGGATCCTCGATGCCTGCGTGACTTACATCCTGGGTGACATGAACTGCGATCTGCAGGTGAACGGCCGCGACATCCAGGGCTTCTCCCTGGCGTGGACGAGCCCGGCGGACTACGCCGCGACGTACCCTAACTGCAACGTTCAGGCCGCGGACTACAACAGCGACGGGATCATCAACGCCATCGATCTCGCCCTGTTCCTGCAGGACCTGACGGGGCCCTAGTCGTCGCGCGTTCGCTGAGAACGCGACGTTTCAGAAGACATCCCCCATGGCCGCCGGTCCCGCCCACCGGCGCAATCCGGGGCGCTGTTCGCAATCGAGCAGCGCCCCGCCTCCGTTGCAGGGTGTCGAGTCGGCTCGCCTTGTCTGGCCGACGGCTCATCGGCACAATGCCATGCGAACCAATCGGAGGATTCGACGATGGACATCCGACGCGCCCTCAAGGGACAGTTCCACGCCGCGCTGGACATGCTGAAACGGACGATCGAACTCTGCCCCGACGACATGTGGACGCGGGCCGACGGCGCCGTCCCGTTCTGGCAGGTCGCTTACCACACGCTCTACTTCACGCACCTGTACCTGCATCAGACACACACCGACTTCACGCCATGGGAACATCACAGGCCGGACTATCATGATCTGCCATGGCCGGCGGACAGCGCGGCCGCCCCGGCGTCCCCGTACACGAAGGCGCAGGTCCTCGACTACTGGCGGCTCTGCGACGCCTTTGTCGAATCCGCCCTGGACGCGCTCGACCTGAGCGCCGCTGAATCGGGGTTTCCCTGGCACGCGGATTTTCCGAAGCTCGAACATCAGCTTCAGAATCTTCGCCACATTCAGCATCACACGGCGTCGCTTTCACGCCGCCTGCGCGACGCGATGGGCGACGACGGCGACGTCGCGTGGGTCCGCTTCCGACACGAGGAGCGTTGAGGCGCCGGCGCAAGACAAGGGCGGCGCCGATCTAACCCGGCGCCGCCCCGCTGACTCGTCATCCGACCCGACGATTACAGCGATTCGATATCGAATTGAATGCGCGTGACATAGGCGACGGGATCGGCGCCCGCCTGCGCGTCGATCAGCAACAGGACGATCGGCTCGCCACTCTTGAAGGCGCCACGGAAATTCTGATTGAAGGTTCGCATGACGGGCGCCATGACGCCATCGCCGATCGCGATGCTCGAATTTGTGACGCCCTTGAACTCGATCTCCACCGTCGCGTCGCCCTGAGTCGCTGAGTCGGAGTGGCCGGACGCCTTGACGATGAAGCCGAGATCCTCGTAGCTGACGCTGGATGACCTGGTTCCGTCCTTTGAGACATTGACGCCCCGAACATAGGGCGAGTTTGAACCAATCCGCGTCGTCTGCGAACGGCGTTCGGTGTGCAGCAGCTGATCCGAACGATACACGAGGCTGACACCGCCGAGTTTCCCCAGGGCGCTCTCAAAGGACTGCGGTGTCTCCGCCTGCGCCGTCAGGAGCTTCGCGTTGACATCCGCCAGCCGCTCTCTCGGAAGCGCGACTTCGTAGATCATCAGCTCCATGCGCGTTCGCATTTCGGATTCGGCGATCTGTCGTTCGACCTCGGACGGCGCGACATCCAGTTGCTCGACGAGGCGACAGACCTGCTCGACGCCGGTGTCCGTGGCGCGAACGATGATCGAATTCGTCCGCGTGTCAAAGACGATCTTCGGGGCGTCTTCCGTTCCTTCCATCTTGATCAGGCGATTGAGCACATTGGAAACTTCCATCGCTTCCGAATGACGCAGCGAGAGCACGATGGTCTTCAGACCCGCCTCGGACGCCACACGGGCGGCGTCGGCCGCTTCCGCCTCGGCCTGCGCGCGGGAGCGCCGCTGACGACGAACGTCCCTCGCCCTGGACGCCGACTCCCTGAGCGCGGCTCGCCGCGCGGCGAGCTTCTCCTCATTGGCGTCCTTTGTCGGCGGACATGTCGCCCAGGCGGCGCCAGCGGACATGTAACTCACGAGGGCGACAAGCATGAACAATCGATGTGTTTTCACGAGGAATCCTCCATTCGATGGAATGAGACGGCGCGCCCACGACACAGCGTCGAAGGTCCTCCGCATGTCCGCTGATCCGCGGACGCCCAGGAATCTGAACGGCGAAATCAATGATCAGATCGATCGGCAACGATGGCGATTGCCCGTCGGCGATGGATCCGGCGCCAACGACGTCGGCGCTCACATCTACTTACCCGATCGCGAACCCGCGGTTGCCCCATGCACAAAAAAACTTGCGATCGTCGGCCGGGACCGAGGAGGCGCCCGGACATCGAACAAGGTCCGCAATTCCACGGAAGTTCGCGTGAGTTCCGCATATTGATCGTCGCTTAGGTTCTGTTGGATTTGACTGACAGTGGGACGTCGCCCTGTGGCGACAGGACATGAGGATTCGGAATGCTGAAGATCACCTATTACACGCTTTTCTGCCTGACGCTCCTGATCATGCTCAGCGGCGCCAGTTGCCCGACAGTCGCGGTCCAGCCGCTGCCGATCGATCCACTGAGCGTGACCCCGGCGCTGCGGCTCGCCTGCGCCCAGACGAACGGTATCCCGCTCGATGATGTGTTCATTCTCGAGCAGGTGCTCGCGGTCGAAGACATGCGACTGGCCGGCTGGCAGAAACCCATGGCCGTCAACAGCGCCCGGCTCGCCTGCATTCAGCGCATCAACGAGCCCTGCGACGGGATCGTCTGCGACGACGACGACGCCCTTCCGCTCAAGGTCAACTGCCAGGAATGTGCGCTGGCCATCGCGGACCAGGTCTATGGCGAAGTGTTTGAACCCTGACGTGGATCTCGATTCACGCGTGATGGCGACTCGGGAGCGCGACGGCGGTGCTGACTTCCCTGCACACCAGCTACGGCGCGCTCCCGACGCCTCACGCCGGGG
>Ga0116152_10000401_pt1 | contig 35009 bp, 32 predicted proteins | sample AD_UKC119_MetaG_FD_89894 | JGI IMG/M metagenome (GOLD analysis project Ga0116152, IMG submission 89894) | Active sludge microbial communities of municipal wastewater-treating anaerobic digesters from Hong Kong - AD_UKC119_MetaG | ecosystem: Engineered > Bioreactor > Anaerobic > Digestate... | reverse complement strand
GCGTATCCTCGACTTTATCCACTTTTTCAACCAAACCCTGGCGAAACCCTTCCGCTGGACTTACATCGGCAAGCCTCTACAGGTGTGAGTTATCCGACAGGTTTACGGGGCGATGTACTAGTGCTGTCCTTTTCCTCGGCCGAGTTGTTCATGCTGACCATCTTCGGCCTGTCGATGGTGGCGGTTCTGTCGGGGCGCAGTCTGACCAAAGGTATCGCGGCGGCGGGCATCGGCCTTGTCATCGGCGCGATCGGTACGGCCCCCGCGACGGGCGAGGCGCGCATGACCTTTGGCATCGACTATCTTTATGATGGGGTGCCGCTTGTCGTCGTCGCCATGGGCCTGTTTGCCATTCCCGAGGTCATCGACCTTTTGAAACGTGGCACCGCGATTTCCGAAACCACCGCGCTTGGTGGCGGCTGGGGCAAGGGTATGCGCGATGTGCTGCGCCATCCATGGCTGGTCGCCCGCTGCGCCAGCATGGGCTGTGTGATTGGCGCGCTCCCCGGGTTGGGCGGCGCGGTCGTTGACTGGATCGCCTACAGCCATGTGGTCCAGACCAGCCGGGACAAGTCCAAATTCGGCAAGGGCGACGTGCGCGGCGTGATCGCGCCGGAATCGGCGAACAATGCCTGTCAGGGCGGCGCACTGATCCCGACCCTGCTGTTCGGCGTGCCGGGATCGGGCTCGATGGCGGTGTTTTTGGGCGGCATGGTGCTTCTGGGCATCCAGCCCGGTGTGACCATGGTCGAGACTCGGCTGGACCTGACCTATACGATCATATGGTCGCTGGCGCTGGCCAATGTCTTCGGCGCGGGGCTGTGCGTGTTTCTGGCCCGGCCCGTGGCGCGACTGACCCAGGTCCCCTTCGTCTATCTGGCGCCCTTCATGGTGATGATCGCGATGTTCGCGGCGTTTCAGGCTTCGCGTTCGATGTCTGATCTGGTCGCCCTTATAGTGATGGGCGTGGTCGGCATCTACATGCGCCGCTTTGGCTGGCCGCGTCCGGCGCTGCTGATCGGCTTTGTGCTGGCACCGGGGGCCGAGAACTATCTGTACCAGGCCGTCCAGTTCTACGACTGGGGCTGGGTCACCCGTCCGGGCGTGCTCATCATCGCCCTGATCACCGTCGTCTCGGTCTTCCTCGGCCTGCGCTTCGGTACCGAGATATCCAGCGAGGGCGAAAGCGATGCCGCCGATCAGCAGACCCGGAGCCGCCAGATCGCCTTTGCCGGCGTGCTGTTCCTGCTGGCGGCCTATTGTGTCTTCGAGGCCGCGCAGCTCAGCTTCCTCGGCATGGTGTTCCCGCTGGCCATCGGCATCCTGGCGCTGATTGCGTCACTGGCAGTGATCCTGCGGATCCGGTCGGGGCGCGTGGCCGAAATCCACGATGATGACGCCAGCCTCACCGTGGCCGGTAAATCCTCCGGACGCGAAATTTATCTGGCGATTTTTGCAGGACTGGTCGCGCTGATCTGGCTGATCGGGTTCATTCCGGCCATGGCCGTCTTCTTCCCGGCCTTCCTGATCGTCGCAGGCAAGGCGCGGGTGCTGCCTGCGCTGCTGATGACCGCCGGAGCCGTGGGCTTTATCAGCCTGATCACCTGGGCCATGACCCTGCGCCTGCCGGAAGGATTGCCTGGTCTGTCCCTGTTCTGACATCCGTAACGCTACGGCTCCGGGGTGCAGGCTTGCGCTGCCCCTGGAGCCACCCACCCCAAAACGGCGGAGTGTCTGTCACCCGGCTCCCCACAGTCAACAGAAACCCTGTCCATACCCCGACTCAGAATGCCTTGAAAGTCAGTGTGGTCAGGGAACGCTTGATATTGGGAATGTCGAGAATCCGCTCATTCAGGAACTTGCCGATGTCTTCGTCATGCGGAATGTAGATTTTCAGCAGCAGGTCAAATTCACCACTGGTGGAATACAGTTCAGAGACAATATCGCGCTCATAAATTTCATCCGCCACCGCGTAAGTGGTACCGGGTTTGCAACGCAACTGGACGAACACACAGTTCATGGTTTGCATGGGCCTGATTTCCTGCCATCTTGAATGCTCCCAGTTTAGGGCTTTTTCCATCCGCTGCAAAGGCCGTGACGGCACAGACCGGTGGCACTGAATCGGAGGGCCTCCCAAAACCGGAAGGCCCTCCATCAGGTCCGTGATGGCAGGGTAATGCCAACATCGGGAGACGCAGACTCAGCTGTCCCTGTTCTCCAGCACCAGATGCCCCACTGCCGTATTCGAGGCCGGGACATGGTAGAAGCGCTTCTTGACCTCCACCCTGTCATTCAATGCCCCGCGCATGATCAGCCACATGACCAGTTCGACCCCTTCCGATCCGGCCTCACGCACATAGCGGATGTGCGGCTCCTGAGCCAGTGCCGGCGCATCATCAACCAGCCGGTCCAGAAATTCGTTGTCGAATTCCTTGTTGATCAGGCCGGCACGCGGGCCCTGCAGCTGGTGACTCATGCCACCGGTACCCCAGACCTGTACATTCAGGTCTTCCGGGAAACTCTCGACTGCCTTGCGCAGTGACTTGCCCAGGTCATAGCAGCGCTGGCCCGATGGCGGCGGGTACAGCACCACATTAACCGCAAACGGAATGATCAGGCAGGGCCATTCCTGAGGCTGGCCGAAGACCAGCGACAGCGGCACGGTCAGTCCATGGTCCACATCCATCTCGTTGATGATGGTCAGGTCAAAATCATCCTGAATCAGCGACTGGGCAATATGGGCCGCCAGCTCCGGATGCCCCTTGACCGTCGGCACCGGGCGCGGTCCCCAGCCTTCATCCGCCGGCTTGAATGACTCGGCACAGCCCAGCGCAAAAGTTGGAATGAAGTTCATGTCAAAGGCAGTGGCATGATCGTTGTAAACCAGAAAGACCACATCCGGTTTGGTCTCCCTGATCCACTCCTTCACATACTCATAGCCCTCGAACAGGGGCTTCCAGTAAGGCTCCCCGGTCTTGCCCAGATCGATTGCCGCCCCGATGGCCGGGACATGGGACGTTGCCACACCGGCGGTAATGCGCGCCATTATTCACCTTCCTTTTTGTACAGATTACCTTCCGCTGAGCGCCCGCCATTCAGCATCATGTCGCGGTACGCCTCCTGAGTCATGCCGGTCATGGTGGCCGCAGCATGCTGGAAGCTCAGGCCATCGGTAGAAAAAATCTTGGCCAGAAAGTAAACATTACCTCCCAGTGCCATCATGCGGTTGTAATCCCGTGCCTGTACGGCCTGCTTCTGATCCTCGCTCATGGGCCACTGGTCCAGATAGGCACGCTCATCAGCCTTGAAGCGTTCGCGGTTGGGCGCTTTCATCAGCGACATGGCAAACTGGTTCAGGTGATAACCTTGGCGGGCCATGTCGGCATCAAAAATAATGGTGCCGGGAATGTCATCATACGGTTGTGGAATACGGTTGCTCATAACAGACCGACCTCCTTGAGGCGTGCATCCAGACGCGGGAATACATGACGGGTATTACCCTCGAACACCTTGCGCTTGTCGGCATCACTCAGCTGGCTGCCATCAATATAACGCTTGGTATCATCAAAATAATGGCCGGTCTGCGGATCGATACCACGCACTGCACCGATCATTTCCGAAGCAAACAGGATATTGTCCACCGGTACCACCTCAAACAGCAGGTCAATGCCTTCCTGATGGTAAACGCAGGTATCGAAGTAAATGTGCTCGCGGATAATGTCATCCAGTTTCGGCAGCTTCATCATGTCGGCAAGCCCCCGGAACCGGCCCCAGTGATAAGGCACGGCCCCGCCCCCGTGTGGAATGATGAATTTCAGGTCGGGAAAATCCCTGAACAGGGTCTTGGCCATCATCAGATGCTGGAATGCGGCGGTATCGGCACTCAGGTAGTGCGAACCGGTGGTATCAAAAGCATGATTGCAGGAGGCACTGACATGAATCATCGCCGGTACCTTCAACTCGCTCATCATCTCATACACCGGGTACCAGTAGCGGTCATCCAGACGCGGTGCACTCCAGTGGCCACCGGAGGGGTCCGGGCTCAGGTTGCAACCGACAAAACCCAGCTCGGTGACACAACGCTCCAGTTCGGCAGCACTGGCGGTCATGTCCGCGCCGGGCGACTGCGGCAGCTGGGCTGCCCCGATGAAATTCTGCGGGTACAGCTGGGTGATGCGGTAAATCAGGTCATTGCAGTGTTCGGTCCAGTACTGGCTGGTGCTCTGGTTGCCGATATGATGCCCCATCCAGCTGGCCCGTGGCGAAAATACCGCCACATCCGTACCCCGCTCACGCTGCAGTTTCAGCTGCGCCCCCTCCAGACTGTCGCGGATCTGATCATCCGTGATATTGATAATGCCCTTGACGTGCTGAAACAGCGGGTCGGTTTTCAGCTCGGTTTTCTGCTGTTCACGATACTCGCCCAGCTCATCGGGTGCGGTGGTATAGTGCCCGTGGCAGTCGATAATCAGGTTTCGTGTCATTACGCTACTTTCCTCCAGAAGTTCAAGACAGCCGGTCAGCCTTGATTGCACCAGCCTTCCGACAGTCTAACAGACTAGCGGGAGACAGGCTGGCAATGAATACCTTTTTCCGGTTTAGCCTTGTACTTTTCAGGAGCGGTTCAGCAACATTCACCACACCAGGGCAGCAGCAGCTGCTCCCGGACCTGCTCCGGCCCGAAACCGCCGGCCAGCAGGCAATGCAACTTGGCAAACGCCGCCTCAAAAGTCAGGTCCGCCCCCGGCAGCACACCGATGCGGTTAAGGGCTGCACCGGTAGCATAAGCCCCCTGCTCGACCCGGCCCTGCAGACACTGGGTCAGGTTCACAATCACAATACCGTCGGCACCGGCACGTTCCAGGCGCTGCATCAGCGCCCGGTTGGCATCCGGCGGATTACCGGCGCCATAGGTCAGCAGGATCAGCGCCCGGACCTGATCACTGTCCAGCAAGGCATCCAGCACCCGTACCGACAGGCCCGGATAGACTGGCAGCAAAGTTACCGCCTCAGGGTTGAAGTCCGGCAGCCGGAAGTCCGGGGTGGCGGGCTGCAACAAGCGTTCGGAGTGAATACGGACCTGAATCCCGGCTTCACCCAGCACCGGAAAGTTGGGAGAGGCAAAAGCTGCCAGTGCCATGCTGTCAAGCTTGACACTGCGATTGCCGCGCAGCAGTTTTCCATGAAAACAGATACACACTTCCGGCACCGGATATTGCCCGGCAATCATCAGGCTGGTGACCAGATTATCCAGGGCGTCATTGCGTGTCTCGCACAGGGGAATCTGGGCACCGGTCAGAATCACCGGCTTGTTGAAACCACGCAGCATGAAAGACAGGGCGGAAGCGGTATGGGCCATGGTATCCGTGCCATGCAGGACCACAAAACCATCATACTGCTCCCGATACCGGACCAGCTCCTGTCCGATGGCCAACCAGTCCGCCGGCTGCAGGTTGGCACTGTCGATCAGGCGCTCACGCTCGATCAGGTCCCAGGCCGGCAGATCGGCACGGTTTTCACCAAGCCGCTCCGTCAGCCGCCGGGCAAATCCGCCTGCCGGGGCATAGCCCTGTGCGGATGGCAGCATGCCGATGGTGCCGCCGGTGTAGAGAATCAGAACTTTACTCATGAGGGTTGTCCGGTTGTCGAAGGCTGCTGCCGACAGGCTGCATCCAGCAGCTCGATCCAGTGCATCACCGGCACATCGGCCTGACTGCCCAGATGCAGCTGGCAGCCGATATTGGCGGTGACAATGCGCACCGGTGCATCCACGCTCAGCGCCCGGAGTTTGCGCGCCTGCAGGGTCCGGCTCAGCCGTGGCTGCAGCAGGGAATAAGTACCCGCCGAGCCGCAGCACAGGTGCTTCTCCGTGGTATGTGCCAGTTCAACCCCGACCCGTTCCAGCACCTGCTCCAGTACCCCGTTGAGCTTCAGCGCATGCTGCAGGGTACAGGGGCAATGCACCGCCGTCCTGCCCGTGAGCGGCTGCAACGGCAGGCGACTCAGATCTTCCGCCAGCAGCACCTCACTGACATCCCGGCACAGCTCACTCACCCGGCGGGCCTTGTCGGCATAGGCCGGATCATCGCGCAGCAGCTGCCCGTATTCCTTCACCATGGCCCCGCAACCGGAAGCAGTCATCACCAGCGTCTCGGCCCCGGCTTCCAGCGCCGGCCACCAGGCATCAATATTGCGGCGCATGAAGTCCAGCCCTTCCGCATGGGCTCCCAGGTGGTAACTCACCGCCCCGCAGCAACCAGCGCCCGGTGCCTCGACCAGGGTGATGCCCAGCCGGTCCAGCACCCGTGCTGCTGCCGCATTGGTATTCGGAGCCGCTCCGGCCTGCACACACCCGGCCAGGGCCAGCATCACCCGCGCCTGACGCTGGCGGGGCCAGGGTGACGCCGGCTGCCGGGGGGGCAGTTTCTGCCGCAGCGAGGCCGGCAGCAGTGGCCGGACTGCCTGGCCCAGGCGCAGCAGCGGGGTGAAGCGCCGGGGCCAGGGCAGCACCTGCCGCAACCCCCAGTGCAGCAGGCGGGTCTGCGGCAGGCGTGGCAATGCCTCATCCAGCAGGCCCCGGCCAATGTCCAGCAACCGCCCGTATTTCACCCCCGACGGACAGGTGGTTTCACAACTGCGGCAGCTCAGGCACCGATCCAGATGCGTGCGGGTACGTTCCGTCACCTCACCCCCTTCCAGCAGCTGCCTGATCAGGTAGATACGGCCACGCGGCCCGTCCCGTTCGTCATGCAGGGTCTGGTAGGTCGGACAGGTTGCGGTACAGAAACCGCAATGCACACAGGTGCGCAGGATGGCCTCGGCTTCCCGGCCTTCCGGACGGGACTGGTACTTCTCGACAAGTCGGGTCTGCATGTGTCTTCCTCAAAGCCAGCCATAAACACGGCCCGGATTGAATATTCCGGCGGGATCAAACTGCTGCTTCAGCCGCCGCTGCAGGGTCTGCAGTGCGGCAGGCCGGGTATGAAACACCTCGGCACGGCGATCCCCGTTGCGGAACAGCGTCACCTCCCCGCCCATGGCCGTTGCCAGCCCTTCCATGACCGCCCGCTCACCCGGCCCGCAGTACCAGCGCTGTGCCCCGGCCCAGTCCAGCAGCCACGCCCCCGGCAGGTCCGGCAGTCTGGCCGTCGGGCGTACCGAGAAGCGCCACAGGCACGCATCCCCGGCTCGGGCAGGCTGGAAAAACCCCAGCTGCTGCTCACGCAGCGTCTGCCAGAACGCCCCGGCAGCCGGCACCTCCCCGCCATAACGCTCAGCCGTGGCTTTTACTGCCGATGCCGCACCGGACAGACGCAGGTACAGCCGCCCGTCTGCCCAGCAGGCTGCACTCAGGGGACCGGGTTTTCCGGCATACCGGTTCATCAGGGCAATGGCGGCAGCGGCTGTCTGCTCCTGCACCAGTGTCAGGCTCATGGCCGCCTGTGGCAGCACCTTGAGGCTGATTTCAGTGATCACCCCGAGTGTGCCCATGGCTCCGGCCTGCAAGCGTGACACATCATAGCCCGCCACATTCTTCATCACCTGCCCGCCGAAACGCAGGTGCTCACCCCGGCCATTGATCAGGCGGATTCCCAGCACATGATCGCGCACTGACCCCCACCAGGGCCGCCCTGGACCGGACAGGTTGCAGGCCAGCGTGCCTCCCAGGGTGGCATCGGGTCCGAAGTGTGGCGGTTCAAAGGCCAGCATCTGCCCCTGCGCCTCCAGGGCGGCCTCGATCACTTCCAGCGTTGTCCCGGCCCGTGCCGTCAGCACCAGCTCCACCGGCTGGTAGCTGACAATGCCGCTGTGGGGACGGGTGTCCAGTACCTCACCGGCGGTGTCACGCCCCAGGAAAGCCTTGGAGCCGCCTCCGCGAATCACCAGTGCCTGCCCCCGTTCGGTGGCACGGCGTACCTGCTCCTGCAGCCGGGAAAGGATGTCAGCCATGGGCATGGTCCTCCAAGGTGCGGTACTCCTGACAACGCTTCAATAACGGCACGCCCTTGCCGGGGTTCAGGGTCGCCTGCGGGTCAAAGGCGAGCTTGATGGCTTCCAGCTGGGCCAGTTCCTCCGGGCTGAACTGCACCGGCATCTGGCGGATTTTCTCGATCCCGACCCCGTGCTCACCGGTGATGCAGCCACCCACCGCCACGCACAGCTCCAGTATCCGGCCTCCGAACGCCTCGGTTTTCTCAAATTCGCCCGGCTTGTTGGCATCAAACAGGATCAGGGGATGCAGGTTGCCATCCCCAGCATGAAACACGTTCGCCACCCGCAATCCGTACTCCGTGGCCATGTGCTCAATCCCGGTCAGAACAGGGGCCAGCTGGCTGCGCGGAATGGTGCCATCCATGCAGTAATAATCCGGCGAAATCCGTCCCACTGCCGGAAAGGCCGACTTGCGCCCTTTCCACAGCAAGGCCCGCTCGGCCTCATTCTGCGAGGTGCGGATGGTAGTGGCACCGAACTGGCGAAACAGGGCTTCAACCCGGTCACTGTGCTCCTGCACTTCCGCAGCGGTACCGTCCACCTCGCACAGCAGCAGTGCCCTGGCTTCCACCGGATACCCGGCCTGCACAAAGGCTTCTGCGGCCACAATGGCATGACTGTCCATCATCTCCAGTCCCGCCGGAATAATCCCCTGGGCAATAATGCCACCCACGGCGTCCCCGGCTTGCTGTATGGTGTCAAAGCCGGCCATCACCACCCGCGCCTGCTCCGGCACCGGCAGCAGCCGCAGCGTGATTTCGGTGATCACCCCGAGCAACCCCTCCGAGCCGGTGAACAGCGCCAGCAGGTCCATGCCGCCGCTGTCCAGCCCTTCGCTGCCAATATCGATTTTCTCGCCCTCAACGGTAATCACCTCCAGCCTGAGGATATTGTGTACCGTCAGACCGTATTTCAGGCAGTGCACACCACCGGCGTTTTCAGCCACATTACCACCGATGGAACAGGCAATCTGTGAAGACGGGTCCGGACCATAATACAGGCCATATTCCGCCGCCGCCTCACTGATGGCCAGATTGCGCACTCCCGGCTGGACCCGTGCCGTGCGCGCTTCCGTATCCAGATCGATGATCCCGCTCAGGCGCGCCAGCGACAGCACAATGCCCTGTGGATGCGGCATGGCCCCGGCGCACAGGCCGGTACCGTGTCCACGCGCCACCACCGGCACTCCCCGTTCATGACAGATGTGCATGACGGCCTGTACCTGTGCGGTATTTGCAGGCAGAACCACCAGCTGCGGCAGCTCACAGTACATCGCCAGGCCATCACACTCATAAGGACGCCGGGTTTCGGCATCTTCAATCACGTACTCCGGCCCGACACAGCCCCGCAAACGGGCTGCCAGTGTTTCCTGCTCCTGATCCTGCGCTGACATGAACCGAGTCTCCTTTCCGTTGCGCCTGCCTGTTGCACCTGTTCGCGGGTCGGCAGCCAAAACCCGCTTGCACTCCTCACGCAAAAGCCGTTCAATGATATACCATCACCAGCCGAATGAGCGACGCGCCCCATTATCATGTCCGAGTTCAGTCTGATCCAGACCTATTTTGACTGGCCCGATGCCCCCGGCTCCGTTGCCTTGGGTGTGGGTGATGATGCGGCCCTGCTGACCCTGACAGCACACGAACAGCTGGTGGTCTCTGTCGATACCCTGGTCAGCGGGGTGCATTTTCCGGAACAGACCCCCGCGCATGCCATCGGGCACAAGGCTCTGGCCGTCAATCTCAGTGACCTGGCCGCCATGGGAGCTACACCGCGCTGGTTCACCCTGGCACTGACCCTGCCACGGGCAGACGATACCTGGCTGAGCGGTTTCAGCACCGGTCTGTCGGCCCTGGCACGCCGGCACGGCATTCATCTGGTCGGAGGCGATACCACCCTGGGGCCGCTGAGCATCACCATCCAGGTCATGGGTACCCTGCCTGCCGGTGAGGCCCTGCTGCGCAGCGGGGCCAGAGTGGATGACCTGATTTTCGTCACTGGCACGCTGGGTGCCGCTGCCGCCGGGCTGGCCCTGATCCGGCAAAGGCTGGTACTGCCTGAAACCGTGCAGGCAGCCTGCCTTCAGGCACTCAACTACCCGACCCCACGGGTGGAAGCCGGACAGCACCTGCGCCGACTGGCCAGCAGCTGCATGGACCTGTCCGACGGGTTGTTGGGGGATATCCGCCACATTCTGACCCGCTCCGGAACGGGGGCAAGCCTGCAGCAGCAGGCCATTCCGGCCCATCCGGCCCTCACGGGGCTGCCACGTGCAGAAATCCTGCGCCTTGCCCTGAGTGGTGGGGATGATTACGAGCTGCTGTTCACCCTGCCCCCGGAGCGGCTGCCACAGCTGCAGGAACTTCAGGCAATGGTTGAGCTTCCGGCGCTAACTCCCATTGGTATCATGACTGCCGATACCGGACACTTGATACTGGATTTTCCCCTGTCTGCGTTGGGACAGGCTTGGGAGCATTTTCAGAATGAGTCAGCGAAATGATTAATTTTTACATCATGCAGATTATCTGTACGCACTTTGCAGGCCCTGGTTTTTGCCGCTACTATGGGGGCATGACGAGGAATATTTCAAACAAAGAAGAATAACAATGCTGAGACAGGGACTTGATATCCGCATTGGACAGACACTGTCCATGACCCCGCAGCTGCAGCAGGCCATCCGGCTGTTGCAGTTGTCTGCCGTTGAACTGCAGGAGGAAATCCAGCAGGCGCTGGAAGAGAATCCCCTGCTGGAGCTGCAGGAAACCGGTGATGATCCCGAGCCGGATGCTGCCGGGCCGGCTGCGGCAGAGCAGGAGGCGGAGGCAGCGGCGGAGCTTTCTGCCGAGGCCGACTACCCGGAGCCGGATACCGCCCTGAGCAGTGACATTCCGGATGATCTCAACCTGGATACCGATTGGGGCGAGGTTTATGACCTGCGCACGGCAGGGGGAACCGCCGACAGTGATGCCGACAACCAGGGTTTTCTGGAAAACCAGGGTGAGGGTGACGAGGACCTGCAGGAGCACCTGCTGTGGCAGGTCCGGATGAGCAATCTGAGCGAAACCGATCAGCAGGTGGCCGAAGCCATTGTGCTGTCACTGGACAATGCCGGCTATCTGGTGGATTCACTGGATGAAATCCGTGCCAGCCTGCCCCTTGAGTACGCGCTGGAGCCGGAAGATGTCGAGGCGGTACTGAAATATATCCAGTCACTGGACCCTGCCGGGGTAGGTGCACGCGACCTGCGCGAATGCCTGCTGCTGCAGCTGAAGCGCCTGCCGGAAAGCGTATTGCAGCTGAAAACCCTGCGGCTGGTTGATCAGCACCTGGTGCTGCTGGAAAAACGCGAGTACCGGGAAATCCAGAAGCGTCTGAAAATCGATCAGGATACACTGGAGGCGGCCATCAGCCTGCTCCGAACCCTGCATCCCAAACCCGGCATCCTGTATTCCGGAGCCCGGACCGACTACATCACCCCGGATGTCTATGTGCGGAAATTCAGGGGCGAATGGGTGGTTTCCCTGAACCAGAACATCTCCCCGCACCTGTCCGTCAACCAGCTCTACGCCGACATGATCGGCAAGGTCAAGGGCAATGCCGACAACCAGTACCTGAAAAACAACCTGCAACAGGCCCGCTGGCTGATCCGCAGTCTGGAAAGCCGCAACAGCACCATCCTGAGCGTGGCAAAAACCATAGTTGATCGTCAAAGGGCTTTCATGCAATATGGAGAGCAGGCAATGAAGCCACTGATCCTGAGGGACATAGCGGAGGAACTGGACATGCACGAATCAACCATCTCCAGAGTCACAACCAACAAATACATGCTGACTCCTCGCGGCATTTTCGAGTTCAAGTATTTCTTCTCCAGCCAGCTGGAAACCGACACCGGTTCAGGCTGCTCCTCCACAGCCATTCGTGCCATGATCCGGCAGCTGATCGCCGCTGAAAACAGCCGTTCGCCCCTGAGCGACAGCCGGCTGACCCACCTGCTGAAAGCCGAAGGCATCAATGTTGCACGACGTACCGTCGCAAAGTATCGAGAATCCATGGATATTCCTGCCTCCCATGACAGGAAGAGCCTGGTGACGAGCTGAGGCTGACAGGCACTGCCAGCCATTTTAACGACCCTGAAAAGGAGTTTGCGTATGCAATTGGAAATTACTGGTCATCACATTGAGGTCACTCCTGCCCTTGACAACTACATACACAGTAAATTCGAACGCATTGTTCGACATTTCGATCAGGTTCTCAACATTCACGTTATCCTTGAAGTCATTAATAAAACCCATCATAGTGCCGAGGCTTCCATGCACGTGAGCGGCAACCATATTTTTGCCAATGCCAGGGAAGAGAACATGTATGCCTCGATTGATGCCCTGGCCGACAAACTGGATCGACAGATTCTGAAACACAAGGCCAAGCTGAAAGACCACCACCGCGACGAAGGTGGCCGACGCAATCTCATCATGGCGGAAGAAGAGACCACCGAGACCGAATAAAGAGTAGTGAACCATGGACATTGTTACCCTTTTATCTACGGACAGAATTGCACTGGAGCCTGAGGTTTCAAGCAAAAAACGCGCCTTCGAAACCCTCTCCATGCTGCTTGCCAAGGGGGAAAGCGAACGTGTTTTCAATCATGAAGGCATTTTTGACTCGCTGTTTTCCCGGGAAAAACTGGGTAGCACCGCGCTGGGGAATGGCATCGCCATTCCTCATGCCTGCATGGACATCCCCGGCCCCAAGGCAGCCCTGCTGGTGCTGGATGAAGGCATCAAGATGGATGCACCGGACAAGAAGCCGGTTCACGTACTGCTGGGCCTGCTGGTTCCATCCAGCAATCCCGAGACCCATCATGCCATGCTCAGCGAACTGGCCCTGACCATCAACCGGCGCGATACTGCCAGCCATATCCGGCAGCTGGGTGACCCCGAGCTGATTCTGGATTTCCTGGCCTCCCTGTTTGTCAGGGACATTGCCGCCTGACATCCGGTGACGGAACGGGGAAGAAACAGGAACACAGGGGCATGCAGATCATCATCATCACGGGCATGTCCGGGGCCGGCAAGAGTTATGCGCTCCAGACCCTGGAAGACAATGGCTATTACTGCATTGACAACCTGCCCTCGCAACTGATCGAGGCGCTGCTGCAAACCCCGCAGATCGCCAGACAAAGCAGTCTGGCGATCGGCATCGACATCCGGGGCGGGCGCGAAAGCCTGCAGGAAATCCCCAGAACCATCCACCGCATCCGTCTCACCCACCCGGATACCCGACTGGTCTACCTGTATGCCCAGCAGGACACCCTCAAGAAACGCTACAATGAATCCCGCCGCCGCCATCCGCTGGCGGATGAGGAAGTGGAGCTGGAGCGGGCCATCCAGCTGGAGGAAACGCTGCTGTTCGGGCTGGCGGAAGCAGCTGACTGGCGCATTGACACCACCCAGACCAATGTCTACGAACTGGGACGTCTGCTGAAGGAGCGGCTGGCCCGGCCCATGGTCCGGGAGTGCTCGATCCTGATCCAGTCTTTCGGTTTCAAGCACGAAGCCCCCAGTGACTCGGACATGCTGTTCGACGTGCGCTGCCTGCCCAATCCTTACTGGGTGCCGGAGTTGCGCAGCCTCACCGGTCAGGATGAAGCCATTGTCACCTGGCTGGAAAACCACCCCAGAGTGCATGAACTCACCCAGGGCATTATCCGTTTTCTGGAGCTGTGGATGCAGGATATGGAACTTTGCCAGCGCTCCTACCTCAATATCGCCATCGGTTGTACTGGCGGCCGGCATCGTTCGGTTTATGTGGCCGAATACCTGTACCATCACTTTCGTACCCGACTGTCGAATCCCATCCTGCTGCGCCACCGTGAGCTTAACTATCTGATCTGAAACCGCTGCCCGGTTCAGCATCTCACCGGCTTTGCTTATTTTTTCGCCTTTTCGGTCCTTATTCCCCTGTTTTTACCATGGGAACCGCACTTTTTGGCCAATCGGCTGCTTAAACCTTTTCGGCTGCGAACGGACCGAAATTCTGTCCGGCAGACCGGGGCATGAAAACCTGCAACCCTGTCCTGCCGGTTACTGTGACGACTTTCACCGCTCCGCAGGATCAAATATCAGCCAAATCAATAGGGCTTCTTTATTTTCAATAATCTACAAATATTTGACTATTCCGGACAGCCTCACTAAAACAACGACTTAAACAAACCCTAAGTAGGTTATTAATTAATCAAATAACCGAATGATACAGAGAGTGAACATGAAACTGTCATATGGAAATGCGCTCAAGGCGCTGTCAGGCGCTGCCCTGCTGTTATTCCTGAGCCTGCAACCGGCCTACGCCGGGTGTCAGGTTCTGAGCAAATCCACTCTGGAGAGCAAAGCACAGCGTTACAGCAAAACCATCCGCAGTGCCTCCAGCAGATACGGTGTGAATGAAAACCTGATCAAGGCGGTCATCACGGTGGAAAGCTGCTTTCGCAGCCGGGCACGCGGCTCCCTGGGTGAAAAGGGCCTGATGCAGCTGATGCCGGCCACCGCCAGACGCTTCAACGTCAAGCGTGGCTACCACCCCTGGGACAATATTCACGGCGGTACCCGCTACCTCGGGCACCTGATGAAACAGTATAACGGAAACCTGACTCATACCGTGGCGGCCTACAATGCCGGCGAAGGCAATATCCGCCCCGGCAGGAAAATCCGCAATATGGGCTATGTCCGCAAGGTATTGAAAGCCTATAACAAATTTGGTGGCAGAAAAACCGGTAAACCCGGTAAACAGGTACGGAAGCAATCCACACGCCGGAGTCAGGGAGCCGGCAAAAGTGGCATCAAACGCCAGCAACAGGCCAGCCGCAACCGGACGCCACAGGTCCGTACCCACCTGTTCAAGGTCAGACCGGGCGATACGGTCTATGAAGTCATGCGCCAGACCGGCATCCCGGTCAACCGTATTATCCGCCTGAACCGGCTTCAGGCCCCCTATCACCTGCTCAAGGGCCAGACCCTGCGCCTGCGCTGAAGTATCCGGTTCTCTCCACGGGCTCTGTGCCCGTGGGGGACATCAACCCGCTCCCGCCTCACCACCACCATCCCTGCTTTCCCCCTCTTTCCCGGCAGTAACAGTTACCGTATCCTGCTTTACGGCAACCCTCGCTTGTCAACAGGCAATGGAAAAGTACCGGATACGCCATTATGATCATTCCAGCGTGTTTTGATAACAAACCCCGGCCCGCCCGGCTGCCCGGATCGCCATGCCGACGGGTCACTCGACAACTGGGCCATGATGAATAACAAGAACAGCTTCAGGGAAGCGGATAATCCTTTCCTGTCCAAACGCTTCCGGCAAATACTCTGGGGTACCGAGCTGACCTTGCTGCTGGGCATGTTCAACAGCCTGCTGGCAGCCAGCGAAAACACCCCCTCAACCCTGCTGACCCTGTCTGGACTCATGGCCGGTATTGCCAGCCTGTTCCGGCTGCTGAAAACGGGGCGCATCCGGCTGGCCAGTGCCCTCTACCTCTGGTTTGCAGCCATCGGCCTGACCCTGCTGCTGTGGATCAACGGCGGTCTGGGCGACTCGGCGGCCCTGGCCTACCCGGTCCTGCTGATATTTGCGGCCCTGTTCGGGGATACCCGGGTTTTTGTATCGATTTTCATTTTCCTGATCGCCATGATCCTGCTGCTCGGCGGCAACAGTCTGTACCAGTGGCACCCCCTGTCACAACCGAAACCGGGGCTGGAGCAGATTACCGACATGATCCTGATTACCGCGCTATCCGGCTATGCGGCCTGGCTGTTCGGCAAGGACATGAAAAAAGCGCTGAGCGACCTGCATCGGGAAAACCTGCGGGTGCTGGAATCCCAGCGCACCATCCGTACCCTGGCCCACCGCGACCCGCTGACCGGACTGATCAACCGCACCTACTGCGAAGAAATCTATCATACCCTGCTCAGCCAGCTGGACGGGCAGGACAAGGTGCTGCAGCTGTACTTTCTGGACCTGGACAACTTCAAGAATATCAATGATTCCTTCAATCACAGCATCGGTGACGAGCTGCTGGTTGCCGTTGCCGCCCGCCTGCGTGGCCTGCTGGAACCGCAGGACATCGGCTGCCGTCTGGGCGGCGATGAATTTGTGCTGATTCTCAAACGCAGCCGTGACTTTTCCAGCACCGATTTTGCCCGGCGGATACTGGCGCAGGTCATCCGTCCGCACCAGCTTGCCGGCACCGAAATCGAGATCACGGTCTCAATCGGGATCGCCATTGTTCCCGAGCATGGCATTGAGTTTGATGATGTGCGCAAAAAAGCCGATCTGGCCATGTACAAGGCCAAGCAGGGCGGACGGAATACCTTCTGCTATTACAGCGATACCCTGCACCGCGAGACCCTGAGAAAAACCGCCATCCTCAACGGCCTCAAGGAAGCCCTGAAGCAGGATCTGCTGGAACTGTATTTCCAGCCCAAGATCGACCTGCGCACAGACCGGATCGCCAGTGCGGAAGCCCTGTTGCGCTGGGAGAAAGGCAATCCGGAGCGGATTCATCCGGATGAATTCATCCCGGTCATCGAATCCACCGAACTCATCAACCAGATCGGCAGCTGGGTTATCCGAAAAGCCTGTGAAACCTGCCGCGCCTGGCAGCTGCAGGGGTTTGAAGGCATCAGCATCGCCGTGAACGTATCCTCCAATCAGCTCACGCACAACCGTTTCGAGGCCCTGATTGTTGAAGCCCTGGAGAGCTCGGGACTGTCCCCGCACTGTCTGGAGGTGGAGCTGACCGAACACGTGCTGTTGCAAAGCAACCCCGCTGTCAGCCACCAGCTCCAGAGCATTAAGGACCTCGGGGTTTCACTGGCCATTGACGACTTCGGTACCGGCTACTCCAACCTGAGCTACCTGACCCGTTTCAAGGTTGATGTGCTGAAGCTGGACAAATCCTTCATCAGCCGCATCACCCACTCCCCGGAACACCGCGCCATTGTCACTGCCATCATCGAAATGGCCAGAATTCTGGGCCTGCGCACTACCGCTGAAGGGGTGGAGCAGGAGCAGGAATGCCGGCTTCTGAAACAGCTGGGCTGTGATTACGGTCAGGGTTTTCTGTGGTCACGGGCCCTGCCGGAAGCGGAGTTCCGTGCCCTGCTGGCGCATCAGCACCGGATCAGGGCTTGCATCCCCGGCTGACTTGCGCGCAAAATCCGGGTTTACCACCATAAAGACTCAGGAAGCGAGATGTCAGGACTGATCCTGGATGGCAAAGCCCTCTCCAAACAACTGGAAACCGAACTGACAGTACGTGTCAGCGTGCTCAGGCAGAAAATGAACGGCCACGTTCCCATTCTGGCCACCATTCTGGTCGGGGATGATCCTTCCTCCGCCACCTACGTGAAAATGAAAGGCAATGCCTGCCGCCGGGTGGGCATGGACTCACAGCGGGTAGCGCTGGGCAATGACACCGGCACGGAACAGCTGCTGGCCGAGATTGAAAGCCTGAATGCCAATCCGCTGGTCCACGGCATCCTGCTGCAGCACCCGGTCCCGCATCAGATTGACGAGCGTACCTGCTTTGACCGCATTGCCCTGACCAAGGATGTGGATGGCGTGACTTCACTCGGTTTCGGGCGCATGGCTCTGGGTGAACCGGCATTTGGCTCCGCCACCCCGGCAGGCATCATGCACCTGCTGAACCACTACCGGATTCCGCTGGAAGGCCGACAGGCTGTCGTGGTCGGACGCAGCCCCATTCTCGGCAGGCCCATGGCCATGATGCTGATGAATGCCAATGCCACCGTCACCATCTGTCATTCCCGTACCCGCAACCTGCCCGAGCTTGTCCGCAGTGCCGACATTGTGGTCGGGGCGCTGGGCAAGCCGGAATACATCAAGGGGGACTGGATCCGGGACGGTGCGGTAGTGGTGGATGCCGGCTACCATGACGGTGGTATCGGCGACATTGAACTGGAAGCGGTGAAAGACCGGGTCTCGGCCTATACCCCGGTACCGGGTGGTGTCGGTCCCATGACCATCGCCACCCTGATGCGCCAGACCGTGGAGGCAGCCGAACAAAGTCTGCAGGGCTGACAGGCCACTAATGCACCCGGCGACGCGACGGGCCGGGCAGCTGACTCACCAGCAGCCCGGCCAGCATCAGGCTGCACCCGGCCAGCTCGCGTGGCCCGATGGTTTCCCCCAGAAACAGCCAGCCCATCAGGGCGGCAAAGGCCGCTTCAGTGGACAGGATCAGCGCCGCCACGCTGGCACTGACCTGCTGCTGGGCCAGGACCTGCAGGGTAAAGCCCAGTGCAATCACCACCAGCCCTGAATACAGAATTGCCGGGGCAGCCTGCACAAATGCAGCCATCGGCTCCTGCTCCCATACCCGCGCAGTCACGATCGCCAGCAGGCTGGCCATGGCAAACTGCATCACGCTCAGGCCTGTAAAATCATGGACATACCGGGACAGCCAGCCCAGTACCACCACATGCCCGGCCCAGAAAAAAGCGCCGATAAACTGCAGCAGATCGCCCCGGTTCAACCCGGTCCCCGGCTTCATGCTCAGCAGATAAAGCCCGGCCACTGCCAGCCCGATACCAACCCCGGTCAGCCAGCGCGTCGGCTGTCCCATCAGCAGCCCCAGCAGGGGAACAATAACAATATACAGACTGGTGATAAACCCGGCATTGGTTGCGGTAGTGTATTGCAGCCCGACCTGCTGGAAGGTAAGTCCGGCAAACAGGAAACAACCGGCCAGTGCGCCCCCTCCAAGCAGTAACGGCAGGCGTGTCGATGGTACCCGTGTACGCCGGGACAGGATGCGCCATACCGGCAGCAGTGCCAGGGTGGCCAACAACAGGCGTGCGGCATTGAAACTGTAAGGCCCGAGATGGTCCAGCCCCAGCTTCTGGGCTACAAAACCACTGCCCCAGATCGCAGCCACCCACACCAGCAGCCCATGGGAAAATGTCAGTCCGAACATACCCGCCTCCGGCAGGGTGCAAAACGGCAAGCCTACGGGGATTTCGGGAAAAATTCACCCCGCCTCAATGCAATGCGGCAGCCCGAAAGCTGCCGCCATATTCATGGTTTCTGCAACCGTATCTCAGGGCAGGCCGACGGCCCGCTCCACATGCGGGGCAAACTGTGCTGCCGGCAGGAAACCCACCAGCCGCAGGGGCTGCTGCTCCCGACCCTGACGGTCAAAGAACAGCATGGCAGGCGGGCCAAACAGACCGAAATGCTTCATCAATGCTTTGTCTTCCGGCGTGTTCCCGGTCACATCCGCCTGCAGCAGCAGCACACCCTCCAGGGCCTTGCGCACTGCCGGGTCCGGGAAGGTGTATTTCTCCATCTCCTTGCAGCTCACACACCAGTCAGCATAAAAATCCAGCATCACGGTTCTGCCCTGATTCTCGGCCAGTGCCTGCTCCAGCCCGGCCAGCCCCGCCACGCGCCGGAACGCCAGTCCGGATTCAGCCTCCCCCCCGCCCGGTCCGGCACTGGCGAATACGCCCTTGAGCGGCTGCATGACATCCTTGCCACCGCCGGCGGCACCGACTACCAGCGTCACGCCATACACCAGCATCAGGATACCGACACCTTTCCAGAGCTTGCCCCAGCCCTGACCTTCCACTACCGGGCTGAATACGCCCATATACACGGCGGAAATCACCAGCAGGGCCGCCCACAACAGCATGATCACGCTTGCCGGCAGGATGCGCTCCAACATGTAGATCGCCACACCCAGCAGCATGACACCGAACACCGCCTTGACCGCTTCCATCCACTTGCCAGCCCGCGGCAGCAACCGGCCCGAGGACGTTCCGATAATCAGCAGCGGTATCCCCATGCCGATACTCAGGGCGAACAGCGCCATCCCGCCCAGCACGGCATCCCCGGTACTGGCAATGTAGATCAGCGCACCCGCCAGCGGAGCAGCCACACACGGCCCTACGATCAGGGCCGAAAGCACGCCCATGATGGCCACCCCGATCAGGGTGCCGCCAGCCTGACGGTTACTGAGTTCGTTCAGGCGCGACTGGAGCGCCGAGGGCATCTGCAGCTCATAAAAACCGAACATCGACAGCGCCAGCAGCACAAACAGCAGCGCAAAGGCGCTCAGCACCCAAGGATTCTGGAATGCGGCCTGCAGATTGGCACCGAACAGCCCGGCCAGTACACCGACTACGGTGTAGGTCAAGGCCATGGCCAGCACATACACCAGCGAGAGCAGGAAGGCCTGCTGCGTATTCAGCTGCTTCTGGCCGGCAATAATGCCGGACAGGATCGGAATCATGGGAAAAACACAGGGTGTGAAAGACAGCAATAAACCGAATCCCAGAAAAGCCGACAGAATAAGCAGGATATTGCCCCCGGCCAGAATTGCAGCAATCCGGTCCTGCTCCGACAGCGGCAACTCCCCGGCTGCTGATGCACCGGATGCCACCGCAGCAGCAGCCGGTGTCGCTGTGGCAGCTGCCGGTGCCAGTGTCGCCAGCTGACGCGTCAGAACCTCACCATCAGTCTCCTCCAGCAATACATTGCCCTGAATATTGCCGACAGGCAGAGCGGTGGCCTGGAAATATTTTTCCTCCGGTGGATAGCAGATGCCCAGCGCTTCGGAGCATCCCTGCCAGGTGAGTTTCACCCCCAGAGTCTGATCACTGCCGGTGCGCTTGAGTGGAACCACCGCATCGACAAAACCGTAATTGGCATGGATGGTGCCGAAGAACTCGTCCTCCTTTTCCTTGCCTTTGGGCAGCTGCGGCTGGCCGAGTTCAAAACCGGTGGGATTCAGCACCTCAAAACGGAACTTGTCCTGGTACAGATAATGCTCGGGTTTGACATCCCAGCTGGTCTTCAGCTCGTTCCCGTTCCAGGCCAGCCCGCCGAACACGAAAGCCTCTTCCGGCGGCAGCGGCTCTGTCAGTACCGAACCGCCCGAGTCCAGCCCCTTGAGGTCGATATTCCCGATCGGAAAATCCTTGGCAGCCTGCAGCGGCATGGTCAGGCCGAGCCACAGCACCAGCAGGAACCACAGGCATCCGGCCCTGAAAATTCGTGTTCCGGCTCCATGCCGTCCATTGTGCGGCTGATAGGTCTGCATAATTCTGTCCGTTTTTATCTGATTAATCACCCAGATCAATATCTACCCCGGAAGACAGCAATGCTTCCCGGTACTGATCAGAAAACGCATTACGGTCCATGGTGCGGTTAAAACCACCGCCGACATAACGGACCATTTCCCTGAAATGGAAAGGAAACAGCAGGCTTTCGGCACGGCTGATCTCCCTGCCCTGATCAAATATCACCACACCGGGGCGATATTCCATTTTCAGCGCATCGGCCCAGGCCCTGGCCGTAGTCTGCTTCCCGTCCACATCCACCAGCGCTTCATCTGACCCGGTATCCAGACGCACCACGGTATAGGGCGCAAGCTCGGTACGGATGTCCTCACGGGCCAGCAGTTTCTCATGAAATTCGGCACAATCCTCGCAGCGGTCATCCTCAAAAATCACCAGCAGCGGTCCCTTCTCACCCGACAGATCGCGGGTGCTGCTGAACAATGGGTCAGGCTGCAGCTGATAAAGACCGGCCTGCTGGTTTTTAGCCATGAAATCCGCCAGCGACCCGTCCTTGTAGGCCCCGGAGCTGACATAATCCAGCACATGGCGAAAGCGTTTGGCGGAACGGTAGCCATCCAGCCGTGCGACCAGATTGTTGTCCCCGTCCAGGAACAGGATGGCCGGTGTGGAACGTACCCTGAGCCTGTCCGACAGTTCTTTCTCCGACAGCGAGGTTTCGGTATCGAAAGCCACCTGCCGGTCCCCCTTGATATTAATGTCGATCACATCAAAACTTTTCCGCACCAGTGCCTGCATCGCCTCAGCCTCGAAAGACTCCCTGAGCATGCGTGAACAGTAGGGACATTCATCCAGATGGAAAAACAGCATGACATGCCGTCCCTCCGCCCCGGCCTCTTCCGCATCCTCGGCAATGTCCAGAAAACTCTGCTTGAACCAGTCCGGAATCGCATAGGCTTCCCCGCCGGTCACCTTGCCACGCGTTTCCACCGCCTCGGTGGCCGCCCATACCCGGCTGCCCGGCACCAGCAGGCACAACAGCAGAATCCAGCAGTTCCAGTGATGCCAAACCTTCATTTTCATGCAAAATCCTCCGACAATAAGCCTTCACACGTTACCAGATAAATCGTAAAACGTCTTGCTGCGGGCATTACCACTTGATTAAGGTGCACCATCCGGTCGGCACAGGCGTGACAGACCAAGCCCCGCCTTCAGGCGCTCGTGACAGTGCCGGATAAAACCGGCCTTCAGCTGCCGGGCATCCACATCAGGCAGGAGTGAACCATGTCAGGTTTCATAAACTCCCGCACCACAACCAGCAGATCATCCACCGGCAGCAGCAGGGAGCAACGCAGTGCCACGACAATTTATTTCAGCATCCCCCAAGCAGATTGTCAGGCCCCATCAGGTTGGAGGAAAATCCGCCCTACCCCCAGCGCGATACAATCACCCGCCCGCCACTGCGCTGCTCCATCAGCGTGGTGCGGGCACTGTAGCGGCCATCCACCACATAATCCGGCTCCGAGGACCAGCTGACGGTCGAGGAGACCACCCGGCCAGCGGCATCCAGCATGACCGTCACCTCCTCGGCATAGACATTCACAATCGCCAGCCCGACCCCTTCCACACTGGTGGCCGAGGAAGTATCACGCACGTCATCATAGGAACCCACAGCCAGCACCAGCCGACGGGTATGACCGGCAGTATCCTTTTCCACCGTGATGACTGTCACGGTGTGGTCAAAACTGCCATCACCGCTGTGATCGATGAAAATCACATTGCCGGGCTCCAGCTGATCCACCGGCACTTCCGGGCGGCGGCTGTCCCCCCGGTTGTCACGCAGCGGGTCCCAGTCGAACAGGCGCGTAGTGGATTTGGCCACCCGGTCGGCGCTGATCTCCGGATAATGCACATTCACGCCATAGAGCATGGAGTGTGCCGGATCCAGCGCCTGGATATTCAGTACTGCCTGATACCCCGGACGGCGCACCCGGCTCGGGCTGGTGCGTGCCAGCCGGTCGGCACGGGTGAAAAGCCCCTGGGGCCGGTCCGGTGTGGCCACAATCCAGGCTTTCTCACGCTCGCCCCGGTACAGCACCGGGTGTGGCAGATCCACCATGCGATCCTGTTTCAGCTGCTTGCGGAACTGGTCCATCAAAAACAGGGCAATATTCTTGCAGTCCCCTTCAACACGGTTCTGTTTCATCACCGTCCAGTAATGCCCGACAAACACTCCAAACGCCGTGCGAATGGCACGGCTGCCCCAGTTGAACACCTCTGCCGTACTGTTAAGCCGGATGGGCGGCAGCCCCAAAGTACGGAAATCGGACAGGTAAGCCAACGGGTCAGCGGCCCTGGCCGCCGGTGTCCGGGCATCGTAACCGCGCAGCTCCAGGTCAAGACGCTGCAGCAGCGCCTGATCCACATTGCCACTGGTCACCAGGCCATAACGGTTCTGGCAGGCCATCACGGCCTGTCGGGTCAGGCTGCCGAACACCCCGTCACACAGGTCATGCAGCAGATCAAGCCGCCCCAGTGCATACTGCAGCGCCACCACCTGCGGCCCGCGGGCACCGCGCAGCAACTGGCCCTGCAACCCGGACGGAAAGGCGCTGGCCAGCGCCCTGTCACGGAAGCCGTTGAAGGCGGCGGGCAGTGGCCGGGGGGCTGATGGACCAGGTACCGGTCCCGCCAGCGGTTCCGCCAGGGCACGCAGCACATTGACCATGATGCCGACACGGGTCGGGCTGATCAGCGTCCCCAGCTCGATGGAATCACGCTGGCCGTTGCGGTCGAAATGATCCAGCGCCTCAAACAGCCCGCCCAGCTCTTCATCACCGGCCAGATAACCATCCCGGTTGCGATCCAGCGCCCCGAAATCAATGCCCCCCAGTCGGGCATCACTGCGTGCCCGTGCCAAAGACAGGTGCGTACCTGCCAGCTCCTGTAAAAAGGCACTGCGGGTGAGGGTTGTCATCCTTAATCTCCCTGAAGTTATCAACGTTATCGATATAATCAAAACGATCAATCAAGCATTAATACCGTAGCGATCGTACACCGGCTTCCGGGAAATTTTCCAAAGCCTGTGCCAGAGGGCCCATTTACCGCGAAATCGAAAAGATTTTCGTAAACTTTCACCCTCACACCCGGCAATCAGACGGGTCGGCAGACCGCTTGTCTGCTGCAGTATGGCACCGGTATCGACAAAAGCACAACAAAGCGACCGCTTCTGCCCGCTGGCTTATCCACATCTCTTTCCCTTGACTGAACAACGTGCTTATAATGGGCCGAAATGATTACCTCAGGCAGATTCTTATGCAAGACGAGTTTTTAAAGGAGCTGGTACAGTCACAGGTTAATGTGTACTGTTTTCTTTCCAACGGCATCAAGCTCGAAGGCCAGATCACCACTTACGACCAGTTTTCCCTCATGCTGACTTCATCACGGGGACCGGCGTCCTATCAGCTGGTGATGAAAAACGCCATCTCCACCATCGTACCCCAGCGGGAAGGTGCGGCCCCCCACAAGACCTTCTGAAGCCGTCCGGCTCACATTCACCTGTTTTTGCTGCAAATCATGATTGACTGATCAGTCAATCACTTTTACTCTACGTTGGTTTTTTTACGGTATGCAACCTTTCCGGCCCGGAAAGGTCTCGCCCTCCAGTCACAGATCGGGAGTTTGAGCATGAACTATTCCTGGCTTGGGGTACTCAAGGCCGGACTGGGCGGCAACCAGTCCTGGACACCGGCCTGGCCGGATCAGGCACCACGGGAAAGCTATGATGTGGTCATCATCGGCGGAGGCGGTCACGGACTGGCCACGGCCTATTACCTGGCACGGGACTTTCCCGGCAAGCGCATCGCCGTCCTGGAAAAAGGCTATATCGGCGGGGGCAATACCGGGCGCAATACCACCATTGTGCGTTCCAACTACCTCTGGGACGAGGCAGCCAACCTTTACGAGCATGCCCTCAAACTCTGGGAAGGCCTGAGTCAGGAGCTGGACTACAACGTCATGTTCAGCCAGCGCGGGGTCTACAATCTCGGCCACTCGCTGCAGGACATGCGCGATATCGAGCGGCGTGTCAACGCCAACCAGCTCAACGGCATTGATGCCGAAGTGGTTTCCGCCACCGAACTGAAAGCACGCATTCCGATTCTGGAAACCGGCAGCCATACCCGTTACCCGGTCCTCGGTGCCTCATTTCAGCCCAGAGGCGGCGTGGCACGCCATGATGCGGTCGCCTGGGGCTTTGCCCGGGCTGCTGCGGCACGCGGGGTCGACATTATCCAGAACTGTGAAGTCCGGGCACTGGCGATCGAAGCCGGGCGGATCCGGGGGCTTGACACCTCACGCGGCTACATCCGGGCCGATCAGGTCGGCAGTGTCGCCGCCGGGCATTCGAGCGTGATTGCCGCCATGGCCGGGCTGCGACTGCCGCTGGAAAGCCATCCGCTGCAGGCTTTTGTCTCCGAACCGATGAAACCGGTACTTCATACCGTGGTCATGTCCAACGGCGTGCACGGTTATGTCAGCCAGTCCGACAAGGGCGATCTGGTGATCGGGGCCGGTATCGACAGCTACAGCGGCTACGCCCAGCGTGGCAGCCCGCACCTGATTGATCATGCCGCTGCAGCCATTCTGCAACTGTTCCCGGTGTTCTCGCGCACCCGCATCAACCGCCAGTGGGGCGGAATTGTGGACGTGTGCCCGGATGCCTGTCCGATTATCAGCCCGACCCCGATTCAGGGCCTGTATTTCAACTGCGGCTGGGGCACCGGCGGTTTCAAGGCCACACCCGGCTCCGGGCACGTCTTTGCCCATACCATCGGTCAGGACACCCCCCACCCACTGGCCCTGCCCTTCCATCTGGACCGGTTCCGTACCGGAGCCCTGATTGATGAACACGGCGCAGCCGGTGTCGCCCACTGAGCGTTTAAGCGTCCAAGGAGTACCCACATGTTCCTGATTACCTGCCCTTACTGCGGCGAGGCGCGTGAAGAACAGGAGTTCAGCCATGCCGGTGAAGCCCTGATCCAGCGCGCCCCACTGGACGCCACCGATGCCGAATGGGGTGACTACCTTTTCAACCGCAGCAACCGGAAAGGCCCGGTGCTGGAGCAGTGGCAGCACACCCTGGGCTGCCGCAAGCTCTTCATCGTCGAACGCAACAACGTCACCAATGACATTCTGGCCATCAAAACCTTTGAATCGCTGCGGAGTGGCTCATGAAACGACTGCCTCCCCAACCCTGTGAACGCATCGACCGCACACAACGGGTCAGTTTCAAGTGGCACGGGCGCTGGTACTCCGGTTTCGGCGGCGATACCCTGGCCTCGGCCATGCTCGCCAATGACGTCACTCCGGTGGCACGCAGCTTCAAGTACGGGCGCAGGCGCGGCATTATGGCCGCCGGTACCGAGGAACCGAATGCCCTGGTGACACTGGAAGGCGGTAGCGGCCATCACACCCCGAATGTCAGGGCCACCGAAGCCGAACTTTACGAAGAAATGCAGGCCAGAACCGACAGCGGTGTTCCCTCGCTGAAACACGATCTGCGCGCCTGGCTCAAACCCCTGCACCGCTTCCTGTCCGCCGGTTTTTATTACAAAACCTTCAAGGCCCCGAAAAGTGGCTGGCCCTGGTATGAAAAGGGCCTGCGCCGTTTCTCGGGCTTTTCCGGGGCACCGACCGAGCCGGATGCCGAGCATTACGACCAGCAGTATCACCATACGGACATTGCCGTGGTCGGGAGTGGCCCTGCCGGGATGGCGGCAGCCTTGGCGGCAGCCCAGGGTGGTGCCCGTGTGCTGCTGCTGGATGAGCGCAGTGCTTTGGGGGGGGAAATGGTCAGTGACTGCGTCACCGAATCCAGGGCCGGTCAGTGGTTTGAAGCCACCCGGCAGGCGCTGGCCGAACACGCCAATATCACCCTGCTGACCCGGACCACCGCTTACGCCCTGCACGATTACAACCTGCTGCTGGCACTGGAGCGACGTCAGGATCACCTCGCCCTGCCAGCCCGCAAGCCGGAGCAGTCACGCCAGCGCTCGCACCATATCCGCGCCCGGCAGGTGATTCTCGCCACCGGCAGCCACGAACGCCCCATGATGTTCGCCAATAATGACCTGCCGGGGATCATGCTGGCCACTGCGGTGCGTCGTTACCTGCATGAGTACGCGGTGCTGTGTGGGGATGAGGTGGTGATCGCCGGCAATAATGACAGCATCTATGCCCTGGCCTCCGAACTGCTGGATGCCGGGGTCAGGCCGGTGGTGGTGGACAGCCGTGACAGCGGCTTTGATACCCGTGCCCTGCAGGAACGCGGTGCCGTGGTGCGCAAGTCCCATGCCGTGATTGAGGCCGTGGGCAGGGACAGGGTCAGTGGCGCACGCATTGCCCAAGTACGCCAGACCGGTACACGCTGGGACTGCATCACCCTGCCGGAAACCCTGCCCTGCAACCTGATCGCCCTGTCCGGCGGTTTCAGTCCGGTGGTTCATCTGGACTGCCATACCGGCTCAAAACCGGTGTTTTCCGGTGAGTGGCAGGCTTTCATGCCCGCCTGTGACCGCCCCAACCGCTGGGTGGCCGGCAGTGTCAATGCCTTCCCGGACTGGGCCGGGTGCCGGGATGATGGCCTGTATGCCGCTGCCAGGGCGCTGGAGGCACTGGGGCTGAACCCGAGCGCACCGGCCACCCGGCCACAGCGCACGACCCTGAATACCGGTCCGTTCGTGTGCCTGTCCCACAAACGCGACAAGACCTTTCTGGACATGCAGAACGATGTCAAGGCATCCGACATTGAGCAGGCAATCCGGGAAAACTACCGTTCCATCGAGCACATCAAGCGCTATACCGCGCTCGGCTTCGGTACCGATCAGGGCAAGACCGGCAATGTCAATGGCATCGCCGTGGCCGCCAGTGTCACCGGGATTCCGATGGAACAGATCGGTACCACCACCTTCCGCCCCATGTATACCCCCGTCACAATGGGCGCACTGGCCGGGGAGGAAACCGGGCTGCTGTATGACCCGCAGCGCTTCACCCCGATGCAGACCTCCCATCAGCAGCAGGGTGCCGCCTTCGAGGTGGTGGGCCAGTGGATGCGGCCCTGGTATTTCCCGCACGGTGACGAGGACATGCATGCTGCCGTGGCACGTGAGTGCCGGGCCGCCCGGAGTGCTCTGGCCATGATGGATGCCTCCACCCTGGGCAAGATCGACATTCAGGGACCGGATGCACGCGAGCTGCTGGCGCGGGTTTATACCAATGCCTGGGCCAAACTGGCACCCGGCAAATGCCGCTACGGGCTGATGTGCGATGAAAACGGCATGATCATTGATGACGGTGTTACTGCCTGTATCAGCGATACCCACTTTGTCATGACCACCACCACCGGCGGCGCTGCATCTGTCTATGCCCACCTGGAACGCTGGCACCAGACCGAATGGCCGGCGCTCAAGGTCTATTTCACCAGTGTCACCGATCACTGGTCCACCACTGCCGTGGTCGGCCCCAAAGCGCGGCGGCTGATGGAAAAGGTCTGCAGCGATATTGATTTCAGTGCCGATGCCTTTCCGTTTATGGACTGGCGTGAGGGAACGGTACTCGGCGTGCCGGCCCGGATCATGCGCATCAGTTTCTCGGGTGAACTGTCGTATGAAATCAATGTGGCGGCCAATTACGGGCGCCATATCTGGGATCAGGTCCACGCCATCGGGCAGGAATGGGGCATCACCCCGTATGGTACCGAAAGCATGCATGTTCTGCGGGCCGAAAAAGGCTATATTATCGTTGGACAGGATACCGATGGTTCCATCACCCCCTACGACGCCGGCATGAGCTGGGCGGTGGCCCGAAACAAACCCTATCCCTTTATCGGTCTGCGCTCCCTGAGCCGCAGCGATACCAGCCGCCCGGACCGCAAGCAGCTGGTGGGTCTGCTGACCGAGGCCCCGGATACGGTACTGCCGGAAGGCTGCCAGCTGGTCCGCCATCCGACAGATACGGTCATGATCGGACATGTGACCTCCAGTTACCTGAGCCCGACGCTGGAGCGTTCCATTGCCCTGGCAGTGGTCAGGAACGGTTTTGCCCTGCAGGGGGAAACCATTTATGCCCGACCCGTATCCGGGGCCGTAATTCCGGTGGTTATCCGTGATACCACCTTCTACGATGCCGGCAAGGAGCAACTCGATGGCGAACGTTGAACCGGTCTTTGAAACCGCCCTGCAGCAGCTGGACACTTCAGCCCTGTCCGGGCCAGCCTTCAATGTCACCGAAGTGCGCGATTTTGCCTATGTGGTGCTGCGCCTCCACCCACAGACAGCAGGAGCTACCGAGGCGCTGGACCGGCTGGGGCTGACGTTTCCGCCGGCACTCGGGATCAGCGCCCTGCCGGAGCAGCGTCTGGTACTGAAATGGATCAGCCCGGATGAGTATCTGGTCACACTGCCGCTTGCCGACAGGGCGGCTTTTATCGAGCGTGCCCAGGCGGCCTTCAGGGGGCTGTTTGCCGCCGTGGTCGATAACAGTGGCGGCTATTCCCTGCTGCGCATCGGTGGCGAACAGCGTTATGCCGTGCTGAGCAAACTGTGCTTTTATGACCTGCGCGGCAATCTGCCCGTCGGCAAAGTGGTCTCCACCCGGCTGGCTAGGGCCCCGGCCATTTTCTACCGCGTGCAGGATAATGAGCTTTACTGCATGCTGCGCTGGTCATTTGCCGATTACGGCTGGAAAGCCTTGCTGGCTGCCGGCGGGGAATACGGCTGAGTACCCCCCGACCGGATATCCCGGCAATACGGCAGTTGCTGGAACAGGCCTCCGGTGTCGGGCAGTGGACACTGGAGCCGGTGCTGGAATCACGCGAGGCCCGCCTGCTGCGGGCGGTGTCCCCGGCTGTCAGTGTTCCGGTTGCCGTCAAAGTCTATCACGACGGCCCGGCATCCAGCGTGCAGCAGGAATATCAGGCCCTGCGACGCTTTTTCCATGCCTTCCAGAGCGGCAGCGAGGGCGCTGACGGGGAATTCGGTGTTCCCCGGCCCTGCAGTCACGACCCGAAGCGGGGTGTGTTACTGATGCAATGGCTGGAAGCGCAGACCCTGCATGACTACCTGTGGCGGCATTTCTATCATCGCAACCGCCAGCAAAGTGCCATGACCCGTGCCTTCCGGTGGCTGCAGCAGTTTCATCAGCGGGGTGGTACCACGTGCAGGGTGGCGGATGCCGGGGTTTACCTCAACAGCCTGCAATTCAATCTGGAACAGCAGCGCTCCACCCTGTCAGCACGCAGATACGCAGAACTCAGCCCCTATCTCCGCCAGTTTTCCAGACTGACCTCCCGTTTTAGCGCGCTGAGGGTTGCGCACGCCGATGTGCACGGTGACTTTGCCCCCCGCAACCTGCTGCTGAACCCGAGCCAGGTTTTCGGGATCGATATCCGCGCCAGCCAGAACCGTCCGGTGGCCGATGATTTTGCCCGGATGCTGCATGCGATTGCTGTCGGCTACCCCAACATGCTGACCCGTGCAGACATGAAACACCCCCCGCAGCACTGGCCCCTGCTGCGTCTGCTGCTGGAGGCTTACGGGTATCCGGATACGGAAGAACAGCGTGATTACCTGCTGCTGGTCCTGTTGTATCGCCTGCTGTTCCATCGGATCAAGGGCAGGATAGCAGAAGATCCCGGCGGGCTGTGGGGACGCTGGATCAGCTACAATACCCGTATGGTACTGGAGGGTGTCTCACACCACCTGTCCAGCCACAGGGGCTGAGCAACCCTTTCAAAAACACACGAAACCGTCTGGGGCTTGTCATCGGTTTGGCAGTTGTCTCCGGGCTGTATTAGACTTGTCAGTAGCCATCCGATCCACGGAAAACGGCATCAAACCGGAAGGGGGCAATGAATGAACAGCACGTACCAGCCATTAAAAACATCCCTGTTGGCCATGGCGCTGGCGGTTTTTCTCAGTGGTTGCGATGATGAAAATGTACAGGAAGTGGTGGATGGCCTGTTCGAGGACAAGGATTATTCCAGCGAGATCACCTGGCCGGCACAGGTCAACAGTGCCTGCCCGGACTGGAAGCCGCGCCAGACCGTCACCATCAGTGAATCCATGCAGCTGCCGCAGCATTGTGTGTTTGAACAGGTCACGCTGATTATCAATCGTCCGGATGTGGATTTCGACTGCAACGGAGCCGTCTTCAACGGTATCAGTGACAAAGTCCGGCACGAATACGGCGACTCCTACCGCCCGCCGGAGACCGCCCCGCAGGGTGTGGCCTTCCGGATCCGCAACAGTGATGCGGCCACCACCCCCCTGAGCAATATCACCATCCGCAACTGCCAGATCACCAATTACATTCATGGCGTGGATGTGGCCCTGGGCCTGAGTGCAGCCACCCGGCGCGGCCTTCGGGCCGGTAATGTGAACGAGGACAGCCTGCGGGCCGTGGCCCCCGGCAATGTCCAGGTGCTGGGAACCCGCATCATCAACACCCACGGCTCCGGGATATACATCTACCCCTATGTCACCGGCTTCCAGCTGCGCAATTCACGCATTAAGGGGACGGACGGTCCCGGACTGTATCTGGATAACGGGACACGCGATGCCGTGATTCAGGGTTCGGTTTTCATGGGCAACGGCTTTTCCAGCTACGACCCCGACAAACTGATCCGCTCACCGCGGCGCAGCGATGCCGCCAAACGCGAAGCCATCGCCATTGATGCCTCCTCCGGTCACGCCATTCTCAACAATACCTTCCGGGACAATGCCGACGGCGGTGTCTACCTTTACAAGAACTGCTGGGAATATGCCGCCAATGCCAACCAGATTCCGCGCACGGGCGGTGCCAACAACAACCGTATCGAGGGTAACCGCTTCCGCAATGAAACCAGGGCCGTCTGGCTGGCGGAGCGGGCTGACCGCGATCTGCATTCCTGGGGGTGTGGTGATCCGGTCGTTTACGAGCACGATGGCGCGAAGTATTACCGTGATTACGCCCAGGACAACGTGGTGGCGGGCAACCGCTTCGAAAATGTCCATATCGGGGTCCAGATCATGGATAACAACAATACGGTACGCGACAATGTGTTCGTGCAGACCAAGGATTACGATATCGAGGTCGGTTCACGCATCCGCGAATACACCCATGATCCGGTTGCCGGCAACACCATCCTGAACAACACCTTCAGCGGTACCAACGCCATCCACTACCAGTTCGGGGCACAATAAAGCCCGACCGGCTCCCTTATCCGGGCAGGCTGCAACCGGTCAGTCTTCCCTTTCCGCTGCCGCCAGTCCGGTCAGGTAGCGGAACAGCTCGCGGCTGCTTCCGGGGGCCTGATTGTGTGCCTGCTGGCGACGGGCATTGCGGATCAGGTTGCGCACATGCTGTACATCCAGTGCCGGATAGGCTTCGATCAGCGCTTCCAGCGCACTGTCCTGCGCCAGCAGACGGTCACGCCAGCGTTCCATGCGCCGGAACTGTACCGTCTCGGCCTTGCGCGCCGACTCCCACTGCGCCAGCTTCGCCTCGATTGGCTCCAGCTCGACATGACGCATCAGCTTGCCGATATACTGACGCTGACGGCGCAGGGCACCATTGCTGTTCAGACGCTTGGCCTGTGCAATGGCATCACGCAGGTTCTCCGGCAATTCCAGCCGCGCCAGCTGTTCCGGGCGCAGTCCGATCAGGCGCTCACCCAGCTTCTGGGCCGCTTCGGCTGCACGCTTGTCCACACTGCGGCTGCGGTAATCCTCTTCATCCGTATTGACATTGTGCACGGAAAAATATCCTTTCAGGGTTCAGGTACCAATCGGCCATGCTACCCGAATGCCCACAGGCCCCACAAGCAGCCTCGGGTACGCAGATGCCAGACCGCACACAGGATCGGTGCAATCCCTGCGCCATTGCGTTATCCTTGATCCGAGAGGAGGGGTAATCCCTGTAAGGAGTCAAAAATGAGTAGAGAAGTTGTTGTCCTGAGCGCAGTGCGCTCCCCCATCGGTACTTTCGGCGGCTCACTGAGTAATACGGAACCCAGTGAACTGGCCGGCATGGTGATGAAGGAGGCGGTACGCCGTTCCGAAGTCGATCCCGAGCAGATCAATTACGTTACCGTCGGTAACTGCATTCCCACTGATTCACGCTTTGCCTATGTTGCCAGGGTTGCCTCGATCCAGGCCGGCCTGTCCAAAGAGTCGGTCGCCATGGCCGTCAACCGCCTGTGCAGCTCCGGCCTGCAGGGCATCGTCTCCACATCTCAGGCCATCATGCTCGGCGACTGTGACTACGGCGTCGGCGGCGGGGTCGAGGTCATGTCACGCGGTGCCTACATGTCACCGGCCATGCGTTCCGGGGCCCGCATGGGCAACACCGAAATGGTCGACATGATGGTCGCCACCCTGACCGATCCGTTCGGCGTCGGCCACATGGGCATTACGGCAGAAAATCTGGCAGAAAAATGGAATATCACCCGCGAGGAGCAGGATGCGCTGGCAGTCGAGTCCCAGCGCCGTGCCGCAGCCGCCATCGAAGCCGGCCACTTCAAGTCCCAGATCACGCCGATCACCCTGAAAACCCGCAAGGGTGAAACGGTCTTCGATACCGACGAGCATGTACGTGCCGGAACCACCATGGAAGCACTGGCCAAGATGCGTCCGGCCTTCAAGAAAGATGGCAGCGTCACCGCCGGCAATGCCTCCGGCATCAATGACGGGGCTGCCTTCATGGTACTGGCGGCTGCCGATGTGGCTGCCAAGGCCGGCTACAAGCCCATGGCACGACTGGTATCCTATGCCGTGGCCGGGGTTCCCAACGAGCTGATGGGAGAAGGCCCGATTCCGGCCTCGAAGAAGGCCCTGCAACGCGCCGGTCTGTCACTGGACCAGATGGACGTGATCGAATCCAATGAAGCCTTTGCCGCCCAGGCACTGGCCGTGGCCAAAGGACTGGGGCTGGATATGGCCAAAACCAATCCAAACGGTGGCGCGATTGCACTGGGACATCCGGTCGGCTGCTCAGGAGCATTCATTGCCACCAAGGCACTGTATGAACTGCAACGTACCAATGGCCGTTATGCGCTGGTCACCATGTGCATCGGTGGCGGTCAGGGGATTGCTGCTGTTTTTGAGCGTATTTAAACGCGTTTAAGGGAAAGCGGGAGGGAGGCCGTCAGGCTTCCCCTTCCTGCCGGTGCTCCCCGTCGACATAGACCCAGCGCCCGTTTTCACGCCGGAAACGACTCACTTCACGCAAACTGGCCTTTCCTGTCTCGGTTTGGTAGTGCGCCACAAATTCCACCACGCCCGTCTCATCCCCTGCCCCGCCCTGCAGAGTCTGCAGAATGTCCAGTCCCAGCCACGTCTGCCCGGTCTCTGCGGCCAACAACTTTTTGGGTGGGCGGGTTGCCCTGCTCCAGCTTTTATGCAGAAAGGCAACATCCCCCAGCACATAAGCGCTGTAGCGCGCACGCATCAGGGCCTCCGCCGTCGGCGCGGGTTTGCCACGGTGCAGGGGCTGACAGCAGACCGACAGATTCTTGCCGGACCGGCACGGACAGCGGGTCATAACCTACTCAAACCCACTCTGCAGGTCGGCCGGGGTATCAATGGCCCGTTTCAGGGTATCGGCATCATTGCGCGCATACTGACAGACCGGTGGTGTCGGGACGATGAAAAAAGCCGATTTATGGATGCAGACCGAAGTCGTATCAACCCGTGCCGCGATGGGTGCTGCCGGTGAGGCGGGTGATGTAAAAGGTGTCGGTCTGGGTTGCGGGGCATCAGTATTGACCGGCTGCCCGGCCGGGTAATGTGCCTGAAGCTGATCCAGCTGCTCCTGGGTGAGACCGCCACCATTGGCATAACTGGCCTGAATCTGTTCCAGCAGGTTGCGGGCTTCGTGTTCAATGCGGCTGTCCGG
>Ga0116152_10000400_pt1 | contig 35097 bp, 48 predicted proteins | sample AD_UKC119_MetaG_FD_89894 | JGI IMG/M metagenome (GOLD analysis project Ga0116152, IMG submission 89894) | Active sludge microbial communities of municipal wastewater-treating anaerobic digesters from Hong Kong - AD_UKC119_MetaG | ecosystem: Engineered > Bioreactor > Anaerobic > Digestate... | reverse complement strand
TAGTAGGTAAAATAGGGCTATTTACGAGATATTTAGCATATAAGAATAAAAGAATAATGCAAAATATGAAAGAAAATCAGGTAAAACTAAATCCCCCTGAAGAGAGTAACGAAAAAAGGTTACTCTCACTTTTTTTGGCTTAAAATAAAGGGTTTGCGAGGTTTTGACTAATTTAAAAACTTACAACAGAATTGGATTAGATACGAATTAGATACGATTTAAGGGGTTTTTAAATACGAAGAGTCAGACTAAGCTGACTCTTTTTCTAAATTATTAATAATTTCAATAACACCATCTAAAGCACTTTTAAACATATGAGAATATGTATTTAAAGTAACATCTATCTTTGTATGACCAAGATATTTGGCTACCATAGTTACAGAAGCACCACTGTTGATTAATAGCGATGCACATGAATGCCTGAAATCATGTAACCTAATTTGCTTAAGACCTGCGTTTATTGATGTCTTATGACACACGTGTCTTACATTTCTAGGTTCATAAGGTCTAATACCTTTATCATCTCCAAAAACGTACATGGACTCATTAAAATTCTTATATTTAGATAGTTTAGTATGATATTCATTTAAATGCTCTAATAATACATCACATAAAGGTAGAATTCTAATGCTGTTATTTGTCTTAGGGTCTGCAATATAGAAATCATTTCTCTTGCCAGACTTAGATGTTTGTATCTGCTTGTTGATATTTATAGTTTTCTTTTTAAAATCTATATCTTTCCAAGTTATAGCCCTGGCTTCACCACATCTTAATCCACAATAGTATAGAGTCTCAAATAAGCAAGTGTATCTTAAATCTGGAGAATAGCTTATAAATTGTTGAAATTCTTCATATGTATAGAAATCCATTTCTTTTCTCATTTCATTAGGATTACTAAATTTAGTTATCTTTCTGTATGTTGGTAGAAAATCAAAATTATACCAAGTAATACCATAATTAAGAATAGACTTTAAAAATTTCAATAAATCATTCTTAAATGTAGTGCTAATAGGTTTAGCATTTATTTCTTTCTTCCATTCCTCAAATATATAGATATTAAAATCCTTACATTTAACATTCATTAATGATTCAAGATGTTTTATCTTATTTGCATAATTCCTTTTAGTAGTTAATCTTACTTTGTCATCTTGATACTCTAAAAACTTTTCATATAAATCTGCAAATGTCATATCAACAGGAGCATTCTTATCTTCTTTAACGTCCTCAACCATGAATTGTGACTCAGCTATCTTTGCTTCAGTCTTGGTCTGAAACTTTTTACTTACTTTTGTTTGTTGCCTACCAAAGATATCAACATAGCTGACTTTATAGAACCAGCATCTTCCATCAGAGGTAGGTGTTTTTGCCTTATATACTGGCATAGCATCACATCCTTCCTTATTTACTAAATAACCAAAATGTGATACAATGTAAAAGGAACACATGTATCTCAAGTGATTATTCATTTGATTTCATTTTTTAAAGTTTCGTAGAATTTTTAAATAAGTGTTTCATTCGGCTCGTATTCCAGTACGAGCTTTTTTTTATTGATTGATATATTTAGTTAACTTTTTAGCGACACCTAAGATGTGAATGTTGTTTTCAAATATATCCTTAGCTGTGTATTTAGTTGGTAAATAACCAGTTGAGTTATCTAAATTAAGTGGAGTAAGAACAATGCCATCTTCTTTTTTTGTAACTCTCTTAAATGTAGCATCATCACCATTAACCATAACACAACAATCTTGACCAGATTGACAATCCTCAGTTTTTAAGAATACTACAACTGAACCATCTGGATACTCAGGTTCCATTGAATCGCCTTGCACTCTAAGAGCAAAATACTGTTTATTACCTTTAACCCAATCACTTGGAATTTCTTCATAATCCACAGTATACATGTCTTCGATAGCTTCAAATGGCATTCCAGCAGGCACTTTACCAAGAAGTGGAACTCTTACAACATCTTTCTTCATTTGGTCTAATCTGCCATCATGAATATCTTCAATTAGGTCAGCCTTAGTACAACCAAAGAAATTGGCAAGAACTTCAATCTTATCAATGTATGGATAATTCTTACCATTAATCCAATCAGAGATAGTAGTGTAGCTAATTCCTGTGGCATCAGCAACTGCCATTCTGTCTACACCTTTAATTTCCATCCACTTTTTAATATTCTTGGAAAGAACTTCTTTATTACCATAATCGTTCATAATCTCGTCTCCTTTCGATAATGATTATACATCATTTCGTAAATAAATGCAACATAAATTGTAAAATATTACGACTAAATCATAAAAAGTTAAAAATGTTATTGACATTACGAACCAATCGTAATAGAATGAGATTAGAGAGGAGGTAGCGAAGTTGAAACTTTATTCTTTAAAAGCAGTACGAACTAATTTAGGGCTTACACTGGAAGAAGCTTCTAAACAAATAGGAATAAGTAAGTATACATTATTTAATTATGAACACTTTAAAACAGTTCCAAATGCTGAAAATATAAGGAAAATAGAAAGAGCATATGATATTAATTATAATGAGCTTCGATTTGTTCCTAATGAAAAGGAAAAAAACAAAAATAAAATTGCTATAAAGAAGTAAAGTAGTATGAAGTAGAAAAAAATATGATTTATTATGCGGTACAAATCTATTTTTTTTGGTCGTTCATTACGAACTACTCGTAATTTTAATTTAAAAAGTCTACGAAACTTTAAAACTTTAAGAAAGGAAATCCTAATAATGAATAAGAGATACAAATTGAAATCATGGGTTATTCCCACAGTTATAGCAGTCGCATATTTAGTAATATTTATCTTTCTAATTAATATAAATATTAAACTAAATAGAATTATTAACAATACTGATACTGATTCATATTACTTTACTTGTATAAATGGATAATGTAACAGTAGCAGAACTTCAAGAATTAATTAAGTTTTATTTTGCTGGTACAAAAGAAATAAGAAAGATTGGTTGTGTTGGTGAAAATAGAGCTTTAGAGATAAAGAGATTAATTCGAGAAAAGATTATTAAAGAGGGTAAGAAATATATTATGCCTCAAAACATGGTACCTATGTGTGAAGTGTTGGATTTCTTTGGAATCGACATAGAGTACCTAACAAAAATATCAAGTATAACAGAAAGGAAAAAGTAAATGGATGAAACTAAGCAAGCAGTAGAAGTTGAAAAGCCTGAAGATAGAATTAAACTTCTAACTAAATTAAATGATTTAAGAAAATTATTAATGGAAAAAGGCATCTTAGTTAAAGGTGCAGTTAATGATTTCGATAACTATGAGTATTTTAGTGAAGCCCAATATAAAGAATTATTTACTGAATTATTTAGTAAGTGTGGTATTGGGTTTAACTCAACAGAAACTAATGTACAACTAATAGATGGTACAGATAAGCAGAAATTTGGTGTATTTGTAACAATAGAATTTCAAATGTCAGATATAGATACTGGATATACAATTAAAAGCATTCATTCTGGTATAGCTTTTGATAAAGGTGATAAAGCATTGTATAAAGCTAAGACAGGAGCATTGAAATACTTCTTTGCTACAACTTTCTTAGTAGCAACAAAAGATGACCCTGAACGTGTGGATGATGAGAAACCTAAAAGAACAAATACATCTTACAAGCAACAAAATATTACTGATGGTCAAAAGACTACAATCAAGAAGTTATATGAAAAAGATGTTGATGCTTTAAAGAAAGTGTTATCAAGTCTGAACAAGAAAAAGATAGATGAGCTTACTTTAAAGGAAGCATCAGATATTATTCAAAATAAGAAAGGTGGGAATTAATAATGCAAGAAAGTGCTACTGATTTAATAATAGTTAATAATGATAATAAACCAATATTAGCCACAGACATGGTTAATTATATAAACAAAATAGAAAAGCAAATAAAACAGCTAAAGGTAGAACAACAAAATTATAAAGAATTAATTCAATATGCTATGGAGAAAAAAGGTGTCATTAAATTAAAAGATGACATATCAGGATTAACCATATCATATACAGAAGCCAAAGATGATATCGAGGTCTTTGATAAAGATAAGTTTAGAGAAGAAAATCCAGATTTATATGATAAGTATGTAAGTCTAGATGGTAAAAAGAAAGCCTACATAACAATCAGAATAAATGATTGAGTCTTGGATGATAAAAGGAAGATTACTTGAGTACATTGATGAAACACATACTTACATCTACGATGGAGTAATTCTTCCAAGTATTACCCAGATACTAAAATTGAAGTTCGGAAACAAATATATTGGTGTATCCCAAAGAACATTAGAAAGGGCATCAGAACTTGGTACAGAAGTACACAAAAAAATAGAAGAATATGAAACCAAAGGAATAGATGATGATAGCTGTAAGGAATTACATAACTATAAATTTTTAAAATCTAGATATGGCTTTAAATGTCTTCAAAACGAAATACCAATAGTTTTATTTTTAGATGATAAGCCAGTAAGTGCTGGTAGGATAGATTTAATATTAGAACTTGATGGAAAAGTAGGCATAGCTGATATTAAAAGAACCAGTGTATTTGATAAAGAGTATGTTGCATATCAAACTAATTTATATAGAATTGGGTATCAACAATCTTATAGTAAAAAGATAGAGTTTCTAAGAGGCATTCATTTAAGAGATAACGTAAGAAAATATATAAAGTTACCAATTAATGAAGAACAGCCAATTGAACTACTAAAAGAATATTTAAGAAAGGAAAAAGAAAATGAATAAAGTAGAATTAATAGGTCGATTAACATCTGACCCAATGATTAAATATACAGAAAAGAATGTAGCATTTGCTAGATTTAATTTAGCCGTTAACGATGGATTCGGTGATAATAAGAAAGCATATTTTATTAATATGATAGCATGGGGTTCTCGTGCAGAAACTATACAAAAATATTTAAATAAAGGAAGTAAAGTAGGTATCGTAGGAAAACTACAAACAGGAAGCTTTGAAAAAGAAGATGGAACACGTGGATATACTTATGATGTGTATGTAGAAAGTCTTGAGTTCTTAGATAATAAAAATAATAGCGAGGATGACATTATTGTTGATGAATCAGATGATGAATTATCAATAGATGATGATGGTCTTCCATTTTAGGTGATAACTATGAAAATAAAAGTTATAGTAAAACAAGTCTTTGATAATCGTGGTAAGCCAACAATACTTATGGAAAACTTAACAGAAGATGTGAAGCTTGAGGTTGGTAAAAAGTATGTATTTAAAGTAGTAGAAATAGCTGATAAATAAGAGGTACAAATGGAATCAGAAATCTATACTTATTTAATAGAACATAATATAGGTAAAGACAATATGATTAAAAATAAAGACCTTAGAAGAATATTTAATGTTGGAAATGATAGGTCATTAAGAAAGATAATTCAAAATATAAGGGAGAATGAAGATTACTATCTTGTTATAGGAAGTAAGAGTGGTTCTAATGGTGGGTTCTATGTATGTGTGACTGATGAAGAGGTTGAAGATACAATAGATAACATAAGAAAAAGAGCTGGTCAAATGTACAGAACCTGCCACGTCTTAGAATGGAAAAGAGATTTATCTTGAAAATAAATGACATATCAGGATTCACTTTCTTTAAAAGCTATTATGAGTCCATATGTTATCTAGAACCAGAAGATAAGAAAGAAATGCTAGAAGCAATAGTAGATTTTATATTCTTAGATAAAGAACCTACCTTTGATGGGTTTAAAGCTTCTATATGGGTAATAATAAAACCAAACCTAACTTCAAGCAAAAACAAATCAAGTAAATATCAAGAAAAGATGAAATCAAAATCAAAACGAAATCAAAATAAAACCAAATCAAAATCAAATTCAAATGATGATGAACTAACTGATGAACCAAACTCTGATGAGTCATCTCCTAGGATAAAGGATAAGGATAAGAATAAGAAAGAGAATAAGAAAAAAGAAAAAGAAGAGGGAGATGGAGTGTTAGGTACTACACCCACATTATATACTTATCTAGAAAGCCAATTCGGTAGAACTATCTCTCCAATAGAAATAGAAACACTTGATAACTGGAGAAATGATTTTACTGATGATATTATTGAACATGCTATTTATGTAGCAGTTATTAACAATAAAAAGAAGATGAGTTATGTTAATGGAGTTTTAAGAAATTGGAAGTCATGTGGTTACAAAACTCTAACTGAAATAGAAGAGGAAGAAGATAGTCATTATTCTAGAAGTACAGATGAATTTATGGAGAATAAAGAAATATTTGATTTTGATTGGTTAAATGGTGATGAAGATGACTATTAATGAATTAAGAAAGTATTATTACTTATCAATAGAAATAAAACAGATAAAAGAAAAACTTCAGATGATAGCAGAACAATCTGTAGGAGTATCAGAACTAACAGGAATGCCTCATGGAACAGGAATAAGCGACCCTGTAGGAAGAAAAGTTGAGTTGTTAGATAAATACTCCAGAAAGCTTGAATTAAAGGAAATAGAAGCCATAGAAGAGATGATAAAGATAGAATCATTTATAGAAACAATAGATGATGTGGTTGCTAGACTAATATTTAATAAAAGATATATTGAATTAAAGTCTTGGACTAAAATATCAATCGAAATGAAAATGTCAGAAAGACATATCTTACGAATCCAACGTAAATATTTAGAAGATGGAAACAATGGGAAAGATTAAAAACTATTTAACCCTACTAAAAGAATACAATACTACAAGCTTAAAATATGAATCTCTAAAAGAACAGGTAAAAGATGACCTATTTAATAAAATGTTAAATAAGATTGGTGAACCTGATGAAGTAAAGAGATTAAGAAAAGAAAATCAAAGACTAAGAATAAAAATAAAAGAACTTAAAAAGAAAATATAAGTATGTCAGTTCATGTCAGTATTATACATGTTATTATGTTAATGTAAGAGATTACCAAAGAAATGAGGTAGTCTTTTTTTATTGAATAAACAGGTGATGACAATGCTAAAGACATGCTCAGTATGTGGCAGAATACACGATGATAGTAAGCAATGCTACAGACCAAGAACTAAAGTAAAGACAAAACAGAATACATTTAGGAACACAAATAAGTGGCATGAGATGAGTAGGAGAATAAGAGAAAGAGATAACTACCTATGTCAGATATGTATTAGTGGTAAATATAATACCGTCCTAAGGTATAACTTTAAAGAGCTTGAAGTACATCACATTGTACCATTAGAAAAAGATTATTCAAAAAGATTAGACAGTAGTAATCTCATAACACTATGTAGATACCATCATAAGATGGCTGAGGCAGGAGAAATATCAAAAGAAGAATTACTGGATATAGTTAAAGAAAAAGAAGCCCCCGAGGGGTCTAGAAAAGAAATATAAATAATTTTCAAAACCCACACGCCACCTAAATCTACACAAAATGAAATATACGTGAGTTTTTTGGAAAATGGAGATGAAGAGATGCGAAGATATGAAAATGTAAAAATTGATAAATTAAAACCATATGAGAATAATGCAAGAACACACTCTGATGAGCAAGTTGAAAAGATTGCTAATTCAATTAAAGAGTTTGGATTTATAAATCCAGTATTGATAGATAGTGAATATGGAATAATAGCAGGACATGGTAGAGTCTTAGGAGCTAAAAAGTTAGGCATGGATGAAGTACCATGTCTTTTTATTGAAGATTTAACAGAAGCCCAAAAAAGAGCTTACATAATAGCTGATAATAAACTATCTGAAGATGCTGGATGGGATGATGAAATCCTAAGAACAGAATTAAAAGCATTAGATGATATGGACTTTAATATAGAACTAACAGGGTTCTCACTTGATGACTTTGACTTCAATCAAACAGAAGTAGAGTTTCAAGAAGATGATTATGATGTTGATGAACATATACCAGAAGAACCAATAGCAAAACTCGGTGATATATATCAATTAGGTAATCATAGACTTGTTTGTGGTGATAGTACAAACCCAGATGATATTGCCAAATTAACAGATGGAGCAGTAATGGACTTATGTGTTACAGACCCACCATACAATGTTAACTATGGTTCAATAAACGAATCAGGATATGGACAGCCACGTGGTAATGCAGAAAAGATACTAAACGATAATATGGATGATGAATCGTTCTACAACTTCCTATATGCATTCTACGATGAAATGTTAAAGTCATTAAAAGATGGTGGAGCATTTTATATATTCCATGCTGACACTGAGGGTCTTAACTTCAGAAAAGCATTAAAAGATGCTGGTGGAACATTAAGACAAAACTTAGTATGGGTAAAGAATGCATTAGTATTAGGTCGTCAAGATTATCAATGGAAACACGAATCATGCTTATATGGTTGGAAAGATGGTGCAGGACATTACTTTATTAATGATAGAACTCAAACAACAGTGTTTGAAGATAAAGCAGATTTGGATAAGATGACTAAAGAAGAATTAAAAGAATATATTACAGAAATATTACAAGATAAATTACCAACAACAGTTATACATGAAGATAAACCATTAAGAAATGAATTACATCCTACAATGAAGCCAATTAGATTGGTATCAAGATTAATTGTTAATAGCTCACAAAAAGGTGAGAATGTAATAGATTTTTTTGGTGGTTCTGGTTCTACATTAATAGCATGTGAACAATTAGGTAGAAACTGCTACACGATAGAATTAGACCCTAAATATGTTGATGTAATAATTAATCGTTGGGAAACATTAACAGGTAAGAAAGCAGTAAAGGTGAATTAATATGATAGAAAAAGTTAATCCAAGCCATCCAGATAAGGTGGCAGATAGAATAGCAGGTGCAATAGTAGACCTAGCATATACAAAAAACAAAAATCCAAAGATAGCAGTTGAAGTATTAATAGGACATCATAATTGTAAAATTATAATAGAAACTGATGTTTATTTTAACGTTGATGAAATAATTCCAATAGTAGAAAGAATAGCAGATAATGATATTCAAATAGAAGTAATAATGGCTAAGCAGGATGAACATTTAGCTAAGAACCAATCTGACAAAATTAGATGTGGAGATAATGGAATATTCAAAGGTGTACCACTAACAAATGAAGAGATAAAACTCTCTCATATTGCTAGAGAAATATATAGTGCATTTCCTACAGATGGGAAATATATACTTGATGGAGATAAATTGATAATCTGTCAAAGTAATGCATCTAAAAAAGATTTAGCAAATCTATATCCTAATGCAATAATCAATCCATTAGGAGATTGGACAGGTGGTACAGATGTCGACACAGGTGCTACAAATAGAAAACTTGGTTCAGATATGGCTCAATCAATTACAGGTGGTGGATTGCATGGTAAAGATTTATCTAAAGCAGATGTATCAGTTAATATCTATGCATTCAAGAAAGCCCAAGAATTGAAAAAGCCAGTGGAATTAAGTTGTGCAATTGGTGATGAAGAGATTGATGGAAAACCATATAGCATGATAGTAGATGAAGCCAGAGAATACATAAAAGAAGTTGGTGGATTTGAAAAATTTGCAGAATGGGGATTGTTCTAATGAATAAGATGTCATTAAATGAACAAGCTCAGGAAATATTACGAATTGCAGAACAGCATGGAGTTGAACAAAACTTCTTCTTTCTAACTACATTCAAGAGATATCAAGTACAACTTCAAATATTAGGTGATTTAGAAAAAACCATCAAAGAAGATGGAATACTTGTTACCAAAGAATATGTTAAAGGAAGAAAGAATGTCTACTCACATCCTGCTATATCCGATTACAATAGAACAACAGATAGTGCAAATAAGACAGTCTCAACATTAATGAAAATAATTACTTCATTAAGAAATGATGAGGGTACTGCTGATGATGACCCATTGCTTCAAATAATATCTGGTGTTGGTCGTGGAAAATAATGCCTATGAGTATGCTACTAATGTAGTTAAAGGAAAAATAACTGCACCAAAATATGTTAAGAAGCAATGCAAAATGTTTCTAGATATAGCAGATGGAAAAAGTAAAAAATACATTATCAATGAGAATAAAGTAAGACAAATAGAAGCAATATTAAAAATATTAATAATGCCCAAAGGATTAAAAGCAGGACAGACAATATATGAATGCTCTTGTGGATATCAATGGGTTTTTTATATTTCAATACTTTGTGTAGTCCATAAAGATAATCCTGATAAAAGAAGATATGAAACAGCTATATTAGAAATAGCCAGAAAGAACTTTAAGACTTATACAATAGCAACAATATTCATTTTATTATTCTTACTTGAACCAAAGTTCTCAAAGTTTTATTCTGTTGCTCCTGATGGTTCACTATCACGTGAAGTTAAAACAGCAATAGAAGAAACATTAAAATCAAGTCCACTTATATATCTTCATAAGGACTCAAGAAGATTTAAAATCCTAAGAGATTACATTCAATTCAATTTAACTGAATCAAGATATTATCCATTAAACTATTCATCAAGTAGAATGGATGGAAAACTTCCTAATGTATTCTTAGCAGATGAAGTTGGAGCATTACCAAATCCATATGCAATTGAATCAATGAGGTCAGGTCAATTAAATATCTTAAATAAATTAGGATGTATAATCTCAACCAAATATCCAACATTCAATAACCCATTTGAAGATGAAGTAGGATATGCAAAAAGAGTATTAGATGGGCTTCAAGACGATGAAACAATCTTTGCTTTGTTATATGAACCAGATGAAGATTTGATTAATGAATGGACAATAAACGATGATGTATTAAAAGAAGCTAATCCAGTGGCACTCGAAATACCTGAGATATGGGATGACTTAAAAAAGAAAAGAGCTAAAGCCATAGCAGTAGAATCAGTAAGAGAAAACTTCTTAACTAAGCATTGTAATATTATTTATCAGGGTATGGGAACAGAATCATACATTGATATTAATGAAGTTATGCAATGTAAGGTAGCTAACATAGACTGGACAGGTAGAAAAGTATACATTGGAGTAGACCTAGCAATGACAAATGATAACTGTGCTGTTGCTATGGTAAGTGAAGATGATAATGAAATACTTGCAGATGTTGTTGCATTTATTCCAGAGGGTAGAATTGATGAAAAGAACCAATTCGAAAGAATAGATTATAGAAAATTTATAAAAGAAATGAAATGTATTGCCTGTGGTAATAAGACAGTAGATTATAGTGTTATTGAAGATTTTGTATTCAAGATAGAAGAAAAATATAAAGTAACAGTAATGGCTATCGGATACGATAGATATAATGCTTTGTCTTCTGCTCAAAAATGGAATAAGAAATATAAAACAATTGAAATAAGACAGCACTCTGATACATTACATAGTCCAACTAAATTGTTATATGAAAAAATATTAGATAGACAATTCAGATACGAGAAAAATAAATTATTAGAAATAAACTTCGAAAATGCAAGATGTACATACGATACAAATATGAATAGATATATAACCAAGAAAAGAAGTCAGGGAAAAGTTGATATGGTAGTAGCATTAATTAATGCTGTTTATCTATTACAGCAAGATGTATTCCTAGACAATGATGACTTCTTCGTTCAGGTAATTGAATAGGTGGTGATGAAATGAGTATATTTAGTAAATTATTTAAAAGAAGAGATGAAGAGGTAATTAATACTGATGAATTAGTTAATGATGTCTTATTAAAAGCAATGTTACGTGGTGAGAAAATAGATAAAGATAAAGCTCTATCATTACCAGCAGTATCATCTGCAGTTGATAGGATAACTAATACAATAGCAATGATACCGATAAAACTATATAAAGAAACCATTGATAAAAATACTGGTAAGAAGAAAGTTGAAGAGGTAAAAAATGACCCAAGAATAAATCTTTTAAATATTGATACAGGTGATACTTTAGATGCATTTCAAATGAAGAAAGCATGGATACAAGATTACTTGTTAGATAAAGGTGGTTACATATTCATAGATAGAACTAAAAATAAAGTAAATAGTCTGAGATATGTAGATGCTAGAAATGTATCAGTTCAAAAGAATGCTGACCCAATCTATAAAGATGTAGTTTTTATGGTTAATGGTAAGCAATATGAAACATATAACTTCATAACCATATTAAGAAGCACCAGAGATGGTGGAATAAGTAGAAGTGTAATAAATGAAGTATCTACAGCAATTGAGAATGCATATCAAACATTACTTTATGAATTAGGACTTGTTAAAACAGGTGGTGCTAAAAAAGGATTTATTACATCTCAAAGAAGATTAGGAGATAAAGAAATACAAATGCTTAAAAAAGCATGGTCAAACCTTTACTCAAATAAGAGTGAAAATGCAATTGTATTAAATGAGGGGATGGATTTCAAAGAGGGTTCAAGTACAACAGTAGAACTCCAACTAAATGAAAGAAAGAAAACTCTCAATGATGAAATAGATAAAATATTTCATAATAAGGAATCATTCGATGATTTTATGAAAGAAGCAATCATGCCGACATTAACAGCTATAAAGATTGCTCTTAATAAAGACCTATTACTCGAAAAAGAGAAAGGGTCTTTTTATTTTGAATTTGATACCAGAGAAATCACTCGTGGAAATATCAAAGAAAGATATGAAGCTTACAAGATTGCATCTGAAACAGGATGGATAAGTAAGAATGAAATTAGATACCTAGAAGATTATGACAGCATTGATGGATTAGATGTAATAACACTTAATCTTGCCAATGTTGTATTCGATACAAATACAGGTAAGTATTACACACCGAATACTAATGCCATAGTCGATATGAAAAATGAGAAAGGTGGTGGTGATGATGAGGGTACAAGTTAGAAATGGAAAAGTAATAATCGATGGCTATGTAAATGCAGTTGAAAGAGATTCCAAAGTCCTATATGACAATCGTGGAAAATTCATAGAAAAGATTAGAGCAGGAACATTTCAAAAGGCATTAGAAAGAACTGATAACGTTGATGTTTTGCTAGACCACGAAAAAGAAAGAAAACTGGCTGACACAAAAAGTGGTAAAGCAAAAATCTATGAGGACAGCATTGGTTTACGAGCCATTGTTGAAATAGATGATTCAGAAGTTATTAGTAAAGCTAAAGAGAATAAACTTCGTGGCTGGTCTTTTGGTTTTATCTGCAATAAAGAAGATAGAAAACTTAATGAAGCAGGTATTGAAGAAAGAACAGTTAGAGATTTGGATTTATTTGAAGTATCAATCATTGATGACAGAAAGACACCAGCATATATCGGTACAAGTATCGAATTGAGGGATGATGATGTCAAAGTGATTGAATACAGAACAGATGAATCAGTTGAATTAGACATCAAAGAAGAGCCAGAAGAAGTAAAAGAAGATAATGCTAAAAAAATTGATTATTCAGAATATGAAGAAAGATTAAGAAAAGTAAAAGAAAGGTAGGTAATGAACAATGAATTTAAAAGCATTAAATGAACAAAAAGCTGAAAAGCAAACAGAAATGGAAAATCTACTAAATAAAGTAGAAAAAGAAGAAAGAGCATTCACTGATGAAGAGAATGAACTATTCAAAAAATTAGAAGAGGAAATTGGTTTAATCAATGACACTATAAGTGCTCTAACAAAAGGTAGAGAATTAAGTGAAGATAAACCAGAAGAAGAAACAGAAGAAAATAAGGAAGAGGGTGAAGATAACGTGAATCAAGAAAAAGAAGAATCACGTGCATTTGCTAACTACATTCGTGGAGTGTTAGAAGAAAGAGCAGATGTTAATTTAGAAATAGGAAATAATGGAGCAGTAATTCCAGTTAGTATTGCTAACAAAATTATTAAAAAGGTTTATGACATTTCTCCTTTATTAGAAAAGTCAACAAAATATAATGTTAAAGGAAAATTAGAAATACCATATTATTCTGAAACAGCAGAAGCAAAAGTTAATATGGCATATGCTACTGAGTTCCAAACATTAGAAAGTAATATTGGTAACTTTACAAGTATTGAATTATCAGGATATCTTGCAGGAGCATTAGCAAAAATATCTAAATCATTAATTAATAATAGTGACTTCGATATTGTTAATGAAGTTATAAATATTATGGCAGAAGCAATTTCTGTATTCTTAGAGGGTGAATTAATTCATGGAACTGAAAATAAGGTTGCTGGATTAAAAGCAGGCGTTACTTTAAGTGTAGAAACTGCAAGTTCAACTGCTATCACATCTGATGAAATTATTAAAACTAAGAGAAAGGTAAAACAAAAATATCAAAAGAATGCTATCTGGATTATGTCACCAGAAACATTAACAGCTGTTGCATTATTAAAAGATGACAATGGTAGATATCTATTACAAGATGATTTAACACATGACTTTGGTTATACATTACTTGGTAAACCAGTTTATGAATCAGACAATATGGAAGATATCGGTGCTGGTAAAGATATTATCTATTATGGTGATATGTCAGGTTTAGCAACTAAGTTTGTAGAGGAATTAGAAATTGAAATCCTAAGAGAAAAATATGCAGACCAACATGCTGTTGGAGTAGTAGCATGGATGGAATTTGATGGTAAAGTCGAAGATGCTCAAAAGATTTCTAAATTAACTTGTAAAGCTTAGGTGATACCTAATGTATAAAGTCTTAAAAACATTTAGTGGTTTAATATCTGCTACTAAAGGTCAAGAAATAGAAATTGATAATGAAGATATTGTTAAAGATTTATTAGGTGCAGGATATATTACTCCTGCATCTGGTAAACCAAATACTCCAAAAGAAATTAAGAAAAAAACAGAAGCCAAAAATAATGAAGAAACAGCTTCTGAGTAAAGAGGTGAGGACTAATGAAAGTTAGTGATATAACCTATCAAGAAATAGCTGATTATATAAGACTAACAGAAGTTAGTCAATCAGAAGAAACATTACTAACTAATCTTATTGAAATTGCTAAAGCATTTATAAAAGAAAATACAGGAGTGCAAGACTTAGATGAATTTGATGACTTTGTTATAGTCATTTTTATTTTATGTCAAGATATGTATGATAACAGAACTCTGTACGTTGATAAGAGTGATTTAAATAAAGTTGTCCAAACTATTCTAGGAATGCATGTAACTAATAACGTATGTTAAATGCAGGTAAATATAACCAGAAGATAAAAATATATCAAGTAGGGCATACTACTGATTCAAGTGGATTTAAAACAGATGATAAAACTCTAATATTAGAAACATATGCAAATGTTAAAACTACAAAAGGTTTTACATTAATAGCAAGTAATTCTGATTTTGAGAAAGCATATACAAACTTTACTATCAGATATCCAAAGACAAATGTAGAAAGAGATATGTTGATTGAATTTAAAAATAAAACTTATTCTATTGAATATCTTAACAATATAGATGAAGCAAATGTCAAATTGGAAATACAAGCTAAAGAGGTGACTAAATGATGGCAGGATTTGAAACTGAACTACCTACAGACTTGATTAATAGTTATAAAGAATTAACCAATAATGTAGATAAGATGATGGGTGAAATGACTACAGCAGGAGCTAAATTGGTTTATGAAAAAGTAAAGCAAAATATGAAGTCATCTTTTAAGTCTACCGATAGTCTTGAAAAAGGATTAAAAATCACCAGAGTATATAAAACTCCAACTGATGATGGAATTAATAATAAAGTGGCATTCTATGGATATGATTCAGATGGTGTTGCTATTCCATTAAAAGCAATGGCTCGTGAATATGGTACAAGTCATGGAGAAAAGAAAAAGCCATTCTTCAGGAAAGCATTTAGAAATAAAGAAGAAATAGAAAATGCTATGAAGAAAGTACAGGACAGGTATATCAAAGATGAATGATTATGAATTAATGAATAGTATATTCTCAAACTTTATTGTTAATGGAAAAACTATTCCAGCAGGATATCTTACCTATGATGGAAAAGAAACTACTTATATTACATATACATTCACAGCTGATAGACCTGCTTTATTTGGTGATGATAAAGAATTAGAAAGTGTTATTACAATTGATATAGATATATTTTCAAAAGGTAATTTTTTAGCAATAGAAAATAAGGTCAAAGAAGTAATGGAAAATAATGATTTCATACGTATTGATAGTAGTCCAGATATGTATGAAAAAGAAACAGGACTATATCATAAAACATTAGAATTTGAGAAAGTGAGGAATAAATAATGGCAAGAACAGGATTAAAGTATTTTAGATATGGAATATTAGACCCAGAAACAGAAACATATGGTGGTTCTTTACAATTAGGAAAAGCAATTGATTGTAAGGTTTCATTAGACTTAAATTCAGCTGAATTATATGCTGATGATGGATTAGCAGAAAGTGATTATTCAGTTAAGAAAGGTACAGTGACAATTACTACTGATGAAGATGATGATGTTACAACTGCAAGATTAACTGGTCATGAAATTAGTCAAGATGGTGAAATGATTAGAAAAGATACAGATGTAGCTCCATATGTTGGATTTGGTAGAATTATCACAAAAATGTATGAGGGAACATTAAAATATAAAGTTGAATTTATATGTAAAACTAAATTTAAGGATTCATTACCTGATGAAAAAACAAAAGGTGAATCGACTGAATTTACAACTCCTACATTAGAGGGTAGTGTTTTAAAACTAAAAGATGGAACTTGGTCTAAAACTAAAACGTTTGATAACTACAATGATGCAGTAGAGTATCTTGATGGTCTGTTAACACCAGAGGGTGGTGAGTAATTTGAAAGACTATGAGTTTTCATTTGATTTAGATGATAAATCATATAAACTTGTATTTAATTTAAACGTTATGGAAGTTATTCAAAATAAATATGGCTCAGTACAAAAATGGGCAAGATTAACCGATAATAAAAAAGGTGAAGTTAATGCAAAAGCATTAATCTTTGGTCTAACTGAAATGATGAATGAAGCCATAGATATTGAGAATGATGAAAAGGGATTAGATAATCCTCTATTAACTACAAAACAAGTTGGTAGAATTATCACCAGAGCAGGAATAAAAGCATCTGCAGAAAAACTAAATAAAGTTATTACAGAAAGTGTTAAAGATGAACACCCAAAAAACATATAATCCACGAGGATGAATCGGAACAGATAGACTTCTCGTGGTTTTTATTTGTAGGAATAAAACTATTGGGATTAAGAAAGAAAGAAGTAGGTAGATTAACATATAGAACATTTAATAATCTATATCATCATTATCAAGAATACTATGACTTTCAGTTAAGACATATCTCCTACAAGCAACTTAATGAACTCCTAATAGAAGATGAAGAATGGATAAGAGATTAGAGGTGATAGTATGGCTGGTTCATTTGGTGGAACAATTAAGTTAAAAGGTGAAAGTGAATACACTAAAGCCTTAAAAACAATAACTACTAATTTAACATTGATGTCGAGTGAAATGAAGCTGGTGTCCAGTGGATTTAATGGCACAGATAAATCAGTCACTTCACTTACATCAAAAAATAAAATACTTAATAAAGAGTTGGATGAGGGAAATAAGAAGATAGAAACTTACAAAAAAGCAATTGCTGATTTTGATAAGCAACAATCTGACAATTCTAAAACAATTAGTGACTTAACAAATAAGTTATCTGATGAAAAGAAAAAATTAGAAGAAATGAAAAACTCAACAACAGCATCTAATACTGAAATAAAGAACCAAGAAAAAGTTGTTAATGAGTTATCAAATCAGCTTGCTTCAGCCCAAAATCAATATGATAAAAATAATGAGAAAATTACTCAATATAAAACAAAATTAAACCTTGCTAAGGTTGAAGTAAATAATATTAATTCAGAAATAGAAAAGAATAAAAGCATTATTAACGAAAATAGTAATGCTTATAACAAATTATCTGATACTATTGGCGAACAAAAGACAAAATTAGCATCATTAAAAACAGAGTATGGTTCAGTAGTATTAGAACAGGGTAAAAACTCTAAACAAGCCCAAGAATTAGAAAAGGAAATAAAGAACTTATCAGGCACTATAAAAGAAAATGAAACAAGATTAAATGACTCAACTAAAGCTGTAGATGATTTTAGTGATGCAGAAGATAAAGCAGGACAATCTTCGATAACATTTGCAGATTTAGTAAAAGCAAATATCTTAAGTGATGTAATTAAAAAAGAATTTAGTGATTTAGTAAACCTAACTAAGCAATTAGGAAATACATTCATAAGCATGGGAAAACAAGCACTTGATAGCTATGCAGATTTTGAACAGCTAGAGGGTGGAGTTGAAGCTATGTTTGGTGGTGTAGAAAAAGGTGCAGAACAAATAAATAAAGTTAAAGACACAGCCAAATCTGCTTGGAAAGATTTAACAATGAGTCAGAATGATTATTACAAATCATTCAATTCAACATATCCTTTAATAAAGTCAGGGATAAAAGATGAGAATCAAGCAATAGACACAACAAATAGAATGTTGCAATTAGAATCAGACCTAGCTAATACTTTTGGATATGATATGACTACAGCCAGCACTGCAATCAACTGGGCATTAAAAGGTAACTACAGTTATCTTGATAATTTAAATATCGGTATAAAAGGAACTAAGACAGGATTTTTAGAGGCAGCTCAAAGTGCAGGATATATGATTAGTAGTGTTGATGAATTATCAGGTACAGAAATATTAGATGTGCTAGAAAAAACAGCAGATAAATATGGTGTGCTTGGTAGAACTGCAAGTGAATCAGCTGGAACTATTCAGGGTTCAGTGAAATCATTAAAAGCATCATGGTCTAATATGCTTACAGGAATAGCAAATGACTCTGCTGATTTTGAAGCATTAACAAGTAATTTAGTAGAAAGTATTTTAATGGCACTTGATAATATACTTCCGAGAATAGAAGTAATAGTAGGTGGAATAACAGACTTACTAATTGGAGTAACAGATGAGCTATTACCACAATTAATTGAGTCTGTTATGGGAATGATAGAAGATATTGCAAATACACTGGTAGAGAATATGCCTACGATAATGAATAGTATTAGTTCAATTGTAACAACTATTTTAAATACATTATCAGGAATGGCTCCTCAGTTAGCAATACTAATAACTACATTCTTAACAGGAGTAATATCTATATTAATGCAAAATCTACCAACTATAATAACTACAATCATAACAATGGTGGTTCAATTAGGACAAACTTTAGGTCAACAATTACCTATATTGGTACCAATAGTTGTTCAGGGCTTAGTTGATTCAATGATGGCTCTACTTGATAACATTGATTTAGTAATAGACTCAGGAATAGCAATTATTGAGGGATTAGTCACAGGTATTTTGAATGCCTTACCTCAATTAATAGATAAAATGCCAGAGATAATTGATAAGTTGGTTACAGCAATAACCGATAACTTACCAAAGATAATAGAAATGGGAATAACCTTAATCGTTCAGTTAGCTGTAGGAATAGTAAAAGCTATACCTCAACTCGTTTCAAAGATACCTCAGGTAATAAGTTCACTTGTTAAAGGTATTACTAATTACTTTGGAAAAATGCTAGATATGGGTAAACAATTACTCGGAAAAGTTAAAGATGGAATCGTTAGTGGAATCAGTGGAATGGCTGAAGTTGGTAAAAACTTAGTTAAAGGTCTATGGAATGGTATTAATAATGCGAAAGATTGGGTTCTTGATAAAATTAAAGGATTTGGAAAATCAGTATTAAACGGAATTAAGTCATTCTTTGGTATTCATTCACCATCAACAATATTTAGAGATGAAATTGGTAAGAATTTAGCTTTTGGTATTGGTGAGGGATTTAGTGATGAAATGGATTCAGTATCAACTGATATTCAAAATGCTATTCCTAGAGAATTTGATTTAGGGATTAATACTAACTTAAATCCAACAGCAGAAAATGTCACTGAAACAGGAATAAGTCAAGCCAGATTAGTAGATGCATTCAAAGAAGCATTAGATGGAATGACATTTAAAGCATTTGATGAAACATTTGGTGAACTTGTAATAGATAAAGTAGAAAAGGTGGTGTATTCATAATGGCTAAAATAATATGGAACAATATAGATAGTGATAATATTAGAGGTTTAATCATTACTGAATTACCACCTATAACTAAACCTAAAATGAGAACTGATACAACTGAAGTCGATGGAAGAGATGGAGATATTATTGAAGAATTAGGATATCAAAGCTACACAAAAACAATAAAGATAGGATTATCTAGAAATTATGACATAGATGCAATAATGAAATATTTTACTGGAACAGGTAAATTAATAACATCTGATGAACCAGATAAAGTATATAATTCGACAATAATCGACAAAATAGATTATGAAAAATTACTTAGATTTAAAAAAGCCAATGTTAAGTTTTATACTCAGCCATTTAAGTATTTAAAAGATGAAGAAAGTGTAGAATTAAATATTGCATCAGAAACAAGTGTAGAAGTAGAGAATAAAGGATTAGAAGTAGCTAAACCAATAATAACTTTAATTGGTTCAGGAACAATAGAAATACTTGTAAACAATGTAGGAATATTTACTTATACATTTCCAGAAAATGAAACAGAAGTAATTATTGATTCATTAAAAGAAGAAGCATATTTAAATGGAACTTATAGAAACAGAAATATGTTGGGTGAATTTCCTAAATTAAATGTAGGAATTAATACGATAAGTTGGACTGGTGATTTAACAAAAATAATCATTGAACCAAAGAGTAGGTGGCTATAATGATTAAGGTATTCGATAGGACAGAAAAGTTGTTTAATAACAATGGTCTTAAAATATTACATCCTACTAAAGCTGAAATTTATGTTGAGGATAATGGAGATTACTACATAGAAATTGAGTCAAGTATAGAAGATATTGATTATTTACAAGAAGGTATGATTATAAGAGCCAATACCAGATGGGGTGAACAGGGATTCAGATTAATTAATCCAGAAAGAAAGAATAACAAAATAAAAATTAAAGGTTATCATCTATGGAAAGACACATCTCGATATGTAATTGAAAATTCATATGTGGAAAACCGAGATTGTAATTATGCATTAGACCACTTTAATAATGCATGCGAATCATCAACACCATTTACAACTATTTCTGATGTTGAATCATTAAACTCAGCAAGAATTGTAAGGAAAACATTAGAAGAAACAATAGCCATCCTAATTGAACGTTGGGGTGGTCATTTATTTAGAGATAACTTTATCGTTGGAATAAAAAAAGAAATTGGCACAGATAGAGGAATAACAATAAAATATGGAAAAAACTCTAAAACAATAGAGGCCACGGAAATATGGGATGATGTTGTTACGAAAATACTTCCAGTTGGGTTCGATGGTATTACATTGCCTGAAGTATATTTGGAATCAGATATACACTATGATATACCTTATACAAAAATAGTTAAGTTTGAACAAGATATTGATGAAAATGCCTATAAAGATGAATATGGAAATCTTAAAGAAGATGAATATAAGGAAGCCTTAAGAACAGATTTAAGAAATCAGGCTGAATTATATTTAGATAAAAATAAATATATGAAATGTAATTATAAAGTCAAGGCAGTAATTGATGAAGTTGTTGATTTAGGAGATACAATTCATGTTCAACATGAAAAACTTGGAATAGATATAGTAACTAATGTTATTTCGTTAAAGTACGACTGCATTAGAGATAAATACATAGAAGTTGAATTTGGCAATTATAAGACCAAATTAAAGGACTTAGTACAAACCATAAAGAATGACACAGAAAAGGAAATAACAACCCAGAATGAAACTATTAAAGCAACATTATCAAGTGATTTAGCAGAAGCTACATCAAAGATATGGGGAACTCTTGGAAATAGTTATGTAATATACGAGGGTGACAAGATATTGGTTGTTGATACATTACCAAAAGAGAATGCAACCAATGTAATGATGATATCTTCTGCAGGAATTGGATTTTCAACAACAGGAATCAATGGAACTTTTAATTCAGCATGGTTAATTGATGGAACACTTGATATGCAAGTAGTAAATGCTATCAATATGACTGCTAACTTAGTTAAAGGTGGTACGTTTAAAGTTGGAGCAGAAGTTAATGAAGCAGGTAGAATTGAAATCTATGATATAGCAAACAGATTAATTGGTGTATTCGATGAGAATGGGATTTGTATCTTTGGTCTTGATGGCAGTAAGGTTGTAATTAATCCAAATGAATTTACTGGATATGATAAAAATGGTAATCGAATATTCTGGATGAATGGTGATGAATTTCATATGAAAAAGTCGGTTGTTGAAGAAGAGATTACCCTATGTGGATTAGCTAGATGGCTTGGCATAGAAACAAATGAAAATACTGGAATAGGAATAGTTCCTTTAACTTAGGAGGTGAAATATGGCTAGTGTTCAAACAAGTTCGTATGATGGAAGATATTTAAAACTAACAGTTGTTGAGGAATCATATAGTATTGCAAATAATACTTCTACCATTAAATGGACATTACAATCAACAGGTGGAAATGTTAACTATTATACGATTTATAACTGGGGTGTTGTAGTAAATGGACAGACTATATATGCAACTCAAACTACAAATTGGAATACATATAACTTCCCAGCAAAAACAGGTTCTGCAACAGGAACAATAACAGTAACGCATAATGCTGATGGTAGTGCTAGTGATGTTAGCTTCACCTTAAAAGGATGTGTTTACTATAACAGAAGTAATTCATACTCAGGAAGTATTAGTCTTACAAAAATACCTCGACAAGCAAATCTAACAAGTGCAGAGGATTTTAATGATGAATCGAATCCGACAATTAAATATACAAATTCGGCAGGTAACTCTGTATCATCACTTCAAGCATGTATATCTTTAAATGGCTCCAGAGATGATGTTCCATATCGAGATGTATCTAAAACTGGCTCATCATATACATTCAGTTTAACTGAAGCAGAAAGAAATACATTAAGAAGTGCATGTCCAAATAGTAAAACATTATCTGTTATTTTTTATTTAAGGACAGTTATAAGTGGTAATACATATCATTCTACGATTACTAAAACCATGACAATAGTCAATGGCAATCCGACATTCACAGCAAGTAACCTCTCATATAAAGATAACAATTCTACAACAACAGCAGTAACTGGTAATAATCAACATATAGTTCAGAGTCTTTCAAACTTAATAGTAACAATTGCTAGTGCAACTGCAAAAAAATATGCAAGTATATCATCATATAATGCAACAGTAGGAAGTATAAGCAGAAGCATTACATCGGCAGGAAATATTGACTTTGGGAATATTAATTCAGGTGGTAATTTAACATTAACAGTAGTAGCAACTGATAGTAGAGGTTTCACCACTACAGCTACTAAAACAATAACAATATTAGCTTGGACACTTCCTACAGCAATAATATCTTTAAGTAGAAAAAACAATTATGAAGATGAAACTTATTTAAATGTTGATGGTTCATATTCGAGTGTTAATAATAAAAATACAATGACAATTACTTATCAATATAAAAAAACAACAGAATCAACATATAGTTCTGCTGTAACAATATCAGATAATGTAATGACAACAATTTCTAACGATAAAGAATCGGCATGGGATTTTAGAATATTAGTAAAAGATAAATTTGGCACTACAACATACAATACCATCTTGCCAAAAGGTAGGTTTATTTTATTTTTAGATACGAAAAAATTATCAGTAGGAGTAAATTGCTTCCCATCAAATACAGAATCGTTAGAAGTAAATGGTAAACCTGTACTTGATTATGATGTAATTAGTAGTTGGTAATATGAGTAAGGCAATTAGATTTATAAAAAATAATGAACCATATTATCCATGTCCATATTATCCGATTGGAAGTATTTATATTGCTGTTAATAATGTTAATCCAAGCACATACTTTGGTGGAACATGGGAACAAATAAAAGATAGGTTTTTACTAGCTTGTGGTAGTACATATACAAATGGTTCAACAGGTGGTGAAGCCACACATAAATTAACTGCAACTGAAATACCAAGTCATACTCATGGAAGTAAAAGTCTAACTGGTAAAATCCAATTTAGAGCGTTAACATCAGGAACAAATATTGCTGATAGCTATGGAAGTGGAATTACTTCATATACTGGTGATGGTGGAGATACTTGGAGTGCTGCAATAAATTATACATCTGGGAAAAATTTAAAAACAGATTTAATTACCATCAATGCTACACATGAACATAGTAGTGTTGGTGGAAATGGTGCTCATAATAATATGCCACCATATTTAGCAGTATATGTCTGGAAAAGAGTTTCATAATGAGTAGAGCAATTTTATTTAAAGATAATAATGAACCGATATACCCATGTCCATATTATCCAGTAGGAAGTGTTTACATATCTTTTAATTCTACCAACCCATCTACATATTTTGGAGGTGCTTGGGAAAGAGTAAAAGGTAGATTTTTATTAAGTGCAGATGATAATACTTATAAAGTTAATAATACAGGTGGTGAAGCCAATCATAAATTAACCATCAATGAAATGCCATCACATTCACACACATATTCGACTGGTCGTTGGTATTGGGCAGAAAAGTCAGGTGGTGGAGAAGTAATTAATAGTCAAAGCGAAACATCTTATATGTTTAGCAGGTCAACAGGTAATACAGGTGGTTCTCAAGCACATAATAACATGCCACCTTATGTTGTTGTTTATATGTGGAAAAGGGTGAGTTAGGATGAGTAAAGCAATATTACTTAAACAAAATGGAGAATCAATGTATCCATGTCCATACTACCCAATAGGAAGTATTTATATATCAGTTAATAATACAAATCCATCCACTTATTTTGGTGGTACATGGGAACAGATAAAATCAGATGCTTATTTAAAAATTGTAACATCAAATGCAGGACAACTTGGTGGAACAAGTTCAAGTCATAAAATACCCATCGCATCATTACCAGCACATAGTCATAGTGCTTGGTTAAATAATGCAGGTGGACATAACCATGTGTTTTGGTTTGGTGGTGGAGCTAACTCAGGTACAGGAGCTCAGATACCAGTTGCTAATTCCAGATGGGGTCAAGATGTAGCAGGACAGACAGATGGAAGCCATGACCATGGTGGAATATCAGTATCAAATACAGGTTCAGGACAAGCATATTATCCATACTATCTTGGAGTATATGTTTGGAAAAGAACTAAGTAAGAAAGGAAGATGAATATGAACTCAGTTGTTATAACTTCATTAATTAGTGGACTATGTGTAGCTATTCCTAATATCATAGCAACTCTTTCAATGAACAAAAGAAACCAAGAACTTATTAACTATAAGATTGATGAATTATCCAAAAGAGTTGATAAACATAATAACTTGATAGAAAGAACATACAAAATAGAAGAAAGATTAGCAGTAATAGAAGAAGATATAAGAAATTTAAAGAAAGGAAGATAGGTATGAGTAATAAAGTTTATGATGTCCTTAAGTGGATAACATTAGTTTTTATGCCAGCATTAATCACACTAACAGGTGTGATTTTAAATTGCTTCAATGTTCCTAACACTGATGTGATTTTAACAATAATGACTGCCGTAGAAACATTTATGGGCTCACTATTAGGAGTCTCAAATATTAGTTATAAAAAAGCAAATAAGTAAGGAGATGAATGAAATGGAAAATGAAAAAATTGAAGTTCTAAAAGAAGATGAAATATTTGGAATAACAGAAGATGAAGAATCAGAGTCTACAGAAGTAGAAGAAAAGGATGGTGAAGAAAATGTATCCGATAAAAGCGAGTAGTTTAAGAGTAACTTCTTATTATGGTAACAGACAATATTATTATCAGGGTAAATTAGTTAAAGACTTTCATAATGGTATAGATTTAGTAGGTGGACAAGAGATAGTCGCAATAGCAGATGGTACTGTTACAGGAGTACAAAAAACAGGAGTACAATATGGTACTGCCTGCTATGTTAGAATAAAACATGATAATGGATGGTATACTTTATACTATCATTTGAAAACTAATTCAATAATTGTTAATGTTGGTCAAAGAGTAACCAAAGGACAAAAACTTGGTATTATTGGTGCTACAGGAAAAGCAACAGGAGTACACTTACACTTCCAAATTGATAAGGGTAGTAGCTCAACATCTATTAATCCATATGACTATGTATTCAATGATAAAGAATTAGTGCCATCAAATAGTAATGTTGGTAAAAAGTCAAATGATGAAATTGCTAATGAAGTAATAAGAGGTAACTGGGGAAATGGTCAAGACAGAAAAAATAGATTAACTAATGCAGGATATGACTATAATGCAATTCAGTCATTAGTTAATCAGAAACTTGGAGTTGGTAGTAAACCAGTTAATACTCAAAGAACATATATAGTCAAAAAAGGTGATACATTATGGGGAATAGCTAAGAGATACTATGGTAATGGAAATAGATATCCAGAAATAGCTAGAGCTAATAACATAGCAAATCCAAATATAATTCATACAGGTCAAAAGTTAATTATTCCATAAGAAAAGGGTGCTTTAAATAGTACCCTCTTTTAATTTGCCTTTATTTAAAATATATTGCTTTCCCTCAAACTCGAACTCGAAATAATCAAACTTTCTACTATAGCGAGATTTGGATGCTTTTGATATATTAATTCTTTTCATAAAGAAACCTGTTTCTTTTGAAATTGTTTCTATAAAACTCCATTCTAATTGGTCACGTTCACGATTAGGATTAGTATATACAATATCACGAAGTTTATATAAGGGGATTTCTAAATAATCTTTTTTCATTAATATAGGTCTCCTTTCTTAAATATTATACCATATTCAAGATTAATTTAAGACTTCGAATTGTATATCTTCCTTGCTTTCTATTGTTTTAATATTATATTTATTTAATAGAATTTCTACAACTTTATCTACATTAACATCTTTTGCGTCATAATGCTGACAGCAGGTATCAACAGCACTACTAATTAATCCAGAAAAAGAACCATTCCAAAGAACATTATATTTTAATCCACATGCTATATAGAATGAAACAAATTCGTTTAAAAAATCTATGTTTTTTTCTAACCATGAATCAATATCATCGTCAAAAGGCATGCAATCTTTTTCAAAATCCTCATCAGATATTTCATAATCAGTTCTTAGTCCTGTAATTCTTTTATTAGTTATTTTCATTTGAACTCTTTTCCTCTCTAAGTTTTAAAATAGGTGTTTCTTCAACAACTAAAAGTGAATATTTTATTTTTAATAATTCTTTAACTTTAGAACTTAACCTTTTAAAGTTTTTAATTTCATAATTAAACATAGTACACGCTGAATTAATATATATTCTTAATGAGTCTTCCCAATCAGAACTATCATAATAAGCAGTAGCTATATAAAATGCAGTGTAGTCTGGTATTATTATCTCTTCCATATATCTGTTATTCTTGTCTAATCTTGGTGAAATTATTTCTTTAAATTGTTTCTTTGTAATATCTTTTCCATCTTCTTTTAAAAACATAAATCTACTTATCCTCCCAATAGGCTACATATCTACAATAATCATATCCAGCAGGATATACTAAATAGCCACTTTTCTTATCACACGTAAATAATAAACAATTAACAGTATCTGAATCATCCATCGTTAAATTATCAGTATGCTTCATTACATCTTTATTATCGTATAAGAAACCATTAATAACTAAATCATACTTGTCTTTGGATAGGACAATAGTTTTAAAAATGTTATAGTTTAATTCTTGCCCAAAAGCTGGAAATTTATTAGCACGAAACTGATAATCTTTTGCATTAGGACATTTTCTAAAGAATAATGCTTTGTTCATAAAATTCCTCCCTCTACGTTGTTTGTGATGTTAACTCTTATTTAAAAATTAGTAAAGTCATTTTGCCAATTAAAATCAGATTTTAAAATATTATGAAAAATAAGCAATATCGCTAAAAATAATTGTATTTTTATGTTATAATATTATTCGATGAGAAATCTGATGAGGTGAGGTAAGTATGGGAAAAAAGGAAGCCTATGCAAGAATATTAATTAATAAAAAATTAGAAGATGCTGGATGGAGATCTATTACTACAAAAGATGGTATAGCTAATGTTGATTTAGAAACAAAAGCAAAAATAGAAATTAAATCAAAAGCTGATTTAGATGAAATAGATGAAAACTATACAAATAGTAGAATGGGCTTTGCTGATTACATTCTTAAAGATGAGTATGGTAAACCACTTGTAGTATTAGAAGCAAAACGTGATAAGATTAATCCTTTAAGTGCCAAAGAACAAGCTAGAGATTATGCTGAATCACTTGGAGCTAGATATGTAATACTATCAAATGGTAACTTAGATTACTTCTGGGATTTAGAAAGTGGTGACCCAGATATTATTACTGACTATCCAACATATGAATCACTAAAATCATATAAGACTATCACTCAAGATACAAAAGCCTTAGATGATATGAATATTGATGAATATTTTGTAGCAACTTCTCAAGAACCATCAATTGTAACAAATCCTCTTTATAAATTAGATGATAAATCTCAACTATTCGAGTATTGCATGGAAAATGATATTAGAGTGTTGAGAAACTACCAATTAAATGCAATTCTTTCTGTAAGAAATGCTATTCAAGATGGAAAAGAAAGATTTTTACTTGAAATGGCAACAGGAACAGGAAAAACATTAACTTCTGCTGGAATTATTAAGATGTTTATTAGAAGTGGTTTAGTAAAAAGAGTTTTATTTTTGGTAGATAGAATAGAACTTGAAAACCAAGCAGAAAAAAACCTAACAAAATATTTAAAAAAAGATGGAATAATTTCTCAAATATATAAAGAGTTTAAAACAGAAGATAGAGCATGGGAAAGAGCAGATATATTAATTAGTACAGTACAATCTTTCACATTAAATAATAAATATCGTGAATTATTTGCTCCTACAGATTTTGATTTAGTAATATCAGATGAAGCTCACAGAAGTATTGGTAACTCAAGTAGAGCAGTATTTGAATACTTTGTGGGATATAAATTAGGACTTACAGCTACACCAAAGAATTTATTAAAAGGTGTTAAGTATGAAGAAACTGAAGTTGGAGAATTAGAAAGAAGAATGCAAGAAGATACATATCGTATCTTTGGATGCGATTCAGGTGAGCCAACATTCAGATATCAATTAGAAGATGGTATTAAAGATGGTATTCTTGTCGGTCCAAAAGTAGTAGATGCCAGAACAGAAATAACTAATGAATTATTATCTGATAATGGATTAATAATAACTGCTAATGAAGAAGATGATACAGAATTAACTATCACAGATAAAAATACAAATGGTGCTAAAGTAATGACAGCTACTTCATTTGAAAAAGACTTCTTCTCAGAAGCAACCAATATAGCATTATGTAAAACATTTATGGAGAATGCAGAAAAAGACCCTATAACAGGTGAAATAGGTAAATCAATAATATTCTGTGTTAATCAAAACCATGCTTGTAAGATAGCTCAAATATTAAACAAAATGGCTACTCAAATGTACCCAAAAATGTACAATTCAGATTTTGCTATGCAAATAACTTCTGATGTACATGATGCTCAACAAATGACTATTAATTTTGCTGATAATAATCTTAGAGGAACTACTAAATGGCTTGATGATTATATGTCATCAAAATCCAGAGTAGCTGTAACAGTAGCTATGATGACTACTGGTTATGACTGCCAAGATATATTAAATATTGCATTGTTTAGACCAATATTCTCAGCAACAGAATTTATTCAGATTAAAGGTAGAGGTACAAGAATATATAAATTTAAATCTCCAGATGGTGATGTTATAGTACCAAAGACATACTTTAAATTATTTGATTTCTTTGCTACATGTGAATATTTTGAAAAAGAGTTTGATTATGATGAAAAAATTAAATTACCATCTTTAACTAAATGGGTTAAAGGTACTGGAGATGAGCCTACAGAAATAGAAAAAGTTATTTATAATGGTGCTGATGATTTAATTAAAATGACTCAACAAGATATGCCCATAGCAAAAGTAGATAGATTATTAAATAAGAAACTTGAAGATAAAATGTCTCAAGATGAGAAAGCTCAAGAATATATTAAGAATAAAGATTTGGATGGATTTATCTGGTATTTAAAAAATGAAATATTTGATAAGCCAAGTGAGTTTTATAATGCTAAAAAAATTGAAAAAGCAGTTAATCTAGATAGAAAATTGACTGTTCGAGAAATAGCAATGAAATTAATGGGATTAATTGACCATTATAAAACAAAAAATGAAATGTTAACCGATGAATTTGACAATTTTAAATTAATTAATAAAGAAGATTGTGCGAAATATTCTGAAAAATTAACTGAAATAGAATCAGTATTTCAGGCTTATATACTTGATGATGACGTAAGAAAAGCTATTGATAATAAGGAATATGCATCATTGATGACTACACCTATAGCTAATGATATAAGAAACTTAGCAAATATTACTTTTAAGGGTAGAACAATATTAGATTACATAGCAGATTATGTTGCAGAAAGTGATGTTAGTTCTTCAACATTTAGATAGGAGTGAAATATTATGTTAGAACCAAAAACAAAAAAAGCTGTTGATAAATGTAGACAAATACTTGTTGGTAAAATTCCTTCTCCTGAAGGTCAAATAGAACAAATAACAATGGCTATGTTATATAAATTTATGGATGATATGGATGCAGAAGCAATATCGTTAGGTGGAAAATCAAAATTTTTTACAGGGGAATATGAAAAATATTCTTGGAGAAAAATTATGGCTAAAACTTTAGGAGCTCAAGATAGATATAATTTATATACTGAAGCTTTAGAAAAATTTTATATTCATCCGACTATGGATAGTATGTTCAGAGAAATGTTTAAGAATGCAAGTTTACCCTTTAAAGAAGCAGACTTTCTTACTACTTTTTTAAATGAAATAAATCTAGGCTTTGACTATTCAGATTCCGAAACATTAGGAGATGCATATGAATATTTATTATCTGACCAATCAAGTCAAAAAAGTCTAGGACAATTTAGAACTCCAAGACATATTATAGATTTTGTTGTAAATATTGTAGACCCACAAAAAAATGATATAATTTTAGACCCAGCTTGTGGTACAGCAGGATTTCTTATATCAGCATATAAACATATAATCGATGAAAATACTGAAGTAAAAAAGGGCGATAAATTAAATTACGATGAAAAAAAAGAATTACTAAATCACTTAACAGGATATGATACTGAACCTAAAATGGTTAAAATTGCCAGAATGAATATGTTTTTACATGGAGCATTAAATCCAGATATACATGAATATGATACATTAGGAATGGATGACAGATGGGATGAAAAGTTTAGTGTAATTCTTGCAAATCCTCCATTTATGACACCACAAGGTGGAATAAAGCCTCATAGAAGATTTTCTGTAAAATCAAGTAGAGCAGAGGTTCTGTTTGTCGATTATATAATGTCTCACATTAGAAGCACAGGAAAAGCTGGTATTCTTATTCCAGATAGCATTTTATACTCTGAGGGAACAACTTCATATGATTTATTAAGACAAGAATTAGTAGAAGCTGGTTTATATGCAATTGTTTCATTACCAGTGGGAGTATTTAAACCATATGCTAAAGACATTAAAACAAGTATAATCTTTGTTGATAAAAATAAAAAGAATGAAGATAAAATATTATACGTTGAAACTAACCATGATGGTTTCACATTAACTGATACACGTAAGCCAACTAGCAAAAATGATTTGCCAGAAGCAAAAAGAGTAGTTGAAAATTATAAATCTACAGGTGAGATAATTGATACTAAGCTGAAAGCTGTATGCATGGATAAAGAAAGTATTAAAGATAATAAATATATATTACTTCCTAATAGATACGAAAAAAAATCAAAGGATAGTTCAATTTATGAAAATGTTCCTATAGGAAAATTGATAGAGGAATGTAGCGAAAAGGTAAAAAATCAAACTGGAATAGAAGCATGGAGTGTTTCTAACAAATTGGGGTTTGTTCCTTCGAGTGAATATCATAGTGAAAAAACAGCTTCCGATTCATTGAGTAATTATAAAATTATTAAACCAAGATACTTTGCATTTAATCCTTCACGTATTAATGTAGGTTCAATTGCTTACAATGATACAGAAAACATTGGTTGTGTAAGTCCGATGTACAAAGTATTTAAGATTACTGATGATAGATTGTTAGATGAATATTTTTTCTTGTTTATTAAGAGTGATTATATGTTGAAAATTATTGATAATACAGCATATGGTGCAGTTAGAAAACAATTAAAAATGCCAGATTTAAAAAAGATGACTATTCCATTACCATCAGTTGATGAACAAAAAGAAATAATAAAAAAAATAAGAAGTGAAAATGAAAAGATTGATAATTTAAATAACGAAATTGAAAAATGTAAAGAAAACATTACAGACATAATTCTTGGTATTTGGGATTAAAGTAGGTGAAAAAATGATTTTTAAAAGCAATAAAGAATTAAAACAAAAAGAGTTTGTTAATGAAAAAGAATTACAAACATATTTTGAAAAAAACCTAATGGATATATTAGGACTTCAATTTATTGATACTGAGTTCTGGATAGATAACCATACTTTCAGAATAGATAGTTTAGCATATGATAAAGATAGTAATTCATTCAGAATCATTGAATATAAGAATATAGAGAATCATAGTTTGGTAGACCAAGGATTCACTTATTTAAAAAAGATGCTAGAGAATAAAGAAGCATTTATATTAGATTATAATCTTAAAACTAATTCTCAATTGGGAATAAATGATATTGATTGGAGTCAATCAAGAATAATATTTGTATCTCCTAAATTTAGTAAGTTCCAACTTAATTCTACTGGATTTGCTGACATGCCATTTGATTTATATAAAGTTACTAAATATGAAGATGATATTATTGAAGTAGATAAGATAGAAAGTAATACAAAAGTCAAATTAAAAGATAGTGGTATATCACTTGCTGATGAACAAGTAACTAAAGAAATAAAAGTATATACAGAAGATGACCATCTTCAAAATTCAACTGAGGCAATAAAATCGTTATATGAAGCACTAAGAGATAGAATTTTATCTTTAGGCGATATAGATGTTGAAGTTAAAAAGGTTTATATTGCTTTTAAAGGAAGTAAAAATATTGCTGATATCGAAATATTTAAAGGTTTCATTCAAGTAACAATAAATATGAAAAAGGGTTCAATAAATGACCCTATGGGAGTTATGAGCTGTTATATTACAGATGATGATAGAAGAATAGGTCATCATGGTAATGGAGATTATTATATTTCTATTAAGAAGATTGATGAAATTGATAACATAATTCCTATAATCAAACAATCATATGAAATTAATAAAAAATAAGCCTGCAATTAAGCAGACTTTTTATTATGTTTTATAAAATCTTGAAGTGCCTCTTTTAAACTACATTCAGAACATATTTTTGTCTTATTATCTTTTCTAGATATGGCAGGATATCCAAAATATGATTTGTGGCATAAAGGACATACTGGTAACTTTTTCATAATCCTCCTTTTAAAGTTTCGTAGACTTTTTATTATTTAAATCATTTATTATACTTATTACATTATTTAATGCTGATGGAAACATGTGAGAATAAGTATTAAGAGTTTCGTCAATTTCGGAATGTCCTAAGTATTTAGCAACCATAGTAACATTAGCACCACTATTAATTAATAATGATGCACAGCTATGCCTAAAGTCATGAGTTCTTATATATTTTACTCCAGACATTTCCACATTTCGTTTCTTCCTTTTTAATATTAAATGCTCAGATAATGGATTTGAACCATCATCATTGCCAAAAACAAAATGCTCAATATTATACCTATTATTTTTTATTAATTGATTTCTATACTCTGATAATGATTTGGAAAGAGTAGAACATATAGGAATATCTCTGATACTCTTTCGTGTCTTTGGGTCAGCTAGGACATAGTTTAATCCATTTTCTTGTTTAGAAGATATAGCTTGTCGTTTTACAGAAAGAATATTTTTGTCTAAGTTAATATCTCTCCATTTGAGTCCTCTTGATTCTCCACACCTAAGACCACAATAATATAATGTTTGAAAATAACACTTCCATCGAATATCATCCTCAACAGATATGAATTGATTAAATTCAGTCAGAGTATAAAACTGCATTTCTTTCTTTCTTGCATTAGGGTCTTTAAATTTATCCATTTTTCTATATACTGGAGTAAAGTCGAAATTATATATTCTTGAGCCAAAATTAAGTATAGACTTCCAATGCTTTAGAATGTCATTTTTATATCTTAAACTTATATTTTTCTTGGAATACATCTTTTTCTTCCATTGTAAAAAGTGCTCAATATTATAATCCACACATTTTATTTTCATAAACTGTTTAATGTATTTATACATATTAGGATAAGTCTCCAGTGTAGTAAACTTAACACATGATTTTCTATCTTCAATGAATTTATCATATAATTCCTGAAAAGTCATATACACAGGGACATCTTTGTATTTCTCAATATTAATGATAAACTCTTGCTCACCTCTAATTGCTTCTTCACGTGTTCGATATTTTTTACTAACTCTAACTTTTGGTTCATCAGAATCAGCTGTTATATATGTAGTCTTAAAAAAATATGATTTGCCATCTGCAGTAGGACTTTTAGATTGATATACAGGCATATGAAATCACTTCCTTTCTCGTGTTGTATTTATCACTTAAATCGATAAAAAAATCAAGCAAAAAAATACAACCAAATTGCATTTAGATACGAATTTAGATACTAAAAAAGCAGATTTAACTATTTTCTGCTATATTGAAATTAACGAGAAATAACGATTTTTAAAGGGTTTTAACGAGTAGAGTGGTATAGAAATGTCATAGTTTGGCAACCCCCTGAAGAGAGCATAAACCTTATTACATAATTTATCTATTGATTATCATAATTTAATAATGTATGATATAAATAGTTTTTGTTTAAATAAGGAGGAGGTAATTTATGAAAAAGTTATTTA